>OBEQ010784208.1_pt1 | contig 10996 bp, 11 predicted proteins | sample 1670901 | NCBI WGS metagenome assembly OBEQ01 (sample SAMEA104232315, study PRJEB22302) | groundwater metagenome | biome: forest; feature: aquifer; material: groundwater | place: USA | collected 2011-08-07 | depth 5.4 m | reverse complement strand
TGAGCTGCGCCCGTGCAGTTCGCGCACATAGTTTCCCGACATGAACAATATAGACTCCCTCACCGGATTTTTGGATCGATTGGGCTGCCTGCATGAAGCAGTAATGCTCACCGCCGACTCTACCGATAGCGGTCACCCGTTCGCCGTTATCTGGCTTGATCTTGATCGCTTCAAAAAGATCAATGATTCATTTGGTCATCTGGCGGGAGACGAGATAATCAAAGAACTCGCGTTGCGTTTCCGTAACCGGGTAAGCGGACGCGCGGTACTCTGCCGCATGGGCGGGGATGAATTCGTATTCCTCGTCCCCAAATGCGATCTGGCTCAGGCACAGCAGCTTGCCGGCGAGTTGGCCAGAACAGTTGAGGAGCCGCTTACTATTGGCAACCTGACCCTGCGCCCCACCGCGAGTATCGGCATCGCAATCCACAACCGCGAAGACTCGCTCACCCTGATAGAGCGTGCCGACCGCGCCATGATTGCGGCCAAAAACAAAGGTGGGAACAGCATTGTTTGCTCCGGTGAAGAGCCGATCCCGGGGCGTCTCGACATCACGCTCGCACGCGAAGAGCTCTCGATCGAAAGCATCCTGCATACCGCACTTGAGACCGGCGGACTGTCTCTGCACTACCAGCCCATCATCCGTGCGAATGGGGAGGTTGAGGCGGTCGAGGCGCTCATGCGCTGCTCTGTTAACGGCGAAAATATCTCGCCCGGAAAATTTATCCCCGTCGCGGAAAAGACCGGGCTGATCATTCGTCTCGGAGAGTGGTGCTTGTTGCAGGGTGCTATGCAGGCGCGTCTGCTGCATGACGCGGGTCATCACACCAAAGTTGCGATCAATGTCTCGCGCGCCCAGCTGGTTTCTCCGAAGTTCACCCAGGCGCTGCACGCGGCTCTGATCTGCTCCAACGCCAAACCGGAGTTGGTGGAGTTGGAATTAACGGAATCACTGTTCATGGATGTTTCGGATACGATTCAAAAGAACCTGAAAAACGCTCTCGCCATAGGCGTGAGTTTATCCATCGATGATTTCGGCACCGGCTATTCCTGCCTGGCCAACCTGAAGGATATTCCGGCTAAAAAACTCAAACTGGATCGCGCCTTTGTCACCGTATTGCCGGAAGATCGTCGCGCTCTGGCCGTGGTTAAGGCGATGACCCAGCTGGGGCATGAGTTGGGCATGACCGTCGTGGCTGAAGGATGCGAAAGAAAAGAAGAAATCGATGCCTTGCTTGAAGTGGGCGTGGATGCCATTCAAGGATTTTTCTACGCAAGGCCGATGCCGGAAGAGAGCCTTTTGCCATGGCTGCAAACAAGGAGCACCAAATGAATGACAATCTGCAAGGCTCCGTCCCGACGGCAGTCGATAGCCTGTTTGAACGCTCCATCATCGACGTTGGTATCCCGCCTTGCCCGGTCATACTGGATCGCTTCATGGCCGAGGCGCGCAAAGACGACCCAGACTACAACCGTCTGGCGATTATCATCGTAACCGACGTCGGACTCTCGGCCGGTTTGATTAAAACCGCTAACTCTCCGTATTTTGGCATGCGCCAGCGCGTGCGTTCGGTAAACGAAGCACTAGCAATACTCGGCTTGGATACGGCCAGCCGTGCCGTGGCGGGCATCGTGCTGCGCAAAGCTTTTCCGAGCGTGCCCAATCTGGAGCGTTTTTGGGATGCCTCGGCGCGTATTGCACGTCTTTCCGGCTGGCTGGCGCAGCACTTAAAGATAAGCGGCCTGCGCGCCGATGATGCTTACACTTTCGGGCTGTTCCGCGACTGCGGCATTCCGGTTTTGCTTGGACGCTTCCCTGATTACGAGGCGCTACTTGCCACTGCCAATCAAGATGCCATGCGCGGCTTCACTGAAGTGGAGGAAACCGAACTGCCAACCAATCATGCCATGATCGGTTGCATATTGGCGCAAAGCTGGTGGCTGCCGGAAGAGATATGTCTCGCCATACGCAATCACCACGACCTTGTGGCGCTGCAATCGGCCAACTTCAACCTGCCTATGCTGAGCCGCAGACTTATCGCAACCGGACAACTTGCGGAACGTATCGTGCAGCTGCAACTGGGACTTAGCCTCACTCAGGAATGGACAAAGCTGGGGGCTGCCTGCCTGCAAGTTCTGGATCTGCACGAGGATCAGCTCGAAGCGTTGTATGCCGAAGCTGCACCCATTGCAGAAGCGGAAGAATAGCCTGCGCACGCCGAGGCGGTTCATCGGGGCGTGATGCTCCAGCCGGTGTGCAAACCAATCCTGCGAAACAAAGATTGCACCGACGGATAGAGGCCCGTCGTTTTTTGTTGGCAATAGAAATTATCTGCACTTAAGCAAGCCTTAAGCTTTGTCATTCATTCTGCGCTCCTCGCAATGCAACTTAAGGAGGCAAAGAATGTTTCGTAAATTTCAGGTGGCGGTCTTGGCGCTTGCGGCGGTAGCCGGATTGATATCGCAACCCGCTTGGGCAATAACACCCGAGGATGTGTTGGCGACACTCAAGAATGAGGCCAAGGGCGTTACGCCGTCTTTTCAGGGATTCTCCGCCGCGCGCGGGGAGCGCTTTTTCAAGCAAACGCACGCCAATGAATTAAGTTGCGCTTCCTGCCATTCCGACAATCCCTCCGCATCAGGTAAGCATGCCAAGACTGGCAAGATTATCCGGCCGCTTGCTCCCGCTACGAATGCGGAGCGCTTCACCGATTCCGCCAAGGTGGCCAAATGGTTCAAGCGCAATTGCAACGATGTGCTGGAACGTGTTTGCACGCCACAGGAGAAAGGTGATGTGCTCGCCTATCTGCTCACTATTAAAAAATGACAGGAGACCCTCATGATTTTCAGCTATCGAAATATTTTCCGTTTTCTCGTTGTTGCTTTATTGCTGCTGGGCGGAATGTTGTCTGCGGCTCATGCCGAAGAAGATGACGACGATGATATTCAGGCCGTCGCAGCAACCAATGCAAAGTGGCAGACCGAATGCGGCGCGTGCCATGTGGCATTTTCGCCGCGTCTGCTTCCCGCCGCATCGTGGCGCGCGATGATGTCGGGGTTGGATAAGCACTTCGGCACCGATGCCAGTCTGGATGCGCCGACCGCCCGCGAAATAGGCGCTTTTCTGGATAAACAATCCGGCGGTGGCAAGCACAGTTCCTCGGGCAAGCCCGTGTTGCGCATCACCGATACCGGCTGGTTTAAACGCGAGCATGACGAAGTGCCCGCGCGCGTATGGAAAGATCCAAAGGTGAAAAGTCCGTCCAATTGCGCGGCCTGTCACCTGCAGGCGGAGCGCGGAAATTACAGCGAACGCAACATCAGAATACCCAGGTAAAAAGGAGTAATCATGAGTCAACGTATATTGGTTTGGGATGTGCCGACGCGAGTTTTTCACTGGCTGATGGTGGTTTCGTTTGTCGGCGCTTTTCTGACCGCCGAGTCGGAGCGTTATCGGGATATTCATGTCGTGCTCGGTTATACCCTGCTGGGGTTGATCGCATTCAGGTTGGTGTGGGGATTCGCCGGTACACGCTATGCGCAATTCCGCTCATTCCTGTTCAATCCCCGCGAGATAGCGGCATATATGATTTCGCTGGCCAAGGGCAATTCTGTGCGTTATGTGGGACACAACCCGGCGGGTAGCGTGGCGATATTTGCACTGTTGGCTCTGGGTGCCGCATCCGCTGCGACCGGGGTGATGTTGCTTCAGGATGTTGGCGGAGAAGCGCTGGAAGAGCTGCACGAACTGGTGTCGTATGCCATGCTGGCGATAGTGCTGCTGCATGTCGGCGGTGTCATTGCGAGCAGTGTGAAACAGCGCGAAAATCTGGTGAGTGCCATGATCAGCGGATTTAAATCCGCGCAGCCAAGCGAAGGTATCCGTCGCTCTCACGCATGGCTGGGTGTCATAATGCTGGTGCTGGTCGCGGCATTCTGGATAGGTTATCCGGCAACAGGTCTAGTGCCGCCGAGCGACAGTGCGTCGCAGGCTGAGCATCACGATGATGACGACGATTGATGTTGGCAATGGATTGACGGGCGAAAAATGCGCGTATTGGTAATCGAAGACGATGACTTGCTGGGCGATGCGATTCAGGCTGGTTTAAAACAGTCTGGCTATGCCGTGGACTGGATGAAAGACGGTATTTCGGCAGACCAGGCGCTCAGCACCGAGGCTTATGCCGCCGTGGTATTGGATCTGGGGTTGCCGCGCATGTCGGGACTGGACGTGCTGCAGCGCTTGCGCAAGCGCAATGCTCCGATACCTGTACTGATCCTGACCGCGCTGGATACGGTGGATGACCGCATTCAGGGGTTGGATGCCGGCGCAGACGACTATCTGGTCAAGCCGTTCGACATGGGAGAGTTGGCGGCGCGTTTGCGTGCGCTGGTTCGCCGTGCCAGCGGAAAAGCCTCCGCTACGTTGCAGGTTGCCGGTGTGGAACTTGAACCGGCAACGCATCGTGTGGCCTGTCGCAATCAACCGGTCGAGCTTCCGGCCAAGGAGTTCGCTGTGCTGCATGCCTTGATGCTCAACGCGGGAAGGGTGCTGTCGCGCGCGCAGATCGAGGAGCAGCTTTATGCCTGGGGCGAAGAAGTGGAGAGCAATGCGGTCGAGGTGCATGTCCACCATTTGCGTCGCAAGCTGTTTCCAGAATTGATAACGACCATACGCGGCGTGGGTTACATGATAGCGGGCGACAAGCATGTTTGAGATGCGCGACCGCGGCTCGCTGAAAAAACGCTTGCTGGCACTTGCCTTGGCTACGGTCGCGGTGGTCTGGTTAGGCGCGGCCCTGTTTACCTATTACGATGCGCGCGAGGAATTCGACGAGATACTCGACGCACACCTCGCTCAAACGGCATCGTTGCTGATCGTGCAAGCCTCGCATGAATTGGACGAGATCGAAACCGAGCATGCTTCCTTGCTGCATAAATATTCGCGACGTGTCGCTTTTCAGATATGGGAAGGCGGGAGGGTGTTGCGACTGCATTCCGCTAACGCTCCGGCACAGGCGTTGGCTCAGCGCGAGCATGGTTTCAGCGACAGCGTCATCGATGGGGTCGGCTGGCGCGTATTCAGCACTTGGGATGATTCCGGAACTAATTTGATCCAGGTGGCGGAGCGCATCGACGTGCGCGACGAACTGGCGCGCGGCATCGCGGGCAACCTGCTCAAGCCCCTATTGTTTTCTCTGCCATTGCTGGCTTTGCTGTTGTGGGTGGCAGTGGCACGCGGCCTCAGGCCACTGGTCAGGCTGACCGGCGAAGTGGCGCTGCGCGAACCGGATAACCTTGCGCCGCTGGATGCCGGAGCAGTGCCGCGCGAAGTGATGCCGTTGATCGAGCGCCTTAATAGCTTGTTTGCTCGCATCGATGCTTCCATACAAAAAGAACGGCGTTTTACTGCCGATGCCGCGCATGAGTTGCGCACCCCGGTAGCCGCGATCAAAGCGCAGGCGCAAGTGGCACGCGCTGCTTCCGCCGAGGCGGAACGCAACCGCGCGCTCGACAACGCGATCCTCGGTTGTGACCGTGCGGCGCATCTGATTGAACAGCTGCTGACCCTTGCGCGCATCGACACTTTGAACGATGCGATTGCCGAGTCATGCCAGCTTAGGGATATAGCCACAGAGGTAATCGCCGCAATCGCACCGTCTGCTCTTGCGCGCGAGGTGCAGCTCGAATTGACTGAAGGAGATGGAGTGGCGGTGCGCGGAAACGCCGGGTTGCTGCGGATATTGTTGCGCAATCTTATCGACAACGCCGTGTGCCATACATCGGAGGGAACATCGGTGCGAATAAGCGTTACCCGTGAGCATGGGCAGGTTTATCTGTCGGTCAGCGACAACGGTCCCGGCATCGCAAAAGAAGAGATTGAAAAGCTCGCGGAGCGCTTTTATCGTCCCTTGGGAACTCGAGCCAGCGGGAGCGGATTGGGTCTGTCCATCGTAAAACGTATCGCCGAGGTTCACGGTGCATCCTTGAATATCGAACCGCAGGCAGATGAAAATGGGCTGCGCGTGACGGTGATATTCAAGCTGTGACGCAGGTTCGAATTTACCCCGAAATCGGGGCGTGTCAGCAGACGGGATTTCTGTCCCGTTTTTCTCTTGGAGAAAATGCCCGCGTCCTGGAGGCTTCGCAGCGGCTCAGTTAAGCCCGAAAATCCAACATTCCGTGCCGAAGCCAACGATAAACCCCAATCCCCAACCCACGCTGTCGTTAAACGCACTTTGCAGGCTTTGCCCCGGCTCCCTGTTCATCAGGATGCCTGTTATCAAGAGAGTCGCTCCAATCAGAAGCAGTAGCAATGTCGAAAGTAAGTAATTCATTTGATACTCCCGTTAAGTTTTGTGCCGCATTGGATAAGTATGTGTTGCTGTGGTGAGCTTTATAGGCTTCCGTATCGACTGCCACAATATGCCAAACGACCTAGCCGTATATAGGCTGTCAGTTTTGCTATCTAGGTATATGCCTGCATTGCAGTAGGCTGTTTGGCATAGACCGATAGGGTCGCCGAGTCATTCATCATGCTGGCCGAGTGGTGAACGAAAGGAGAGTGACAATGGAAAATACTGCATTGTTTAGCTTGCAGGCCAGGCTCATTCGACAGATGCAAGCCGTTGCCGGTCAAACACTCTGCTACGCGAGCGAAGTAAGCGAGGGATATTGCAAAGGGGGAGAGAACGCTTCGCTTTGCACGTCAAGACGCGTCGGGAAGATGTGCCGATGAAGGCCGGCTTTCAATCCGTCAAACTGTGGAACCGGATCGAATTGCGCCCGGCCTCTTTGGCCTGATACATCGCATCATCAGCCCTCTTCAGGATGTCGTCCTGGCTTCCCTCATGGTTGAGGAACACGGCCACGCCGATGCTTGCTGTGCAGTGATGTTCGACCATGGCGTCTTCTTTTCCCTCGCGCGTGAAGGTGAGTCGGTAGGGTTCGGATAAGGCGGTGCGGATCTTTTCCGCCACGATCCACGCTTGCGAGTATGACTCGGCTTTATCTACATCCAACTCGCTGAGCATCACTACAAATTCATCGCCGCCGAAGCGTGCCACGGTATCCATTGCGCGCACACAGTTTTTCAGCCGGGACGCCGTTTCGATCAGCAGCAGGTCGCCAACCGTATGCCCATATGCATCGTTCAGCGGTTTGAAATTGTCCAGATCGAGAAATAGTACTGCGCCATAACATCCTTTGCGCTTGTTGGAGGACATGGCTTGACCCAAGCGGTCGCTGAGTAAGCGACGATTCGGCAGCTTGGTGAGCGGGTCGTAAAATGCGAGTTGGCGTATTTGTTCTTCCATGCGTTTGCGTTCAGTGATGTCGCTGAAATTCGCCAGCAAGCGGCTTCCGGCCCATGAGCCCATGAGTAAAACGTGGCGCATTGAGCCATCTTTGCAGACGACATCCACTTCCATTGGGGTAATGGCTGTTTTCGCCGGAAGGGAACGCGCTACATTGGTATTCCATTCGTTTACAGCTACCGTCCGGTAAGCGGCATCGGGATAAGCGTGCTGATACCATTGTTCTACGGTGGGAACATCATCAAGGGTATAGCCGAATAATGAGATGAACTTGGGATTAGCATATTCGATCACTCCCTCTTCATTCGCCCAAGCAACGGCGACCTCGGCCGCACTCAGAATGGAGCGTAATTTTTCCTCACTGTTGCGCACTCGTATTTCGGCCTGTTTGCGTTCGTTTATTTCAGTCGCGAGCTTGTCCGTCATTCCATTGATGGCTTGTGCGAGTTCCGTAAATTCATCGGCACCGTCGTATTTAATCCGGTGACCCAGATTCCCGTCGGAAATGATCCTTGTTCCATCGTGCAGAGGTGTCAGGCGTTTGCGGATCAGTCTGACGAGTTGTCTTGAGGTCAGGATGGTGGCGAGTGCTAGCGTGATTGCGAACAGGCTGACAATGAGAGTCAGTTGTTTGTAGGTTTGTTCAACGCGCCGTGCGCGGGCATCTTTCAATATGGTCACCGTATCGCGGACCGCGTTGGCTTTCAGCAGCAGTTGGCTATAGAGGCGTTTGTCGAGTTCTTCATAAACATGGCGATTGCCGGTGGCCATTTTTATCGTATCGGTGTTGTTGACGATGCGATGGAAAATACCTGCCGTATCTTCGATATGCTTTTGCAGTCGTTCCAGCGTTTGCCGGTCTTCGGCGCTGCCAAGTTGAAGTGCGGCTTGGCGCAGAAGGCTATTGGAGGTCGCCATGTTGATTTTCCAAAGCGCCCGCACACGCTCTTCGCGATACAAAAAATACTGGTCCATGATCGAGGTGCGCTCGAAAAAATTAACTTTGATAGTGTCGGCAAAGATGTATTTGTTCTCGGCACTCTTGAATTCGCTGAATGACCAAATGAGTACCGGTACCATGATGATGAGCGCAGCTATCGTTGTGGTGGAAATGATCCTTAGGCGGGTGATGATGCGCATGATGGCTTACCGGTTCATTGTAATTGCTTCCGGTTTGATCGCTTTGAGGCTGTCGAGATGAATGAAGCTTAGAAAATCGGGCATGACGGTCTTGTCAGTCAGCTTGTTTTTTATCGCCCATCTGGCTTCGTCTTCCAGCGTAATCAGGAGCGTCTGGTCGAGTGCAACATGGTAATTGAATGCATTCCAGACTTCATGGATGAGTTCCACGTCTATTTTTGTGGCGGCGGACATGATGGACTGGGCCGCCTCAGGATTTTTCGCCACGAAAGATTCCGCCTTGATCAGGGCGCGCAGGAATCGTTGCGTGGCCTGCGGATTTTTGCGGACGAAATCCTGTTGTGCCGCGATATTAAATGTCTCGGTGTATATTTCGCGGTCGTAGAAGATCGTTCCGTTCGACCCGAGCCGGTGCTTGATCAGCGTCAGCGGATAGTTCCAAGCGGATGCCGCCTCCACTTGTTTGGCCATGATGGCATCCTGAAATTCCTCCGGCTTCAATCCGACGGGTTGTATGTCTTTACGCGTGAGCCCGTTGGCAGTCAGGAACGAATCAAGGAAGAAGTCCGACGTGGTGCCGGGCGTGAATGCGATACGCTTTCCCTTCAAGTCGTCGGGCTTGGAGATGCCCGCATCTTGTCTGGCGACAATCGCATTGTTCATAGTGCTGGCTTCGATGTTGGCAATCACGAAAATCTTTTCACCCTTGAGCGCGCTGAACATGACGGGTGTTTCTGCGACGGTGGCAAAATCAGCTTTGTTGTCGAGGACGGATTGCAGCGCTGCCTTGCCATAGGTGTGCAGCAGCGATTGGACTTCCAGCCCTTCTTCGGCGAAATAACCTTTCGCCACCGCGACATGGACTAGAGTGCTTTGCGGTTGACTGGTGTAGGCAACCGTGATTTTCTGCGGAGGTTCCGCGCTTTGCGGGGGCGATTTCTGGCATCCCGCAAGTGCTGCGATGCACATTAAGGCGAAGGACGTTTTCCACATGTTATCTCTCCCTTGTTTTAGTGCAAATAGTGTACGCCATTCTCGCCGCAAATAGGAATGCGAAACACTGTATATCATGGGGTTTTGCAGGAAAATACAGGCCATTATTTTGTGCGCGGAAACACGGTCTGCTGACGTAGAATCAGCACATCGCTCCCCTCAAAATATATTGTCATGACCATCGCTACGCTTTCACCGGCTTTTGTCCAGCCACAACAACTGACTGTTGCTTTGAAAACATTGGGATATGCGGTATTGGATCCGCGTGGTCTGGCTGAGTTCGCGGGTTTTGCATTGTCCGGGCTGGAGGTGATAAAGGCGGATTGGGATGATCTGCCGCTGGATAACTTTCTCAAAGATGGCGGGCGTTATCGGTGTCGTCGGCATTCTTGTTTCGTGGTCGAGCAGAACAGCGTCGTGCAGACCGCGCATCGCGCGCATTACCAGCCGCTGGAATACAACGCGCTACACGGCGGCATGCAGCGCTTGTTCGAGCCGATGACAGCGCATACGCTGGCGCAACCCGTATGGTCTAAGTTATTGCTGGCCATTGCCCGCACCTGCTCGAGTATCAAAGGTGAACAGGCGTGGTATGTGGAAGCGCATCAGTTTCGTATCGATACCCGCAATGGCATCGGACGACCCACGCCGGAAGGAGCGCACCGCGACGGTGTGGACTTCGTGGCTATCCTGCTGGTGGCCAGGGAAAATGTCAGCGGAGGCGAAAGTCGCATTTTCGAGGCAGCCGGGCCGCACGGTCAGCGCTTCACATTAAGCGAGCCGTGGACGCTGCTCTTGCTCGACGATGAGCGCGTGATACACGAATCCACACCGATCCAACCCACGGCTGCAGGCGGTCATCGCGATACACTGGTGCTGACGTTCCGGGCGGGAGGGTTTCTGGAGCAGAATTTGTAGGTGAGTGCGGGAGCGGCTTCAGCCGCGAAAGCAAATCATTCGGCTCCCGCGCCGGCATCGATATACAGCGAAGCATTTTTGAAAGGTCTGTAAATGAAAATCGGCATCCCCAAGGAAATCAAAACCAACGAAAACCGCGTGGCGCTGGTTCCCTCGGGTGCCGAGGTGCTTGTTGCCGAAGGCCACACCGTGCTGCTGGAGACCGGCGCCGGCTTGGGCAGCGGCTTTAGCGATGCAGAATACACGGCGGCTGGCGCACGTGTCGTTGCGCATGCGGATGCGGTTTGGGCGCAGGCGGAATTGATCGTCAAAGTCAAAGAACCCATCGAAGCCGAGTGGCAGCGCATGCGCGCCGGGCACACGATCTTCACGTATTTTCATTTTGCCGCGAACGAACAATTGACCCGCGCGCATCTGACTTCAGGCGCGACCTGCATCGCTTACGAAACGGTGCAACTGCCCACGGGCGAGCTGCCGCTGCTGACCCCTATGTCGGAAGTGGCCGGACGCATGTCCGTGCAGGAAGGGGCGAAATATCTGGAAAAACTCTATGGCGGGCGCGGCGTATTGCTCGGTGGCGTACCCGGTGTGCCACCCTCGCATGTAGTCATCCTCGGCGGCGGCGTGGT
>OBEQ012048000.1_pt1 | contig 10997 bp, 12 predicted proteins | sample 1670901 | NCBI WGS metagenome assembly OBEQ01 (sample SAMEA104232315, study PRJEB22302) | groundwater metagenome | biome: forest; feature: aquifer; material: groundwater | place: USA | collected 2011-08-07 | depth 5.4 m | reverse complement strand
TATGGTAGACCTTAACAACAATATCTTCTCCGTTGGTAATGCCGCCTTCGAGACCTCCCATATTATTTGTATTCCGGTTTATTTTTCCGTTTGTCGCAACAATCGCATCTTGTACTTCTTTGCCTGTTTTTTGCGATGCTGCTATTGCGTTGCCAATTTCAACTGCTTTGACTGAGGGAATACTCATCAGTGCCTGAGCAATACGTGCATCGAGTTTTCGGTCAAAATGTACGTGGCTTCCTAAACCAACGGGAATGTTATGGGCAATAATTTCCACAACTCCTCCAAGGGTGTCTTTCTTTTTTCTCGCATTCAAAATTTCTTCTTTCATTTTTTCCCGGGCAATTTTGTCAATACAATGCACATCGGGATCGGTTGCAAAGGCATTTTCCATATCGGAAAATGTGTAGTTTGTTTTGGTAATCTTGACTTTTCCAAGACCAACGGTATGACTTGCAATTTTTATAGTAAAAGCCTCAAGAAATTTTTTGCATACTGCCCCAACTGCAACCCGCATCACAGTTTCCCGTGCTGATGCCCGCTCGAGGACATTACGGACATCATCAAAGTTATATTTAAGAACACCCGGCAGGTCTGCGTGTCCTGGTCTGGGTCTGGTAATTTTTTCTTCCCATTTCGCTTGATCGAGATTTTTGACAATAAGGGCAATTGGACTCCCGAGTGTTTTGCCATGACGAACACCACTAAGGATTGTAACTTCATCAGTTTCTATTTTTGCACGTCCACCTCTTCCAAAGTCATGCATGCGCTTTTTTAATTCTTTGTTAATAGCATCAGTTGATATCGAAACACCAGATGGCATTCCTTCAAGAATGGCCACCTCATCTGGTCCGTGTGATTCTCCTGCTGTTAAAAATCTAAGCATACGAGTAACTCCTTTTCCATTATAGCAAGCGGCGCTTTCTTTTTGGTGAATAGCTCAAACTGTGTGACTGCCTGGTGTACGAGCATCTTGTATCCATATACAATTTGGCAACCAACCTCTTTTGCATCCTGCAAAAGCTTTGTTTCTTTTGGATTATACACAATATCAAAAACAAGTACATCTGAATGCAAAAATTCTTTTGGTACAGCAGACTCATTACTATGTGGATTCATGCCGGCTGGTGTTGCGTGAATAAGGATGTCGCTGTTTTTAATTTCTGAAAGTCTTGACAGATCTCCAAAATCTGCTCCTATTGTATCTGCCAAAGTTTTTGCCTTTTCTCTGCTTCTATTAAGAATAAGCACATGTGCTCCTTTTTGTTTGAGTCCAAAGGCAATGGCACGAGCAGCGCCACCTGCCCCAATTAAAACAACCCGTTTGTTTTTGAGTGTTGTTTTTTCTTCCAATGCTTTTATTGCGCCTTGTGAATCTGTGTTATATCCAATAAGTTTTCCATTTTCATTGACAATGGTGTTGACTGCGCCAATGTCTTTTGCTGTTTTATCTATTTCATCTAAAAAAGGCATAACACTTACTTTATGTGGGACAGTAACGCTAACTCCCAATATATTTAAAGCTCGTATACCTTCGATTCCATTTTTGATATCTGTTACAGGAAATGCAACATACGCAAAGTTTAGTCCCAGTGTTTCATATCCGGCATTGTGGGTTGCCGGAGATAATGAGTGCTCTACCGGGTTACCTATAATTGCACAAATTTTTGTTTTTGCATCAAGTTTCATAGCTTTTCAATAATCCTTTCTGCCACTTTTTGTGCATCTAGATTTTCTGTATCAATAACAACATCTGCGATATTTTTGTAAAATTCATGTCGTTCTTTAAGTGTTTCTTCCATATCTTGTTTTGGAGATTTTCCCGTTAAAGACGGACGATTTTTGTCATTACTAATTCTTTTTAACAGTGTGTCAACAGATACTTGCAGCCAAAACAACTTACTATTTTGTTTGAGTATAGTAACATTTTTTGCTCGTACCACTGCCCCACCCCCGCAGGAAATAATCACATTATCTGTATTTCCAGTATCATGAATAACGTTTGATTCGAGATCGCGAAAATATTCCCAACCATGGTTTTTTACAATTTCACTAATTGTCATTCCTGCTTTTTTTGCAATCATAGTGTCAATTTCAAGATATGGTTTACGTAATTTTTTCGCAAGAATTTTTGCAACAGTTGTTTTCCCTGCTCCCCGCATGCCAATAAGGACAATATTCATATTTTTTCAAAATCTTCCCAAAAATTTGGATATGATTTATTGACCACCTCTGCATTACGAATAATTGTTTCGCCAGTTGCGCCAAGGCCTGCAACCGCAAAACTCATTGCCATTCGGTGATCATTGTATGTCTTGATTGCTGCTCCTTTTGGCACTCCGCCCATAATAGTAAGTGAATTATCAGTGGCTTTTAGTTTTATTCCCATCTTTGTTAATTCTTGAGCAGTTGCTTTCAGTCGGTCTGTTTCTTTGTCTTTTAAGTGCCCGATATTTTTTATTGTCGTTGTACCTTTTGCATATGCAGCGACAACTGCGAGTGTCTGTACAATATCGGGGTAGTTATTCATGTCAACGGTTATTCCAGAAAGATTTGATCCCGTAACAATGATGCTGTCATTTTTTCTTGAAACAATACATCCCATGTGTTCTAACACATCTAAAAAATATGCATCGCCCTGCACAGAGTTTTGCTTAAGATTTTTTACTGTTATCGTACTATTTGTAATAGCTGCTGCTGCAAAAAAGTACGATGCAGAAGAATAATCCCCTTCAACCGAATAGTCTCGAGCGATATATGACTGATGATTTTGAATAACGAATTCATCAAAGTTTTTATTTTCAACAGTTACACCAAATGTTTTCATAAGATCAATCGTTAACCCTACATATGGTTTTGAACGTAAGTTTCCCTTAATGGTGATTTGAACTGTTTTTTTTGCAAACGGAGCAATAAGAAGAAGTGAAGAAATATATTGCGAACTAATGTCTCCTTTTATTTTTATTTCTCCACCAGTACGTGTTCCTTGTTGTTTTATTGCATCAAGCAAATCTCCCATTGGTCGTGCAAGAAGTCTTTTGCTGCCAGTTATAATTGTTTTTCCACTTGCCAGGCTTGAAACAGCGGTGAGCATCCGCATGGTTGATCCTGAGTTGCCAACAAAGATTGGTTCTTTTGGCGTATGCAGTTTTCCTTCTGATCCATGAATCGTCAGTGTTGTTTTGTTTTGCTCTATGGAAACGCCAAGTTGTCGCAAGGCATTTATTGTGTATTGCGTATCTGCAGAGAGCAGCACATTTGTAACCACAGATGTTCCTTTTGCAAGTGCAGCAAGAATTATTGCACGATGAGTAACGCTTTTTGAAGGAGGAGCAGTAATTGTTCCTTCTATTTTTGATGGAACGATTTTTATATTCATGGTTGTTTTTTAATGTGCTCAATCAGTTTTTTAAGTCCGACTTCATAACTTTTTTCTTTTAGTCCCATGACACGATCTATAACAATTCCATCAAGCACGTCTATTTTCCGAAAATCTTCACGCTCTAAAATATTTGAAAGATGTACTTCGACAATAGGTAATTGCGAATCAACAAGTGCATCACGAAGTGCATATCCATAATGTGTTAAAGCTCCTGGATTAATGAGTACTCCATCTGCTTGCTGAGAATTTTCCTGGATGTAATCAATAAGCTTTCCTTCATGATTGGATTGAAAAAACACAAGTTCAACAACGTACTTTTTTGCTATGTCGCAAAGCATCTTATTGATTTCTTCAAGCGTTGCTGTTCCGTACTGTTTTGTATTGCGCTTGCCCAGCATGTTTAGATTTGGGCCGTTTAGTATGAGCATTTTCATATACATATTTCCTCAAGCGTTTCATCAATAATATTTTTGGGAATTCTGCAACCTGATTTTGTTTTTCCAAGCGCTTCAAGTAGCACAAACGTTGGGATGCCATTGACTGCTTTTTTGTCTTTTTGCATGTGATCATAGATACTTTTTTTCGTTATGAGTTTTTTAGAAATTGTTGTTGGGAGACTGTATTTTTTAATCAGAGCAATCGCTCTTTTCGCGTCAGTATCGTTGATCATTTTCAGTTTTTGACTTACTAATATTGCAAATGCCATGCCAATGCTGATTGCCTCTCCATGGGAAAGGTGCGCATAGAGTTCTATTGCATGCCCTAAGGTATGTCCAAAATTTAACAGTTGCCGATTTCCTGATTTTTCGTACGGGTCTTTTTGCACAATATTCATTTTGTTTGTCATACATCGTGTGATGATAGTAGGCAGTAGCGTTTGTGTAAGACTTTTTTCTTTTTCAAGCAACACAAAAAGATTTTTGTCTAACGCAATGGCATACTTAACGACCTCTCCCATACCGTTTGTTATTTGTTTTGCGGGCAAATGTTTGAGCAAAGCAGGGTCAATGAGAATAAAACGGGCTTGTCTTATAAGCCCAACGATATTTTTGTAATGTTTAAGATTCACTGCGCCCTTTCCGCCAATAGCAGCATCAACTTGACTTAAAAGAGTTGTGGGAATCTGGATGCAGTCAATGCCCCGGTGATACAACCCTGCTGCAGTTGTTGCAATATCTCCAGTAACTCCTCCACCAAGCGCGATCACTGCGCTTTTGCGGTCAAAGCTTTTTTCAATAAGATGTTCGAGTATGCGAAAAAGTTGCGGGACAGATTTGCTTTCCTCGCCGTTTGGCAATGTATGGATTTCGATTGGTTTGCCCAGTTTTTTAAGTGATTTCGTCACTCTTTCTCCAAAAAGCTGCTTTGTGGTTTGGTCGCAAATGAGAAAAAATGATGAGTAGTTTTTTTCCGCAAGAATACCATCGATCTGTTCAATGAGATTATTTTCAACGAGTATTGTTGTTGTTTCTTTTATTTGTATGGTGTATGTTTTTTTCATTTTATTAATGCATCAAACTCTTTCCAAGTGAGCTGTTGTTTTGCGTCAGACTTCGCTTTTTTTGGATTTGGATGGACCTCGATTATCATGCCATCAAATGAATGTTTTTTTGCTTCTTTTGCAATGCGAAACACATTTCTAACACTTCCGCCAGTATGAGAAGGATCAAACAGCATCGGTAGCCCAAATTTTTGTTTTATTTTTTGTGTCATTTCGTAATCCGGTACGTTTCGATATCCATGCGGGTTGGGATGTCCATTCGGACTAAAACCACGGTGACAGATGAGCAAATTTTTCGGATTAATTCCTCCGTGGAGTACATGCTCGATAATGCCTTCCCAGTGGTCAATATTTGGCCATGGTTGATTTTTAACCATAAGCATAACGCGTTTTTCCTTTGCAATAACCCTGGCAATTTCCTGCTGAATGTAGTGATTTTGATTCCTGGCACCTATCCAAATAAGGACTTTTCCGTTTGGAGTTGCACCAAGTACTGCTCGAATAACTTTTTCTGCGTGTTCTGGAATAATAACTTCGGTTGAAGGATTTATTCCCATTTTTGCCACTTTTACCAAAAGGTCTATGCCTTTTTCTCCCATACCATCAAAACCTGGTTTTGTTCGAGGTTTCCAAAGACTGACACGCAAGAAATCAATGTTTCTCTTTTTTGCTTCTGTTGCACAAAATAGAATTTGTTCTTCCGACTCTGCGGCACATGGTCCTGCAATAATAATGGCTTGTTTCATAAATACAAAAAATCCCCCTTCGGGGGACTATATTTGCAACGTGCAAATAGCTCCCCGTTTTAGGAGGTAAAGTAAAAGAATACCCAAATTGTTGTATTGCTCAATTGTTTCATTGCTAGAACTATTCTATCAGACATTTTTTACCCTGTCAACGACATGCTTGAATGTATTTTTGTCGTGCACAACAAGATCACTGAGTATTTTTCTATCAAGAGTAATATTCGCCTTTTTTAACTTATTAATAAAAACACTATACGAAAGTCCTTCTGGCTTTACTGCCTCTCCGATTCTGGTTATCCAAAGACCTCTAAAATCTCTTTTTCGGAGTTTTCTTCCGTGAAACGCATACGCTCCTGCATGGAGCATTGCTTCTTTTCCAACTTTAATAAGACGGCTTTTTGTTCCACGAAAGCCTTTGGTAAGGGAGTGTAATTTATTGTGTTTTCTTCGAGAGACTAAACCTCGTTTTACTCTTGCCATAGTTATGCAACGTTAATCATCCGTTTTACTTTTTTTGCAAAGACACCTTTTAAGACACCTGGTTCTTTTTGGCGTCTTATTCTCCTGTTATTTTTTTTGCGCATCAAATGCCCGCTATATTGATGAGAGAAAAGCACTTTTCCTCTTTTTGTAACCTTAAACCGTTTGAGCGCTGATTTTCTCGTCTTTTTTTTCTGTTTTTTCATGTGTTTTTTGCTTTTTCCTTTCTGGCGATAAAATGGTAATAAGATTTTTTCCTTCGAAATGTCTTTCTCTTTCTACTTTTGCCAAATCAGAAAGCGCATCAATTGTTTTTTTCAAGATTGCCTGCCCAAATTCCGGATGTACTATTTGTCTGCCAATAAATTTAACAACCAATCGTACTTTGTCACCGTCTCCTAAAAATTCTCTTCCACGTCTTATCATGACGTCAAGGTCATGGTCATTCATAAAAGGTCCAAGCCGTATTTCTTTTGTTTCTGAGACCTTTGCTTTCTTTTTTTCTTCCCGTTTTTTCTTTGACTCTTGATATAAGAATTTCTTAAAATCAATAATTTTTGCAACAGGAGGCGACGCTGTTGGAGCGACTTCTACCAAATCCAGTCCTGCCTCCCTAGCCATTCGTACTGCTTCGAAGCGACTGAGTACTCCAATTTGTTTCCCCTCGGTATCTAAAACACGCAATGTATGTGCGAAGATACGATCGTTGGTTCTATAAAACCTTTGTTGCTGGTTTTGTTTTTTAAATCTTTTTATCAATTTCTTCTTTAATGCTTTGTAAAAACGCAGAAACTTGCTGTCCTTCGTTTTTTCCCTCTCTGGTTCTTACAGAAAGAAACGGTTGGTCACTTTGGACCTCTTTGTCCCCTATTATACCCATATAGGGTACCTTTTGTAAAGTGGCGTCTCGTATTTTGGCTTGCATCGTCTCGCTTCGATCATCAATTTCTACCCGAATTCCTGCTTCTTTTAATTGACCAACAATCTTTTTTGCAGCATCAGTGTGCCTGTCTGCAATGGGAATAATAACGACTTGTATTGGCGAAAGCCAAAGGGGGAATTTTCCTGCGGTGTGTTCAATGTATACAGAAAGAAAACGCTCGAGCGATCCCATAAGGGCAAAATGAATCATAACCGGTGTTTGTTCTTTGCCATCAGCATCAATATAGGTAAGGCCAAAACGTTTTGGTTGAACAAAATCAAGCTGCGGTGTTGCAAGTTGCCATTGTCTGTTAAGCGCATCGATGACCATAAAATCAATCTTGGGTCCATAAAACGCTGCTTCGCCTTCTGCAATATAATAATCAAGATTATTTTCCTGAGCGATTTCCAAAATGATTTTTTGTGCTTTTTCCCAAAGTGTCTTTTCACCAAGATATTTCTCGGGTTGTTTGGGATCCATAAAAGAGAGTCTGGCTTTGTATTTCATGTTAAGCGTTTTGTAAAATGTTTGTACAATATGAATAAGCATGGTATAGACTTCTTTTATTTGCTCTGGCGTGCAAAATGTATGACTATCGTCTTGCGTTGCAGAGCGTACTCTTGAAAGTCCAATAAGTTCTCCTGCTTTTTCGTCCCGATAAATCGTTGTTGTTTCTAAATATTTGATTGGGAGATCTTTATAGCTTCGTGATTTTGAGGCATAAATTTGTTGATGGTGCGGGCAGTTCATGGGTTTCATTACCAATTGGTCACTTGATTCCTGACTTTTAACAAGAAATAATTCGTCTCCAAATTTATCCCAATGTCCTGAGGTTTTGTAAAGATCATTTTTAGTAATATGTGGAATCCATACTTTCTGATACCCTTGATCCATTCTCAATTTTTGCGAGAAGTCATTTAAGAGCTCTCGTAATAATGTTCCTTTCGGAGTAAAAAGCGGCAGTCCTTTTCCTACCAAATCTGAAAAGACAAATAAATCTAAGTCTTTTCCCAGTTTTCTGTGATCCCGTTTTTTTGCTTCTTCAAGCATATATAAATAGTCATCAAGTTCTTTCTGCGTTGGAAAACAGGTGCCATAAATTCTTGTGAGCATTTGGTTTTTCTCACTTCCCCGCCAGTACGCTCCTGCAACAGATAACAACTTAAAGTGTTTGAGCTCTTCACTTGGTTTTTCGCAGTGACCACCTTTGCAAAGATCCCAGTAGTTCCCCGATTTATAAAAAGAAATTTTTTGTCCTTCGTGAGAAAATTCCTCAATGAGTTCATGTTTATATTGGTTTCCTGGATATTCCTTTTTTGCTTGATCCGCAGTTAATTCATGTCGCTCAAATGTTTTCCAGGTTGGTAAGATTTGGTGCATTTTAGCTTCTATTTTTGGAAAATCATCTTCCGAAAGTTTTACATCCCCAAAGTCAAAATCAAAATAAAAACCGTTATCAATAGCAGGGCCAATGGTTCGTTTTGTGTTTGGCCAAAGTTCCATGACAGCTGCTGCCAAAAGATGAGCGCAGGAGTGGCGAAGATTGTTTAAATTTTCGTTTTGATTTTTCATAACAAATTCATGATAGCAAAAATTCTTTGAATGTACTATACGTATTTATCATTTTTACCACTCTTTTTGGTCTGGTGGCAAGTATACGGAGTTTTTTCGGAACAGCAATGGTAAGATGCAGTGTGTCGGAAACGGTTTCTTTAAATTTTCCCGGGTGGGCAGTTTCCAAGAAGATACTGGTGCAAGGATTTTTTTGTGTTTTTGCAAAAGCCAAAAGTCCGTTATATGCCACAGCACCATGCGGATCTGGGATGTATTGGTATTTTTTGTACAAGTCAACCATACCTTTTTTTGTTTCTTCGTCAGAAAAACTCTTACTCAAGATGTCTTTTTTAAGTTCTTCGAGATTATTGTTATATATGTCTACAATGCGTGGAAAATTATTCGGATTGCCAACATCCATGGCATTGGATATGGTTGGTTTGGAAGGCGTTGGCAGGAATGCTCCTGTTTCAAGGTAGACTGGGAATACATCGTTTGCATTGGTGGCTGCAACAAATTTATACACTGGTAATCCCATCCGTTTTGCAATGATTGCTGCGGTAAGATTACCAAAATTTCCCGATGGAATGGAAAAAACAATCGGGATATCAGTTTTGGGCAACTGTGCATACGCCCAAAAATAGTAAAAGATTTGGGGTAAGAGACGCGCAATATTAATGGAATTTGCCGAAGTAAGATTTCGTTTTTTCTGAATAGAGGCATCAATAAATGCACGCTTTACCATGGTTTGACAGTCGTCAAACGAGCCATCAATTTCGATTGCTTCTATATTTTCTCCCCACTTTGTTAAGAATTCTTCTTGATCTGGACTTACGCGTCCTTTTGGAAATAACAGGATAACTTTTACGTTTGGGATTTTATAGAATCCGGCAGCAACTGCAGCGCCTGTGTCCCCTGAAGTTGCAACAAGAATGGTCATCTGCTTTTTGTTTTTTGCAAGAAAGTAAGAAAAAATCTTTGCCATAAAACGGGCACCAATATCTTTAAATGCCATGGTTGGTCCATAAAAAAGCTCTAAGACATACAGGTTTTTATCGAGTTTTTTTAGTGGTATGGGAAAATCGAGTGATTCTATAACAATTGTTTGTAACATCTGTTTGTCGATATCATCTTGTAAGAAAGCATGCGCAACTGTGTATGCAATATCATGCAGATTTTTTTTCGTTCGTTTTTCGATGAAATCTTTTGGAAGCTGTGGGATAAATTTTGGCATAAAAAGCCCGCCGTCTTTTGCAAGACTGGCAAAAATTGCATCTTCAAAGGAAACAATATTTTTTTTGTTTGCCGTACTGTAATACTTCATGTTGTTTTGCTATCTGCGAGAAAATCGGAAGCAGAATACGAGGGTACCCGAAGTTTGTGGTAGTCAAGTTTTTTGTGTGCAAGTTTTTTATATTTTTCTGCCCGTGTATTCAAAAGTTCTGGATAGCATCTGGCAAGTGCTTCTTTTTCTGTTTCATTCTTTTTTTTCTTAAACACCTGACCCCAAATGACTGGTTTTGGATCTTGCATGTATACACGAAACATTTCGTCTTGTACAGATTGCGGTGTTTCTAAATAAATAACTGTTGTAAGCTTTACAAGTGCTTTTCCTATTTCTCCTCCTGCATAAATAACGCTTCCGGTTGTATCAATAACACTATTCTTTTTGTTTGCGATCTTTTTTATCAGCTTTTCCATTACCTGGATTTCTCTGGCAAGATAGGCTTTGCTTGTTTTTGGATATTGCGTATCGTAGGGTTGACCCATCCATTTTGCAACATCCTGGATGCCACGATATCCCAGTTTTTTAAGGTCTTTGCTTAATAGTTCCTCAATAAGGTCATCGCAACAGTACTGTGTAAATCCTTTTTCACTCAATTTTTTTGACCAGTGTGTTTTGCCTGTTCCGGACATGCCGATAAGCGTTATTATCATACAGTTTTTGCTATTGCCAATAAATCAGTTACCACACCAGATGCAGTTACTTCTGCACCAGCCCCAGGACCTTTAATCACAAGCGGATTTTGCAAGAAACGTTTTGATGTAATCTGAATAAGATTGTCCGGTCCATAAAGAATACCTAAGTTACTTCTATGAGCAACAGTCTCCAGTTTTACACTGCTTTTCTTTGGCGTAATTGTTGCAACAAAGCGTAGGGTTTTGTGCTGCTTTTTTGCCCGCTCAAATTTTTTTTCGTAGGAAGCGTTATATTTTTTAATTGCCTGGAAAAAATCTTTCAGAGAAAGTGTATTCAACGAATGCGGGTACAACACTTCTTGCACAACATCGCTGGCGTCTAATTTTCTCCCTAGCATTCGACTGAGTATAACTGTTTTCCGTACCACATCGGCTCCCGAAAGATCGTCTCGCGGATCCGGTTTGGTGTATCCTCTTTTTTTTTCTTTTTCT
>OBEQ011150198.1_pt1 | contig 10999 bp, 7 predicted proteins | sample 1670901 | NCBI WGS metagenome assembly OBEQ01 (sample SAMEA104232315, study PRJEB22302) | groundwater metagenome | biome: forest; feature: aquifer; material: groundwater | place: USA | collected 2011-08-07 | depth 5.4 m | reverse complement strand
CATGATTAATTTTATTTCTCATATTAATGAACAGCAATTAGCTACCTTTTTAGTAATTCTTGCTGTAATTGTAGTGTTTTATGTTTTTAATAAAAAACCTCTTAGTCCAAAAAAATAACGCTTCTCTCATCAAACCCTGTGCGCCTTCCATGAGTCGCTTCATTTTTTAAGGAAGATAAAACGTTCCCGCGGAGCCGGGGTTATAAATAAAGTATCCTTCCCCTGGAACAATTGGGAAATTATTACTGCTATTTTGATAACGGTGGACAATATATCGGCCGGCAAACCAACGTATTATATACTCCGCGTCGACTCGTTTCCAACGCATTGCTAAAAGCAGGCTTTCTGCATTTGTTATATTAAAAAAGGACATAGACTGAGGGAAAGCAATCAATGACCAACCATTTGGGATTGACATTGATGATAAAGGCAACCTACTACCTGTTATCGCTGCTCTCCCAGAAGTTGTAGCACGAACAAAATACGCTTGGTCTGGGATAATATAAAAATCATTTGCACTTTGGCCTACAGTGTGAACAATATATCTCCCGTTATCCCAAGCAATGACATTTACAACGCTACCATTCCCTAAAGACACATTCAATTCTCTTGCGAAATCGCTTGCTTTATAACTTATGCCTTTTTCAACAGTCAACCCTACAAGATTCCAGCCAGCGTTGAGTTCAATAATTTGTTGAGGCACGGGAGTTGGAGATGGAGTTGGTGTAGTTGGTGTCGGAGGTGGAGAAAAAGTAACTCGGACTGTGGCCGAAGAATCTGAATGACTAGTTTGTAGTACTGAAATATTGTTATTTGAGTCATAAAAATAACTGTTGTCAGAAAGTGTTGCATCTAAGAAACCGTTAAGAGAACCAGGCGTTACATCTACTAGTTTTGTCTTTGTAGGATTGTAAGAGCCAACGTGGATACTAACACCGCGTGTTCCCTCTTCTTGTATACTTGAGTCAAACCCAATTGGGCGACGGTAAGAAACATAATATGCTTCGCTTGTATAGATACTATCAGGCTTAGCGATACGGAGAACTTTGGTACCAGACGACGAAGTCTCTAAAGGAACGAGTGTGTAAACTCCTGCCTGGGTGACATCGGACACCCCTGTCCCAGAAATCCAACCCTCCCTTATTTTGTGTGGAGCATTAAAATGATAAGTCGTGGCCGCTGAACCCATGACATCATAAGGATCCCCATACTCAATTTCAAAACATCCGCTACCAATTGCACTAGAGCCACACGACAATGCATTTGCGTGCTCTTCGCCGAAATTATGACCAAGTTCGTGGGCGAATATGCGTGTATCATTATAGCCGTTAATCCATGATCGATTACCTGCTATGAAAGCAAAACCGGCATAATTACAGCTTGGAACATTAGGAAAAACATAGACTTTATATGTATAGTTAGTTAAATCAACACCGGCATTTTGAGCCTGTTGTGATGCAGCGGAACTCCACGACTCATAATTACATGACGATGTATCGGTATAAGGAATTGTGTACCAACCAAACACTCCACTATTTGTTCCATCAACACGAAGTTGGCCAAACGAGTTCTCGTTATAAAAGTTCTCTACTGAATTGTTGCTCGTAAACATCGTTGAACGCACAGCATCCATTGAGAATGGCTCAGTAGTGGTATTGGCAAACTTAAAAAGAATGACAGCGAGTGTAACATCACCAGTCCTCTGCACAACCGGCTCCGAGACTATACTAACAAACGGTGCCTGACTTCCCGGAAGGACAACATCATTGCCTAAGGTAATTCCTTTAATCCGCACTATAGAGTTTGGAAGAAAGTCTGGTGGAACCTGGGCAAAGTGTAGGTTATAAATGTTTTGGGAAATTGAGTCTACAGAATGAATTCGAGCACGACTTTCTGAACGTTCGAGTTTATATGCTGTCTTGCTTTCTTTCTTGTTAAAGTCGTCAAAATGTAGAACTAAAAGTTTCCCTTGAGTTTCCAACTTATTTTCGATCAAGCTTTGTATTTGAGCTGGAAACTGGCTCTTTGTCTCTGTTAATACAGCATGGCGAAGAAAAGAAGCAGGATCGCTCTCAATCTCTTGCAGTAATTTTTCTTTTCTTTGCGAAGCAATACTGGTCATTTCTACTAACTGCTTTTCTTTGTCAATGCTGGCTATACCGGGTCTACCATAATCCTTGTTTGCGTTAAGAAGATCGCTAGTTAGTTTTTCAATAACTTGAGAAGGTTGGGCTTCTGCGGCTCTTTGACGGATGTCTTGTTGTTTCTGGGAAATGTAGACTGTCAGAGGAATCGCAGCAACAACAGCAAGAATCAAAACAAGGCTTACGGTTTTTGATTGCTTAACAGAAGATAAGAACGATAGAAGTTTTTCTCTAAGATTGCCCATCTGTACTTACTGTACCAAGTGGAAAATGGTTTTGCAATGGCAATTAACATCGGTTAATATTATCACATTAGTTCTTCTCGAGTATTACAAAAATGTTATAATCTTTAATATGAGTCTCCCGTGTTGGTCCGTGCGGGCTAGTGGCAGTCAACGGTCCCTAATCGCCAAGACTCATATTAACTTCGGTGATTGTAAACTTGAGAATGAACGCCTATTGCAATAAATCGGACTGTGTTTTTACCCTGCCACTCATAGACAATTCGAAATTCAGCTGTAATACTGAAAGCCCATTTACCTGTTAATCTTCTTAAAAGTTTGTGGTTTCGAAGTCTTGTGTCGCTGGGATTTTTTTGAAATCTTATAATTGCCTTTTCAACCTTATCTATTAATCCTTCGTCTTTTTCGCATAAGCTTTCCAGCATTTTGTCAAAAGCACCCACTCTTTTGATTTTAATCATGAGCGACGTCGAGGTTTCTTCCTCAAGTTGCCAAAATACTTTTTAATATCCTCTTCGTTTTCCCAAACCTCTTTTTGGTCTTTCTCGGAGGAAGCTCGAATAACCTCATCTTCAAAGGATTTAACAAATCCATTTTCGGTTATGTTTTGATATAATCTTCGGCGCAAAGCGTCTCTTATCAATTCAGAAATAGAAGTATATCTTTCTTCGTTTAAAGCTCTTTTTGCGTCCGCGTACATTCGTTTTGGCAAAGAAATATTAATCGTGGTGTTCATACATTAATTGTATGATATCCATACATATTTTGTCAAGGACTTATTTGATTCTTAATTTAATGCGGTTGCTGCTGTAGATAAATTGCCCGCCATATGAACCATTCACCCAAACCGTGTACTCTTTACTTTGTTGCGCTAGTCTTAATGCTTTTGGAAGAATAATTCTAATTTCGTTGTTCTTCCAGCTTTTGATCTCAACTCCACCTCCGCCTCCGCCCAAAGTTACGGCTCCAAGCCCAGCTCCTCCACTTACATCATAAAGAAATACTGATCCCTGTTTCTGCCCAAAATTTATACCTCTAAGGATGATTATTCCCTCGCCTCTCGGTGCAGGATTTGGAATTGCAGAGAAAAGAACAGTTGGGGAAATAATCCTCATTTTTACACTGTTGCTTTTACCGTACTTATTTGTTACATAGACATCGTAATAATTTCCGATTTCAAAGTTTGTCTCGGTAGTTAAAACAAAAATCAACTGTGTACCATCAGAAGATACAGTATTAAATTGTTCCGGCATCAGTACGCCTCCAACGTATACATGGTTTTGAGATGCAACTGGTGAGAAACCAGAGCCTTTTATAGTAACCTTGTCTCCCTGACTTGCCCAGGCCGGACCAACTCCTTGCTTCCATGTTGGACCAATACTCGTTATGGCTGGCGGAAGCGGGGTCGGAGTTGGAGAAGTGGGCGGAAGGTATGCGCCTGTGTGTTTTTCGTCATGAAGATACTGCGGCCAATCAAGAAAGCTCGCGGCGTAGTCAAGATTAAATACATATAGATAACCTCTGCTATCCGAGGATAAACCATACGAGAAAAGCTGCACAGGAGCTGTAAGTTCTAGTTTTCCATCGTTGTCAAGATCAAGAAGTCCCGGCTGTCCTGTATTGCCAACCAATGGGTAGTTCCACAAATTAAAGCTTTTTGGGTATCCGGATACTGTGGTAAGCGATCCTGAACTTGGATTATATTCATATAAATACGTTCCTGACAAATAGTACTGATAATCACCCGTTGCCAACAAATGATTGCCTGTCGATAAGGTTACATTGGCCGCAAAATTCTGTATCGCATAATTAGAAGTGCTACCAGAATTAGGAAACCCTCTAACAAGAGAGGCATTTTTATCAAGAAGATAATAGTTGTTATTGAAATAGGTAAGAATTTCTGCATTTGTATTATCAAAGTTACCAATATTCAAAAGAGAAGAGGTGCAACATGGATAGCTCTGGATTGTTGAAAGGGTAAATGGCCATGAACCTTGTCTTATGTTGCCCAGATTGTCCCATACATATACTTTTTGCGTCGAGGTATAGTTCGAACCGCCGCCTCCGCCACTTGCCACAGAAGGAGCTGAAGCATAATTAACAGTTGTAGCGATTATATTTAAAAGTCCATTACCATTTATATCTCCTACAACAATATTTCTAAGCACATCGCCTTGAAAAGCATCTCTAGATGGATTATTAGAGACAGTAATTTCTTTTTTAAGTATTCCATTACTTCCATAAATACGAATTTTGTTGAAATAGTCAACTATAATTTCTGGATTATCATCCTTGTCAATATCAGCAACAATTGCTGTATGACGAATAGCTCCATTCGCCTCGGCGCTTACCGGCCATCCAGGCAGATCGTTTCCAGTTTGATCAAATACGTGTATCATGGGTGGAGTGTCCCAATGGAACCGCCAGCCCTCCGCATACACAATTACGGTTTTACCTCCAATAATCCCTGATGAAATCGTATCGTTTGGGTATCCAAGAGAACCTTTTGCTTGCCAAGCCGAAACTGTCCATCCAGAAACCGGCGTGCCGTCGGCATGAAAAGCCAACAATTGCTCGCCCCATCCGTCATGACTTACAGGCTGTATCACTTCAAGACCTGAATAAGATGAGTCTAAATCAGCAACAATAGGACCATTAGATACATAATAGCTTGAATAGAGCTCATCTGTTGAAACTGGCCACCCGGAAAGATTCGTGCCGTCTGGCTCGATCGCATATATCCTTCCTTCTTCAGCATTTTTAAAAATAGTTTCTTTTTTTCCATCGCCGTTAAGATCGGCAATAATCGGTTGCTCATCAAAAATACTTGCTCCTGTAAAAATAGGAAAATTATCCCGCGTGCTCTTATCCAATCTTATTGAAATCATTGTAAAAGCACTTTTTCCGTCACTGGTATTAGTTGCTAATCTAATGTAATACGTACCGTCACCTAGATCATTAAAATCAGCTGTTGCAAGCAGTCCGTTGTGAACAGAACTACTGCCTGAATTGTTAAGTGTTATGCCATTATTCGACCAAGAAGTAGCATTTTGCGAGGTTGCATAATCGATAGTATAGTTTGAAAAATTAGTTGCGTACGAACTTCCAATAATTTTGAATTTTTTACCAATAATAAAGTCTTGCTGCGGATAAGAAATTCTTGCAATAGAAGGAATGTTTGTATTTACTTCCGATAGGGCTTTGAAGGCATTAATCCTTCCATAACCGAAAAGAATATCAAAAGACGGAGTCCCCAAATCGTCTACCCCATTTATAATAGCATTGCGTACCTGATCGTTTGTTAGAGCTGAATTTTTCCCAAGGACCAGTGCAGCAAGCGCTGCAACATGAGGAGCAGCCATGGACGTTCCTTGTAGTCGCAAATAATTTTCGCCAACAATGTATGGACTCCACCAGGATGTAATTGTTGATGATTTTAATGAAAGGATATTCGTATTTCTTCCTCCGGGAGCAGCAACATCTATTCCAGTTCCCCAGTTGGAAAAATCTGACTTTTGATCATACTGGTCTGTTGATGCAACCGTCATAGTACAGTCTATATCAGGATTATCCGAAGTTGAACAGGTAATGTTCGCTGGGAAAAATTTATTTACATTATCATCATTGTTGCCTGCTGCTGCTACAAAAATAACATTATGAGCGTACGCATAAGAAATAGCCTCTGTAAGCATGTGGCTTTGTCCAATTCCTCCCCAACTCGCATTTATAATCTGGGCACCTCTACCAACTGCGTCATAAATACCAAGAGCTAGAGCGCTAAGCGTACCATATCCATCACTATTCAACGCCTTAATGGGAATAATTTTTGCGTTATTGGCTATACCTGAAATTCCAATTGCGTTATTTGTTGTTGCTGCAATTATGCCTGCCACATGGGTTCCATGTCCGAAGTCATCGTTGGGGTCGTAGTCGTCATTCACAAAATCAAAGCCAGGAAGAATTTTAGGACATTGATTGTTGTTAACTTGTTGTAGAGTACATCCTCCAAACTCTGGGTGTGTATAGTCAACGCCTGTATCAATAACCGCTACTTTTACTTCTGCGGCGGAAGATGCTATTTCCCACGCCTCGCTCATTTTGATTTTCTTTAAGTTCCACTGATCTTCATAACCCTGTCCCCATGAGTTTGAGGACCAAAAATATGGATCGTTTGGATAACTAGGAAGAGGGGTAGGAGTAGGGATAGGTGAAAGAATAGGACAATCACCTCCGCTACCGCTTACGCCAAGGCGTTGGGATGCAGAGGTAGGGCATGGTGTAGGAGAAATACTTGATGTTGGTATAGGGGTTGGTCCTCCTCCAGCAGGCGCAGAAGAAGATGCTTCTTGTTGGGTCTTGTAAATATAATTTGGTTCTGCATATAAAACATCACGGCTTTGTATTAAATCACCAAGCACCGATTCTATAGGCACTTTTACTTCGAAAGAAAGTCTGTATGTTCTTGAAAAATCAAGTTGCGATAGTCTTTTTTCGTCAACTTTCACTTTTCCTTCTGCGATTTGCGCTGAAAACTTTTGCTTAAATTTCGAGACTTCTTCCTGGGGAGTTCCTGCTCCTTTAAATATTTTGTCAATTGTTTTTATTTTATATTTTTGGTCAAGATCCGTCAGGACAGGAGGAACACTTTTTTCATCAAGAGCTGAAAAAGGAATTGGTTTTTTGTCAAGATCTTGGGTCTGGACTCCTGTGCCCTTTTTGATATCAAACTGAAAAGCCTGTCTACCAGATGATAAAAGTTGAGGTCTAAATCTGACAATCACTTCGCCTGTCGCATATTCTGGTTTTTGTTTTTCTTTAGATTGAGTTGTCGCTGCTCGTTGTCTTATATCCTGTTGTTTTTGGGAGATGTAAACAGTCAGGGGAATGGCAGCGGCAAGAATAAGAATAACCGCCAGGCTTAATGCTTTTGATTGGCGAAGCGAAGAAATAACTTCTGAAGTTTTCTCTCTAAAATTCCCCATCCATATACTACTATAGTGATAAGAAAACGGTTTTGCAATGGCAATTAACATACTTTCATGTCATCCTGAGGAACGAAGCGACGAAGGATCTAGTGAGATTCTTCCCCTTCACTTCGTTCAGGGTCAGAATGACATCATTCCAACTCTTCCCTCTTCGCATTCAAGAATCCAAACCACTGTTCGAAAAAGCCAAAGAGGACTTTAAAAGGGGTTTCGATAATAAGATCAAAGAGAAAAAGAATAAAGTTGATCTGCGCAATCCCTTGCGTTAACCGCCTTCCAACTTTTACAACCGGCATAAAAAAGAAGTTAACCACAGGCGATATAAACCCCTCTTTATCTCCTACTCTGTACAAATGGGCTGTCAAACTTATTCTGTAGGACAAAAATGAAACAATCGCCAGGAAGAAAATAAATACGAGCTGATTTACAATATTGAAGTGAAGCTTTATTAGGATAAAAACGATTCCTCCAAAAGATAGAATAAAGGCTAAAAACCAGGATATGGCAAATACTCGATTTAGGATCGGCCTTGTAGTATCATCCGCTTTCTGCACCACCAACGGTTCTCCGATTCTAGGTTTTTCCTCATGTAAAATTATTTTTATGAAAGCGAGAATCCGTTTGGAATTTTCCTGGTCGGGAGTCCTTAAAAATGCGCCGACAATAAGCATAAGAATTGGCGGAATACCGGTATTTATTAGTATAGAATTCCAAAAAATCTTTCCATATACGAGCCGTTCGTAAGTCCCTTCGACAAACACCGCGAATATCGCTTTTGTAAGAAGAATAAAGATAACGCTTCTAATTATTGCCCGGTTGACTTTTGAACCAATGCTTTTGTAGCGGGCTTCGCATGCAGCAATAACGCTTTTTGCCAATTCTTCTTCGTTTTGCAGGAATTCTCTTAACGCATCTTTGTGCGAACGAAGAATGTCTTCAAGTATTATAAATACAGCACTTCTTTTTTTGACATACGTATAGATTTTATCTTTACGGGAATAGTTAAGCTGTCTGTATATTTCCCTATACCCTTTTACAAAATCCGAAGAGATCTGCTCAATGCTCTCTTTAGTTAACGAGCCAAAGAATTGTAGAAATAAATGGTAGCGCAAAAAAGCAATGTCATCTCTGGCGAAAGCCTTCCTAACGGCGATAAACACCTGAACGTTTTTTATTCCTTCCGTATCATCCGAAATTGTTATGTGATCTTTGAGGATTTGAAACGCGAAATTACTCATCGTTTCTTTGTCTGTGTTTGGACTTATGATGTGGGCAATTTCTGAAGACATAAGATGGTATGTCCATTCGTTAATCTTTGCATCCGATATGGAATGTTTTGAGAGGATATTCAAACGAAGCGCCAGATATAAATCAATTGATCTCTCTACTTTTGCAACAATAGTTTCAGGAACCGCGTTGTTTGGTAAATATCCTGCCCAGATGAGTTCACGAACTAAAGGTTCTGCCGTAGTTTTTGCGTTTCCTCCTAAGAGCAAACGCCGTTTTAAAATCCGTTCAATTGAAGCCCGAAGAATTACTTCTTCCTCGCGGTATTCCATGGCGTTTCGCAATTTTTCGTACCAGGAAGCGAATTTGGAAACAATCCTGCTTACCGCGATTTTTTTATCGTTGTTTGTTGGCTCTTTTTCTTCAAAAGAGGCAATGAGAACTCCTGTTAATTCTGAAAAGGATTTGGAATTCATACTATATTATAGATAGCTTATTATACCACTGTATTGCGAGGCTTGCCTGTCTCAAAAGCCTGAATGTTTAAAACCGTGGTTTCCAAAATCTGCAAAAGCGCCTCACGGCTATTAAAGGCGTTATGAGGAGTAACGATTACGTCGTTTCGGGTTAAAAGAACGTGGTTTAAAAGTTGAGTTTTGATGTCGCAGCTTTTTAAAAATTCATTTGTTAAAAGCTCTTTCTCCTCCCGCAGATTGCATTCCTCTTCAAGTACGTCTAGTCCCGCTCCCATCAAAATTCCTCGTTCCAGCCCTTCCAAAATTGCCTGCGTTTCAACTATTCCTCCTCTTGAGGTGTTAATAAGCATGCTCCCCTTTTTGAAAAGCCTGATATTTTTCATGTTGATAAGATGATGCGTGTCGGAATTATAAGGAACATGAATGGTTATTACATCAGATGAGGACAAAAGTTGCTCTAGAGAAACAGAGCCTTTTTGATGTTTAGTGAAAATCAAAACCTTCATGCCAAAACATTTTGCTATTTCAATCACCCGTTTTCCGATGTGTCCCGCTCCTATTACTCCCAAAGTTTTGCCGTAGAGCGAAAAGCCCCGCAATCCCTCCAGACTAAAGTCTCCCCGTTTTGTTTGCTCAATTGAAGGAATAAGTTTTCTGGAAAGCGCCAGAATTAAAGCAAACGTATGCTCTGCCACTGTGTGCTCTCCGTATGAGGGAACGTTTGAGACTATAATACCCTTTTCTTTGCAAAACTTGGTATCGATATGGTCAAATCCGGTTGAAAGTGTAACGATGTATTTAAGATTGGGAAGCTGTGAAAGTATTTCTTTGTTAAGTATTGAAAAAATAAAGGTAGAAAGAATTTCAGCGTCTTTTACCAAGCTCAAATTGTCCTTTGTCAGCTTATCCCGGCTTATAAAAAGATCGTGGTTTTTAAGAGCTTTTCTAATATACTCTTCTTCCCAAGCTTCGAGCTCAAAAAATGCGATTTTCATAAGCTATTCTTATTAAACTGTACCATGGGAAACAGCCTGTTGTCAAAAGCCCTCTTTTTCAAGCAGCCGCATGTCTTTTACTATAACAAAACGGCCGGATTTGCCAATAATTCCTTTTTTTTCAAGCTTCTTCATTTCAAGACTCACGGTTTCCCTTGCAATGCCAACCAGAAAAGAAATGTCTTTATGTGTAAGCGGGACTTGAATCGCAATTCCGTACTTATTTTTTTCTCCGAATCTTTCCGCGCAAATGTGAAGAATGGAGGCAACTTTTGCCTGCGCGTTGCCAAAAACCAACTGCTCCATCCTTTGTAAAAGGCCGCTTAAGCGAATAACAATGCGATTTGTCAGCTCATACAGAACCTCCGGTTGTTCTTTGATAAAATCTTGAAATTTATCTTGCGGCGCGCGAAAAACTTCAACAGGCGTAATCGCATCCATGGAATACTCAACCGGCATGTCTGTAATTGCCCATGTTATAGGAAAAAAGTCTTCCGGTTTATAGATAATAAGGGTCAGTTCGTTCCCGTCCTGGCAAACTGTGTAAAGGCGCGTGTAGCCTTTTTTTAGATAAAACACTCCGGAAGGCCGATCATGAGAACGAAGTATTGTCTCGTGTTTTTTGTAGTGCAAGATCCGAAATTGGGCAAAAAAAGATTCAAGTTTTTGAATTGCTTCTCTGTTCATGCTTTTTGCCTTAAAAGCATACCACACGACAGTTTTGTTTACAAGCTAACAATAATTTTGTAAGAAATATTACTGCATTTATTTTATCCATTCAACAGTAATATCTTTAACTTCTGCTAAAAACGGCCCCTTCCGGCAAAGCGCAATCATCTTATTTATGTCTTCTATTGAACCTTCAAAAAGGGCTTCTACTCTGCCGTCGGGAAGATTTTCTACCGATCCTAAAACTCCCAGCTTGGCCAT
>OBEQ012368005.1_pt1 | contig 11000 bp, 4 predicted proteins | sample 1670901 | NCBI WGS metagenome assembly OBEQ01 (sample SAMEA104232315, study PRJEB22302) | groundwater metagenome | biome: forest; feature: aquifer; material: groundwater | place: USA | collected 2011-08-07 | depth 5.4 m | reverse complement strand
TAAGCGCGAAAATGATTACTGAACCTTGAAGCGAAGGAATCAATAATTGCGTGAGCACGCCGAACGAAACGAATAGGAATGAGACTACGATAAGCTCCCAAGGCTTGCGTTTCGCTTCGGCGGGAGAGACTATGTATTCCAAAACCATGCGTGCAACCTTTGAAAAACCGAAAAAGCGGTTTTATCTATTAACTGAAAAGAAATTAAAACGCTTTTGTTGCATAGTTGTTGGCTGCGGCTGTGGTCCAGTGGTAACGGTTTTGAAGCCAATTTGAAATCGCCATAAAGATGCGACCTTCCCATGCCCGCTTTCTTTTGTAAAAGAAAGCAGGCGCGCAAAGAAAACTTTGCTGGAAAAAGGTCGCGATTCGGGTTCGATTCCCGGCAGCCGCACGTTTCCAACGGGGTATTTGGTAAGTCTAAAGGCTGGCTATCGCTCTCAAAAGCTTTTCATGGCCTTTGACAAGCAAATTGAATTCAGCCAATTCTTCGAATAGTATTCTGTAAGCCAACTTATCTCTTGAATTCTCTGATTTTGCCATTTTCAATCCACTCTCTTATTTCTTCGTTAGAATAATACCCTTCCCTTATTCCGGTCAGCACTTTTGCCTGGCTGGGATCGTCTTTGATGTTAAACTTTGCGTCGTTTTCCGTTAAAAATGCTTTTGTTGTAATGAAAGCGGTACGCCTGTTTCCGCTTGCGAAAGCATGGCTCTTCGCAATTCCCCTAAGCAAAACAGTAGCCTTGTCGTAAACGTTTCCCTCGAACTTCTTGCATTCTTCAATTACGTTTTCCAGCCTGGCTTTGCTTAAAACTTCCGCCTTATCGGCTTTTTTCACCCTAATCAAGCTTACGGCCAGCAGGTTGTATTCGATGATTTTCTCCGGCGTTGGGTAAATTATTTCAGACACATGAAATAGAAAAAATGCTTCGTTTATTAAAGTTTCTCGCCAAAGAAAACCTAACGGGTTCGATTCCCGGCAGCCGCACTTTTTTTCTTTTCAGCACTTGAAAGTGGAAGTGATGTAATTCGCCGTTTTCAAGTCTTGCTGGAATGCAACTGGAATGACCATGTGGAGTATGCGCGTGTCGCTTCCGCACGAGAACAGCGCGAACCTCGAATAGGCCTTTCCTCCGAACCAGTTCGTCTGGTACATTGTTATCCTAGCGTTCGAAGTCTTTCCTTGGATAAGCGTGTTTTTTTCTTCAGTACGCAAAATAGATGCTATTTCGCTTTCAACTTGGTCCGCGCTTTCGTTCGACCTGGCGGCTTGAATTATTTCTACCGTATCCGGGTAAACCGCCACGAACGCCGCTTTCAAGTCGGGGTATTCGGAAGGCTGTTCGTCCACTTTGAAGTAATACGGGTAGTCGAATTCGAAGCCTTCGGCATTCCTGTAGTGAATCAAGTTTTCCTTATTTACTCCCGTAGTGTCGGAAAACCCGCCTCCGGGCGGTTGGACGTAGTTAAGGAAATAGAATATTCCGATTGCAAGCGCAGCGAGAACCGCCAGAAAAACTATCGTCCTATTCATTTTCAAAACCTTTTTCAGCCGTTAGCCTCTTCCTGCTGTTGCTCCGCTTTAGCAACCTGCTCTAACGCGCTTGTTATTTCTTCCGAAATTTGCTTGGCGTTTTCAGGGGCGAAAGTGCCGTCTTCCTTCAACAGCCCTCTCGCTACCAAGCTGTCCTTGATTTCCTTTGCTTTTGCAGCGCCTGCCTTGCCTTCGTCGATTTTTTCTTTCAATAACGAAACGGCAGAATCGGCCGCGTCAGAGTAATCGCTTTCAGCGGCTTGGTCGCCGGAATATTCAACCCCCAAGTATACGAACGGCTTGCCCACTGTTTCAGGGACGGAAACGTCGATTTGCATTCCTTTCAAAGCGTCTGCGTCGAGCGGCTCTATGTCCGGGTTGAATATCGACGCGAACAGCTTTGAGTATTCTGCGTCCGCCTGCCCGCGCTTTATCAAAAAAAGCCCGTAAGACTTTATTCTAAGCCCTTGCTGGACCGCGGCGGAAACTTGCTTGATTTTAGTCAAGTAAATGCACAAGTCCGAGTTTTCGCACAAGTTGTTCGCCTCTCCATCCTTCGACTGCAAGTCTATCCTGTTTTCCTTGACGCACTTGTTTGAAGGCTGCGTTTCCCCTTCAACGGGATAGTAGCAATAAGCCCTCATGGACGGTATTCCGTCGCCGTCGTAGTGGAAAGAGTAAATGTAGTTGGTGTAACGGTCGGAAAGCGGCGCTTCGACGGGCGCGCTTTGCACGTCCATTTGGCTGATTATTCCGGCTGCAATCAGCGAAGATACTATTGACCTCGTGACCGTGCTTTTCAAAATGCTTTGTGTGCGCGCGTTGCTCAAGAATTGCCTTACGCGCCCGGGAGCCGCGGGAGTTGTCGTTGAAGGAGTTCCACGTCCGATTAGCCTCTTGAACAATTCTCTTGCGCCAACGCGTGTTCCCGCTTGCACTTCCACGACGCTTGCTCTCGAAGCAACTTCGCGCAATCCGCTTACCGCGTCGTCCAACTCGCCCGCCACCTCGGGAAGGGCGGCCCTGATTGCAGGAGCGTTCGCGTCAATGCTGCCGCGTATTGCCGCAAGCCTTTGCAACTGGGCATCGGTCATCTGGATTTCGCCTGAAGACAACGGCTCGGCGAGGTTGTCGATGGTGCTTCTCAAATTCAAAAGTTCCCTCGCGGCCCTCTGGGTGTTTCCTCGCCCTGCCTGTTCCAAGAAATTGTTTGTGTTCCTTTCAGCTCCGCTCAAGAGCAAGTCCACTTGCCTCGCTTCTCCTGCGGTCAACGCTCCCGTAATGGGCGATATGACAAAGCTGGACGCCAAAAACTTGCCTGTAGTCGATTGTTGTTTCGCCGTTCCCTTCCCCTCGCCGACTTTGCTTCCTCCGTAAGGCGGAATTGCACTTTCAGACCGGTATCCGCCGATGAAGTACTGCGCTCCGACCGAAGTGGCGGTTCCCAAGAGTTGTTCTGCAACCATTTGCCTCAATCCCGATGCAGGACCGAGGGCAATGCCGCTTATCACCGCGTCCAAGTACAAGCCTTCTTTCAAGTGTATGGTAGCATCTTCAGCAATGCAGTCGTTTTGCGCTTTCGAGTGGATTATGGGGTTAATGACGAGCCATTCAGCTTGCGCCCTGATTAGGCTGAGGGCGACTCTGGTTGCGACCGAACTCACGGGGTTGGGGAAGAATATTCCTACAATTGCCAAAGCCCCGCTGGTGCCAGTAGTAACATAAAACCATTTTCCAAGGTAGGAGTATCCTTTCCTCGCGTTTTCCTGGCAAATCGTTCCGTCGTCGAAAAACGGCTTTGAGCCGTCAGATCTGCTTTCGAGGAACGAAGCGAGGTTGTTCGGCGGTTCGTTCAAGCTTTGGGAGTACATGGAATTCGCAAGATTCAATCCTCTCTTCATGTCGTTCTCGTCTCGGAATTCCGAGTAAGTTCCGATCTTATTCGGAAGGCGGGCAATGGCCGGAAGCCCGCCTATTTCGTACCCGCCCGGAATGATTTCGTTGCCGCTGTACACGAAAACGTCGTCAACCGGCATCAATATCGGAGCGTTGGCAACGGTTTCCGGACAGCTCATTAGTTTTTGCGTGCGGAATTCTATTTGCAAAGGCTTTTTCCCGCCTTCAAGCTTGGTCGGGTCGAAGCCGAAACTGCCTGCGGAAACAGGGTTCAAATCGGCTTCGACCAAGTAAGCGCCGCAGCCTGTAAAGTCGATCTTGGCTTGCGGAGAGATTTTCATTTCCTGGAACTTTTGTCCGTGGTCGCTTTCACTCGCTTGTTTGGCGAGGTTTTGCATGTCGTCAGCGAGTTGCGCGGAGAGCTTGGAATTCGCCAAATGCAATACAAAACTCATTTTCCACTTCTTGTCGCCGCCCGTTTCTTTAATGATCACTTTCAAGCTTGCGGCGGAATTGGTTTCCGCGTCGAACGCTCCTGCAGATGCAATCATGAAGTTGCATATGGCGTTAACGGCGCTTTGGTAAGTGCAGAAGTTGTTCTGGCAATACGCATATTTGAAAGCAGGGTCGGGGCACTTGTTGTCAGGCTTTTTGCTTCCGGCGGTAGGTTGTTGTTCGTCTTTGTTTTTTTCTTGCTCAAGCCCTGAAACCCACAGCGTTCCGATTGGGCTTGAGGAATAGACTTTTTCTTTGCCCGCAGGGGGAGTGAAAATCTGCAAGTTCAGCGTTTTCGTTTTCTCTTCGCCAGTCTTAAGCCCTTTAGCGACAATCTTGTAAGTGTTCTCGCCCTCCGCTTTTTTCGCCTCACACTCGAGGAAAATGCTTTCCCCTATTCCCAGCGTTTTCCCTCCCGCAACGCTTTGCCCGCGCACGTTGTCGTAGTCATAGCAAGAAATCTGCTTTCCGTCGTCGGGGAAGGAAACTTGCAGTTGCTCGGCGAGGTTGTTGCTGTACGCGTAATAGCGGATGTGCCCGACGTTCTTGAATGAAAACAGTTTGTCGCCTTGCAAGTCAAACCCGCTTTCTCCTTCCTTGCCTTTGGAAGGAGACATTGAACCAGTTCCGTCTACTATCACATTGCTGTTTTCCAGTTGTTTTTCGATTTGCGCAGCGGTGCACGGCACCGTCTTATAGTCCAAAACCACTTTCACTTTCAAAGCCTTTTGGTCTTTCTCTCCCTTCTGCTGCAAGTCGAAAACAATGTTTCCGTTATATTCGTAAGAGCCTTTCATGTCTTCCTTGATGCAGCTGCCGAAGCCCAAGCCCGACTTGGTTGGCCCTATTGCCTCTTCTGGAATGTAGAATTGCAAAAGCACGTCTTCTTCACTTTGTTTGAACGCCTGAACAGTTGAGTGTTGTACTCCACCAGTTGCTTTCGTAAACCCTGCCTTGCGGAATGCTTTTTGTACATCGCCGTCAGCATGAATCGCATTCACGTCATATTCAGTTGAGCCAGAGTTGGAAACGTAAACGTATTTGTTTAGGTTGAGGCTGTTCTTGCCGCTCTGCCCTTCCAAAAGCGAGTTGTTCAGAGTTACTGTAATCGAATCGATTTTCTTTCCACCTTGCTCTTCGGTTATTTTCATTGGAATGGTTCCCCTCACGAGAACGTCTCCGCTCGTCTCTTTGCAAGCGGGGATGAACGAAATCGTTGATTGTGCAGGAATCCCAACTAGAATCCTCCCGTCCGCATCCGGCTTGTCTGGAACATTCAATTTGTCCCTCGGGCTTATGCTAAGCTTGTCCGTCTGCCCTATATTGTAACGGTCTCCCTCGTCTACAACCAAAACGTCTTTGTATTTCCCGTCGAAGTTTATTTCCCCGCGTTTGGCTTCGCCGATTTTGCTTCCGGGCAGGCTGATTGCCGAGTCTTTCGTGAAAGTTATTGAAGCGCGCTTGGATTCTTCATCCACTTTTTCAGGATTGATGACCTTAAATGTCACGGTTGTCTTGTCGGGAATGAAAAGCGAGTTGCCCGAATACTGCATGTCGCTCGCCTCGATGCGCTTTACTTTCGGCGTTTTAACAATTTCCTTTTCCCCTTCCCGCGTTTTCACAGTCACTCTAGTAAACTGGGGCAGCAAGGCGATCTTGGAATTCCCGCTTTCCAAAACCTTCGCTCCTGCAGTTCCAAGGTCTACAATCACGTCTCCTTCCGTCTTGAAAACGAAATCGCATTCCGAAAAATCTTTGGGGTCATAAATTCCGCTTGCAGTCGCGCCCTTCAAGAAAACTATTTTTGAAAACGGAGGGACTAAAACAGCTTGTGCCCCTCCGCTGCTTTTCAACTGCGGTTTGAGTGCGAATTGCACTGAAACATCGTCTGCCACCTTTACGACGTTTCTTCTCTTTGTTTTAGGATCTTCTTCAATGAAAACAGCATTGCTTGGAAAACGCATTTCGACTGGAACGGGAAACGCCACTTCAATCGTGTCCTCGTCTATCACTGCAACGCCAGCTGGAACGAAAAACGCGCTTTGGCGCGGGACGAGGACTTCGACAAGCCCGCCCGTAGCCTGGCTTATTCTTGCTTCGGCCGAAAAAGCAAACCTCGTTTGAGGGGGTAGGAATATTCCGCGCACGTTTTGCGGGTAGTATTGCGAGTAATAATTCCAAAAGCCCGGGATGTTGGACGCTTGCTGCTGCGTTTTTTGCGGGTCAATTACCATGCTTCCCACGGGAAAGCGCATGGTGAATTCCACTGGAAGGTTTAGTTCAAGCGGGGAGAAAGGCATCGGGTTTATGAGCCTGGGGTCTACGTACTGCTGTCCGCCTCCAGGATTGTTAGGGCCTTTCGAATCTTCAACCAGACTGATGAATTCAACCGTGGTGCCTTTGGGAATTACAGCAACGCTCCTCCCTCCTTCAGTTCCCAAAATAACAGCCGCGGGGAATGAAGCGATCGAGCGTGGCATTAGTATGCTAAAGCCTTGTGCGTTGTTTTGCACTTGCGCGTTGGAAGGCAATTCCATTCTCGCGTCGATGGGGAAGGAAATGCGGAAGAGATTGGCCTGTTTTTGTACGCGGTTTGGAGAAAGGAAGAATTTCGTTCCCGTAGGCACGGTAATGCGGTCTTTCTCTTGCGAAAGAGAAGCTCCGGAGTCTAAAGCCAAAACTTCGCCTGCCGCCCTCAAGGCGATGCTGCCGTCAGGGTTTTCCCTCGTTTGTATGCTTCTTCCCAAAAGCATCAAGTCGGTCGAGAAAGGCAGTGACGCTTCGACAGCGTTGTCGGGCTTGCAGTTTTGCTCTTGCGAAAGCGCGTTTTTGATTGAAAGCTCTTTCCTCGACGCCAAGCCTTGGAACGAAACTACCACCGGCAGTTTTTGCTCGGCGGAGAAAGCTTGAGAAAAGCAGTCCGAGGCAATTTCTGGAGAGAGGGTTTTCTTTAGGGTGAAGTCGGCGAAGTCGTTGGGCTGCACTACCGCGCTGGGCGGGCTTACTGTCAACCCAGATTCCTTCAAGTCGAATCCTACCAGCAAAGGAACGGTGGATTGGCTTGAAACCCTTATTTTCTTTTCAGCGCTGGGCGTTGAAGAGCTCAAGGAAAACTCTATTGAAGGGGTTTCTATGCGCCAAAGCTCGTCCAAGGTTTTCTGCTGGAAGTCGGTTTGAATTTGCAGTGGAACGCGTTGTTCCTGAGAAAATCCTCCGACAGTGAAAACGAAAACGACATGGCCTTTCACGCTCTCGCGCAATCGCGCGGGAATTTCAGCGAAAGGCAGCACTCCGTCCTTGAGTTTTGCGTTGAGCGTGAAGTCTTTGCTCTCGCCAGGCTTGAAAACGGGCGGCGTAGTTTTCTTGTCGTCAGCGCTTATTTCGAACGCAGTATAAGCGGGATCGCTCAAAGGCTCTACTATTGCAGAAGAGACCGTAACTTGGTTTTTCAAGAGGTTTTGCAGAGTCAAGCTTACTGTTGCAGTTTCTTGAGAGAGCGAGGCTTGAATTGGCTGCGGTTCTATTTTCACGATGTTTTCAGGGGCGTTTATGCGCACTATTCCCTTCAAGACTTCAAACCCTTCCTTGGCGATTTCGAAATTGCCTTCGCCAACAAAGTCCGGCGACACTATAGCTTCGTAATTGCCTTCGGTTGTTTCGGAAAACTGCTGGCCGTCGAGCGTAACAACCGCCCCGTCAACAGGAAAGCCGACAGAGTCTTTCACTTGAAACGCGAGTTTCGTTTGCTCGAGCGCCGTGAGTTCGCGCGGCGAGTGCGTTTCCGTGAGCGAAAGCTTTTCTTTCGAAACGACGCGCAAGCGGATTGTTTTCTCGATTGTCCCTGCCTTGAGTTTTATGGACGCGTCGGAAGCGAGTTTTCTCGGCGCGAATTTTGCGGTTGCTTCCGCAATCCCGCCTTGAGGCTCGAGAGCAAGGGAAACGGAATTTGCTTGCGCGGTCGCGCTTTCCTCTCCCCTGACCGCACTCAAGCTTTTCGCTTGAATTGCATTGTCGCCGGTGAGTGTCAATTGCTGCGGGGTTTCAGAATAGATTTTCACGTGCAAATTGAATTCGTCGGGGTAATTGGCTTCAAGAGTTTGCTTTCCGTTGTCAAACCAGTATTGCACGCAAAACGTCTTGTCGCAGTATCCTTGCGCCGAGATTTCGAACGCTCCGCTTTGCTGCGTTTCTGCCAAAAGCTCGTTTTTCCCCGCGTCTGCCTGCGGGTCTTCCGGTTTTCGCAAAACTCCGCCGGGAAGGTTGAACGAGCTCCTATGCTCGAGCGCAAAGCTTCCCGCCGAGGCGACGGTTTTTATTTGAACGGAAATTTCTTTCGTCCCTTTGAACGGGGGAATGGAGTAATCAACCCATTTGACTCCCTTGATTTGCGATTGTTGTTGTGCGTTCGCCTTTTGTTTTGTGATTACGGTAATGCTGCCGCGCGTTGCGGAACGCAATCCGTCTGAATAATAGAAAACCCCTTCCTGGTTGAAAGTTCTTACGAAAGAAGCGCCGCGCCTCAATTGCGGGGACTGGAAGCTGCCGTCGTCCGCCGAGATGACGTGCGGGTTGTCGTCTTGAGAAACCCAATTGATAGTATCCCCGGTTTGGATTACGATGTTGGAAGGGAGAAAGGCGTTTTCTGCAACCAACACCTTGTTTTGCCCCGGTTGTTGTCCCTGGGTTGAAGGGATGAATGAAGAAGATTGCGAGTAGTCGATTCCCCTCCGCACTGCGCCCACTGTCTTGTAAGCGCTTATTACTGCCGGAAGGTTTTCCAAAGGCTCGTCCTGGGCGCCGACGCGAACGTGCGCGTTGGCGAAAGTAAAGCCCAAACCGCCGGAAACGAGCGAGTATTTTGCATTGTAGGTGGTAAAGGGCGATAGGGTTTTCACCCTATTCCCTTGCAGATCGAAAATCCCTTGAAAATAAAGCCCGGCTTGCGCCGCGCTTGAGGAAACGACGTGAAAGTTTTGCTTTGCTTGCGCGCCAGGCAGAATTTCGAATTCGCTTGACTCGAATTCCTCGAAACCGCCCGCGCTTATTTTCGCAATCGTTTTCCCTTCAAGTATTTTCGCGGTGCACTCTCCCTTCGCATTGGTATTGCATTTCGCAGTCTCCCCGTTTTCAGCAACCAAATTCACTGCCGCATTCGGAACGGGCTGGAGGGTGAACTGGTCTGAAACTATTGCGAGAACGCTTCCTTCGGTGCGCGGGAGCGTAACCTCAATCGCAGTCTCCCTTTTCGGAACAAGGGCTTTGCTTTTCCCTATTCTCCCGTCTTTGCTTGCGGTTACACGAACCATTTTCTTGGTGGGAACGCTTTCCCACGCTTGCACGCCGTCGATTGAAGTTTGCCTTGCAGGAAAGCCGATTGGTTTTCCTTTGTCATCTTCCAGAAGCACGAACGCGTCGCCCACGCCCTGCCCTTTCGAGTCTAGCACTTTGACTGTTATCGTCGCTGAGTTTTCTTCATCCGCGTTTTCAAGCCTTATTTGCTCTCCTGAAGAAACGCGTTCTTTGAACGAAGGGAGAAAGCCCGTTTTAAATGCAATTGCGGAAAAGCTTTTGCTTTTCTCTACTTCGTCGAATTGCGCAGTGCCGTCGGTCGAAGTGCTTTTCTCTCCCACCACGGTTTTTTCCGAAAGCAATTGCACCATTGCATTGTCGACAGAATCGCCTTTGCTGTCAGTGACTTTCAAGAAAAACCCTTGAGGTTCCGTGCTTTGCAAAAGCCTGAATTTCTTTTCAGTTTCCGCTGCTATGGTGGTTGTTTCAGACTGTCGTGCAAACCCTTCCGCTTCCACAACGATGCGCACTTCTTGCCCTAGCGGCAGTTGCTGTGGTTCTGCTGTTCCCGCTTCGCCAGTTTTTAGGGAAAGAAGGTGGTCGTTCGTCGCAGCGTCGAATACTGAAACGCTTGCGTTTTTGATGGGGTTTCCTTCCACTCCCACGTTGTCGAAAACGCCTACGAAAAGCTTTCCTTTCTTTTCTTGCCCCAATCGCAATAATGTGATCTTCTGCGAGGGGATGTCGCTTTCGCCCACGTTTAATTCCAGCGTTTCATCAGTAAAACCGTCAGCGCTTGCTTTAATCGTATAATGGGAGTTGGGGCTTACGGGAAAGAATGCAGTTTTCCCAAGCCTCTCGACGACGTTTCCGTCTGAATCGTACAATTGGATTCGCGCAGCTTCAGGCCCGTCCACGCTTACGCTTAACGAAACTTGCCTTGTTTGGGACGGTTGCGAGGAAATTGTTTTTTCCGAAACCTGCCCGCTTGAAACGCTTACGCTGAAACTTCCGGCGTCTGGAAAAACAGCGTCTGGTGATGAAACGATGGCATCGTAATTCCCAACAGGGATTTTTTCGAAGAAAGCCTCGCCGTTCGCATTAGTTTTTTGGATTTTGCTTACGCCCTTCCCTTCGAGAGTTACCGACGCGCCTGAAATAGGGTCTCCGCCTGCAGACAATACGCGTACGGAAGCGCTTCCCGTCTGCTGTGAGGGGAACAAAAACAAATAGCCTAACGCCAGAACTACGAGCAAAACGAGTGGTAGAATCCACGGTGGGATTCCTTTCTCTTCCAGCGCGTAGGAAATGTTTTCCCACCACTCGCGCACTCCTTCAAGCATGAAGAAATAGAGGTGGAAAGCGCTTTTATATGTTTTTTAGCTTGCGGTTTCTTCGTAAATCGTGAAGCAGTGGTAGCGTTGGGTGGGCGCTGCTTTCGCGTAAGCGTAATACGCTTTCACGAAATACTTGTTTCCGGTATTGAGGTTGAAAGAATAAGCCCCGCCGTTCACCAAAGGCTGTATTGGCTGTTCGTTCGGCTGGTTGCTGTACCTGATTTTTTCTGTCTTCAAAGTGTCGTCGTAAGTCCTGTCGTAAGAGCATGAGGGCGTGCGGCTGCCTTGGTAAGTGCCGTGTATGAAAATCCACTGCAAGGGTTTCGAGCCATCCATTGCGTTGCTGGAAGTCGGCGTGGTTTTGAAATCGCTGAGGAATTCAAGGTTTGCTTTGTTTCCGCTTGGAGTGATTTTAATCAATTGCTTTCGGCTGCTGTCGCCGTTTTC
>OBEQ011616272.1_pt1 | contig 11000 bp, 5 predicted proteins | sample 1670901 | NCBI WGS metagenome assembly OBEQ01 (sample SAMEA104232315, study PRJEB22302) | groundwater metagenome | biome: forest; feature: aquifer; material: groundwater | place: USA | collected 2011-08-07 | depth 5.4 m | reverse complement strand
TTTTTGGCGTCGAATTCATTGACTTTAATACCAAGATCAGACAGCCTGTCTTTAATAAAATTCTTAGCCAAACTGAGTGCTTCGGCGCCGAGTTGAATGGCAACAGACAATCCACCGGTTAAAGGAGCCGCGACGGCTTGACCCAGAAGGGAAATGCCAGCTTTTTCTAGGCCCTTGGCAACAAGTTTTCCGGCTGCGGTTTTAAGCCCAGTTTCTGCTAGCTTCTCGCCAGCTTTTATACCAACTCTCCGTTTGAGAAAATCGAGGCCTGCGGTCTTGGTTTTACCAATAACAAAATTTTTGGCGTAGTCGGTTACGGGAGAGCCAAAAGAGTTGGCAATGTTTAAAGAGGGACCCTGAGAGGTGTCTCTGGTTGAGAGGCGTACTTCAGCTGGAGCTTGAGAGATCGCCTGGTAGGAAACGATAAATCTAACACCGGGTGGGAGTTCTGTTTTCCAGGAAGAGGAGGTCGAAGGATGATTCTCGATGAATTTTATTGTGCCTGCAATATGGCGAAGTTCACGGGCTTTTAGGGGATGAGCTTTCTCAATCTCAGTGGCAATTTGATCAACTGAAGCTGAGTTAAGGCCAATACTTTTAAGTTGTAGAGCCGGGGTAAGATTGGCGGCTATGGTGAGTGCTTGGTTTCTTGAGACCCCTTTTGCTTGAGGGATAAGACTATCATTTAAGGAACTGTTAATTTCGGACTCAGTGAGTACCCGTGTAGGAACCAAATCGGGATGGATCGGTATTTCGACGGGGTCTCCTTTGTCGTTGACGGCATAAATATATATATCTTTTGATTCCTTCGATTCACTGATCTCTTTGATCTTTACATCGTTTAATTCTGTTAACAGAGGCTGAACGGGAATAATGATTTCTTCAAGGTTTTGGGCAAGTTGATCTTGTGATATACCCAATGAAGAAAAAGTATCTTGAAGGATGGCCAAGTTGTCGTCAAACTCGGCAGGGTTTTCGATAAGAGTGAGACTGATATCTTGGATAAGTTCTGGAGGGACACCAGCATTTTGAAGATTTGTGGTTAATTCCTTCGTGATTTGGGTGAGAGTAGAATCAATTTCTTGAGAATGAGATGTTTGATTAGCTCGGGCTTTAAGGGCACCAATACGTTTTTCTACCTCGGCTCGTGTTTGATCACTAATCGTCTTGGCTTCCTGTTGAAGAAGAAGGCCATGAGCCAAAGTTTCTTGGCTCACAGCTTGAGAACTGCTGGCTTCTCTTTGTGATTCTTCTAGTGAATAGCTGAAGATTTCGTAAACGACCCTGGGATTGTTAAGATCGAATCTATATGCCTTTTGGACTTTGTCGGGTAGATAGCTCCAATAGATTTGGAGATCTCTTTCTAGTTGTTGTCTTTCCCTCTCTTCTTGCGGTGGAGTGAGAATGAAATTAAGGATAAGTTGGTGGGCGGAAGCGTGAATATTAATGGTTGGATCCATACACGCACATTATCTCATCTGGACTGGCAGCATTAAAAGGCCTTGCAGACTATTGCTGTGGTTCGACTACAAAACGGGGGGCGGTTGAGGGTGGAGGAGGTGATTGATTTGCTGACGTTTGAGGCGTTGGAACAATAGGAGAAGCAGCCGTGGGAGGGGGAGAAATTGGTGTTTGAGGCGAGGAAGAATTTCCATTAACGGAACTTTGTGAATAGGGAAGAGGGCGATTCAGAGTCGAGTTGCGTGGAGGTATGGGAACGGGAGTTGGAGGTATGGCTGATGGAAGAGGAGTATTTTGCATACGGAGAACTTCTTCGGGTTTGCTGGTAATTAATTTGTGCTCTTCGGGGGAAGCGACGGATCTTAGGGCTACATGATTGCTACCCGCGAAAAAGATACCTTCTCCTACATCAGCACTTAGAAGAAGCTGTTTCTCTCCTTGAGAGAGAAAGAAAGTATCAGCTACTTTATCGATGGCAGCAGGGGATTGTTTCATAAGAATTTGGATGGAGCTGTTGGTAATAATGGCTTTGCCGTAATCGGTAGCTAGAAAATCTTCCACGTCTTGGGTAATGGTGGTTAATCCCAGGAAGTATTTGCGAGCACGTTTGGCAATGCCGTGAATAAATGTCGCTGAATCTGGATATTTCATCAAATACCAGGCTTCATCAATAATAAGTAGACGTTTTTTGAGGTTGCGTTTGATTCTGGTCCAGACAAAATCGAGGATAATAAACATAGCAATAGGACGGAGGGCTTCCTCCATATCTCTTAGTGAGAAGACAATGAAGGGGTTTTCTAATTCGATCGATGACTTCTCGTCAAAGGCACCTCTAAAAGAACCTTTGACAAATTTCTCTATGCGATCAGCCAGACCTTTGGCAAGCTGATCTTCCATGCCAATTAGGGATTTGTAGAGGTCTTCCATAAGAGGTGGTTCATTTTTTTGAGTAGCTGGATCCATGGTGATACCTTTGGCTCGGTAGGCTAGAATCAAAGCACGATCCAGAACCGCTTCTTCACTGGCTGTGAGATTACCCATGATGATTTTGAAAAGGGAATGAAGAGAGAGGATTTTGGCTGGCAACTCGTTTTCTCCTTCTTCATAGACTGCAGAGAGGTCAAAAGGATTAATCTTTGCAGGGCTATTAAATCCAAAGGTAATATATTGTCCGCCCACTGCCTCACAAAGATTTTTGTATTCTGCTTCTGGGTCGATGGCAATAATTTCTGCCCCGAACATAAGATATCTCAGGGCTTCGAGTTTGACGGAATATGATTTTCCAGCACCGGATTTGGCAAAAACTACCATGTTGGCGTTTTCCATACTAAAGCGATCGAAAATGACAAGGCTGCCGTTGTGTTCATTGATCCCATACATAATGCCCTCGGACGAGGAGAGCTCGGAGGAGGTGAAAGGGAAGGTGGTTGCAAGAGATGTAGTGTCCATGTTACGGGTAACCATGAGATGGTCTATGCACACAGGTGTGGTAGTTTTGAAGGCGTCTTCCATCTGGAGAACTGCGGTTTTGGCGATGATAAGAAGAGATCCTAAGGTGGCCACGACTTCTTTGGTGATCTGATCTAGTTCAGCAAGAGAAGTGGCGGGAATGGTGATATAGAGGCCAAATTGGAAAAACCGTTCTGCTCCTTTGACCAATTGAGCCTGAAGAGATTGAGCGTCTTCCAGTTTTGCCTGTGTACCGGGATCGACTACTTTGCCTCTTTGAATGTCGGTTGCAATCTCGGCTTCCATCTCAGCAACCTTGCGTCTGAGATCATCGAGGATTGATTTGCCTTCGACAGGATAGATAAACATGGAAGCGAGAAGGGATTGTTCGAAGTTAATAAGTGGCGAGAGCCAGTTTGCTGAGACGTAGCGGGGATAACCTGCCACAAAAAGGGTCCGCACATAAGTGTTACCGATTTTAAGGTGGGAAAAATCAACATCTATGGCTGGTGGGGCAATGACATCCTGAACCGAGACTAATCCCCGAGAAAGGGGGGATACAGATGATAAATTGGTGGATGGTATGACGGCCTCGGGGCTAGCAGCTGGGGATGGAGTCTTTTTGGCAAAAGGATTTAATTTCATACAGGTTGGGTAGTAACGACTTCTACTCGTGGCGAGAAATTGGGCGATGGCGTGGATGGAACGACTCCAGGCGAGGTGGTTGCTTGCGACAAAGGCGGAGTTGAGGGGGCGTTTGTATCCGCGTGTTGGTCTGTGTCGGTAAGCAGATCCCTGATTTTGACATTGGGCGATGGTGGGGTTAGGGTGATAGAAGATTGGACTAGAGGAGATTCGTATTCTTGGGATGGAGCAAGTCTGACTCCGGTTGAGAGATCGGGATTATAAATTTCGAAGAAGAGCTGAATGAGTTCTTGGGTGGTGAGTTGTCTGGCTTTAAGACCAAGACGAGCCAAGAGTCTTATCAAATGAACTTTCTTGGGAAGGAGAGCTGTTTGGGCTTTCTGAAGGATATATTCCTTGGGAAAAGGTAGGGCACGTTTGGTTTTGCTAGGAAGAACGCTGGGGAGATTGGAAATGGAACTTTTGATACCGAGCTCTAAAGAAGAAAAAGGGATAACGATATAGAATTTCTTATCCAGAACATTTTGTTCTTTGACTGTTTCTTGGATGAAGACGCGGTAGTTTTGCATTAGCTTCTTGAGCAGGGGATTGGTTTGCTTCTCGTAAGCGCGGTCCAAAAGAATTAGGTAAGAAGAGACATCTTTGCGACTAGAACGGATGACGATTTGGATAGGGAAGGTAAGAGAGTTAAGCAATGAGCCGTAGGCATAGATAGTTGCATCCTGCTCTTGTTCTGAAAGTAGGCCGAAGTTAAGGGCGGTGGTAGTAATTACCAGAGCGGCAGATCCGTCTTTGAGAATGAGAAGATCTTGGGTGATGTCCTCGATATCCAGATGAGTTTGGGTGGTTGAGCGGATGGGAGTTGGGGTTGGGTCAGGCATAAATGTCTAAAGGAGACACCAAAGGTTTCTCCTTTAGTATTTCCTCTTCCTTAATTGTGAGATCTCCTCGGCTGAGCCTGTGGGGATCTCGGGTAAATACACCTTTCTTTTCTTTAAAAAAGAAAGGATGTGACCAAAGAAAAAATTGGGACAATTAAATTTTAAATGGTGGCGCGGATTTCAATGGGTGGCATAATCGCACCTCTAGCTTCAAATTTGATTATATCAAAGCTCATACCTTCTTTTTCGATCTCCATTTCGTAGCTGCCGTTTTTGAGGGGTTGGCCGATAAAAAACTGACCAATTTTGTTGGTTTTGAGGGCTCTGACTGGGTGACCTTCTGAATCTCTTACTTCAATGATAGCATTTTCAACGATTTTTCCGTCGCGGGTAAAAACCATACCGACAATGCTGTTGGGGGTTTCGGGGACATGAGGGAAGGGGACCGATGTCGCAAATTTGGCAGATACTGCAGGAGTGGGCCCCTTTTCCGTTGACTGAGGAGTGATTTGTGTAGGGATGGCAGTCGGACCGCGAGGGATAGGTTTGGCGGTTTCGGGTATGGGTTTATTAATAGGAATAGGCGGCTTTGGATTTGGAGCTGTAGTTTCCGCTAATGGGCGCGCTGGAGCGGGTCGTGCGGGAGTGGTGGTAATTGCAGGAATGACAGCTCCGGTGTCTTTTATGGTTTGGGTTAAGTGCTGAAGCAAATTTTGCTCCAATTTATCCATGGCAGAGGATTCTTGCGAGACGATGGTTCCTAAGAATTCTGAGAGCTTGTCGGTTTCGGGAACAGGTTGGGGTGTTGAGACGATCTTGGCCTTTATGGGTTGGTATTGAAGAAATTCAGGGATGCGATCTTCTTTTCTCCAATGGAATTGGGTGGGAGAGTAGATGGATTTGAAGAAGGCGATGACCCAACGATCCAGAGGCATGTCGTTGATGGGGAAGAAAGCTAAAGCAATACCAGCAAGGGCAAAGAGAACAACAAATGGATATTTGAAGAAAGGGGGAAAAGGAGAGTAATAGAAGAGAATGGCTATAATCCCACCTCCGGCCAAGAAGCCAAATTGTTTGAGAGTCATGTCGCCAACTAGGCGAAATTGATAACCGGTGATGTTTTGAGGGACAGGATGTTGTTCCATATAGATAAACACACCTTTCTTTAGGAAAGAAAGGATGTGACCAAAGAAATTAGTTGTCAAACTTTCCTCGGCTAAGCCTGTGGAAGTTTGGATTTTTTAGTGTTGCAACGCAAGAGAGGTACTATTAATGATTACTGCGTGAAAGAGAGAGGATCAAGAAGAAGGGGTTTTCACACCTCGAACGAGAGATCAGATTGCCATATCTGCCTCAACTGTGGGGAAGGGTAAGAGAGAAGAGTGGAGTTTGAGGACGGAGAGGCCGCTGATGAAATAGAGGTACGGCTCAGGTGCAGCAATCTCTGTAGGAGAGGTGGGGTGAGCAGGTGGTGTGTGGGGAATTTGGGATGGAGATAGGGAAGGGCGATGAGTTTGAAATTTGAAATTTGAAATAGGTGTTGGTTGGAACCCGACAGATTCTCTGGAAGAGATAAGCTGTTCTTTGACCTGACGCCAGTTGTCCGGAGTAGCGCTGCAATTGTGACAATAACCTCGACAGGGATCTGTGAGGACGCCACAGGCGGGGCAGATGAAGATCTCGGACCTGAGATTTTCGGCGTGCTTTTGACCAGGAAGACTTGATTCGTCCCCGAAGTCTGCTTCTCCGCAACTACTACCACCAAAGCCATCTGTGAGAATCTGGTTGTAATGTTGGCGATTGAAGGAGCGAATTTGATCTTGGAGGGATGAGGCATTTTCTCCGTCTAGAAGTGCTTGCGTATAGCTTTCTACGAAATCGCGATAAGCAGAAAGAGAGGATTCGAGGTTGATAATATTGGATGGAACCTCTGCGTTTGTGTGAGTAACGATTTGATTAAGGATTGCTATAAAGTTATCTAGGGTAGTGGGTGAATCGGTGATAGTAGCTCGGTGGAGTATGTCTGATCTGGTAGCGTTTTGGGGGAGGGGGTTGATGGGGGAGAAATAATTGGTGATATTGATATGGTTTTGATCGGTCAGATTTATGGCAAGAGAGAAAACATCGATGATTGCCTCCTTAACTCTCTTTTTGGCGATATAGACGAAAGAATAATCTGAGAAGCCGTCTAGCTTGTCTCCGGGTGGGCTGGTCCAGAAAAGTAGCTTATCGGTGGGCATTTTGAGCATATGATTGTAGGCATTTATCAAACCTGACAGTTCATCTTGACGGCGGGCGGCACGCCGTTGGGTGGTAGTCGAGTCTGGCGTTTCGTGAGGACGATATAGGGGGGACGAACAAAACACATCGAGGATGTCACGAGTATCTTTGTCGCCTACAGATGTGATTTTTGGCGAGTGGTCGGGGTTGGTCGAGATTTCATATGAGAAAGTATAGAAGCCACTGAGTTTCTCGACCATCTCACCGATGTAGGTATAGAGGTTGCGCTCAATACTGCGGCGTAAAACTTCCTTTACGGGTATAGGAATCTCTTTCCAGAACTGGCGGGAGTTTAGTTGAGATTTGTGATTAAAGGTGGCCCATTCTAGAGGAGTGAGGTGGGATTGAAGGATGCGCATGGCCGAATCTCTCTCGGTTTGAGAACAAAAGGCGGTATAGCCAACGCGAGATTCGGTATATGTCATAGTCCTGCTCGGGAATTGTTATTAATTGCATATCAGTTTTCTGGCTCTTCTTGGAAAACCAAGGATTACAGTTGCGGCACAGCTCTGGTTTTTCACACAGATTGCCTGATTGCAAATATCATATTAGACGAGGGAGATAAGAAGTGACAAGTGGTATAGTGTGTGGGTTTATTCTTCTGGATCTTCGTATTGGTTTCTTCTACGGTGTTTCCCGCCACCTTTTCTTTTTGGAAGCTCTTTTTGTAATGGTTGGCTTGTCGAATTTGAGGCCATACCTCTGATTTCGGCAAGAAGCTGATCGTTGGATTTATTTGTTGTCTCTTTTGCGGTAGTGGTTGGTTGGGAAGCAGGAGTTGATTTTGCTTGTTCTATCGCTTTGGCAAGCGAACTTCTGAAATTATCGGTGATTGGTTCGGGTTGAGAATCGGTGGTGGGTGCGGATGGTGGAGGTGGGGCAGGAGGTTCTGGGGGGGAGATCGGAAGAACGGGGGTGATGAGTAGGTTGTATAATTTATCCATTATTTCCTTCGTCTTTTGTAGAAGTTCTTTGTTTTCCTCGTTTGTTTCTGCTACCAATTGATCAAGGCATCGAGCAAGTTTTTGGCGCTTCTTCTCTAACTTGTCTGCTTTTTCTGGGCTTATTTTTTCTTGTTTAATTAGTGTTTTTGAAGAGAGATTGTAAACTTCGCCCACTAGGGCGAGTAGTCTCGCTTGATGTGGGGTGTTGTCTATGGGGTGCAAGAGGTTGGGAACTGAATCTAGATAGGACATTCTTTCTGCCGCGGTGGTCAGCGGGGGAAAATTAACAGAGGCTGTAATGCTTGTGCTGAGCAGAAGACTTGCATATTCGTTTAGGAATTTACTTTTTCCAGTTTTGAGCCACGAGCGTAAATTTTCCAAATCTTGTGTGAGGGAGGCCAGATTTCTCAAAAGCATATCTGTCCGTCTTAGCTCTATCGAAGGATAGTCGGCAACTCTGTTTTCGGTAAATCGGGCTTGTAATTTATTTGAGAGTTCTTGTTTGAATGATCCATAATAACCTTCTTCTGGATTGATGCTCGTGGGTGGAGGCGGTGTTTCTTTGGCCAATGGGGGTTTACTTGGAGGTGCGGATTTTTCTGGAGGATTGGACGGAGTCTTTATGTGATCGGGAATTCTGGGGGCCATGATCTTTTCCCATTCGGTGTCTAGGATTTCTTTTAGTCTTACCAAGAGTGGCTGAAGTTGGGGTGAACTTAGATCAATTGCGAGAGCGGTATCTAGGCGTGATTTTATTCGCAGAGCTCTTGTGGCTAGCTTTTCTCCCTGCTCGCCACTTAGAAGTGGGCTTAGATTGTCCCTGGTAAGGAATAATGACTTAGGGGGAATACCGAAAATGTTTTCAAAGGTGTTGGTGAAGGGAAGCTGGGTATCAAGCGAGTTGCCGGACTGTGTGAAGAAGAAGGAGATCTTTTCTGGGGTTTCTCTATTTGCAATTCCTAGAGGTTTATCGGGGTCTTGGAAGACTTGCTTGATGGTAGAGCCTATACCCACCTTGACTAGATCCTCCCTTAGCCCATTGGCCATATCTAAAGTGAGTTGGTTAAGGGATTTTCTAAGGAAATAGAGACGTCGCTCGGGACCGAAATTTGGGAGGTTCGAGATACGAGAGTTCCAGTTTTCCCAGTGAGAGTTCCAAAGTGCTTGATATGCTTCAGAAGAGATGGATTTGAGATCCGCGGTTTCTGGTTTGGAGTTATCCGTCGCCTCTGGTTGCGACGAAGTGGGGGGGTGCGCGGGTTCGGATTCTGAGGGCTTGGTTGTGGGAGTGGGAGTAACCACCACCCATTCGCTTTGCTGGTTTTGTGTTGGGCCTGAGCCACCCATTACCTTGTAGAGGAGGGCGGGAGTGATGGGCTCGTTTGGGGATATGCCGAAGTACTCGCGAAATGTTTCTTGCTGGTCCCCATTAAGCCGGCTACTAATTCTTGCAAGCTGCTTACAGATTGTGATCCGTCTGTGTTCTGGTTCGACATTGTTTAGACGGATAGCATCGACAAGGTCCTTGGTAAATGCATTTTCTCTTGGGAAGGCGATGTGAGTGCCTTTAAGAGTGCGGCCGGTTGCAGCTGCGACAGTGTTCACTGTTTCTTGGAAATGGATAAATGCTGTCCAGGATTCGCTGACGGGGGATTTCACTAGATCTTGAGCCTCGGGCATGAAACTATTATTGCTTCTTTTGAAGATGGGCGCAAGGAAAGGTATAATCTAACCCATGGCTGAAACAAGAGGTGCCGGTGCAGACTTAGCGCCGTCAAGCGGAGAGCGGGAAAGAAGACCTAAAGGGGCGGGGGAATTTCTCAGGGGGATAAGGAATTTGCGTGATCAAGAGGCAAGACAAACCATGAGCGACGAAGAGAGTATAAGCGCCGATGCGGAGCTTGCTAGATTGAGTGCTTTAGAGCAGGAAGTAGTTGAGAAATTGGGCGAATATGGTTTTACAAGGAGATTAAAGAGTTTGGGGGAAACCTTGGTGGGGCAGGGTAGAGTAGGACAATACGATCAGAAGAGACTTCCGTGGGATAGTCCCAATGAGGTGGAAGCAGAGATATTGAGATCTACAGAAGTGCTTGCCAGAAGGGTTCAAGAGCAAGCCGATGCCGAAGATATAAAGATTGAAGGAGATGGATATGTGTTTACCGATAGAGGGATGAAAGCTTTTGCAGACGATATGGCAAACCGGTTGGCTGAGAGGGTCGAAATAGTTTTACGGATGGCTAATGATCCAGCTGTGGATCCTGCAAGTCCTGCTAGTGCTATAAATTATGTAGAGGATTTGGAGCGAGTGAAAGCTGAAAGTTGGGAATGGGGAAACGATGTCGAGATGGGGAGACTTCTGGCTAAAGCAAAATCCGGGTTGGTAGGTGAGCCATCAACCCCGCCTCCTCCTGAGCAAACAAGGGCTCAACAAAAAGCTGAAGAAGAAGACGAAACGATAGACAGTCTTGAGAAATATTTTCAGGAAAGATTACACAAATGGACATTGGCGGCAAATATTGTAACCGGAGATGCGGATGAGTTTAGACCGACAGGAACATTCTATAAGAAATTCAAACAACTAGAAGATGCTCTGGCGAGTCAGGTGGTGGAAGGTAAGCTTACAGAAGAACAAAGGAAAGAAAAAGCGCTACTTTATTCTGTTGTTTACAAAGTGGCACAAGATCTGGTTACTTCTTCTACTAGCAGTGAGCTGAAGGATGCCTTGCCATGGAGTTTTATAAAAGCTGATGGTGAACAAGACAAATTGGTGAGGAGCTCGGCAATGATTGAGGCATCTAGAGTTTTCTATGATTTGATGAATTTGGACAAGAGAGGGAATATTCAAAGGGAGGTTGATGGGGAGGTGCAGACAATAAAGAAGGTACTGGAGAGAAATGGGATTGAGATCTCCCAAGCAGCTCTGACAAGACGAGATAATAAGGGTGTCTATCTAATAGATAAGGTGTGGGGAGAGACAGCAAGTGGTGATCTTAACGAATTGGTCTACTCTTTGGTTAGGGACTATATAAGTGGAGGAAAAAGAAACGCAGGGGCCAGACGGAGCGACGGCGTGGTACTTAATGATAAAGAATTAAAACTTGACGGGATGAGCGCCGACCTGGCTGTGGATATGGCTTACGCAGAATTTCTGCGTAACTCTGGGCTCCTGTCTGTTGCTACCACGAGTGATAAAAATGTATTTGTAGATCGCGCAAACGAGAAAGAGGCGTCCAGATCGCACACTCAGACAAATGCAAATCAATCAAGACTTCTGGTGCCGGTTGAAACTTTGGTTGATAGAGTTGTATATAGTGATAAATCCGAACCAGTTGATGCAAGG
>OBEQ010698165.1_pt1 | contig 11000 bp, 16 predicted proteins | sample 1670901 | NCBI WGS metagenome assembly OBEQ01 (sample SAMEA104232315, study PRJEB22302) | groundwater metagenome | biome: forest; feature: aquifer; material: groundwater | place: USA | collected 2011-08-07 | depth 5.4 m | reverse complement strand
CCAACAATGGGACGCATAATTTCGTTTGCAATGAAGATGTCGAACTTGGAGGTAATGTACGGGACAATGTTTTTGAGCGAGCCCTCGCCAGATACACGCTCGGCCACCTCCTCCCAGAAGTGTGCGATGACGGGGTTCCTACAGCGCGACAGTTTGAGGTGCCTAAATTCCTCATCCGCAAGTACGCGTGAGATATCCATCAGCGTTGACCCGGTTTCCGGGTCCTCAACCACGAGCATGGCGGCATTCCTAAAATACTGCTCAAATATTGGGCCAAATGCCTCCGGAACGGCTCCGTACAGTTTTTGGAATATTTTAAACATCTCATCAACAACGAACGTCTTTTGCTCGGGAAACCGCGGATCATACTCGAGCATATTGAGCCCCATGGGTCGCTCGGTGTACGCGGGATCAAAATAGATGACATCGTCTATTCGCTCTTTAGGAATCCTTGAAAGAATATCGAGGACATCAACACCGTGCGGGTCAATGAAGCACACCCCGTCACCGTTTTCGATATCTTGAATAATGAGGTTCTTCAGAAAATTTGTTTTACCGGTGCCGGTTTGGCCAACGGTGTAGAGGTGGCGTAAGCGATCCAAACCCCCAAGCCGAATGTCAGTCTCAACATTTGAGTAGTGATTCTTGCCAAGCAAAAGTCCGGTGGTTGGTAAACCCGGCGGTGCCGGCAAATCCCGCGCTCCCGCGGTCGACGCTTCGCGGCTGGTGGTAGAACCGTGAATGGCGATGTGGTAGATGGTTGCAAGTTCTGCCAAGTTCATGGGCAACGCGGGGCTGTAGTACATCTGCGGCGAATGGATTTTTTCGAAAAATTGCAAGTATATCGCCTTCCAAATAGACTCCAACGGTCCGCGGTCATAGAGCCTGAAAATAAATTGCCGCAGAAGTTCTTCCTTGGCTCGCCTTGATTTAGGATAGCGAAATTTAAACCGGTTACCTTGCGTATCCTCGTACTGCCCGAAGGCCGCATCAAAGTCATCCATGATGGTCTGCGCACGGTCCTGGGTACGCGCAGACACTGCTACGCGAATGTTAACGCCTACGACAATGCTCTTTAACTTCTTTGCAACCAACTCGGCCTGGAAGTTATCACTACTTTTTTCATCTTCCTTTTTTTCGTCGGAAGAAAAAGCATCCATCGCGGATTTAAATATGCGCGGCGCGACTCTGCGCGGCAAGGATGTGCGAATGAGGTACCGGTGCTCGCGAAACACTTCAGTCGAGGATTTCATGCCTTTATTAAGGTCAATGAGGACGGCTCGGATACGCTTGGTGTAGTACTCGCCGCCCGGCGCGACGTTAAACTGTATGGCTGCACCTTCCCCCTCATTTGATATACGTGAAAATGCCGAGAGGAGGCCATTCATCGGATCTTGCGTGAAGTCCGTGGCAAGTTTGATGGGCAAGGGTGCCGGGCGGTAGTAGCAGACGTTTGCAATAATTGACGCCCCGAACTGATTAAAGATGTTGTAATCGTCTTTCTTTTCGCTGATGTGTGCGTGCGGGAAACTCGAGAAAATCTGCTTCTCAATAATGTCCTTCCGCGCGCGCGGTACTGCAAAGTAGAAAATGGCATTCTCGCCCTTGTGCGCGACAGCAAGTTCCATGGTGAAGTGCTCCTTCTGTATGGCAAGCCTCCGTTGCCAATCCTTAAAAAAGATCGGCTCGGGGAGCGCCACGAATGGGATAATGGCCTGGTACAGTTGTTCCATTTTGATGCATATATCTACCAAAGAGCCGTGGCTCGAACCTGTTTCTGGCACGTCTATCTGGAGGAGTACGAAGTCGAGTGCCTTCCCTATTTGGCTTTTGGAATCGAGGCCGGGGATGGGGTGGCCATCTCGCTTGTACTGGACCAAAAGGCGGTGAAAGTCATCCTCGAGGTGCGGGTTGTTTATCCGGTCCAATTCTTTCATGGCCGCATTAAACCCCCGCGATTGGAGTATGCCCAAGAGTTCCTCCATGTCCTTGTCGTTTGCGTCCGGGGTGAGCTCGAGCGTTATGCCCTTGGGCGCCTCGCGCTCTGGAATAAAGGGCGGCGGTGCCTCCGCCATGGGGCTTAGGGGTGCTTCTGCGTAGTTGAAGTCGCGCTTGCGGGCACCGCCGGCGCCACCGGTTCGTGCATTCTCTTTCAACTTGGCCATCTGCTTTTCAGGCGACGGCATCCCGTCGCCTGCCGCATCAAATTTGGGTACTCCCGGCGTCGCCATTCAGACAGTATAACGCTCTGTTGTAAGACTAGAGAACGGTCAAAATCTCCGGGCCGGTATCAGTTATCAACACCGTGTGCTCCCAGTGCGCGGCGCGCGTACCGTCTCGGGTTACAAATGTGTACCCGTCCGGTAGTACTTTTACTTTGGGTGTACCGAGCGTAAACATAGGCTCTATGGCGATGACCATGCCCGGGAGTAATTCAGGTCCGGTGCCTGCATTTCCAACGTTTGCGATGTAGGGCTCTTCGTGGACGTGGTGCCCGACACCGTGTCCGCCGAGTTGAAATACAATCCCGTACCCGCCATGAACGCCGACTTTCTCAACCGCGGCTGATATGTCACCTACCTTGTTGCCTGCACGAGCCGCCGCGACGCCCGCGAGCATTGCTTCGCGTGTCACGCGGACGAGTTCTGCATCAACCGGATTTGGCGTTCCTGCTATAACCGTCACCGCGTGGTCAGTAATAAGTCCCTTGTGGGTTACGCCGCCGTCCAACTTAACGATGTCTCCGTCTGCAACAACGCGCGAATTCTCGGTCGGAATACCGTGCACCACTTCCTCATTGACCGATATGCAGATTGCAGACGGGAAACCGCGTTTAGCGCCGCGCGGTTGGTAATTCAAAAATGAGGGATAATCCCCGCCGTCACGAACAAGTTTTTCAAAGTGGTCATTCAGCTCCTTAGTCGTAACACCGACGACGACTCTCTTTGCCGTTTCAGAAACCGCGCGCGCCAGGCGCTTGCCGCCCTCACGCATAACTTCAATTTCCTCCGGCGTATTGATGCTGATGCTCATGCTAGAACCCGAGTTTCGCCAGAATGTCGGTGTGGATATCCTCTATCGAGCGTTCGCTTGGGATGTTCATCATCTTACCTTTTTGGGTAATGCAGGTAAGCGCAAGGGTCGAATGAAGTTCGTACTGTTCGATGCGTACACGGATCTTCTCTTCAGTGTCGGAGTCAGAACGTCCCCTGCCGAGCATTCGCCGCACCGCTTCGTCGTTTGATAAATCGAGGTTTATAAATACGTAATTACGTCCGAGCCATGACAATACTTTATCGATAAGTTCCACCTGCTCTACGGTGCGGCCCGAACCTTCAAAAATAATTCCGGCTTCAGACGAGAGATTCAAGACTGCTTCCTGAAAGAGGTAGTCTGCAAACCAGTCCGGCATGTAGTGCCCTGCTTCGTACTCCTTGCGAATATGCTCGCCCAGCGCATCGTAGCGCTGACGGAGTTCGCGGAACTTCTCCCCGGTCGAGAGTACGGTGTACCCGGTCTTTGTAGCCAAGAGGCGCGCCTGGGTCTCCTTCCCGGACCCGGGTTTACCTATGAAAAATATTGTGCGCGGCGACTGTGGACCTGACATTTCGGTACTATATCACGTAGCCCTCTTTTTTAAGAATTGCCAGAACTTCGTTAATTGCTTCATCTAGTTTGCCTTGGCGATTTATAACTTTGTAGTCATATATATCCTCGTGTTTGAGCCACTCCTTTGAGTACTCTGCGCGCTCCTGTATGTACTGCTCACTAACATTGCCGCGTGAGCGAATACGCTGTGCCAGCACGTCAAGCGATTCTGCTATGATTAAAATAGATATAATTTCTGGGAAAAGTTTCTTCGCCGTTATAACACCTTGGTATTCAATCTTCCATGCACCAAACCCGGGAAGTGCATTGACTCGCTCCAATTCCGCTTTTGTAACACCGTACAGATTCCCGTTATATTGCTTAGCCCATTCGACCATTTCATTGTTATGCACCTTCTCTTCAAACACTTCCTTCGAGACGAAATAGTACGGCGATCCGTCGCTCTCGCCGGGACGTTTGCCACGTGTCGTGGTAGTAATAATGCGATTTACCTGCGCGTGAGCACGCAAACCCTCAATAATTGAGTCCTCGCCGGCACCTGATGGGCCTGAAATAATAACCAGATTGTCGAGCGACATACGAGTAGTGTATCAAAAAACTGCACCCGGCTTGGGTTAGTACTCACGCAGGCTCACCTGCGCATCAATCTTGCGGACCAAGTCGAGTACCACTGACACGACGATGAGGAGTGCGGTGCCGCCGATTGCGAGCGCGGTAAAGCCGGTGAGGTACTGCATCACGAGCGGCAAGACTGCAATAATGCCGAGGAAGAGTGCGCCGACTAAGGTGATGCGGGTTATGACGCGCCCCAGATATTCACCGGTGGTATGCCCCGGGCGGACACCGGGAACGAATGCGCCGTTTTTCTGCAGATTGTTGGCCATTTGCACCGGGTCAAAGGTGACCGCGGTAAAGAAGTACGTAAAGAGGAACACAAAAAGGAAGTAGAAGAATGCGTACACCGCTGACGCACCGGGGAACGTGAGGAGCGTTTGCGCGACAAATGCAATATTCGGAATGCTGGTGATGTGCGTCGCGTAGTTCAGCGCAACCTGCGGGAGCGCAAGGATGGAGAGCGCAAAGATTATTGGCATCACGCCCGCCTGGTTAAGCCGGAGCGGCACGTACGTCTGCACGCCGCCCGTCACCTTGTTCCCCATCACCCGCTTGGCGTACGTCACCGGCACCGGCCGCTCCGCTTCAGACACGTAGACGACACCAAAGGTAATAAGCACGGCTGCAATAATAAACGTCACGTAGAGGGGAATCTGGCTAGGGTCAAAGGTGAATGCGAGTTGCGCTAACGTGCTCGGCACACGCGCCACAATACCCGCAAATATAATGAGGGATACGCCGTTCCCTATCCCAAACTCGCTCGTGAGTTCACCTATCCACATAAGGAACATCGAGCCAGCGACCGCTATAGCAACGTTCACGGCAAAGAGGTACCAGCCCGTGTCCACCATAACGCCCTGCGATTGGAAATAGTATAAAAATCCGACTGCCTGTACTATGGCGAGCGGCACGGTGAGGAGCCGTGAGTATTGCGCGAAGCGCTTTCGTCCCATCTCTCCCTCCTCTTGGTACATGGCCTTGAGCGGCGGGAAGATAATGGTAGCGAGCTGCATAATGATGGACGCGGTGATGTACGGCGACACACCCAGGAGAACGATAGAGAGGTTTGAAAGCCCACCGCCCGAGAAGACATTCAAAAGCCCAAGAAGCTGACTGTTGCTGAAAAACTCTTCAAGGCGTACTTGGTCAATTCCTGGCAACGGAATCGAGGCCATAAGTCGAAATACAATCAGCGCGGCAACAATGAAACCGAGCCGACGCAACAGCAACCCGTCCGTAAGGACGAGGCGAAGTTTAGTAAGAAATGTGTTCATGGTTATTCGACGATTCCTCCTGCGGCAAGGATTTTCTCTCGGGCACCCGCCGAAAGCAAGACGCCTTTCGGGATGGTAAGTTTTTTGGTGACTGTCCCACGGCTCAATACTTTCATCGGCGGGATTTTGCCCGAGACACGACGGACGATTCCCTTCTCAACCAGCACTGTGATAGTGACAGTCTCACCCGCATTAAAATTGCGCTCAAGTGTCTCGAGAGTCAGTGGCGCAGACGGAACGCGCGGCCGCACGGTTGAAGAGCGGTTCACACCATACCCGCGACGTTTCGGAATCTTCTTAATGATGTCACGCCACTCGGGACGGCGCTTGTTGCCGGCGCGCGCGGTCTGGCCCTTGCCTCCGCGGCCCGACGTCTTGCCACGCTTACCGCCACGCCCGACGCGTCGGGCAGTTTTGTTCGAGTGGGGTCGAGTAAGCGTAGAGAGATCCATATTATTTCTTAAGCGACAGCAACGCATCAATCGTTGCGCGGGCAATATTCAGTTTATTCTTTGAACCGCTTAAAATCTTTGCGGTCACGTCTTTGACGCCGGCAAGTTCTAATACAATTTTGACCGACGAGCCCGCAACGATGCCGCGCTCGGGAGCCGGGCGAATCTCAACAATACCTGACGAATTTTTTGCCTCAACGTGGTGCGGGATGGACATAGTTTCAGTCGTTCGCACACGAATCATATTCCGCTTTGCGTCGCGAAACGCCTTATCAACGGCGAGCGCCGTGTCTCCGCCCTTCCCGATGCCGACGCCGACGCGACCCTTCCTGTCCCCCGCAACCACCGTGGCAGAGAATGAGAAGCGCCTCCCACCCGCAACCACACGGGCAACGCGCCTTAACTGTATGATTTTTTGGTCAAATTCACTCTTCGGAGCATCACGCCTGCCGCCCCTCCGCTGACCGCCCTGGCTCTGTCCGCGGCCGCGACCCCCGCGTTCGTTCCCGCGGCCTGTACGAGTGCGGCCCCGCTGCGGTTCAACCGCCGGCACGAGTGTGCTCTCAACGGGAGCGTTTTCGGTCATTTGATTCTGTTGTTCTTGGGGTTCCATAGTAGGTAGTTAGAATGATAGTCCGGCAGCTCTTGCCGCGTTGGCGAGTGCTGCAACTCGTCCTGCGTAGCTAAATCCTCCTCGGTCAAACACCACCTTTTTAATGTTTTTTGCAAGCGCAGCTTTCGCGACTGCTGTCCCCACTACCTTTGCCTGTTCAAGTTGGGACATTGTCTTGCCTCCTTTGGCGGTTGCCGATGCCAGTGTCACACCGCGCGCATCGTCAACGACTTGTGCATAGACGTACTTGTTGGATCGAAACACGACGAGACGCGGACGTTCCTCGGTTCCGCGAACGCGCGCGCGGATACGCGCGTGGCGCCTAATGCGGAGGGCTGTCTTAGTTTTTGGTGTAAGTTTTGACATACGTTATGCGGCAGCCTTTTTGCCCTGCTTCTGGCGGACGTACTCACCCTCATAGCGGAGTCCTTTACCCTTGTACGGCTCTGGCTTCCTCACCGCGCGAATGTTTGCCGCAAATTGTCCTACCGCCTCTTTGTTAATACCCGAAATAGTAACAACGTTTTTATCAACTGCGACATCAATACCCTCCGGAATGGGTACCAGCACAGGGTGAGAAAACCCAACCAGGAGTTTGATGTTCTTTCCCTGCACTTCAACGCGATAGCCGATTCCCTGAAGTTCCAACTTCTTGGTGTACTTCGCGTTTACCCCTCCCATCATGTTCCGAATGTGTGATGCGTACGTGCCCCACAGCGAGCGCGACAGCTTGGACTGATTGACCGGAGCTACTTTTACACCTTCAGCTGACACCGTGATAGTGACCAGCGGGTTGACGTTTTTCGTGAGTGTCCCCAGTGGACCTTTGACCGTCAAAACACCTTCAGCCACTGCAACTGTTGTTTTCCCCGGGACGGCGATGATGTTTTTAGCAATTCGTGACATACAGTTTTTACCAAATGGTGAACATGGTCTCCCCGCCGACGCGGTTCTTGTGAGCGTCTTTGTCCGTCATGATGCCTCGCGGTGTGGTCAAGACCAGGCACCCCTTACCGTTTTTGACCGGCTTCACCTCGTGCACGGACGCGTACAGCCTGCGACCGGGTTTACTAAGGCGCTTTACACCGTGGATACGGGGCTCGCCGTCCGGGTCGTACACGAGTTCAATCGTAAGCATTTTGCCCACAGCATCGTTGCTCTCGCTGATTTCTCCGACGTAGCCCTCGCGTTTCAAGACCAGTGCGACCTGGTGTTTCAATTTTGAAAATGGTACTGACACGGCATTTTTCCTCACTGCGGTCGCAGTGGAAAGGCGGTTTATGAAATCTCCTATCACATCAGTGACCATACTTAACTTACCAGGACGCTTTGGTAACTCCCGGGAGCTCCCCACGGCGTGCCATTTCCCTGAACTGCATACGAGAAATACCAAACTGTCGCATGTAGGCGCGTGAGCGACCGGTAATGGAGCAGCGGTTTTTGATGCGGACCGGCGAGGCGTTCTTAGGGAGCTTCTGCAATCCTTCAAAATCACCGGCGGCTTTCAAGGCCGCGCGCTTAGCCGCAAAGCGGGTTGAGAGTTTGATTCGTTTTATATTTCGGGCGAGTTGTGACTTTTTAGCCATACTTTCGCGCCTAGAGGGCGTCTTCTCAACTGTTTAAAGTAAAAGAAAATGCGTCCTTAAACGCCTAGTTATACTAGCACCTCCTGTCCTGTGGGTCAATCTAGGCTTCCTGGAGCGGCACGCCGAGGTGGCGGAAGTATGCGTCGGCCTCCTTTTTGCTTTTCGCAGTTGAAACAATGGTGACTGCGAGGCCAAAGACGTCTGCAAGGTTTTCATCCGATGTTTCAGGAAATATCGTATGCTCCCTAATGCCGATAGTCATGTTTCCTACATCGTCAATCATTTTTGGCGAGAGTCCGCGGAAGTCACGAGAGCGCGGGAGCGCAATGTGGATCAGTTTGTCTAGGAAGTCGTACATCCGTACTCCGCGCAAGGTCGCCTGGTATCCGACCACATCGCCCTTCCGAACTTTAAAAGTAGCAATCGACTTCTTTGCGCCGCGCGGCGCACTCTTTTGACCGGTAATTCGAGCGAGCCTATCCTGAATGAGTTCAACCTTCTTTTTATCTTTAATTTTTCCGGTACCAGTTGAAATCACTACCTTCACCAGTCGCGGGGCCTGAAATGCATTCTTATAGCCAAACACCTCTTTCATCGAGTCAAAACTCTTCTTGTCGAGTGTGCGTGTTGATGTTCCTTGCGCCATATATGTTATTGGGTACGCGTTCGTGTACCCTTCCCCGTCTTCGGATTAATGAGCATAACGTTTGATGCGTGGATGGGCATGGGTTTCTCAATCATCTGACCCTTTGCCGACGAGCGGCGGGCTTTCTGGTGTTTTTTGCGAATATTCACACCTTCAACCAGTACTCGATTCTCCTTCGGGTACGCATGAGCCACGACGCCAGTTTTACCAGAATCTTTACCGGTTATCACGATCACTTTGTCACCTTTTTTTATTTTCATACATTGATTACACAGCCATGTTATACGACTTCAGGCGCAAGCGATCCAATTTTTTGGTACCCCCTGTCGACAATCTCTCGGGGGATGGGACCGAAAACACGATTGGCCTTCGGTTCAAACGGATCCTTCGGGTTCTTTGCCAACACCACGACGGCGTTGTCGTCAAAGCGGATGTACGAGCCGTCCTTGCGGCGAAAGGGTTTTCGTTGACGCACAATGACAGCGGTCAATACTTCCTTCTTCTTTACCATTTTGCGTGGCTCTGCAACCTGGACCGAAAGGACCACCAGGTCTCCGATTTCCGCGTAGCGCTTCTTTGAGCCGCCAAGTACTTTGAAAATGCGACCGATCTTTGCGCCGGTGTTGTCTGCAATGATGACGAGTGATCTGTCGTGAACCATATTAGTTGACTACCATGAAGTGCTTCCGCTTCGAGATGGGCCGACAGGCACGAATCATCACCCGGTCGCCTTCCTTCCTGGTATTGCCGGGGTCGTGTGCAAGGTATTTCTTCGAACGCAGAATGTATTTTTTATACTTTGCGTGTTTTACATAACGATTGACCGACACGGTGATGGTGTCTTTCATCTTGGCTGACGTCACGACGCCGGCGAGCACTTTTTGTTTCGGTGAGTCGGTCATATGATTATGATTCTTTCAAAATAGTTTTGATGCGTGCAATGTCTTTCCTAACCGCGCGCGCCATGCGTACGTTCTTGGAATGTCCGCCTGACATACCGAAACGAAACTCACGTAACTCCGCTTCCCGCTCGGCAAGGAGTTTCCCGAGGTCGGTACTGTTTTTCATTCTCATGTCAGATGCTTTCATGTTAATCGCGAACGATGATACCTGTTTTGACAGGGAGTTTGTGGCCGGCACGGATGAGGAACGTCTTTGCCTCCTTATCCGGCACGCCATCAAGCTCAAAGAGAACCGAACCGGGGCGGACCGGAGCCACAAAACGGAATGGGTCTCCCTTTCCCTTACCCATGGGAAGTTCACCTCCCTTCTTGGTTTCGGGTCTGTCTGGGAAAATCCTAACCCACACACGGCCGGTTTTACCCAACGCGCGGGTGAGGACTCTCCGCGATGCCTCAATTTGGTTCGAGGTAATGCGTGCCGAGCCAAGTGCTTTCAAGCCATGCGAGCCGAAGGCGAGCGCAACGCCCCGTGTTGCAACGCGTGGAAATTTTGGATTCTCGCGTCCACGCTGCCACTTTCTGAATTTTACTTTTTTAGGGAAGAGCATAGTTATTGTTGCGGTGCGCGACGGATTGGGCGCTGGTCATGCATGATGCTTCGTGGTTCTGCTGATTGAGCTTTGCGGTCGGTAAAAATATCTCCACGGTAAATCCACACCTTCACACCGATTTTACCCAAGGGGAGGTTGGCCTCATCATGCGCGTAGTCGATGTCGGAGCGAAATGTCTGAAGCGGTATCCGACCCTTCTTCAAATTCTCCGTGCGGCTCATGGAACCTGCACCAAGCATACCGGAAACTCCGATTCTCACACCCAAGACTTCACGGTTTGCCATGACCTTGTCGATGGTTTGCTTCAGCACGCGCCTGAACGGCATGCGCTTCTCAAGTCCTTCGACAACCATGGCCGCAACGACAGCAGCATTTGACTCGGGGGTGCGTATTTCCACAATATCCATAGCCAGTGACGGCACCGAAGTCAGTTTCATTGAGCGTAGCATCTGCACCAAATCCTTTTTGAGTTTGGTTGCACTCTCACCCGAACGACCAATGACCATGCCTGGGCGAGCGGTGTGTATTGCAACACGCAAGGACTTCTGTGAGCGTTCTATCTCGATGTGGGACACATGAGATCCGCGCAGTCGCTTCGTGAGGAGGGTGCGAATCGCACTATCAACACGCAAGAATTCACGATATTTCTTAGGGTCCGCCGCAAACCAGCGACTCTTCCAATCGCGGATGAT
>OBEQ012323599.1_pt1 | contig 11003 bp, 10 predicted proteins | sample 1670901 | NCBI WGS metagenome assembly OBEQ01 (sample SAMEA104232315, study PRJEB22302) | groundwater metagenome | biome: forest; feature: aquifer; material: groundwater | place: USA | collected 2011-08-07 | depth 5.4 m | reverse complement strand
GGGCAAATCCCTCGCGCACTCCTTCTTCAAACTGCTTTCCGCGGTGCAGCTCTTCTTTCATGCGCTCGAATATAAGAATGTTCGCATCCACTGCCATACCAATAGAAAGAATGACACCTGCAATTCCTGCCACCGTAAGCGTCACCGGCACAAGTTTAAATACGGCCAAACTGATAGCAATATAGAGAAGAAGTGCCAACACCGCCATGACACCCGGTACGCGATACCAGATGATCATAAAGACTACTACTGCCAAGAAACCGATAAGACCTGCAAACAAACTGCGGTCAAGAGATTCCTGTCCAAGCGATGCGCCCACTGACTGCTGGGCGATCAATGCAATAGGAACCGGCAACGCGCCTGCGTTTAATCTTCCCACTAATTCTTTTGCGGCTTTCGGAGTAAAATTGCCGCTGATTGTAGCCCTCCCTCCAGTAATCTCCTCCCGCACCATGGGAGCTGAAATTGGCGCCCCATCAAGATAGATAGCAAGCTGTTTTCCTACATTGCGTTTCGTAATTTGACCGAAAAGCGTTGCCCCTTCAGAGGTAAGTTCAAGATCAATCTGGGGCTCTGCCGATGTAGAGTTAAAACTAAGCGTTGCCCCTTTTACATAGCGCCCCGTAAGCTCAGTCGGAACAAAATACGGATCTTCGCCCGTCCGCTGTTTATTTTTCTGCGCAGCCAAAATGGCGTCACGCTCTGCTGCCTGGCGTTCTTCACGAAAATCCAAAGCCGGCGTTTCCCCAATCAAACGAATTGCGGTATTAATATCACGAATACCAGCAAGTTCCACAACAAGCTGCCACTGGCCTGCGGATTTTTCTACCTGAACAAGCGGCTCTGCCACGCCGAAAAGATTGATGCGACGTTCTACTACATCGCGAAGCGAGTCCATTGAATCGGACTGCTGGCCTGCGGGAATCACGCTCATATCCGCACGATACACCAAGTGCGTTCCTCCCTGAATATCAAGACCAAGATGAAACGGGAGATTAAATTTTGTCTGCGCCAAATGAAACGGGACAAACTTACGAAGTCCCACTTTATCAACTCCCCGATCAATAACCGACGGATTAGCAAATGCCCCCAATACCAGTCCTAATGCAAATAATCCCAACACCACGCGTCGGGCGGTAGCGGGTCGCAATGATTTTTTTTGCTGTACATGTATACTAGTAGCCATAAAAAAATAATTAATAACAAAAAATTAATAGCCAAATAAGAATATCAATGTATACATCAAAATACCAGACAAGCACTTGTCTGGCAAGCCCTTAGAAATAAGCGACATCACAAAAACGTGAATCGCTTGAAATTCCGTCGCTCGCTCAATATGAAAGCTTGTTTTCATTTCATTCCTCGCTACCAATTATAAACACAGCTTGAAATTGGTTCACTCGCCTATAATAAAAGCCCCATGCTGCGCAATATGCGCCGTGGGGCTTTCCTAACTTCTCCCGCTACATCAGCTCAATCGTAGCGCAAGGTTTGTCTCCCTCATCAAACCATACGCGCACGATCTGGGAGTGGCACGTAAGCGTACGTACCAGAGAACGCCGTACGTGTGAAGGGATTTCATATCCCCTTGCTGTCATAAAGTCAACGCTCTGCACCCCGCGTACTACTATAGAATATCCAACGCTTCGCGCATCGCCCTTCACGCCGGTTGTAGGCACGCCGATCAATGCAACCACAAGCTGCGAAATATCATGCTCTATACCGCTAGCTCGTATTATCTCGCGAGTGCGCGCATCTGCCCAGCGCACAATGCCCAATGTTTCTTCGGTTACGGGAATGCCGATTATGCGGACAAAAAGTCCCGGACCCGGAAATGGCATTCGCTCTGACACAAAATCAGGAAGACCGAGAAACCGTGCCAAGTCGCGCACCTCATCTTTGAAGAGACTGCGCAATGGATTCATACTATCAACACCTACATTATGGTGCGTCTTGATGAGAGCCGCATCACCCTCTTGCCCTGTTTCGATCAGATCGGTAGCGATCGTACCTTGTGTCACATACGGAGTCTTGAAAATATCCTTGAACTCTCCCATTTTACTTCGATATACCTCTTGGAACGCAATACGTCTCGCCTCCCCGTCAATAATGTCATTCATTGCCGAAATGAACTTCTGCTTTGCTTCAAAGTAATGAAGAGAGCAGCCGGCAGCCACCGCATTGCGCCGAACTTCCATGAACTCGCCTTCACGCAAACTGCCCGTATCAATAAAAGCGCATACGAGACGATCTTGAAACACAGGCTCTAGAAGTTTGGCAATCACCGTCGAGTCAACGCCACCAGAAAATAAGTGAATAAGCTTTGCCCCCTTGGGAACCGCTGCGAGCACTTCGGATCTGATTTGCGTCACCAGACATTCCGGACTCCAATCCTGCAGTACACCGCAAATCTCAAGAAAGTTCTTAAGTATCTGCAATCCGTAATCCGTATCCGCACATTCGGGATGAAACTGCACTCCGAATATCTGCTTATCCGGAATCGTGAAAGATGCGATACCACAATTCTGTGTCATCCCGCTTCTGTATGCACCAGCAGGAAGAACAGTCACACTGTCTCCATGGCTTAGACGTACCAAGCTTTTTTCAGGGATATCCCGAAGCAGCGGATCCATGGCAACCATGCGCACGAATTCGTACACGCCATATTCCCGCTGACTGGCGTATGACTCCACGCCACCGCCGAGTTTCTTAGCAAGCCATTGCATGCCGAGGCACACTCCCAGCACCGGAATATCTGCCGTGAGAATTGATTCGGAAACATCGGGCGCATCCGCATCGTAAACACTCGCCCATCCGCCGGAAAGGATAATGCCTTTCGGCTTGCAGGAAGCGAGCACTTCTCCGGCCGCCTCCGCAGAGAGAACAACCGAACGTACCCCCAACTCCCGAATCTTTCTTGCAATCAGCCGCGTATACTGGCCGCCTAAATCAACGACAATAATCTGTGGCCCCATGGCTTTTCATCCTTCTTCCGTTTTCGTTGATGCCATTTACTTCATGGCCATTTCGATGACAAAGACCACATTTAGAGACATAGACGCTCTAAAGTGATTTACTATATCATATTTTTTAAATTATGCAAATAAATCTGGGCCAATTCTAATTATAGAAAAACGTGTTCCATATATGGAACACGTTATCCACATGCAAAACATGATACACGATGCACGTAACACGACTCAAAAAAGAAGAATCCCCTGTATCGTGTTATGTGTTATGTGTATCGTGTCCTACGCAATTTCATTTATTTTTGCCGCACATATAAAATCATTGCGCGAAAGCCCCTTAATCGCATGCGTCATCAGCTCCACACGGACAAATTTATAAGCATGAAGAAACAGATCAGGGTGATGATCCTCATACTCCGCAACATCAGCGATACGATTAATAAAATCAACTGCCTGCACGAAATTTTTAAACATAAACTCCTTCCAAATTTTTTTACCATCCTCCTGCTGCCACCCTTCCACATCCGGCATAAGCGCTGTAACCTCTTCCAAATTCATAGGATTCACATCCCCTTCGCAGGGAATGCACTTTTCTTTTGAAAGTGTATTCATATATAAACTATGAGATTTGATATTGATTTCCTCTTTCTATTTATAGTATATTCCCCCTTAGAGGGAATCCAAAGTGGATTTTCTCATACTCAAAGGAGATCATCTCATGAGAAAAGCAACCGGTCACCCGAGGCAAAATCCCAAAGGCTGCGGATGCATCGACGACAAAGGCGAAGGCCCCATCTCAAACGGTTCGCGCACTGGTCATTCGGTCAAAAGTGGCGGTATACGTGGAAGCGGTCCCGTTCTTCCTGGCGGCTACTCATAGCCCACTCCGCCAATCCCAGAACCCGACAATACGTAACATCGACATGTAGTCGATCCTCTCTATCACGGCCATCCCCCAAGGGATGGCTTTTTATATCTCTTAATCTCCCGATCCTCCCTTGCGCCACTTCATGCGCATAAAAAACGGCGCGTACATATCCTGCTCCACGGGCACCTCAAATGAAGAAAATTCTTTTTTTGATCCGCTTGGCTTTGATTCAAATACTACAAACTCAACATCTGTTATAAGCGCCACCGGCGTTTGCTCCGCCCCCTCGCCCATTGCAAGCACTGCCGCGGCGGCAAGCCCATCGGCAACATTCGTTTGCGATACATGAAAATCACGGCCGAACAAATCTTTCTTTCCGCGATAATCATTCAACGGCGCAAAACCGTAATGCGCAAGAGATATTCCCATCACGCCGCGGCGCAAAGGAATGGAATGCGAATCCGTGATCACTATGCCCACATCTTTCACTCCGTATGTTTTACGTACCCACGCATATATTTCCCGCGCCGATCGTTTCGGATCCTTCGGCCATAATATATAAAAGCCATTTGCATTTGATTCATCAATTCCCGCTGTGGGGATTAAAAGATTATGGGAAAGCGTATGCAGTACCCACGGATTTTTTTTATCTCTCGGAAGATAAAAATCTGCTTCGGCCATAATAAGCTTGTCTTTATCAGAAACACTCTCCACCTGTACGCATCTGCCCTCGTGAATACTCACCACCTTTGAAGTAATAGCAAAAATAGATTTTTCAGAAATTTTTTTAACCGCACTTCTGATTGCGACAAACATATCATCTTGAGGAGGAATAAATTTTTTTGTCTTGATCGGCTTTATTATCATACGTATTACAAAAGCATTTGTATCTCTCTTAATATCTCAGACGGAATCGGATCGCGCGCCGAACTTTTTCCCGGATACCGCCAGCAAGTGATCACTTTCAGCTGGCAATGTTCACCGTCTCGGGCAAGCACATACATCGCCCAAATCTCGGAATAGATCTTTCCATCCGCGGGCTGCATACAGGCAATTCCATTTTCGATCACACCTTCTTCCGTGCGCGCAGGATGGCGGATGATGCGCTTAATGCGAGACTCGGTAAGACGATAATGGCGCATCTTATGATGCGCGTGATTGGTCCAGATATAAGTTTGGGAAGAAGTAAAAAAAGCCACTGGAAGTCTATCAATTCCCAAATAAATGTTTGAATGAAAATGCACGCGCAAAATCCTGCGCCTTTTGCTTAATCACAGAAAAAAATCCGTTTCCCTGCGCGCCACCTTCCACCGGCGAAGTTGTTACTGTCGTTGTGCTTGTGCGTATCTCTTCTTCTTTGGCGCGATACAAATCAAGATCAGATTTTATTCGATCCTGTCCTTCTTTGAGCTTATCCTTAAACTCCTCCTTTCTGTCGTTCCACTTAATAAGCATTTCTTTGCGCTTTTCAAGAACATCTTGGCGAAACTGCTCTTTGCGCTCTTCACGCTGCTGCTCGCTTTCATTGTGCATCTTTTGAATTTCTTGCGCAAAATTTGCACGGGAAATAAGCGGAGACATACTTGCTCCCACGACTGATATAATCAATACAAAACGATACAATCGCTTATCCATAGGCATATACATAGTATACCACATTTAAATCTCCTTCTCAAGCCTGCGAGTAATCTGCAAAATACGATATCTTATGAGTCCCACCACCAAGGGAATACACGCAACTACGCCAAGAGCGCTTCGCGCGATATGGAGATCATTCTCACCCGTTATCAAGAAAAAACAGATGAACAAACTCACTACACGCCCAAGCCCCAGCGCATTTTCGCGCTCAAGAAAAAAATGATATTTCTTCTTCCATTCATGACCCGATCTGTCCAATACATCAAAAAGAGCCTTGGTTGATTCTATGTCAATAATCGGCATAGCAGCGCTGAAAAGAAAAACTAGCGCGCCAAGCCCCCACCAATTTTGTTCCAATGCAAATAGAAATATCCCGAGTGCTGCCATAAAAGATGCGGGTATAAATGCAAGTTTATTTCGCTTGAGTATCATGCCTGCGGCAAGTCCCGCACATGAAGCCACGATCGCCCCCGCAGCATTGATAGATCCGAGAATAAGTTCGTCTTTAACGATCAAAAATATGATCACTGCGCTAAACGATGCAAACATAAAATCAAATAGTCCGTTGCAAAAATCCATCACAATAACATAGAGCCACAGTTTACTGCGCCGATGAGTAAGCACATCACGCATAGAAAACTGGATTGTGCCGTGATCCGGCAATGTAGCGGCGGTATGGTAAAGCATAACCATTAAAAGCGCTATCACAAAAAATACAACCGAATATCCTATATCTTTTGAGGTAAAAAATCCAACAAGCGAAATAATAGTACCGCCGATAATGGGCGCAATACCCCCGGTGATGCTGAATAAAAAACTTTGCCTGCCAAAATATGCATGCCTTGTCTCGCTGGTCGTAAAAATATATTGCAGCAGATTCATCGCCGCCCAAAAAATACCCGTCGCTGCGCCGTTGATAAAACCAAGCAGAATCAAAAAATCAAGCGATTGCTCGCGAAATAAAAATAACGAAATAAAAAGCAGCACATGACTGCCTATTCCTATCAGCAGCAAATCCCGCGTACTCATCTTCGTTAGCATCAGTCCCGATATTATATAGAAAAGCACCAGCACGCACGCAGATACAAGATTATATTCCACCACCACATGAAATCCGCCCAAACCAAACAAAAAGACCTGAAGGAAAATTCCTCCAAGAGCGATAGCAAATCCGAATATGCCATTGATCACAAGAAGCGTCTTTGCCTCCCGTTGAATCGTATATTCCATTGTTTATAATTCCTAGCGAGTCCCACAATGAAAATGAATTTTCATTGTGGGCGAGCGACGGAATTTCAAGCTTCGCTTATAATTCCTAGCGAGGAATAATATGAAAGCTTGCTTTCATATTTTCCGAGTGACGGAAGTATATCTTTGATATAATTCCTAGCGATAAGCAGAGTGAAAGCTTACTTTTATTTTATCCGAGCGATGGTTTCCCTCACGGGACATCGGGCTTGCAGTCATCCTGTGGACGGAATTTCAAATGATATCGCGCAACGCGATATCATTTGTACCATAGCACATTATAAGCCTGCGCGTGTATAAAATAAACCTACTGATCAATTATTTTCGTCTCAAAACGCGAGGCGTATTTCGCGTAATGCAAAATGACCCCGCGTCTGCAAAATCTGAAAATTGCGGGTAAATAAGATAATTGATCAGTAGGTCTAATAAATATGTCATGCATTTTATATCAACAAATCACAGACGATCGTCTGTGATTTGTTGATATAAAATGCAGATAAAAAAGTAAACCTCTACGGACTTACGCGCGGGACATTAGCCAAATATGAGCTTCGCTCGCCCGGCTGCAGCGGAACAACTTCATCCCACGCGCTTACGCGCGGGGTATTGCGGAGGTAACAATAAAAAACACCCATTAAGATGGGTGTAGACTGACGATTCCAGCTTCCAGATAGAAGCGTCAGTATATGTTTTGGCATTCATCCCTGCTTGTTTGGCCAGGGATGAATGCCGGCTGTGTAAAACACACCGGGGGATCCTACGATCCGTTCCTAATCCTCGGCGCTAGCGTCACACTGTCCCCTATGTGCAGGACATGAGACGAACGCACTTTTACCCCATTGACGAAGTACTTCGTAGTCCAACCGGTCTTCATCCCGGCTGTTACCACCGCTTGTTGAACCGTCATACCCTCCACATACCCGACAGGACTCGCGCTGCCGTTCGTGCGTACGCTGACTTCGGGACGGGGTTGCGGACTGACTTTTTGTGCCTCTGCCATTATCTTACCTCTTTCTTTGGTTAAGATTGCAACCTAATTGGTAGCAATTAACACTTGATTTGTCAAGCAATCGTAGAGAATGTATCGGTGATACGCCATGCTGGTCACCCACTTGCGTATATTGGCAGCAATGAATCCGGCAATAAATGCGCCGATGTAGGCAACCGCTTGCGCGCTGCAGCGAAGGGGGGCTGCATCCTCATCATCAAACATATGCTCCTCATACAGTTCTATATCTTGCATACGTGCCGGTATGATAGTAAAGACTTCGATGAATTCACCCGTGACTTTTCCTTCATCATCATCCCACTGAACCCCAATACGCCCGTCAATATAGAGTGGCACTACATTTTTTGCGCTGCGCACACTCTGCCAGATTTCCTTTCTTGATGCCATAGAGTCGACACCCGCCACCACGATGCCGGAAAGCTCACAATCTTTGGTAAATTTCCCTTTTTGCACAATCACGCTTTCCGCATCAAGCGCTGCCTTAAGCTGATCCTCCATCGCGTGCGGTTTGGAGCGCCCTCCGTCAGACGAGAAAAAATGCTGCGAAGGAATGTTGTGCGCTTCAACTATATCGTGATCCCACAGAACAAATCGGGAAAATCCCATCTTACGCAGGTAAAACGCCGTATTGCTGCCAATGCCACCGAGTCCAATGCAGTGCACCGGATATACCAACGCGTGCGGAGGAATGATGTCAAGTTGCCGAGAGAAGTCCGCCATTTGATCAATCTCCTTTCTTCAATAGATACGTTCCATCTGCCATTGTCTGCTTCTCTTTCCACGCTGCCTCTTCCACTTGCGTACCTCCAAACTGCGGCGATTCAAGCACAATCGGAAGACTCATACTCACCGGTATTGGTTTGTATATGTCAAGACGCGCAAACATTGCGCCTACTTTATTTCCCACTATGCTTATCATCCAATCGCAGGAGTACGCATCGCGTATCGTTGCCACATCAGTAAAAGAAAAGTAGGCATCCAAGATGCCGTGCGAATGCACTTGCACCCGGAGCATATTGAGATCTTTTCCCTGTTCTTCAAGCATATCAAGCCATAAAGGAAACGTGTCCTGATCAATGTCAGCGTGGGCAGATCCTGCAGTATGAGGATTAAATACCCATTCATCCACTACAAATCTATTGTGAGGATCATGCCTCACCATCCCCATGAGCTGAAATTCTTTTACACTCACAGAAAAATGATAATGCAGCTCGCGGAAAAGCGCGTCGGGCAGCACCAAGCAAGGCGATGGTGCAATTGCATCATCGCCCAATATAATCTGAGCGCCCCAGCCAAACAGCAATCCATAGGAAGATTGTCGCCGGAAAAAAAGAGGTTCATGCACAACGCCATACTCTTCTCTCTGCATATCATCTTTCTCTTCACGTTCTTTGAACGTATCAACCAACTCCTCTATCCCTTTCTTGACTGATTGCACATGGAGAAAAAATCGAACACGTGCTTCTCGTATCCTCTCATAAAGAATCATGCGCTTCCTCATCATACCATCACCTCTTTATCTTTCCGGTTTTTGATTCATCATGCATTCGTTTGAAGCGAGTGCACCATAAGAGAAACCGCTTCGCTAAATTTATACTCCTTAACTAAGCTGTTGATATTATCGCGCGCATTGCCGAAACAAAACGAATTGTTACCGACCGCAAGACCTGTACTACCGCGCAATGCTCCGGTGTGGCCAATTCTTGCGTTAAATTGATTGTAACCGGGCAATACATCTATGGTGATTACAAACGGACCCACGCCACCTGAAGAACTTCTGAACGTATCGGTAAAAATATCAATAGTTCCCTCGCGTATTTTTATTGCGCGTATATGGGGGATTCGGAGCACGGAGTCAAATTCGTCACCCCATGTTTCTTTCAATGCGTAAAAACGCGCGCTATCCCCCGAATCAAGCGATCTGGTTAGTTCATCAATATGCGCTTTTGCGCTAAAGTACTCCTGCTGAACCTTTGCAAGGTCACCCGCAAGCAGGTCTGCTTTCTCTCGCAAATTCGGCAATGCCTCTTGTAACTTCTCCCTTTCTCTTTTCATCAAAAAAGGAGGAAATAAAGTCTCCCATTCTTCGCGAGTCTGGGCGTGTTGTGTACGAGCGCTTTTGCACCGTTCTTCGTATTCCTCATACTGCGCTGGGTTATGTTCTCGTGATAAAGCAGCTACTCTCCTACGTCGGCTATGCGAAAAAACGATTGCGCACCAGAGCAAAAGACTCCAGGGCAATGCAAGAAGCGAATACAGCCAGAACCACCATTGCGCGTGAGGGAAGTACGCCATCACAAAACTCTCACCCCACCAGAAATGGAAAAGAAAAATAACGCTTACAACTTGCCACACAACTAAAGACAACACCATCCAACTAAACCGAAACCGCCGCAGATTTTCGTCATATTCTTTTTGGCGTTGCTGTTCCTTCTCTATCAGGACATTGACTTCGGAAATATCCCCTTGGACAAGTACGTTCCTTTCTTCAATGCCCATAGAAATAAAAGCATTATGAAATGAACGTATCGTAGTATCATTGTCATGCAGCACATCATACGCCTGCATACGCGCCGATATTTCTTCTTGGGCATTAAAAAACGTGCGCAGTGATTTTACGAACGCGCCCATGGGAAGTACTTCATACTCCGGCGTAGACTCAAGAACAAAGAACTGATAGAAACGGATACGCGCCACTGAATTGAATTTCGCGTTCATAGAAACACACGTTATCAAACCCACAGAAAGGATGAAAACCGCAAATCCAGTGAAAAACGCCCATTTAATATCACCTAAGAATTCGGCAAAACGACTCATGTCATATCCTCCCGTTCTTTGGCCTATGTATTTTTGACCTATGTCAATGTGCGAAGAATTAATTAGTACAACTTTCAAACAAAAAAGTCAAATCTTTACGCAAATAAGAATAACCCCTCACACTCCTCAAAAATAAATATTCTTCAAGCTTGCTGTCAGCAGACGTCCCGTGAGGAGTTGAGAAGTTACCATAAGGAAATTTCCCCACAGGGTGACTGCCAGCAGGTGTCCCGTGAGGGAAACCATCGACTCCGCTGCTGCTACGCTCGAAAAATAAGAGTCTTCTAAAATAGGTGTGAGGGGTTACAAGTGGGTGTTTTAGGTACACACATATGGCGGATTGATCAGTTAGTAATCTGCAAGTGCCTCATTCGGCGTCTTGCCGTTCAATCCGCAATGTTCAAGGTTGTTGTAATCAGTATTCCATAGCGCCAGTTTCTTTTGCAAATCAGCG
>OBEQ012286007.1_pt1 | contig 11005 bp, 8 predicted proteins | sample 1670901 | NCBI WGS metagenome assembly OBEQ01 (sample SAMEA104232315, study PRJEB22302) | groundwater metagenome | biome: forest; feature: aquifer; material: groundwater | place: USA | collected 2011-08-07 | depth 5.4 m | reverse complement strand
GCATGCTCCTGAGCACGCCCGTCATTGTGCGCATAGAAACAGAGTCGGGCAAAGCACTCGAAGAGGAAACTCACACGTTGATCGTGAATGCTCACGGCGCGCTTCTGCCAGTGGCCATGCCCGTGAAGGTCAGCCAGGATCTCGTGCTACGGAACAAGGATTCGAACGAAGAGCAGCGCTGCCGGGTCGCTTATATGGGACCCGTGATCGCGGGCAGGGTGCAAACAGGCATCGAGTTCCGACGGCCTGCGCCCCAGTTCTGGCACGTGGCTTTCCCCCCGGAAGATTGGGCAACGGCCGCCGGTGCCGCGCCGCCCGTACGCCAGCCTCGACGCCCCGCCTAGCCTTTTTACCCCGCGTGGGTCAATTCCACGCGCGCGGTACCAAGGGGAACTTCGGCTTCAATCAGCACGGGAGTACGCGCAGCATCCTGGGCCAGCCAAAGCCAAAAGTGAGTGTCGGGCACGTCGGCACCATGCTCGAAGACGCGCACCTCGATGCTTGATGCCGTATAATTCCCCGCCGGGACGCTGGCTTCGCCGCGCTCGCGTTGCAGCCGCGCCTTCACCTCGTACAGTTTGTGGCCGTCGAAGATTGGGGAATTCACTTCTTTGGTGCGCTGCCAATCCACGGCGCGCAGATAATAGATCAGTCCGATGGGGTCGCGCGTCCCCGGCGAGACGCGCACGGCGGCGCCAGATGCAGGAGCCGGATCGCCATCCTTGCTCATGCGGAAAATGGAATCCTGCTGCTTGCCCTGCTCGCGAACGTGCACCTCATATTGCAAACCGGTTAAGGCGGCTTGCTCCGTATAGGAATCGAATTGGTCGTCGAGCGTGTAGACCACACGCATGGAGTCCACCGTGTGCGCTACGGCTTGAAAATGCCAGGCCTGCGCACCGTAGAAGGGTCCACGCTCGACGGCAATCAGTCGGAGCGTCCCGGCGTGGATCGAGAACTTGGACCAGAGAATCCGATAGTTGAGCTTTTCCCCCACGCGGAAAGGCACCTGGATTGCGGCGGGCGTGGGCGGCTGGGGTCTGGCCTTTCCCGGGCCCAGCTTCTGGCCCGAGTCAAGCGCAGAAACCCGTGGGCAAACGGAAGCAAACAGCAGCGCCACACTAAGGATCAGTGCGAGTGCCATGGCAGAGAGCAACAGCGGCAATGAACGGCGGGAATTGGTCATTTTTCGTTGGAGGCGCCCACCCGCTGCCGCGTTGCCTATGGGAGAATGTGACCTTGGATTCCCGATTGGCCCGCGCAGAGCAGGCTAGATTGGATCGTACCGAAAAAATGGAGCGCGCGCCAGAATTGTTTGCTCCGCGCTTTGCCCGGCTCGCCCTGCGGGCTCCGGATTCCATGTTGCCGATGCCACTGCGGCAACCGCGGCGCGGCACACAATCCGTCTTCAAGGGAGGACTTCCCAAGTGCGTTACCTGGTAACGGGCGGCGCCGGATTCATCGGATCGAATACCGTGGACGAACTCGTGCGCCGCGGCCACAGTGTCGTGGTGCTGGACGATCTGTCCAACAGCAAGGAAGCCAATCTGGCCGGCGCCGCCGGCAAGATCGAATTTATCCGCGGCAGCATTACCGACCTTGAGACGGTGCGGCGGGCCTGCCGCGGTGTGGATTACGTGCTGCATCTCGCCGCGCGGGCGTCGGTGCCGCGGTCAATCCAGGATCCGCTGGAAACCAACCGCATCAACGTGGACGGCACGCTCAACGTCCTGGTGGCCGCGCGAGATGCCCGCGTCCGCCGCGTGGTTTTCTCCGCGTCCTCTTCCGCCTACGGCGAAACGCCGACTCTGCCCAAAGTGGAGACCATGCCGCCAACCCCCATCTCACCTTACGGCGTTTCCAAATTTGCCGGAGAAGTCTACGCGCAGGTTTTCGGCCGCGTGTATGGGCTCGAAAACGTTTCGCTGCGCTACTTCAACGTATTCGGGCCGCGGCAGGACCCTGGTTCGCCGTACTCGGGCGTTCTTGCGCGCTTTTGCCTAGCCCTGCTCGAAGGCCAGCAGCCCGTGATCCACGGCGATGGCGAGCAGTCGCGCGACTTCACTTTCGTGCGCAACGTGGTCGAGGTGAACCTCCAGGCCTGCGAAGCGCCGGAGGCTTCCGGCAAAGTCTTCAACATCGGCACCGGCAACCGCTATACCCTGAACCACACGTTGAAGATGCTGGAGAAGATCTCCGGCCAGTCCGTCAAACCGAAACACGACCCGCCGCGCGCCGGCGACATCCGGCATTCACAGGCCGACATTACTCTGGCCAGAAGACTTCTGGGTTATCAGCCCCAGGTCGGCTTTGAAGAAGGCCTGCGCAAGACGTGGGAGTGGTACCGCAGCACGCACACGAAATAGGGTACCTTCCCGCGCGGACTTGCATCCTTGGAGGCGGAGTGTTACCTTCCCGGTAATTGTTTCGGACGGGTTCGATCGGGGGACCTATGCCGCCCAGACTCTGGCTCAGTGTTCTGGTTCTTCTAGTCAGTTTGTTCGCAGGACCTCCGCTGGCCGCTCCCCCTCTTACGGTGGCACAGGATTGCCCATCGCCCGCGTTGCCAGAAATCTCGGGCGAAGGAAACCTCTTCCAGCCGCAGCAAGAGATAGACCTGGGAGACGCCGTGGCCGAACACGTCCAACACATGTTCCAAGTGATTGACGACGAGGAGGTCACCGGCTACTTACAGCGGGTCGGGGAACGTTTACTGAAGCATGCTCCGCCGACAAAACTGAAGTTCCAGTTCTTTCTGTTTGACCTTCCCGTCGCCAATGCCTTTGGATTGCCGGGGGGGCGCATCTACGTCTCGCGCAAGCTGGTGGCATTTGCGCGGAGCGAGGACGAGTTGGCTGGCGTCTTGGGACACGAGGTCGGGCACCTGGTGGCGCGTCAACCGGCTCTGGACATGTCGCGCGTGTTCCGCGATGTCCTCGGGACGACACAGGTCGGCGATCGGCGCGACATCTTCGAGAAGTACAATCAATTGGTCGAGAGTGCGAAGCGCAAGCCCAAAGCTTTTCAGCACAGCGAAAAAAAGGAGCAGCACGAACAACTGATCGCCGATAGCATCGCTGTACACGCCGTGGCCGGCGCCGGTTATTCTCCGCAGGCCTTTGTGGATTTCTGGAACCGATTTGCGGAGACGAAGGGGAAAACAGGAGGGTGGCTTTCGGATCTGTTCGGCTTCACGAAGCCGGAATCAAAACGCCTTCGCGAGATGTTGAAGGAGGTGTCAGCGCTTCCACCCGGTTGCGTCGAAGCCCGCAGCGCAGCCTCCCCGGAAAGTTTTCAGAAATGGCAAGCCGCGGTGGTGAACTACGCCGGCCTGGGCCACAAAGAATCGCTGCACGGCGTGCTGGTCAGAAAGCCGCTTGACCCGCCCCTGCAGGGCGACATTGAGCACTTGCGCTTCAGTCCCGACGGCCGTTACGTATTGGCGCAGGACGAAGCGAGCATTCACGTGCTCTTGCGCGACCCGTTTGGCACGCTCTTCCGCATCGACGCGCCGGATGCGTACCCGGCGCAGTTCACACCGGATTCTAAGTCTATCGTGTTCTATAACCCCAGCCTGCGCGTGGAGGAGTGGGACATCGGCGACGAATCGCGCACGGACGTGCATGAAGTTGTGATGCAGAGGCCCTGCCTGCAGACCGCGCTCTCGCCGGACGGCAAGACCCTGGTCTGCTACGGGAACGAATTCGACCTGGCGCTCTACGAAGTGGCCTCGGGCGCTCAGGTCTTTCAGAGAAAAAACTTCTGCGAGCCAGCCACCATTCGTGATTATTTCATTTTTCAACTGGTGCGGATTCTCTTCGAAGGACGGGCCCACTTCTTGAACCTGGAGTTTTCACCAGATGCGCACTACCTCGTGGCGGCACGCAATGACGCCGTGCTCGCTTTTGACCTCACAACACACGCGCCCGTGAAGCTGCCGGGCCCGCTCAAAAAGCTGCTCGGTGAGCAGTTCACTTTCCTGGGACCCGATCGCATCGTCGGCGTAAACCCCGAAAGGCCACAGAACTCCGCGCAGATGCGCTTCCCCTCCGGTGACCTCATCGACCGCCTCCCGCTGGGCCACCAAGGAGTGGCCGCGCCAACCCACGGCGATTATCTCCTGATGCGGCCCATCGTTGACTACCCGTTGGGCGTAATGGACCTGAAAACCAAGAAAATATTCATGGCCAATAAGAAGGCAGCCTTCGACCTATATGATCAGAGTTTCGTCAGCGAGCGCAGCAGCGGCGAAGTCGGCCTGTACAGCGCCCCAGGGGGCGAACTCCGCCGCCTGGTGATGTTGCCGCGCGGCCCACTGGCGCCGCTGCGTGCCGCCGCGCTTTCGCCCGACATGCGCTGGCTGGCTATTTCGGGGCGGACGCGTGGGGCCGTCTGGGATCTTACCAAGGGCCAGCGGGTGTTCCTTGCTCGCGGCTATCGCGGCGCTTACTTCGGCGAAGACGGGGCAGTCTACGCTGACTTCCCCAAGTTCGAAAAGACCGAACGTGGGATCGCGCGGCTGGACCTGACGAACCACGGGGTGGTCGAAGGCCTCACAATTGAGGAGTCGGTGGCGCAGCAGTACGGCGCGTTCGTGGTGCTTACCAAGCCGGCCAAACAAGGCCAGGAGACCTCGCGCAACGTCATCGTCGAAGTGCGCGATACGCGTTCCGGTAAATCCCTGTGGTCGAGAAATTTCCGGAAGGAAGCCCCACAAGTGTGGGGCGATCCCCAGGAAAACACCCTGGTCTTCGCCTGGCGCATCTCCGAAGCTTCCGCCAAAGCGGAAATTGAGGGCGACACCGCTCTGACTCGGCGCATGGCCAGCCTGAAGGAGAAAAAGGACGATTTCCTCTTGGAAGTCCTCGACGCGAGAAACGGCTCCGTGTTGGGCAAGCTGATTGTGGAGACGGGCAAAGGCTCATTCCTTATCTCTCGCGCCGTCGCCGCTGGAGACCTCGTGTTGATCTCCGACAACGAAAATCGTGTCCTTGTCTATTCGCTCGCGACTGGCGAGCCCAAAGCGAGGCTCTTTGGCCGGAGCCCGATCATCTCCAGGGCAGGCGGATTATTGTGCGTTGAGAATGAGCGCGGCCAGTTGTCCCTCTACGATTTGCGCACGATGGAAAAACGCGACCAGTTCATTTTTTCACGGCCGATCTCCCTCACACAGCTCAGCGACAACGGCAAGCGCCTCTTTGTGTTGACTGATAATCAGACCGTGTACTTGTTGGACGTCTCGTCGCTGGTCAAGGCGACAACGGCATCGTCAGCGAACCGCTAGGGCCGTTCCAACTTGCTGACCCTGAGCCTGAAGACTTCCGCCAAAACATCTTGAAATTTTTCCTTGCGGTTTTCGGGAACAGGGTTGGGCCCGTGGGCGACGCCTATCTCAAGCAAAGCCGGGCATCAAAGACCAACTCTTTGAATCCCAGTGAATAACCTGCGATAGTGGGGCGGCAGAAGGGAGGTTTCCCGCGGCCGGGATCACGCCTCGCCGCTGGCGCGATGGTTGAGATACGCGGGGAGCTCGGTCAGGCTATCCACGAGCAGGTCGGGAGGATTGTCGGCCAGGCGCGCGCTGCCCAGCCCGTAGGTCACGCCGCAGCACCATGTATTGGCGTTGCGCGCGGTCAGCACATCCACCTCGGAATCGCCCACGAGCATCACTTCACGCGGCGCAACTCCGAAATCGCGCAGCAGGACCGCAGTCCCCATCGGATCGGGCTTCTTCTTTTCAAAACTGTTCCCCCCATAGACATAACGGAAATACTTTCCTAGGCCCAGACCCTCGACGATGGCGCGGCTAAACCGCACGGGCTTGTTGGTCAGCACGGCCATGGGAAACTCGGCAAGCTGCGCGAGACCTTCACGCACGCCCGGATAGGTCACCGTGTTGTCGAGCTTATGCGCGCGGTAGTACGAGAGAAAGAACTCCAGTCCGCGCTTGCACTCAGCTTCGGTGGCGCCCTCGCCCAGCGCGAGCTGCATGAGCATCGGCGCGCCGTTGCCCACATACCCGAAGATTTGCTCGTCCGGAAGCGGCCGGCGCCCTGACTCCCGGAGCGCCGCATTCACCGCAAGCGCCAAATCCAGCTTCGAGTCAATCAGCGTCCCATCCAGATCGAAGATCAGGACTCGCACACGCGCGAATTTATCTGGGCGCTTGTTCAGGGAGTCATTCGGATCTCTCATGCCACCATCCATTTTAGTGCAATTCCGGGCCTCTTGCGCCGTCCTTCAAGCCATTGTGAGCGGCGCGCCCAATCCGGGAAAGGCGACCGGCGGGAGCCTCGCCAGAATGGCAGTATGGCGCGCAGCAGAATTGGCGCGGCTGGGAATGCGCTGCTAGAATGCGGTGTTTCGCTCGGCAGCGGATCCGACGGGGTATTTCACTGTCCTGAGGATGAATACCTCTCTCTGCAGCCAGAAGTCCCCGAGGAATTGATGGCACAGATTTTTCCTTTCCAGGCGTATCGCTATAACCCCGGGCGGGTGGAGCTCGCGCGCGTGTTGACGCAGCCGTATGACAAAATCATGCCCGCGATGCAAGAGCGCTATTACGGGCTTGACGCCCACAACCTGATAACAATCGAGAAGGGCAAATCAAGGCCCGACGATGCGCCATCGAACAACGTCTATACGCGCGCGGCCGAAGCGCTGAGGGAATGGATCGCCGAAGACGTCCTGGTACGCGACCCGGCGCCTTCGATTTACGTCTATTCCCAGGACTACGCTGTGCCGCACTCGGGCGAGCGAAAAACGCGAAAGGGATTCATCGCCCTGGGCCGCATTGAGGATTATGCGGCCGGAGTCGTGCACCGGCACGAACAGACGCTTTCCGGGCCCAAAGCCGACCGGCTCGAGCTGCTGCGGCACACGCGCGCGCATACCGGCCAGCTCTTCATGCTCTACGCGGACGGCGAATACCGCGTGGAGACGTTGTTAGAGCAGGCGTCGCGCGCTCTCGCACCTGTGGTAGTGCGCGATGAATACGACGTCGTCCACCGCCTCTGGCCCATCGCGGACGCGGCGATTCTGGCGCAATTCCAAAAGGCGATGACGGACAAGAAGCTGGTCATCGCCGACGGGCACCACCGCTACGAAACCGCATTGGCATACCGCGATGAGTGCCGCGCCAAGGCCGCTGCTGCCGATCCCGACGCCCCACACAGGTTCGCTTCCCGATGGAATCGGGACGGGTCGCTCACTGCGAGCGAGAAAGTGATGATGACGTTCTTCGATACGCAAGGCGAAGGGCTGATCATTCTCCCCACGCACCGCGTCGTCTCCGGCCTGGGCGATTTTCAATGGAAGGCGTTTCGCCAGCACATGGAGGCGTACTTCGAAACAAGCTCTTACGCGGTCAACGGGGAAGAACAACGCGCCCGAAGCCTGGATGCTTTGCGCCGCCACATGCAGAAACATCAGCGTACGCAACGCATGATTGGGATCTATGGGGGAAGAAACACCTGGCCGGAGGAACGCGCTTTTTTCCTTTTCACGTTGAGGCGAGACGTGGATTTGGCAGCGCTTCTGCCCGATGTCTCGCCCGCCCAGCGCCAATTGGACGTTGTGCTGCTTCACCGCGTGGTCCTGGAACAGGGGCTAGGCGTCACCGCCGAAGCTGTGCGCGCCGAGAAGAACATTACCTACGAGCGCGAGATGGATGCGGCTATCGCGGCGGTGGACCAAGGCGCGGCGCAGCTCTGCTGCCTGTTGAATCCAGTGCGTGTCGAACAGGTGGTCGAAATGGCGCTCGGGGGCGAAGCCCTGCCCCAGAAATCCACAGACTTCTATCCCAAGCTGCTGAGCGGATTAACGATCTACCGCCTCGACGGCTGAACCGCGCAGGTTCGGATGTACTCGTTAGAGTCGAAAGGCGGCACATCCAACTTCGCGGGCCCGCCGCGGCTGGAAAGCAATGAGCGACTACTTGCTGAAGCTGCGGATGGCGGAGGCCTCAGAGTCGTACACCTCGAACACGGTGAGGAGCTTGGTTACTTGCAGGATTTCTTGGAACTTCGAGCCTAAGTTGGAAAGCTTGAGCCCCGCGCTCTGCGATTTGGCACTGTGATGAGCCGCCACCAGTGTGCCCAGGCCCGCGCTGTCAATGTACGTGACGTTGTCCATATTCAGCACGATCTTCTTCTGATTGTTGGCCAGCAGGCCTTTCACACGCTCGCGCAGCGCGTTGCTCTCCTCGCCGAGGACGATTCGGCCCTCCAGCGCCACCACGGCAACGCCGTCCACTTCACGGTTCGTTATTTTCAAAGCCACTTTCGAACCTCCTTCCCAGACAATTCTGAATCGTTGCTCGTCTCCACCACCAAGCCTCAGTAGTAGTCAGAGCAGGACATGTAGTACCCACACCGTATGCAGACTAGCTTGCAGCCCCGCGGGTCCAACTTCCGAAAGCAGGCCGGGCAATAACTGCTGACGTGTCCCGAACCCGGCAGAGGCTCAGTCCGGGCCGGTTCCTTGCAAGGCGTAGGCGCATCCATGAGACAGCCCGAAGGTTATAGCACAACCCGTCCGAAGGGGAAAGCACAGGGAACCTTCTCAGGGGCTCGCGCCCGGAGGGTTCTAGGCGCCACGGCGGAAACAATATCTCTATCTTGCTGTTTCTGACAAGGATAGGGTGTACGAGCGTGGGCCGGCCTAGCGGCCTGCCGCGCGAGCGCCTTCCACAGCGGCAGCGCACAGGGCAGACAGAAACGAGTGCTCCGAGAGGTCATTCGGAGTAAAATGGGTGCAACCGGCAGCCCGCCCGGGGCATCATGATAAGTAGCGCGGGTGCGCAGATGAGAGGAAAACTTCTGGCTACGGCTGTTGTGGCGTCGGCGCTGGCAATGTCCGCGGGCGCGCAGGGCCAGATGCCCAGCGGACAAAGCGTGCCGGTCCATGTATCCGCTGGGGTACGCATAGTTCCCGCGGCTCAGTTTCGCGCCACCGTGACACAATTCAGCGACGGTGCCGCATTGGTTCGCGACCCGCAGTTGCTCTCCTTCGACGTCATCCCTGGCGGGTCGTTGCCTGTCCCAGGGCTCGGATTTGACTTCGCTCATGTAGCCGCGCTGAACCACAACTTCCGCGGGACTGCGTCTCCCCCGAACTTTACGCCCATTGTGCCCATCGTCTTCCCGCTCTTCCCTGCGCAAGTCGCTCCACAGATTATTGTGGTGCAGCAGCCTCCTCCCGTGGTCATCCTGCAGCCGCAGCCCGCCGTGGTGGAAGAGGCGCCCCAACGTCCGGCGCGCAGGGTGCCCGCAGAATCATTGGAGAGCGACGCTGCGGCGCGCGCTCCGGAGCCGCCGCACGAAGCCGCCGAGTATGTTCTGGTGCGGCGCGACGGCCGTTTGCTGTTCACGGTGGCGTTTTCAACTGACGGCCGCCTGCTTGCCTATATCACTCGCGAGGGCATCCGCCGCAGCGTACCGCTTCCGGACTTGGACCTTGAAGCCACGCGCCGCATGAACGAAGAGCGCGGCATCACGGTGCACCTCCCCATCTAATCAGCGAAGCGCTTCTGACTCGCCGCACTTCTTTCGACTTTGAACCTTCGGCTCCCGCACTACTTCGGCGACCCGGCTGGCTTCGGCATGTAGAATCCTGCGTCGCGCGGCAGCCCGGCGCGCTCGAACTGGACAGTGGTGTGGGTGATATGGAATTCGTTGGCCAGCCGCTCGCGAATGCCGGCGAGAATTTTTTCGCTCTCCTCCATGTGCATATCGGGGATGCGCACATGGCACGAGAGCGCGTGCAGATCGGTGCCCAGCGTCCAGATGTGGATGTCGTGGACTTCCTGCACGCCGGGAACGCGCAGGATGGCGTGAGCTACGTCGTCAAGCCGCATCTCGCGCGGCAAGCCTTCAAGCAGGATGTGGCCGGCCTCCTTCAGAATGCCGCAACTGGACCACAACACCAGCGCACCGATGGCCGCGCCCATTGCAGGGTCCACCCAGAGCGCGCGAGAACCTAGAAAATGAATGGCCAAGGCCGCAGCCAGAATCCCGATGTTCGAGAGCGCGTCTCCAAGATTGTGGATGAGGATGCTGCGCAGGTTGAGGTCACGCCGGCCGCTCGCCAGGGAAAGCGTGATGCCTCCGTTCACCGCCAGCGCGGCCAACGAGATCCAAATCATGAGGTCTTCCCGCACCGATACAGGATGCAGGTAGCGATCATAGGCCTCGTAAAACAAAAACACAGCGACTGCGACCAGCAGAAGCGCGTTGGTGAATGCCGCCAGAATGCCCACGCGATGATAGCCGTAGGTCTTTTCCGAAGTGGCCGGCTTTCCGACCCAGCGCAGCGCGAACCAGGAAATCACGAGTGTGGGCACGTCGGACAAGTTGTGGATGGCATCACTGACCAGGGCGATCGAGTGACCCACCAGACCGCCGGTTAGCTCGGCGGCCACCAGACCCAGCGTGGCGAGCATGGCCCACTCGAGAACGCTGGTCACAGCGTGCCTGTGCCCATGGTCGTGGCCGTGCGTGCCCATGGGCCAATTTTACCCACACTGAGCCGCCCGCGCACCGCTGAATCCAGTGACCGCGTGCATTTTGCTCGTCGGCGGCCGCGGAGAGCAGACATCGCCCCGCACACGACAGCCGTGGGACTCGCCGCCAAAAGCTCTGTGTTGCCGCAAGCCGGCGTACCGGGCGGCTCCTATGTCAGTCTTGAACTTTGCGGAGGAAACACAATTGACTTCACTCCGGGCGCTCCCTAGTATGCCGTGGGGGGCTGATTCTTCGCTGCGCGCGGGGCGCGGCGGTCGCCCAGGCCGGGCTGGTGGCAGAACCAGGTTGCATCGGAATGTCCAAACAGGCGGCCAAACTCAGCTTCTGGGGCGTGCGTGGCTCGACCCCTACGGTGGACCGCGCCACATGGCGCTACGGCGGCAACACACCTTGCTTGGAGCTGGTGGCGCCCGATGGCACACAGTTCATCCTGGATTGCGGCACAGGGCTGCGCGTGCTGGGGAATCGCTGGGCGGAAGCCT
>OBEQ010895529.1_pt1 | contig 11005 bp, 8 predicted proteins | sample 1670901 | NCBI WGS metagenome assembly OBEQ01 (sample SAMEA104232315, study PRJEB22302) | groundwater metagenome | biome: forest; feature: aquifer; material: groundwater | place: USA | collected 2011-08-07 | depth 5.4 m | reverse complement strand
ATTCTAATTTTCGAAGTATTACTAAAAGAAACTACTCTTAATCCTCGCAAGTTATTTTTTTTTGGCGCCATATTCTTAGTGACTTTTTTTATTGATGCTTTTTGGCTAGTTCCATTTATTCGAGCAGGAAATCTGTCAAGTCATGCTGTTAATGATGTGTCCAACCTAAATTTTGTGTCAATTTTGGATGCAATCCTGGAATTCAGTCCCCATTTTCCTGAAAATGAATTTGGTAAAATTGTGTCGCCACCGTTCTATTTTTTATTACTACCATTGCTAATGTTTGGGGGAATTATCCTCAAGCCTTTAAAGAAAACCTTACCATTTACTTTGTCAATTTTGATACTTTTTTTTCTGGCCAAAGGGGGCAATGAACCGTTTGGACAAGTATATACTTTTTTAATCAGCCTTCCTTTTGGAGTAAGTTTACGTGATTCAAGTAAGTTTTTTATTCCCTCATTATTTTTTTCATCAGCTTTAATAGCCGCTACCTTTGAGGTTATAAATCCTAAAAAAAAGCTAAAAATTTTGATTTTTGTATTAGTTTATCTGTATATTCTTCTTCTGATCTGGCCGGCAGTTGCAGGAAAAATGTCAGGAGTTCTGGCGGGAAAAGAGTTTAACAGCAATTATAATGCTATTTATGAGTTTTTAAAAAATGACCAGCAGCAATTTTTTAGAACTATTTGGTTTCCGGAAAAACCTCCCCTGGCTTTTTCCGGAAGGAATAAAGAAGCACTCAGCGTCAAGGATTTATATAAAGAAATACCCTTTGCATCTATGATTTCCGGTAGTTACGACCTGCACAATTTTTTGTATGACGAAATGTCCGTTGATTGGTTTAAACTTTTAGGAATAAAGTATGCCTTCTTCCCGGAAGATGAACGCAAAAAAACCTGGAAGCCGGACGAACTTGAGGATAGACAAAAATTTTTACAATTTGTTGATCAGAAATTTAAAGCAAGCCGGCTAAATTTAGGGATTCAAATCCCGGGCTATAAGGTTTCTGACCCAAATCCCAAAATTTTTATCCAAGAGAGAAGTGTCATCTGTCTGGGAGATAGGGAGATTTACCCTTTTTTAAAGAAAAAACTTGAGAACTTTTCCCTATCTAATCAGGGATTTATTTTTCTGGAGGATGGGATTTCAAAGCCGGAGGAAATTTTTAATCTGCCAAGCCAGTCAGCCAGTTTAATTTTTTATAACAGGGACAGGAATGATATGGTAATGACTTTTCTTCAAAGCAATTTTTTAGTTGAAAAAAGTCTAGAGAAAAGTCAATGGGGTTCATTTGGTAAAGATCAATATCTGGACTGGAAATTTGAATTACTGCAGAAAGGAATTCAAACCTTTGATTTGGCTTTTGGAAAGGGGATCTATTTTTCAACGCAGGCAAAAGAGAGGCTAGTTTTTAGATCTGATTTAAAAAACGCCGGTCTATACCGGTTGGCATTCAGGTCTATTTCGGCAACTGACAGTGGGGAGCTAAAATTTAAAATGGGAGAACTGGAGAATAAGATAAAACACCAGAACAGATTTTCCTGGTATATTTCGCCTCCTCAGCAATTAGACAAAGGAGTGAGCAGGATAGAGTTCGAAAATTTAGGAGGTTTTCAGGCGCTAAATCTAGTGGCGATTATCCCGGAAGAAGATTACCAAAGGGGCCTAAATCAGGCGGAGCGATTAACAGAAAAATTTGAAACCTTTGATTTAATGAACCCTAAGGATAGCGAAGGATTTTTGAGCTCAATAGCTACTTCAAAATTCCAAACAATTCCCTATCAGGAAATAGATCCTACCCGTTACGAAATAGAAGCCGGAGAGGGAAAGTTTTGGCTTTCGTTTTCGGATCATTTTAGCCAAAACTGGGTGATTGATCAAGTTCCTGTAAAGTCTCAACCCCTCTATTCAATGATAAATGGTTTTTACATTGAAAAACCTGTTAAGGGTAAGCTAATTTTAAGGTATAAAGGGCAGGAAGGGGTTGATCAAGGAGAGAAAATAACGATTGTTTCTTTAATGGTGCTTTTATCGGGTGGTCTGGTAGTAAATTTGAAAAAGTTGAGATAAACTTAAAAGTATGTGGATTAAAAAAATCTCTGAAATCTTACAAACTAAAACTCTTTCACAGTCATCGCTAACTTTGTCTGCAACTGCGATAAATGGGATTTTAGGTCTTTTGTTTTATCTGACAGTTGCCAAAAACTTGGAACCAAATCAGCTGGGGGCTTTTGCTTTTGTTATAGCAAGCCTGACATTAATGGCCGACATTGGGGATTTGGGTACCGACACAGGCTTAATACGCTTTGTAGGAAAATATATTAACGACAGGCAAACTGCCTTAAAGTTTCTCAAGCTCAGTTTGGAAGTTAAATTAGTTGTTTGGGCAATTGTTTTAATTTTTGGATGGGTTATCGCTCCCTCTGTTGTAGAAAACATCTTTAATAAGCCGCAGTTACTACCTCCCTTAAGAATGGGATTATTCGGAGTTGGAGGGGCTCTCCTATTTTCATTTACCAGCCATGCAATTCAGGCTTTCCAGAGATACAAAGTTTGGAGTTATCTTTTGATTGGATCGAATCTGTTAAGGATTTTGATTTTACTGGGAGTGATTTATGCTTTAGGTTTGAATTTAACAAACAGCCTAACTACTTATATTATTGTTCCATTTTTATTTTTTTTAGTTGGACTATTTGTTCTCCCAAACTTCTTAATTGTGAAAAAAGAATTTTCTATCGCAAAAGAATTTTTTATTTACAATTCCTGGATTTTTTTGCTTTCACTAGTAGCAGCCTTGGGATCAAGACTCGACATTTTTTTAACAACAAAACTGTTACCTATTAATGAGGTTGGGATTTATTCTGTGGCCCAAACACTGACATCATTTATTCCTCAACTATTCTTTGCTATTGCTACTGTGGCGGCACCGAAACTCGCCAGTTTTAAATCAAATTCGGAAGTTTCAACTTATCTTAAAAAACTACAACTTTTCTGCATAGGCCTTGCTGTGTTAGGGCTTAGTGGTATTCCCATTGGCTTTTTTATCATTAATAATTTCTATGGCATACAATATGGGATGAGTTTTCTGCCATTTGTAATTTTGTACCTGGCACAGTTAATTTTTCTTATATCTTTACCGGTACATCAAGTAATATTTTACTTTTTTGCCAGACCTAAGGTAATGGTGCCAATTAGCGCATCACAATTTATAATTGTTCTAGTTTTGGGTTGGTGGTTAATAAGTATGTATGGAATAATGGGGGCTGCTTTGGCGGTTTTGGTCGGAAATATATTTCTTTTTATAGTGCCGGCTGTTTGGGTTATATTTAATCTTAAGTCTAAAGTAAAATGAAACAAACAATCTGGGGTCACACTATTGTAAAAAATGAAGAAAAGTTTATTTGGTTTGCAATTAAATCGGTAATAGATTATTTGGATAAAATATTGATTTGGGATACCGGCAGTAAAGATAAAACTGTTGAGATCATAAAGTTATTACAAAGAGAGTATCCTGGAAAGATAGAACTTAAGGAATACGGTTATGTTGATTCATATGAGTTCACAGAGGCCCGTCAGGAAATACTTGAAAAAACTCACAGTGACTGGTTTTTGATGATAGATGGGGATGAAGTCTGGTTTGAGAATTCTATAAGAAAAGTAGTTGAAGTAATTCAAAAAAAGGGAGATTTACTGGATTCAATAGTAACGCCACATTATAATATTGTAGGTGATGTCTATCATTATCAGGAAGACAAAGGCTCAAACTACCAAATAGATCAAAGAAGGGGTCATATCAATATTCGGGCAATAAATAGAAATATTCAGGGGCTTCATTTTGCTAAACCACACGGGCAGCAAGGCCTTTTCGATGGAGACAATATACCAATACAAGAAAGGAAGGGAAGAAGAATTTTCATTAATGCTCCCTATTTTCATTTTACCCACATGGTCCGATCATCTTTTAAGGGGTTTGATAAAAAAGTACCCAAAAGAGAACAGAAATTTTCCTATGAAATCGGGATCCCTTTTCCCAAAGATTTTAGATATCCCGAGGTTTTTTACAGTGCCAGACCTGATGTAGTTCCCTCACCCTGGAAAAGAAGGCCGATTAAGTTTTTTCTGATAAGCTTAGTGACTACGCCACTTAAAAAAATTAAACGAAGGATTACTAAGTCGAAGGAAGGATACTAATGAGAAAAAGAATTTGGGGACAAACCATTGTTAAAAATGAGGATAGATATCTTTGGTTTTCAATAGTGAGTGTTATAGATTATTTGGATAAAATATTGATTTGGGATACTGATTCAACGGATAACACAATAAAGATAATCAATGAGTTGAAAAAACGCTACCCTGAAAAAATTGTTTTTGAAAAAATCGGACCCGTTGATGAAAAAAAATTTACCCAGATGAGACAGGCCATGCTTGATAAAACAAAAAGTGACTGGATTTTTATTTTGGACGGAGATGAAGTCTGGTGGGAGAATTCGATAAAAAAAGTGGTTAAAACTATCCACACTGACGGTGATAAATTGGACTTGATCGTTACTCCGTTTTATAGTGTGGTGGGCGATATTTATCATTATCAAGAGAAAGCTGCTGGTAAGTATAATTTGTTAGGGAAAAAAGGACATTTAAATATAAGGGCAATTAACCGAATGATCCCCGGGCTTTATGTGGACCAACCATACGGCAGTGAAGGTTTTTTTGATGAAAACGGAAACAAGATACAAGACAGAGCCAGAAAAAAACTTTTTTTTCTGGAAACGCCTTATTTACATTTTAGTAATATTTCAAGATCGTCCCACCCTAAAGCTGATAAGTTAGTAATGCAAAGAGATAAAAAAATCAGATATGAGATTGGTCTTAAATTTCCTGATAATTTTCTGTACCCTGAGGTATTTTATAAAGATATACCTGAAATAGTTTCATCGCCTTGGGTCAAAATGAAGACAAGTTTTAGGATCAAGGCTATGATTCAAACTCCAATAAGAAAAATTAAAAGAAGATTACAGTGAATACTTGTTTTGTATGTAAACAGCCGCTATATCAATTAGGAATATTTAAAGGTTATGGAATTTTAAAATGCAAAGCTTGTGGGATGGGTTATACTGTCCAAGGTAGGGCTCAAAGTGTTTCATATCATCGAGATGAAACTTACATTGAAGAAGAGATGCTTTTTAAAAATATATTTGAAAAGAGAGTTAATATTCTGTCAAGATTGAAGAAAAAAGGAAACGTTCTAGAGGTAGGTTCTTCTACTGGTTTAATGCTGTCTCTACTCCAAAAAAAAGGTTGGGATGTAACGGGCATAGAAATTTCAAGGAAGTCAGCTGAGGCGGCAATCAAAAGAGGAATTAAGGTGATTGTAGTACCATTTCAAAAAGCTAGGTTAAATGAAAAATATGATCTGATTATTTTTAATCATACATTTGAACATTTGGAAGAGCCGGACAAAGTATTAGCCAAGGCGTACATTCTTCTTAAAAGAGATGGGTTAATCTACATAGACCTGCCAAATTTTGACGGATTCTCAGCAAAACTTTTGGGAACGAGATGGCCGCTACTTTTACCAGATGAGCATCTTTGGCATTTTACTGAAAAGTCGCTGACGCTTTTACTGAAAGGAGCTGGATTTAAAGAAATTTACATTGAAAAATCATCAGGAATTTGGGATTATGAAAATCCTCTGGTAGGGATAATCTATTCATTGCTAAATTTTAAAAAGAGATTTTTTATAGAATTCTTAACTGCTTTCCCTTCCTGGATTATTTCAAAACTCCAGTTAGGTAGTGACCTTTTAATTGTCTCGAAAAAGTTATGACCTACATTGTATTTTTGCTTATATCATCGTTACATTTATTTTTATTGTCCCACCTGCAATTCACAGCCTGGCCGGAAATGTTGTCCTATCCATTTTTACTTTCCCACGGATTTAATTTATACAAAGATATTGCCCTGCCATATCAACCGCTTCTGCCTTTGATCCTCTTGAGTTTCTATAAAATTTTTGGTTACACTCTGCTCAATTTAAAATTGTTTACTTTGTCTACGATTTTACTTTCGGACTTATTTATTTTTTGCATTTCAAATCAACTGATCAAAAATAAATTCCTAAAATTGATTCCGGCCATTTTTTACATTTTTGTTCAGTCACTAATGGATGGGAATATGCTTTGGTTTGATTTAGCCACAGCGCCATTTATTTTAGCGGGAATTTATATTTTGATTAAATTTAGCAGTCTAAAAAGATTATTTTGGTTTGGCCTTTTTGTCTCGTTGGCTTTTTTCATAAAACAGCAAATCGCTGTACCAATTCTGTTTATGCTAATATACCTGTTACTAATCAAACGTCTAGCTGAAGTAAAGTTTTTTTTGATGGGACTTGTGACCCCAGCTTTTTTTGTCGGAGTATATATTCTGTTTAGCAAGAATTTAAGCGATTATTTTTTCTGGACCTTTACTGTTCCACTCTATTGGTATCCAAGATTCCCCGGCTACACCTATTTTCCAACAGTCAAAGGTCTATTAACAGTTTTGCTGCTTTTTCTACCGGGTAGCCTGTTAGCACTGAAAGACTTTAAAAAGTCTGATTCGGTTCCCATGATGATTCTACTATTTTTTGCCGGCACTTTTATAACAGCTTTTCCAAGGTTTGAATATTTTCGATTTCAACCGGCAATAGCCCTTTATGCGATTATCCTTATTTTTACGATGGCGGGGATGAAACCTAAGAAGTTGATTGTGTTTTGTCTGCCGATATTTTTATCTGTACTAATACTTTTGAAATCAAGTCTGCCTTTTCTAAATTTACCGGCCAGATTTTATGGTGATAAGGATTTAAGAATGGCCAATAAAATAAAGGAGATGACAACAGGTGAGGATAAAATATATCTTTTAGGAGAGAGTTCAACGGCATATGTATTATCGGACAGGTTGCCTCCAAAACCCTGGATTGACAACTACGTCTGGTACATGGAAATTGAGGGGATGCAGGAAAAAGTTATTGAAGGCTTTAAACTTAAGCCGCCAAAACTAATCTTTAGAAGAAAAACTACTCTTGGAAATTGGTTTGACCTGGGGACTTATCAACCGAAAAAATTAGTTCAATATATCGAGCAAAACTACCACAGGTTGGATACAATGGAGGAAGTAGAAATATGGATAAAAAATTGAAAATCGCCTTTTTTAATTTTACGCAAGGAACGGTTGAGAGGGGAGCTGAGGTTTTTGTCGAAGAGCTCTCGAGCCGATTAATGAAAAATCACCAGGTAGACATTTTTTCAGATCCAGCAAAACTTTCAGCGAGATGGCCAATTCTTTGGAGATTTTATTTAGACGCACAAGGTATTCAAATACTTTTGTTTACTCTGGAAAATCTGATTAGAGTTATTAGAGAAAAATATGATATTGTAATTCCCTTAAATGGAGGCTGGGAGGTAGTTTTGCTCCGATTTGTAACCAAATTGTACGGGGGGAAAATGATAGTCTCCGGACAGTCCGGAAAAGGCTGGGATGATAAAAATAATTTGTGGATTTTTCCGGATTGCTTTGTTGCTCTGTCGACATCTCTTAAAAACTGGGCTAAAAAAATGAATCCATTTGTTAAAGTTGAGTATATTCCAAATGGAGTTGACATAGATAAATTTAGACCGGAGGGTGACAAATTTGACTTTGGTCTTGAGCGGCCCATCTTCCTTTGTGTGGGGGCACTAACCAATGAGAAAAGAATTCATCTGATCATTGAGGTAGTTTCTAAAATGGAAAAGGGGAGTTTGGCAGTGGTCGGGGACGGGCCACTTAAAGAAGAGATAGCCAGTTTGGGGAATAAACTTTTAGGGAAGAGGTTTTTATTAACAAAATCTGAATTTAAGGATTTACCAAAGTATTATCGTGGAGCTGATATATTTAGTTTACCATCCCCATCATATCGGTCGTTTGAAATAGTCATAGTGGAAGCGATGGCCAGTAATCTGCCGGTTGTTGTCAATGATGACCCTATCAGAAAAGAGATTACAGGGGACGCAGGGATATTGGTTGATCCGGAGGATACAGATAAATATGCCGAGGCTTTGGAAAAAGCTTTAAGGATTAATTGGGGAGATAAACCCAGGGTTCAGGCCGAAAAATTTTCCTGGGATAAAATTGCCGATGCATATGAAAACTTATTTAAGGAGTTAGTTAAATGAAGGTCTCCGTGATTGTCCCAGCCTTTAATGAAGAAAAAGTCATTGGTGATTGTTTAAAATCTTTATCAGAACAAACCTATAAAGAGCTGGAGATAATTGTGGTTGATGATGGATCAACTGACAAATCTAAAGTAGTTTTGTCGAAGATACAAGATACAAGATACAAGATACAAATTTTGAATCAAAATCACAGAGGACCTGGACAAGCTAGAAACCTGGGGGCAAAGCATGCTCGCGGTGGGATTTTGGTTTTTGTTGACGCTGATATGACCTTTGACAAAAAATTTATTCAGATGTTAGTTAAACCGATTCTTTCCGGAAAAGTTATTGGAACCTTTAGTAAAGATGAACTGGTTTTGAATAAATATAATATTTGGAGTAAATGCTGGAATATTAATAAAGGATTACCTTTTAACAAAATGCATCCCAAAAATTACCCGGATGAACAGAGCGTTTTTAGGGCCATTTTAAAAAAAGAATTTGACAAGACAGGCGGATTTTCTCCAATTGGTTACATTGATGATTACACAATTTCTGACAAGTTGGGAGTTACTGCTACTGTTGCGCCAAATGCTTTTTTTTACCATCGGAATCCTGAAAGTTTAATGGAAGTTTACAGACAGGCCAGGTGGATAGGTAAATCCGAATATAGAAGACGAAAAATTAAAAATGAAAATTTAATGAGAGTTGCATCAATCATTCGATATTCTCTCCCTTTTTCTCTGATACAAGGAATCCTTAAATCTTTGAGAAACAAATTACTGTCATTTCTACTTTTTAAATTTGTTTATGATTTTGCAGTTGAAGTTTCTCTCATAAGATCTTTTTTCGGGGAACAAAAATACAAATGATCTGGATTATTTTGTTAATTGCCACAATTTTACGTCTTATTAATCTGAATCAGAGCTTATGGTTAGATGAGGCAATTAATGTTTTGGCGACCATTCAAACTACTTTTTGGGATATGTTGACAAAATACCCAATTGGAGATTTTCATCCACCGGGATACTTTGCTCTTCTTTGGATTTGGACAAGAATAGGTGGAATTGGAGAAATTTGGGTGAGAGTGCCATCGGTAATCTTTGGTGTAGCCACTGTCTGGTTGGTTTATTTGCTTGGCAAAGAAATGATCAGTAAAAGAGTCGGAATTCTGGCTGCACTATTTATGGCCCTGGCACCCCTACATGTTTATTATTCCCAGGAAGCCCGCATGTATTCATTGGCTGCATTTTCGGCTACCTTATCCTTTTACTTTTTTTGGAAGTTAATACATAAGAGAAATTGGGGAGATTTGGCCGGATTTGGGATAAGCAGTGCTCTGGTTTTATATTCGGATTATGTAGTCTATTTAATTTTGCCGGTCCAGTTTTTCTATCTGATTTTATGGGAGAGAAAAAATCTCAAAAGCTTTCTAGTTCCGTGGTTGGTTAGTGTAATTTTCCTATTGCCTTGGTTAACTGTTTTCCCAAAGCAGCTGGAGATAGGAACTCAGGCTGCCTCCAGTCTCCCGGGATGGAAAAATGTGGTAGGGGGAGCCGGAATGAAGGAACTATTATTAATCCCTATAAAATCTTTCTTTGGCAGGGTTAGTCTGGAAAATAAGTGGCTATACGGATTGGTTTCAGGTGGGGTAGGGATATTTTATGGAGGGATCATGTTTCATGGACTCAGGAAAATGGATAGACAGACTTATTTGCTGATTGGCTGGTTAACGATTCCTATAGCCCTGGCTTTTACAGTCTCTTTTTTTATTCCGGTTTTAAGCTATTTTAGGATGATTTTTATTTTACCGGCCTTTTATCTGCTATTGGCCAAAGGAGTGGATGTTTTAGGCACCCAGGCCAGGCCTGGGAGGCTAGCGGTGGCTGGGATTTGTATGATCAGCTTGGTATCACTCTTTGCATACTATGCCAACCCAAAATTTCAAAGAGAAGATTGGAGGAGTGCGACGGCTGAAGTTGAAGGCCATGCGGATAAAAATTCAAAAATACTTTTTGAAAATTCCGGAATTCCTTCTCCCTATAAATATTATGCTAAGAAGCCGGATTATGCGGATAGTGGTCTAAAGAAAATCCCGGCAGCAGATGATTTAGATATCAAATCCATAGGAAAAGACATAACAAATATTTACTTATTTGAATATCTGGTGGATATTACGGATCCGAAAAGGTTGTTGGAGAAGCACATAGAAGGAGACGGATACAGAAAAATTGAGACACTAAACTTTGACGGCGTTGGATTTGTTCATCACTTTCAGCTACAATAATTTCATGGTTAGAGTCGGTATGGATATTTCTCAGGTGGCTCATCCGGGTGGTGTAGCTGTTTACACTCAAGCGTTATCAGAAGAACTTTCCAGGAACAAGGATTTGGAAATGGTCTACTTTTTTTCTTCACTCCGGAAGGCGTACCATGGTAAATTACGGGGAGTAAAAAAATATAAATTGCCGCCAACCCTTTTTGAAATGCTTTTTAATAAATGGAGAAATGTTGGCATTGAAAAATTTCTGGGCCTTTTAGATGTTTATCATTCATCTGATTGGATTCAGCCGCCCTCTAAGGCAAAAAAAGTCACCACTTATCATGATGCCGTCCCTTTAAAATATCCGCAGTGGTCTCACCCGAAAATTGTTAATGTTCATAGAAGACGTCTAAATCTGGTGGAAAAAGAAATTGATATGGTTATTGCAGTATCTAAGTCAACTAAAAAAGATTTAATGGAGGTATCAAATATCCCATCAGAAAAAATAACAGTGATTTATGAAGGAGTTGGAGAAAATTTTAAGCCGCAATCGGCAAATGATATTGGAAATTTT
>OBEQ012948759.1_pt1 | contig 11007 bp, 8 predicted proteins | sample 1670901 | NCBI WGS metagenome assembly OBEQ01 (sample SAMEA104232315, study PRJEB22302) | groundwater metagenome | biome: forest; feature: aquifer; material: groundwater | place: USA | collected 2011-08-07 | depth 5.4 m | reverse complement strand
TCCCATGAAAAAAGCGCTGAAATTCCATACTGGAGGGGGGATGAGGAAAAAAACCTCAAAAATGATGATTGCTCACCCACTCCTTCTGATGTTATCAGCGCCTTTCTCTTTGACTCCTTTCGGAACTTCGCTAGATGTACGCCTGTACATCTATCTAGTCTGCGTTCTGATCGCCTCGTGGCGTCAGACTGCACCTAGCCTTTTGGCTGCTATAACGGGCACCATCCGATCTAGCCTTGCGGCAAGATTATTTGGGGTCAAAGTCCCCTATGGTTTTTTTTCCGGATCTCAGGAATAAAGATATCCTGCGATCCAGATTCCATCCGGGCACACCCAGATGAACACGTCCCAGTGTGCGGACGTGGAGTCAGCGTCAAGAACAACGCTGATCAGCCCAAAAGGCAAGTTGCTCACGGGCCAATCGCCAACTACAGGCACTAATTGGCCTTTAACGTAAGTATTCAAACTTACGCTTTCCCCCTTTCGGGTGAATTCGAACCGAGTCCCTGTGCCGGGAAGTTCGAAAGGTAGTGTACCCCCATTTTTCAGCTCCTTCCAAATGGGAGCTGCGCGACCCGGAAATGCCGGGGGCGGGATGCATGATGCGACCTGCGGCGCAACGATGGGCGTTGGTGCTGTCGTAGTCGACGACGCATCACTTAGTACCTGCGCCCCAATGTAAAACGCTGCTGCTGCCGCAATAAAAACGCATGCCCCAAGCGCGAAAACGACCGCTGGTAAATATGCTTTCATTTCTTCTCCTCCTTGGAGAATTTGAATAGAGTCCTGACGGATTTCGGACTCCGGTCTAATAAGCTTCGCCCGTCGGGGATTTGAACTTGCTATCCCGAGCGAAGGACAAACTGATCTCCCTGTTTGTTGAAGTTTTAGGGAGATATTGCCCTTAGAATTGCAAGACCCCAAATGATCATCGATCCAATTACGGCGATAATTATCATCACCAGAATAATGATCAATGGAGTCCAATTTGCCCCATCTTTTGTGTATCCGTGTTCCGGACAAAATGCGTGCAAAGTTTTACCCGGCTCGGGTCCCCCTTTACAAATATTGCAACCACGCTGTTCTTTCGGCAGGTGGCCGCAATTTGGACAGGTTGTACATGTACACATTCCTTTTTCCTCCTCGAGAATTTTTTTTCCCTCCAAAATCAGGGAGAGACGGGAGACAAGTGGGATAATATGCAGAATGTTTTTGCTCGCATACGCAAGAGATTGCCACGTCGTCCCGCCTGGCGGGACTCCTCGCAATGAAGACTGCATAGACATATACTTATCTCCTATCTTCCCCTGACTTCGGGTGAAAGAAGGTGTTTAACCAATTTGTCCGCCTGAACTTACCGTTCGCCTTTTGGGTACTAACCTGCCCGCAATGCAAAGCATAGCTTTGGCAGGCGGGTTCGTACACGGCTCACGGAGCGTTCTTTGGCGGACTTAAGAAAGAGTAAACTCTCCGTCATCTGACGTATCAATAACTCTTTCTAAAGCGAAATTCCGACCCACCGCATTTTGCCTTTCGCCTTAGTTCATTTGAACTGCGGCTCAAAGAGCAATTGCTGGCGGGTTTAAGAAACAGTAAACTTATACTTCGTTAACTGTTTCTAAAATATGTCAAAGAGCGACTATGACTCGCAAGGAAAAATCAGACAGCAAGCTGTCTGGTGTTCCATACGAATCTAAAACTTTAGAAAAACAAAATCTCAGGCGCAAAAGCCTGAATTTATTTTTCTCGGGATGATTATACCAAACGAGGCTGTAATGTCAACTATAGGCTTTATATAAATTATCCAATTCTCAAATTATCCAATTATCCAATCAACTAATTATCCAATTATCCAATAAACCAATAAACCAATAAACCAATTAAAGGGAAATATCAACCCGCAAGGGGATAAAGTCTACCACCTGCCCGAATGTAACCAGTATAAACAGGTGATTGTGAACGAGGCTTTTGGCGATAAATGGTTCTGTAACGAGAATGAAGCGCAGAGGGCGGGGTTTCGGAAGGCTGCGGGGTGTGGGTGAAAAAGAAAAAAGGGGGATAGAGAATCATAAAGGTTTGCAAAGAAAGAATAGATCTTTTCAATAAACTCCTATAGAATATAATCAACTAACCAGCTAATATCACAACTTTATTTATCTTTTTAATTTTTCCTGTAATGCTAGTGATAATTTTGAGATTTCGGCATAACTATAGCCATAAATTATTGGTGCAACTGTTTTTTTAAGTACTCTTAAAGGAATTCCATTTAGCGCTTCAAAATCGCTATCCAATGGTACTTGTGTATCCAATCTGGAAATCTGTAAAGATCCCTCTGATTCTTGATAAGCTGCATTAAAATCATCGATTAATTTCTGCAAATATGCTTTGATGTTCTTATTTGCCAAATCTGAGAATATAAAAAAAACATCAAGATCTTTAGGTCGGCTATTTGGCAGAGTAGATGAGCCATAAATAATTGCTCCGACTAATCCTGCATCAACTGCAATTGAAGGAATTTCCACATCCATACCCCCCTTCAGATTATTTATGCTTCTCATTCCAGTAACTCGGCTAAATATATCCAAGAACCTTTGCGGTGACTGCTCTCTTCGAATAAGAGATAAATCAGGTTTAGGCAAAGGAAATATTCTGCTAATGACATTTTCAATCATTGGATGTGTAATATAAATGCAATTTAAATACTATACCATGAGTTTAATGAGAACCTCTAGCGTTTGATTATGCGATAAGTATATACCTCTCTAGATAAATATTATACGAAAAATAAGTTCAAAATATTTGCAAAATCTAGTAAGAAAAGTATATACTAAATTTATGAACCGTAAACCTTTCGCTGATGCTCAGGGCAAGCCCGCCTTGCATGCCATTGTCCTTGGAAGTGCCGTCACTGTCATTTTCTTTTGGGTGATAAATGAAAAGCTTTCGTATTACTCTCTGCAGCTTTCTGCAATACTTCTTTTAACTCTAGTAATTACCCATCATCTCCTCAAACCCCCCACTTTTAAACTCGTCGAAAGCACCATTTCCACTATGGCTGTACTTCTGGTCACCCAGGCAACCGGAGGCATATCCTCTCCCCTTTTCTTTCTAAATTATTTCCTGCTTTTTGAACTTTCCCTCCTGCTTGAACCAGTTATACCTATGATTTTATCTGTGTTTTTGATCTTTTTCTACTTTTTCACCAGTGAAGTTACCCATTCACCCTTTATGATTACAGCACTTTTGGCCTTTCCCTGTATGACCCCTCTGGCGTATTATTTCGGCAAGATATACAACAAGGAAGAAAACCAGAAAAAAGAGATAAAAAATCTCTCACATAAGATTGAGGAGTTGGAAGAGGAATTGGTTGAGGAAGAGTTGAAAAAATAAACAAATAATCCCCGCCTACGCCGAGGCTACGGCGAGGCAAGCAATAAATACCATTTATCCAATGGGATTCCTTATGTTTGAAGCTTTTCAACACCTGGGGTTGGAAGGACATAGGCGGATTAAATAAGGATTGAATTATCTATTTTTAGGAAATATACCAAATGTTCTTCTTGGTCCCGCAGCTATTGGACAACCCACACATCTTAAAGGACGCATTGCATGTATTCGATTTTGGTCAGTTAATTTATATTCAAATAAAGTTAAGTCTGATATAAAAGCCGATCTTATCTTCGGCCTAATACATCTATTATCTGGCTTTATTACACACATTCTCGCAGGAATACTTCTCATTTCCTTCACCCATTCTCTGTGTTCTCTCACTTCAATCTTTGGTATAGGCATAATTAGATTGGTCCGATGGCATTTAATAATAGTTGAAAGTCTATAAAACCTTTCTGATAACCTTTGCGGTAATAAAACATATCCTCTTTTTCTTCAAATAAATTATTAATAAATTTTTCAGGGGCTCCCATATTTATAGCGTCAACAGCGTTTGTTGCAATTATGTTAGTAGCTTCTGCCTTTTGGTATTTTTCAATAACTAGTTTGATAAAACCGGCTAAAGTAGAATTTTCCGGCTTACTTTTGACTTGCTCTTGTGAGTTGGCATCCCATAAAGCCCTGAGAGATCCAATCTCTTCAGCTTGGTCATCCTCTCCCAACGAACCATGAAGAGTCAATTTATCTTGAAAATCTTTCCATTCCTTGGTAGGCAGCATAAGAGGCTCGGGAGCAAAAATTTCTTTCCATGCATCGTTCACTGCCTTGGCTTTTAAAAGAGTGGAAAATCCGGCTGTTGCGGATTCCATGCATGATTTTTTCGTCGGGTGGTTTTCTGTGAACTCCCTTGCTTTGGCTAGAATATAGATCCCTAATGTACAGGGGTGCAAAGTTTCTACCACATGAGCGAAATCCGATGATGTACGATATGTATCCAGCCAACCGGCTCTACTAACTTCCGGTCTTTTCATAAGATAAAAAGCCTGATCGGTAAATTTAGTGATAGCGTCTTCACGGGGTAAAATGTGTTCTTTCAACAGCATGGAAGTGGTTATTATATCACAATATAACTCAATTACTTAATACGCGACTGGGTTCATTAACTGCATGCTATAGCATGAGTTTAGTGAATAAGCTTTTATCCAATTTTCTGCTTCAGAATCTTGTAGAAATTTGCCTGGGAACTCTAATAGATATCAAAAGTTGTACAACTTTTTACTGGACAATCGCCTCTTTTTATTCTAGGCTAGAAGAAGGATGGGAAAGAAAATAAATACCAATTATCCAATTATCCAATTATCCAATAAATACCAATTCTTAAAAATTGGGATTACCGGAATGATAAGTATCATATGGCTTATAGGAATCTTGGGAGGCGGCCGCGAAGCGGCCGCCCAGGATATGTCCTCGCAAAATTTCAAGATAGAAGGCGGCAACTTCAATATGACCTCGGGAAATAAAGCCTCGAAGAATTTCAAGCTCTCTGATGTGGTGGGTCAAACTGCCGCCAATATCTTTGCTTCCAAAGGCTACATCATACAAACAGGCTTTCTGAATACGTCTGCAGGAGCCCCTTTTGCTTTCTCCGTCTCGCCTACACTGGTCGATTTTGGCATTCTCTCACCCAACATACCTGTTCAGAAAGAAGTCCGTGTTTCCATCTCAAATGGCAATGCGACGGGATATAATGTAAAAGTAGCACAAAACCAGCCGCTTTCAACTAGCGTCGCGGCAGAAATACCGGATACAGTATGTGATACCAATTCTAACCCTTGCATTAAAACTATAGCTAGTCTCTGGAAGCAAAATGCGTCTTATGGCTTGGGCTATAAAGTCAGTGGGAAAACAGTCACAAAAGATCTTTTGGCCGACAACTACTATCGTCCTTTTGCCGCAACCCGCAAAAATGAACAGCCAACCCTCTTCCTGGAGTCACATGCCAAAAAAGTAGTCGATCAGGCCACCATGACTTTGCGGCTAGTGGTAGGACCCAATCAACCGGTGGGACAGTATAGAAATGTCATTACTTTTACAGCAATGGTGGGGATATGAAAAAAGTTCAAAGTACAAAGTATAAAGTACAAGGTCAAAGATTAATATTTAAAATTATATTTATTTTATTCCTATCGTTTACTTTTAACTTTTCACTTTTAACGTTTAACTTGCGCAAGGCGAACGCACAAAGCCTTGCACTTTCTATCTCACCTCCCCTTCTGGAAGTCATGATCAAACCAGATAAATCTATTACACAATTATACAAACTCGTCAATACAGGCGAATCTGTAGTCATTACTCCCAAACTCTATGAACTTGGACCAAACGGTATCCAGGAAGATGTGGATTTTACCCGTGATAAATGGATAAGTATCGTCAGCAACGACATAGATTTTGACAAACCTTTTCTTCTGGGCGCAGATAAAGAAGCCGATTTCCTGTTAAAGATCAATCCATCCGCCTCTGTTTCGGAACAGGATTATTATAGAGCCTTGGTTTTCACTACCAGTCCAAACATCCCATCCGATACTACCATGTCTCTATTTTCTCAAAATCTGGCCTCCCCTTTACTTATCACCATCACCTCAACTGGAGTATTGAATAAAGCAGCACAAGTCACTAAATTTGAATTACCCAAAATTATGGATTCTTTTGATCCTCTAATTGCAGATATTGATATAAAAAATACCGGTAAAACATATTTTCGCCCTGTAGGAAATTTGTCTTTAACCGGACCTGTAGGACGTGGCAGCTATGATCTGATCCCCAGTGCGATCCTGTTGGGACAGACTAAAAAACTCATTACGGATTACGCTCCTCCCCAAAATCTGGAAATCAAGACTTTGTATCTGCCGGGATTTTATATAGGAAAGTATCAGTTGGAGTTGAATTTTACTCTGGATGAAAGCTCAACGCGTATGAGAGAAGTAAAAACATTCTATGCCATACCGTGGAAAGCAGGTCTAGCCAACTTGGTAATGATAAGTATTATTGTTATCATTAGGAAAAGCCGGTTAAAAGTTGGGAGTAAAACTTGAATTTTTAATTTTCAGTTATCAATTTATAATGAATTTTCAATGATTTAATTTTTAATATTTAAATATTTTGATTTCAATGAAAATTGAAAATTTTAAATTGAAAATTTTTTTCTTCCTTACTACTCTAACATTACTTAGTATATCATTTGTACTGCCTGCAAAGGCTTCTTACCAATCCGGTGCCGGCACGAAAATTACAGCTAACATCCCCGCTAAAGCAGATATAAGAATTTATGGCTACACCGCTCCTTATTCTATTGTACAGGCCAGCAGTACCCGTGTTTTTGCCCAAGTTTCCTCAGATAAGACGGGTTATTTCCTGATCGATCCACTTCCTGTTTCAAACGAAGCCCGCGAAGTATGCCTCACTACTATTGATGCAGAGCATCGATTCGGATTTCCGCTGTGTATTGGAATACCGGATATGGATAAACCCACTGAAATAGGACCAATACTGCTCGCACCAACCATATCGATAAACAATAATCAAATTATTCAGCTTCAAAAAAATCAGGGTCAGGCAACCGGAGTTACTATACCAAATTCTGAAATAGAAATATCTTTTTTTGATAATGCCAGTACGGGCTTAACTCTCATCCCACCCGTTGAAGCCAAAAGCATATCAAAGATAACTACCTCAACAGATAAAAATGGATCTTTCAGTATCAATCTTCCGGCAGCCAAAGCTTTGACTTATAGGATTTTTGCCAAGGCTTTTTACGACCCCGCAAGAGACGGGGCAGGTAAGGCTCCGACTCCGAATAGTCAGACTCTCACCTACTCGGTGGTCACTTATTCAAATTATTGGTTAAAAAATATACTGCCGTGGATAATCTTTTTGCTTCTCTTCATACTAAGTTTGCTAGCGTTGATATGGTGGGAAAGAAAAACCGGAAAGGGACGCCTTGCCTGCCTCGCGGCAAGGCGGGCCTGGGCGCAATTTAGCGAAACACAACTGAAACCGTTTGGGGTAAGGTTGAGTTTGAAACATCGGCGGATATGGTATAATTTCCAGGCGCGCTTGAAGTCAGATCAAATATAGCCCTGCCGAAAGTATCAGTTACCGGCTGTATAGGATTTATCCGGACACCACTGCCTGCCAGGTTACCGGATGGTACCTGGCCTGATACTTTCAATGAAATTTGTTGGTTGGCAACTCCTAATCCTTGATCGCTCAAAACGATGGCGGTAATTCTCACTACCGATTGCGCGTCAGATAGAGCAGATATAGGTGAAGCAAATAAGTAAGAGTTTTCCAAAGACAGATTTCCCGCAATTCTGGTGATGGAAGAAATAGAGGCTGCCCTGCCAAAAAATGAAGTGCGGGAATTGGCAATGGTAAAGCCTAGGATAATGATAAAAAGTGATATAATAACTCCTGCCAATAGTACCATCCTATGTCCATGGTGATGTCCGGCAGGAAGCATCTTGATATCGTTTTGCATAAAACTGGTCATCTACAACTATATTGAGGCTAAAGACAAAAATAGTCAAGGGTGAGGTTGCAGATTGTTGGATAGTCCTATAATACACAGCATAACTTTTGGCTTTGGGAATAAAGTCTAAAAATAAATCTTCAATCGATAAAAGGAAAAGACGAACAACTGGTCATCAGTAGACAACTAATCAATATTTCAGATTTTGTATAGAAAAAAGTACTATTACAAAGGCCTAAGTAAAACTAAACCACTACTTAGCAGTAAAGTTCATAGAGTGCCAATAGTAATCCCCCGATGTGCTTCAAATTCCAGTAAAACTAACTAGCATTTATACCGATACTGTTCAACTTTTTTCTTACGAGGCTTATAGTATAGTTATAGAATCGTAAAATACCCCCTCAAACAAGAATCTCCATCCCCTGCTACTCATCTGTTACCATTCTACTATTATAAGTTTCTAAAAAAAGTTCATAATATTTGTCTCAAAATAGGAAATAGCAAAAGTCACGCCAAGAATTTTTGCAAATATTTTTCCCCGCAAAAACGCCCATAAATATATCAAAACGTATCAGCACCTCTTCTGTTATAAAAAGATTAAGTTGAAGTACTTTGATATATATGAGTAGATAAATAACGTATGCGGGAATTCGTGAAATAGTGTGTGAAATCGTTTATTTTTAGGTTTTGTCTATGACTTTAGATCGTATCTAACCTCTAACTAACTATATCAACTCCCCCTTGACATGCTTATTATTATTGTCTTTAATAATATAGAAGGGATATATATAAACTTCTTATCTAATTTTGAGGCTAATTTTATAGAGTTCCTCAATAGCTTGGGGATTTCCCGCACTGTAAAAAATAGACTTGAAAAAGATTTTTTGTCCTTCAAGACATTTCTGAAGCTGTTTTTCCCAAACGAAAAGCCTGCTCCACTCCAAATTTTAAATTCCCGCGTTTTGACCGAATTTGGTAAATGGATGCTAAAAAAAAATCATCAACCTCATAGAGCAGAAATGGCAGTTGAAATCCTCAAAAAGTTCAGGATATATTTAACACGAGAGGAATCTTCAGCCGATCCGATTTTTCTCGCATTCTTAGATTATCTTCAGAAGAAAAATAAACCTTCCTCAACTATCAGAAATTATAAGTCTGATTTGATACAGTTTTATAGATTTTTATCTGATGCGATTGTAGGATTTCAAACTATTGCGGAAATAAACCTTACACAAGAGGAGTTTAGAAAATTTGCGCTTTTCCTCTCCCGCTCTTTGCATTTAAAGGAAAGCTCTGTGAAAAGAAAACTTTCATCAGTAAACAGTTTCCTCACTTGGGCGAGAAAAAAAGGACACTTAGAAGAATCTCAAATATCAAATATCAAATATCAAAAAGAAGAAAATATTGATACTCCTAAAAAAAATTCCTTCATTTCAAATTTCAAATTTTCCCGCCTCAGCGGGATCCCGTCGGCGGCGGGACAAATTTCAAATTTTTATACGCGCTTCCCTATCTACGGATATCTCGGTTGGGTCGTGGGAATGATACTGGCGGGGGCACTGGGGATAGGTATCTACCAACAGTTCTTCGCCAAAACTCCAAAACCGCTGGCATACCCGACTGAACCGGTACGGGCCAACCGGATCGTAAATTTCCAGGGACGGGTCACTGATTCATCAGGTAATCCACTTACCCAACCGCAACAAATTAATTTCCGCATTTGGACTGCTCCGACTGGAGGCTCTGTACTATACAACACTGATGTTTGCACGGTCACACCGGATCAAAATGGTATTTTTAATACTCTAATTGGATCAACATGCGGTAATGAAATCCCCGCATCTGTTTTTTCGGAAAATTTATCTGCGTATTTAGGTATCACTGTAGACGGAGATGAAGAAATGACACCCAGACAACAGATAGCCACAGTAGGATATGCTGTGAATGCAGAAACGCTTCAGGGATTACCTCCCGCCTCCCCAGCAAGAGCTGCCACAGTCCCTTTTATAGATAAAAACGGTGTGCTGGGTATATCTGCTGCCTCACCAATATTGCGTTCAACGACGGGAAAATTCACGGTAGAGGGTCAAAATCTCACTTTGCAGACAGCTTACGGTAGTAGCGGATCGATAAATTTAAACCCTGATGGCGCCGGATCGGTAAACTTAAATTTTACCGGGACCACACCCTCAAGTACCGGCTTTACCAATATTTCCAATCCCAGCATTCTTTCCGGAAGTTTAATCAATGCAGACGGATCCATACTCACTTCCGGTTACAACCTAATCCAATTAAATAGCGGCGGCCCCCTCTCTACAAAATTCTCTGTAGATGCAGCGGGCAATACATATCTGGCCGGTAATTTCTCGGCAGGAAATACATTCCAGGCTTCTCCATCAGGAATATTAGCAAATGCGCCGTTGGTGGTAAAAAATCTGATCTATGATGGAGGTTTGGGAATATTTGGAACTGTAGGTGACAAAATACCGGTAACTTTTGATTTTACCAAAGATACTACTGTCGAATTTGATTTCAAAACTTCTGATAAACCCTTTAATGTCCAGACAAATATCAATAGTGACGGATCTAAATATTACCAATTTGGTTGGGATACCGATGGAACTTTTTCTGTAAAAAAATGTACTCCGACTTGCAGCACTCTAAAGTCTAGTACTTTTGCTTGGAAGGCCAATAGTTGGCATCATGGTTACATAAGTTTTTCTTCCGGAAGTATAAAATGGGATTTGGACAATAATCAAGCCAAATTGACTACCACCACCTCTTCCGATGTACCTACAATATCGGCTGGCTATACCAAATTTAGCAGTAATACAGCTGCAATCTCCAATCTACGGCTTTCTCCCAATACTAATGTCATTTTGACCTCCGGCCCTGCACAAATAGGCGGAAGAATAAACGTCAGCGGAGATATACTGGCTACCGGACAATTAACTACTGGAAATTATCGTGCAGCTCCGGCTGCGGCTGGAAATGGTTCTCTTTATTTCAATACTACTGATAAAAAACTATATTTCTGGAATGGAACCAGCTGGTCCGAAACGATAACAGGCGGGACAGGACCAACTGGA
>OBEQ011807890.1_pt1 | contig 11008 bp, 6 predicted proteins | sample 1670901 | NCBI WGS metagenome assembly OBEQ01 (sample SAMEA104232315, study PRJEB22302) | groundwater metagenome | biome: forest; feature: aquifer; material: groundwater | place: USA | collected 2011-08-07 | depth 5.4 m | reverse complement strand
CGCCGTGCGTCTGGTGTTCGAACCGAAAACGAAAAATATCGAGCAGGATGAATTCGTCAACACACTGCTGGCACACACCAGTCTGGAAAGCTCGGTGTCGGTCAATCTGGTGATGATCGGCAGCGACGGCAAGCCGAAACAAAAAACCCTTGGCGAGATTTTGTATGAATGGATCGGCTTCCGCTTCAACACCGTCACACGCCGTTGTCAGCACCGCTTGGGCAAGGTCGATGACCGCATCCACTTGCTCGAAGGCCGCCTGATCGTCTACCTGAATATCGACAAGGTGATTCGTGTTATCCGCGAAAGCGATGAACCGAAACCTGATTTGATCCGCAGCTTCAAGCTGACGGATCGTCAGGCCGAAGACATTCTGGAAATTCGCCTGCGCCAATTGGCGCGCATGGAAAGCATCAAGATCGAACAAGAGCTGGCCGAACTGCGCGGTGAGAAAGGGACGCTGGAAGACCTGCTGACCAACCCCAAGGCGATGCAGAAACAGGTCGTCAAGGAAATCGAAGCCGACGAAAAAACCTACGGTGATAAGCGCCGGACACTGATCGAAGCCGCGCAAAAAACCGTGCTCGAAACCAAAGTCATCGATGAACCGGTCACCGTCATCATCTCCGAACGCGGCTGGGTGCGGGCGCGTCAAGGCCACGGCCATGAACCGAATTACAGCTTCAAGGCCGGCGACGCGCTCTACGGCATCTACGAATGCCGCACCGTCGATCACGTCATAGCCCTCGCCAGCAAAGGCCGCAGCTACTCGGTGCCCGTCCCCAGCCTGCCCGGCGCGCGTGGCGACGGCGTGCCACTCACTACCCTGATCGACCTCGAAGACGGCAGCCGCATGCTGCACATGGTTGCAGGCAACGCCGACACGCGGCTGGCGATTGCCACCGCGCTAGGCAATGGCTTTGTCTGCCAGCTGGGCGACATGATCTCGCGCATCAAGGCCGGCAAACAATTCATCGCCCTCGAAGCTGAAGACCAGCCGCTGCGCCCAGCCGTGCTGGCAGAAAAAACCGCACGCCTCGCCTGCCTGTCCGCCAAAGGCCGTCTGCTTGTCATCAACCTCGAAGAAATCAAGGAACTGCGCGGCGGCGGCCGCGGCGTCATCCTGATGGAGCTTGACCCCAGGGAAACCCTGCTCGGCATCGCCGCCGTCACCCCACAAGGCCTGCAAGTCACGGGCACTGGCCGCAGCGGCAAGGAACAGGTACTCGAACTCTCCGGCCGCGAACTACAACCCTACCTGGGCAAACGCGCCCGCAAGGGCAAAGTGCTGGATGCGAAGATCAAACCGACTGGATTTGTATCAGCACAATAAGTCGTTAAAGAAGCACGTAATTCAGAACCATATTTACTACAGGGAAACGTATGAAACTGAAGCTGCCGAATAAATTTTCCAACAAACAATATGTAATGGGCATTGCGATTGCCTTGCTGGTGCTGGCCGTGTTGACCGGAGTATGGCGGTTTTATGGCGGACGTTACGCCAGTGGCACAGTGGCGGCGGATGAAGGGCCGTTTGTGGCGCTGGAATGTTCGTCGCGTTTGTTTGAGGAACGTACTGCGCTGGCGGTGATGTTTTCTCAACCGCTGTCGCGCAAGGAAAAATTGGGTGAGCAACTGTCGGTACTCGATATCGGTGTGGCCGAGCCGCAGCGCAGTGATGATAAAGAGAACCCGAGCCGCAGCGAGCCACTTGAATCGACCTTGAGTCTGCCGGCAGAAGCCCAGAAGGTCAAGGGCGAGTGGGTGCTGGGAGATAACCCGCGCATTGCCTATTTTCCATTCATCAAACCGCAACGACGCTATGTGATTCAGGTGGGATCGCAGATTGCAGCGATTGACGGCCGTCATCTCGCTACGGCCAGCCACTGTGAGTTGACGAGCATGGCGATGCCGGAAAATTTCTTCTTTGCCAGCCGTGGCCTGGTATTGCCCGCGCATCAGAACGGCGGATTGCCGGTGGTCACGGTGAATGTGCCGGAAGTGGATGTCGAGTTTTTGCGTGTGGATCAAGCCTTGCTGCCGCGTTTCTTCGCGTTTGTTGCCGGTCGCCCGGCCCGCCATGTCAATGTTTCCGACGATGACGAGGGTGCCGATGAATACTCCGAAAATTACTGGAGCCGCAGCAGCCTGAATGGCCATGCGAATGGTTGGCAACTCGATGCCCTGAAAGACCTCGCCAGCAGCGTCTATACGAATCGTTTCCTGACCGACAATCAATCCAACCGCCGCCATGTGACGCATCTTCCGGTAGAAAATATCAAGGCCTTGCAGGAGCCAGGTATCTATGTGGCCGTGATGCGCCGTCCGGGTCGTTTCGGTGGTGATTATCAGGTGACACATTTTTACGTGACCGATATGGGTTTGCATGCGCGGCGTTATGCGCAACGGCTGGAAGTATTCGTGACTTCACTCAAGAGCGGGAAATCGCTTTCAGGTATGGAATTGGAGCTGCTGAATGAGGAAGGCAAGAGTATCGCCAAGGCGAAAGCGGATGGAGATGGTCAGGCAGTGTTCGAGAACTATCCGACAGCGGCGAAAGTGCTGGTCGCAAGGCGCGGACAGGAAATGTCTGTGCTGAATTTGCAGGAGCCGGCACTGGATTTATCAGAATTCGATATTGGCGGACATTTGCCGCGCAATGCAAAACTGTTTGCCTATAGCGGACGCGATTTGTATCGGCCTGGCGAGAAATTCGAGCTGTCAGTGTTGGCGCGTGATGCTGGCGGCAATGCGATTGCTGCGGTGCCTTTGACAGTCCAACTCAAGCGGCCGGATGGCAAAGGGGCCGGTAGTTTCCTCTTGCGTCCACAGGCGAAATTCGTCGGCTACTATCAGCAAACGATGAATATTCCCGGTGACGCTGCTACCGGAAAATGGCGCGTTGAGTTGCGTGTTGATCCCGGTAGCCAACAGCCCGACAAGGTGCTGACTTTTTCGGTGGAAGAGTTTGTGCCGGAACGGATGAAGTTGAACTTGCAAGCCTCCGCCAAAGTGTTGAAACAGGACGAGTCGTTGACCGTCAGCGTGAAAGGCGAATACCTGTACGGCGCACCGGCCAGTGGCAATCGCCTGCTGGGCAGTGTGCAGGTGTCACGCAATAAACAGGCGGTTGCCGAAAAGTTGCCGGGTTTTCTGTTCGGCGATGTGGATGACGACAAGGAGCGCAAGCGTTCAGACCTGTCTGAGAGCACGCTCGATGAAACCGGGCAGACCCGTGTGGAGATTCCGCTCGAGGTGCAATCGGCCAACTCACCGCTGCTGGTGCGCAGCACGTTCAGTCTGCTCGAATCCGGCGGCCGGCCGGTAGTGCGCTCCAGCGAAAGTACCGTATGGCCAGCGCCAGCGCTAGTGGGCCTGCGTCCGCTGTTCGCGGGCGATATGGTGTCGGAACGTGGACGCGCCACATTCGAGCTGGTGCGCGTCACGCCGGAAGGGGCCTTCCAGCCCAGCGGCAAATTGCAACTGCGTCTGTACCGAGAAGACCGCGATTATTACTGGCGCTATGACGACCAGCGCGGCTGGCATTCCGGCTTTACTGAAAATGAAGAACTGGTGGAGTCGCGCACGCTCAGCCTGAAAGAACGCAGCAAGATTGACGTGCAGGTGGTCTATGGCCGCTACCGGCTGGAAATTCTCGACCCCGAACACGACACGGTCACCAAGTATCGTTTCTACGCTGGCTGGAATGCGCAAGAAGCCGAAGCCCTGGGCAACCGGCCCGATCGCGTCCAGGTTCGCCTGGACAAGGCCGCCTACGTGCCCGGCGATACCGCGCGTTTGAGTATCGTGCCACCGCATGACGGTGAAGCACTGGTGGTTGTCGAGAGTGATCGCAGTTATTGGAGCAAACGTGTCAGCGTTTCCGCGCGTGGCACCGAGGTCTCGATTCCCGTGGATAAAACATGGAATCGGCATGATCTTTATGTCTCTGTCGTCGCCTTCCGTCCCGGCAGCCAGGGCGACCGGGTCACGCCGGCGCGTGCAGTCGGGCTGATTCCCTTGCCGATCTCTGCCGACAACCGCAAGATCGCATTGACGCTGGATGTGCCGCAACGGGTGACACCGGAAACTGATCTGAAAATCCAGGTCAAGGCCGAGGGCCTGGCAGGCAAGGCGGGGATGGTGACGCTGTCGGCCGTGGATGCCGGCATCCTCAACATCACGCGCTTCAAATCGCCCGATCCGCTCGATTTCTTTTTTGGCAAGCATCGTTACGGCGCGGACATTCTCGACCTGTATGGGCGTCTGATCGAAAAACTGGATGGCAGCGCTGGCAAGCTCAAATTCGGCGGCGACTCCGGCATGCGCGACACCAAGAGCCTGCCGAAAAAAGTACGCCTCGTCGATCTGTTTTCCGGACCGGTGGCATTTGATGCCGCCGGGCACGCCACGATTACGCTGAAAGTTCCGGATTTCAACGGTACGCTGCGCTTGATGGCGGTGGCTTCCGGTGAGAGCAGTTATGGTGGGGCGGAAAAAGAAGTGACGGTGGCGGCGCCGATTGTGGCGGAACTGCTGACGCCGCGCTTCATCGCACTGGGCGATCAGGCGACGATGGCGATGGATGTGACGAATATGCTCACAACACCACAGGCAGTCAAGCTGAACATAGAATCGAGCGGTCCGGTCAGTCTTGGTGATGCACATCGCACTGTGCAACTCAAACCTCAGCAGCGCACCACGCTGCGCTTCCCTGTGCGCGCGACCGATGCCATTGGCATGGGTGTGTTCAATATCACGGTGGAAGCCCCTGGCGACCGCAACACACCGCCCATCACCATCAAGCGCGAAGTGGCGTTGCAGGTGCAGCCGATCCTGCCGGAAGAGCGCATCGTCCGCTATCAAATCGTCAAGCCGGGGGAAAGTCTCAAACTGGACGCCACGCAACTCGCGGTATTTCATCCACAATCGGCCACGCTGGCCTTGTCGATTTCCGGCCAGTCGCCGATCAATGTGCGCCGTCTGGTGCGTGATCTGGTGCACTACCCGTATGGCTGCGCCGAACAAACCACCAGCACGGCCTATCCCTACGTGAGCCTCGATGAGAAAACGTTTGAAGCGGCCGGGGTGAGCAAGATCACGGCAGAAGAGCGCGCTCGCCGTGTCGATGTTGCTCTGGGCCGGTTGGCCGGTTATCAAAATCCGCAAGGTGGCTTTTCGCTTTGGGGGGGTGGTGTTGAAGAACCCTGGATCACGGCCTATGTGACGGGTTTCCTGCAGGATGCCAAGGCCGCTGGTTTTTCTGTACCGGACAGTATGCTGTCGCGTGCCGAGGAAGCCTTGCTGCGTTCCTTGAATGCGGCAGCAGGCAGTTTCAGCACACGCGCGCCAGCCAATGTGGCACCCACCAATCAGCCGCAGGATGCGATTGCTGAACAATGGGTTTGGCTGAACAACTGGAACGAGGGTCAGCGGCTCGACCACCAACGTTTTGCCTCGCTGGCGCTGTCGGCTTACATCCTGGCGCGCGACAATCGTGCGCCATTGTCCACGTTGCGCACATTGTTCGACGATTTCCGTACGCGTACGCGCTCACCGTTGCCGCTAGTGCATCTGGGTCTGGCACTTAAACTGATGGGTGATGAAAAGCGCGCACAGCGCGCGTTTGATCTGGCGATTGGCACCCAGCAAGGAATGCCGGTTGCCTGGGGCAACTGGAATATGTGGCTGGGCGATTATGGAACGCCGGCACGCGACTATGCGATGGCCTATGCCTTGCTTGAACGGCATAAGGTGGCACACCCACGCAAGGAAGGTTTGCTCGCTATTGCCGGCAGCTTTGCACGCGAGCGGCAGTGGTACTCGACGCAGGAATCTTTGGCTTTGGTGTTGGCGGCGCGTGCTGCCGAGAGTACGCCTCAGCCGGAATGGAAAGCGTTGTTGCTGGCAGGCAAACTGCAACAGCCGGTGACTTCACGTGGCAACGAAGTGCGTAGTTTTACCACGGCGCAGCTGGTGGAGGGTATCAGTTTGACGAACACAGGTTCGGCACCGCTGTACATCGACGTGACTACCAGTGGCTATCGACGTGAACCCACACCACCGAAAACGGACGTGTTCGAAATCCAGCGCACGTTGTATGAACCGAATGGCAACAAGGTCGGCAATCGGGCACTCAAAGTGGGTGAAAGTCTGGTGGTGCATCTGGAAGTGCGCACGCATGGCGTTTTCCCGGACGCGCTGGTGGTCGATCGCATTCCGGCCGGGTTTGAAATCGAAAATCTGAACCTGTCGCAGGGCGAGAAATTGTCCGAGTTCAAGATCCGCGTGCCGCAACGGCAGCATTGGTACGGCCCCACAGAAGTCAAGCTGGAAGAGGCCATCAACGATCCCAGGATCCGTTATCGCGAATATCGTGACGATCGTTTTGTGGCGGCGGTCAAGCTGGACGGTGTGACGCACCTGTTTTATCTGGTGCGGGTCGTTACGCCGGGCAGCTTTGTGAATCCGCCTGCGCTGGTGGAAGATATGTACCGCCCGGAATTCCGCGGTACCGGCGCTGGCGGAGACAAAATCGAGGTCGTGGACAGCTTGAGCAAGCAGTAACAATGTGAGACTACATACTTTGCGGGCACGGCTGCGCGCCTCTGCGTTTTTCCGGCGCCATGGCCGCCGGATGCGTTGGGGTGTGATTGCTGTTGTCCCCTTTGCAGTGCTGGTGGCCGTGCTGGATTATTTGCATCCCTTGCCGCTGGCGGTCTGGGACGATAGCGGGACGATTGTTCTTGCCGCCGATGGCAGCCCGCTGCGGGCTTACCCAACTCGCAGCGGAGTCTGGCGCTATCGGACCATGCCACAACAGGTCGCGCCACATTACCGCGAAGCTTTGCTGCGTTATGAAGATCGCTGGTTTGAGTGGCATCCGGGCGTCAATCCGATGGCATTGGGCCGCGCAGCCTGGCAATGGTTGCGCCATGGCCGCATTGTTTCGGGTGGCTCGACGCTGACGATGCAGGTGGCGCGCATGCTGGATGGTCCGGCGCCGCGCACCCTGGGCAGTAAATGCCGGCAGATATTGCGTGCCTTGCAGCTTGAACTGCATTTCTCCAAGCAGGAAATCCTCACGCTCTATCTGAACCACGCGCCGATGGGCGGCATCGTCGAAGGCGTGGAAATGGCCAGCCGTCTGTATCTTGGAAAATCTTCAACCCATCTGACCCATGCCGAGGCAGCGCTGCTGGTAGCACTGCCACAGCGTCCTTCCGAATTGCGTCCGGATCGCTACCCAGTGCATGCGCAACGTGCGCGCGACAAGGTGCTTCTGCGCATGGCCGAACTCGGTGTCTGGAATGCGGATACGGTAGAGGATGCGCGCATGGAAACCGTTATTGCTCAACCTCTGCGCGCGCAGTGGCTGGCACCGCTGGCTGCGGATCGCCTGAAGCGCGAGGCCAATGCAGCCTCGCGCCAACGTTCCGGCTTGCGCACAATTCGTTCCACACTGGATTTGCGCTGGCAAAATACCGTCGAACGTTTGCTGCTTGATCGCGTCGATGGTTTGCCGCCCAGGGTTTCACTGGCGGTGCTGGTAATGGATAACGACACGCTCGAAGTACGCGCCTATGCCGGCTCCGCCGATTTTTCGGACAGCACCCGCTATGCACATGTGGATATGGTGCAAGCGGTGCGCTCACCGGGCTCGGCACTCAAACCCTTTCTCTACGCACTGGCCTTTGATGAGGGGCTGATCCATTCGGAATCGTTGTTGATCGATGCACCGCAAAACTTTTCCGGTTATGCGCCAGGAAATTTCCAGGCCAATTTTTCCGGCCCGGTTTCCGTCAGTGAGGCGCTTCAGCGTTCGCTCAATGTACCGGCGGTGGATGTACTGGATCGGCTTGGCTCGCAGCGCTTTACCGGCATGTTGCGTAACGGCGGGGTGCGGCTGCGTTTCGCTGCCAGCACGGCACCTAATTTGAGCCTGATCCTCGGTGGGGGTGGCACGACGTTGGAAGAACTGGTCGGGGCCTATCGGGCCCTGGCGCGTGGTGGTTTGGCGGGGCAGCCGCGTTTGACGTCGGACGCGCCCAAACGCGAGATGCGCATGATGAGTGAGGGCGCCGCGTGGATCATCCGCGCGATTCTCGAGTCCGGTGGGCAACCTGATGCGCCGTTCGTCGAGGGGGCGCAGCGCGTTGCCTGGAAAACCGGCACCAGTTTTGGTTTTCGGGATGCCTGGGCACTTGGCGTGACGGATCAAATCACCGTAGGGGTATGGGTCGGGCGGCCCGATGGCACACCGAACCCCGGCTTTTTCGGCGCCAATACGGCTGCACCGTTGCTCAAGGATATTATCGCCGCATTGACGCTCACGCCGGCGATTCGCCCCGCGCGGCCAGCGAGTGTGACGCCGGTGGAGATTTGCTGGCCATTGGGTCTGGCGGCAAAAAACCAACCGCCGGAACTGTGTCATCAACGTCGTCGCGCCTGGACGCTGGCGGATGCAGCGCCGCCCACATTGACGGATCGTGTGCGCAGCGGCAGTTTGCGTGAAACCCTCTGGGTTGACCCGCAAGGGCAACGCGTTCTGCCCTACTGCTCCGGGCCCATGGAGCAAAAAGAGATCGCTCGCTGGCCGGTCATGCTGGAAGCCTGGTTGGATGAAACGATGCTGGCACGATCTCGCCCACCGGCTTGGCGCAGCGACTGCAAGCCGGTCGTGCAATCATCCATCCCATTGAAAATAAAGGGAATTGAGCCGCATGAAGTGCTCCGGCCTGTGCCGGGAAAAAGAAAACTGAACACCGCCCTGCATGCACTTGGCGGGCAGGGGAGCATTGTCTGGTTGCTGGATAATCGCTATGTCGCCACCACTTTGCCACGCCAGGCGCTGCAACTTGCGCTGGATCAGCCTGGTGCGCACGTCATCACAGCAATCGACGGCGAGGGAAAATATGACCGGGTGTCGTTTGCGGTGCGTTCGCCACGTAATGATTCCGTGGAGTAAGGCATTTTCAGGCTGCCTCGGCCTTGCGCTAAGTCCTTGAAATCACTATAATCGCGTGCTTTTCGTCCTTGCCACACCGCGTTGACGCTCGGGTGGCTTATTTGCTGTTTATCCATAAGGAGATTTTATGCGTCACTATGAAGTTGTATTCATCGTCCATCCGGACCAGAGCGAACAGGTTCCGGCGATGATCGAGCGCTACAAAGGCATGATTGAAGCCAAGAGCGGGAAGATCCATCGTCTGGAAGACTGGGGCCGTCGTCAACTGGCTTATCCGATTCAAAAACTGCACAAGGCGCATTACGTGCTGCTGAACATCGAGTGTTCCGGCGACGTGCTGGAAGAGCTTGAGCATGCATTCAAATTCAACGATGCGGTGTTGCGTCATCTGACGATGCGCATGAAGAAAGCGGAAACCACGCCTTCGCCGATCATGAAGGAAGTGCAGCGCGAAGAATCCCGCAAGCCGCCACAGGAAGCAGCCGCTGCCTGAGTTTGACTGAACCCTTCATACAGTGAGCAACCTGGTTTCGTTGAACGCTGTCTGGATCGAGCGCGACGCGTTGCGCTATACCCCGGCCGGGGTGCCTATGGTGAGCGGGAAACTGCAACACCAGTCGGCGCAAACGGAAGCGGGGCAGCCACGCGAAACCGGTTTTGAAATTACTGCCGTGGCGGCAGCGGAGCAGGCGGATGCAGCATTAGCGATTCCCCTGAACCAGGCTTGCCGCGTGACAGGATTCCTGAACCGAAAGTCGCGCAACAGTCGAACACTGGTTTTACACATTACGCATATTGAACTGCTCGGCGAAGCTGGGCAGCAACTGGAAGGAAATTGACATGGCCTTTACTCGCAACGCCAAAGGAAAAGGGAAGTTTCAAAAACGTCCCGCACAGAACCCGCTGTTCAAGCGCAAACGTTTCTGCCGTTTCACGGTCGGCAACGTGGCGCAAGTCGATTACAAGGATCTGGATACGCTGAAGGATTTTATTCAGGAAAACGGCAAGATCATTCCGGCCCGTTTGACTGGCACCAAGGCGATTTATCAACGTCAGGTCGATACCGCGATCAAGCGCGCGCGCTATCTGGCGCTGGTGCCGTACTGCGATAACCATTAATCCAGCGGCACGAATAGGAGATCACAATGCAAATCATTCTGTTGGAAAAAGTCATCAACCTGGGTCAACTGGGTGACGTCGTGCGCGTGAAAGACGGTTATGCGCGCAACTTCCTGATTCCGCAAAAAATGGCCAAACGCGCCACCGAAGCGGCCATCAAGGACTTCGAGGCCCGCCGCGCCGAACTGGAAAAAATCCAGGCTGAAAAACTGGCTGCTGCACAAGCGGTTGGTGAGAAGTTGACCGGCCTGTCGGTGAAAATCGGTGCCAAGGCTGGCGTGGATGGTCGTCTGTTTGGCTCCGTGACCAACTTCGATATTTCCGAAGCAATGTGCAAGCAAGGCTTCAAGGTCGAGAAAAGCCAAATCCGCATGCCGCAAGGCCCGCTGAAAATGATCGGCGATCACGCGGTTGCAGTCGCACTGCATACCGATGTGGTGATCGACATCACGATCACGGTGGTGGGCGAAGCTGCCTAAGCCGTTGTCCTGATGTAAAAAAAGGCCGGGTAACCGGCCTTTTTTATTGCACTACGCTTTCACCACAGAGAACACGGAGAACGCAGAGAAATAAAAAGCAGCACGCAAAGCGCGCAAAGAAGGCCCAAAGGACCGCGGAGAAAGACAAAAACTTTGCGTTACTTCGCGTTCTTTGCGCCTTTGTGTTGAGCCTTTGATTTTTCTCTGTGTTCTCTGTGGTAAAAAATCTTTTCCGTTCCTGTAAAATCGCCCCGTGAATCATCCCGCCCCCGATCCCCAACTCGATGCACTCCGTACCCCGCCGCACTCGGTCGAGGCCGAGCAATCGGTGCTGGGCGGGCTGCTGCTGGATAACAGTGCCTGGGACAAGATTGGCGATTTGATCGCGGAAAGCGACTTCTACCGCTACGCCCACCGCCTGATCTTCCAACACATTGCGCGT
>OBEQ011239241.1_pt1 | contig 11008 bp, 13 predicted proteins | sample 1670901 | NCBI WGS metagenome assembly OBEQ01 (sample SAMEA104232315, study PRJEB22302) | groundwater metagenome | biome: forest; feature: aquifer; material: groundwater | place: USA | collected 2011-08-07 | depth 5.4 m | reverse complement strand
GTGAAAAAATATTTAAAATTAATGAGTTTTCGGTCATTTGCAATGACTGGATTTGCCGCTTGTTCAAACGGAAGTTTAATATTTGCCCCAAAACTATTTTCCGAACCGGCCCCTTCATTTCCGGCCTGCATGATTCCGCTCGAACCGCCCGTAATGACCATCCAACCGCTCTTTGCAATTAATTTTCCAAATTGAATTGCGGCTTGATAGGCAGGGTTCGTTTTTTTGGTGCGCGCAGAACCAAAAACGCTGACCTTCCGAGTAGACCGGTAAGGACGAAAGATACGAAATGCCCAACGCAACTCCTTGATGGTTGTGTTGAGCACCTTCAGATCACCTCGGTCGACTTTTTCGTCTTGAAGCTTCAAAACGGTCGTGATCATTTGATTCAGCAAATCACTGTCTTCGCCGCCACCGGCATCAGCGATCAGTTTCTGAATGGCAGTATTGGATTGCTCGTTTTGCAGTGAATAAGGTTTCTTTGGATTTTTAGGCATAAAAAAAGGGACGTTTCATTTTCGTCCCTTTCCTCATAATGCTTGATTCATTCTATAAATGAAATTGGTGGAGCTGGACTCTCTTGACCCAACCCGCACAATTGCGGGAGCTTGAAAAACTCAAGCGCAACTTCCGGGCGGCCGCCAGCTACAGATGCCCATTTTACGTCGGCTGACTTTAGAAAGCTATCGCGTATTTTCGTCTTTACGACCGTGTCATCCGACTCGAGAATGCTTTTTGCCTCCCTTACTTGCCTCCAAAAATCGCTTGCCTCACGTTTGATATCGACCGAAATGTTTTCTTCGCCCGCGTCGATAAGCTTCGCGCGTTCGGCATCAAGCTCTGCTTTCCTTTCTTTGAGCTCACCGACCTTCTCTTTCGGAATCGGACGGTCAAATGCAACGTGTGCATCGATAATCCGGTCGATCTCCTTCTCGATTTTCCTGAGCTCGGCATCAACTTCTATCAGCTTATTTGGTTTTGATTGGAGATAATCTTTCAACCTATCCTCAAACGAGCGCTCGATATCTTCCATTCCAGCACCCATGTAAGACTCGATGCGGCTCATGATTCTCGCCTTTACCAAACTATCCACCGAATCGCATTTGATCATAGGCTTCTTTGACTCGCCGTGCTTTACCCCTTTTTTGGTATCACCACTGCATCGATAATAAGGGTAATATGCTCTTATTTTTGTCCGCTCCAAAATTTTGCTGTATCTGTGGCCGTGAAGCCTGTTGCCGCACGTGCATGTGAGCGCCCCGGACATAAGATACTTATTATTGTTCCTCTTAAACTTTTTTGAACCCTCGTTTTTGTATTTAACGAATCGTGCTTGAACAGCATCAAATACTTCAGGTTCAACAATGAATGGGACAACTCCTTCTTTGATAATCCACTCGCCCTGTGGTTTATCCATGTCGGAGTACAACTTTCCGTCTCGTTTAAACTCTGGAAGCCGGGACCTCAATTTTCCAGTATCTTTGAAGCGATTCTCCTCGGTCTTTTTCCAATCAAAACCCTCCACTCGCGCGGTTTTGTTCCATATATAATCGCCTCGGTAAACTCTGTTGCTTAGAATCATACGCACCGAACTGGCTGGCCAGAGGCCGTCCGGATTTTTATTGCTTTTATGCTTTCGTTTTCTAGCTGCCGTACTTGATGGAACTCCTTTGTTATTTAACAATATTGCAATCCGTTTGTGACCATTTCCTTTTAGCGATAGGTCAAATATTTCCTTGATTACTTTGGCTTCTGATTCTTCAACGACAAGGATTATTTTGGCTTTCCCATTCTCATCATTTATTCTTTGTGTACGATATCCGTAAGGTGGTGCTCCCCCAAGCCAGCTTCCCATATTGGCTTTTCGTAACATTCCGCCTACCACTCGTCGGTTTTGTTCTTTTGATTGTTGAGCGGCCATGGTACGCTGTCCTGATTTATGCTGTTCTTCCATTGCGCTTCCATCGTTTTGAAGATCGGTAAAATGGAGTTCAATCCCGAGATCGTCAAACAAAACCTCATAGCGCATGGCATTTAAATTGTCGCGCATAAATCTGGTGTAATCGTCGAAAATCACTACATTGAATTTACCCGCTTCTCCGTCTTTATACATTTGCTTAAAGACTTTCCGTTTTTCTATCCTGGCCTTCCCTGAAACGGCTTCGATGTACCAGTCCGAAATAACAAACCCCTGCCGCCTTGCATAATCCTCAATGGCGAACTTTTGGCGCTCAAAACTTCCTTCCTGCTTCTCAACACCATTTTCATCTAACCCAGAAGTGGACTTTCGGCAATATGCGACATATTTCATAGGTTTCTGACTCATTCTTCATCCTCCTTCATGTTCCGGTTCACCACCGGCTTTACCGTAGCCAATGGTAAAGGTTCCAGACATAATGAAATCCATCAGGTTTTCCAGATAAGGTACCGCATCTTCTTGATCCATTCGGTCGATCTTGATCTCAGAACCGGCTAGAGCATCGTTAATATTTTTATTTAAGGCATCCATCAAACGACGAGCGGCCTCTTTGTCGACAATTTGTTCCTGAGGTTTATCATATTGGCTTTTCCATGGTCCCTGAGTTTTCTCGTCCCAGCCAAATGGTGGGTGTGTTTTTGGTTCTTGAAATCCGTGCCGTCGCGCATTTTTTAGAATCGAACACCACATGCGTTCTGAAATTCTCCACATCCTTCCTTTGTCATTTCTTAAGACAACAAAGCGGTTCATCGTGTCTTTTGCAAATCAGCCGCTGGTACATAAACCAAGTCAGCTCCAACCGTATTTCCTTGTACCGGCAATTCGTCAGCTGATTCAAAACCCAGAGTTGATTTCAATGTATTATCATCAGCTGACTTTACCATCAAAATATCTGACGAAACCGCGTGGATTCCTTCCAGCACTGATCTCAATGGCTCGGCAGTTTTTTGAGTCACTTCCTCAGACGTCCCTTTGTGGATTAAAAAAGTTCCGATCAAAAGAAGCAAAAATCCAGACAAAAAACTCGCAATAAAACTAGAGCTTGTTCCGCTTAACCAGTCTCTTAGATTTTCATTCATGATTTAATTCCTGCGGCGGGCGGCGTTGATTTTTTTAAAAATGGCTCCTTAATTTGACTCACCTCTCCTGTATCCAACGAACGGTTCGGCATGTAATTGATACAAAGCAAGAGCTCGGGCACTATGTCATTGACTACGAGCTGTTCAATAAATTCGTCCATTAGATCGTACGTCGTGAGATTTCTTTTAATTCTGAAATGGTTTTCAATCACATGCCTTCCGTCAACTGGACGTTCGTCAAACATCATCAACATATTTGCAGTGTTAAAGCATTCAACCGTCAAGTCTAACGAAAAATGCTTGTTACAAAGCGCGTAAAATTCTTTAGCAAAAAATAGAAATCCCATGATCCGTCTTAAGAACATAGTAGAGGCAAAAGCGTATTGCGATTTCTTTGCCGCGAGATTTGGCGTCTGACCTTCCGCCTTAAGAGGCATGTCTTCAAAATGAAACAGCATTCCCGCCCTATTAGCCGCAGTCCATGTAACGTTTGGCCGAACCGTGCTTGAAATCGATGAGTACCGTTCATGCCAGCGATAAATAATGGTAGATGAATGCGATTCTTGAAGATTGCTTTCGCAAAAATTTTCGTAAGAATGACGCCCTAACGAAAATTTTGAAATTAGGCGATCAGCAGATTCTCGCAGTGCACGAGCCACAGTGTCCGCTTTTATCGCAGTGAGGTCATAAAACCTCGGCTGTAGACAAACAAAAAAGAACGGCACTTTATAAGATTCGTAATCCACTTCCTCATTGTGAGGATGATACGCCCGCCCGTACCATCTTTGAGAGAGGTTTTTTGATTCCTCGAGTGCGGCATTTCTGAGCACTTCCATTTTTTCTCTGCGATTAAGTATCAAACTGTAAGCTTCAGGATTACCTTCAACTGGTTGATTAGTGTCACCTGATCGCATATAAAATATGGTCCCGCTCTTAAAGTGATGTGGCGCTGCCGGACTTTCGTCAACCTTCACGATAAGTGCTCTGACCTTGTGGCCTTCAATTTCTCCCTCAACAAGTTTTGGATCTTCCAGAAAAACCGGTGGGTTGATCATGTTTGGACTTGCGCAGACTTTAATAATTTTATCTTTTAAAATTTTCGGGTCAATGTTGAGATCGCTAAAACCAGTGGGATCCGCGTTCTGTTCGTCAACGCCGTAGATCAGATACCCGCCGAAATGATTCGCAAACGACGAAACATCCTTTGCGATGTCTTCGTTCATTTCCCTATCACGTTTGTCAACGCCGCTTTTATAATCCAAAAGAATGGATTCTGATTCTTTCGTTTCAAGCACTAGTTTTTTTACGTCATCAAAAGTTACATCGGACAATGGTTTCCCAAATATCATTGTTAATCCAGCCTCGGCGATTGATTTATAAGTGCCGCTTTAAACCTAATTGGACATTCTGGCCGTCTTTTTTCCTCAGGTATTTCTTGAAATCCGACCATCGAAGTCCGAAGCTTCTTTTCGAAACAACCAAAAATTATTAATTCTTCACCCATCGTTAGTAAATTATGAAGAACAACTTCCATATCCTCTAATACGAATGAAGCATCGCTTTGATCTCTAAACCAAGCCGGAAGGATCAATTTTCCATTCTCAAATTTGCAATTCTCAATATGCAACGTTCCGTTATAACCGCCCGGATGTTCAACCGCATTTCTTTTTTTGATCATCTTCCCAATCCATGTTTGATCCTGTTGTAAATTTTGCGCGACAAAGTCCTGTTTACCGAATTTTTCGAGCGCCCATTTGACAATCTTGCCATCGGCTTTTCCGGAAGCATCAAAGAATTCACTTGCTTCTTTAAAATCAGTTCCATAAAAAATATTCAAAATTAAAGTTAAATCTCGCAGAAAATTTTTGGCTTGATAGAGAAAATTTTCTGCGTTCGTTTCCAAATCTATAACGTACGGGACACGTACTGCCTTGCCTTGTGGTTCTTTTTTGCAATCTTCTTCGCTTTTTGAGAGCGATTGTTTCAAGTTGTCAAAAATGTCTTGGCAGTTCATTAGCCGATCCTTCAAATCGTAACAAATTTCTAAAACCTCATCTCTCTTCTCCTTGTCCAAGGCAACCCACTCAATCAATTCATGCATTTGAAGCGTCAGACGGGCTACACCAGGTTCGCCTGTGCCATGATCGGATACTTTTTGGATTATTAATGGCATTAAATTTTTTCTATTCTTTTCATATGATTGCTTATTTCAACGCCCTAATTTGTTTAAACACTTTTCCTTGTTTCGTAATTCGATCGGTAAAACCTGAGTGGTCATAACGGTCCGACGAAATTAATCTTTTTTCAAATGGAGACAGCTCCTCCGCGCTAAAAGGAAAATAAATGATAGACACAATCACATACTTCGATTTAAACCGGTTCCAGTTATAGTCGCTACGAACTTCCCAATCTTCCGATACCCACTGGGCCCCACACGAATTGAACGTTTCGGGTGCTATTGATAAAGTGGCCAGTTCAAAGCCATGTTCTTTTAGATGCTCTTCTAAAAATTCCGGCAACTTTTTCAGTTCGCCAACATGTTCCGCTTTCGTCAAAAACGCTTCAATTACGCCAAACGGGAATTTAAAAATATTTCCTTTTCCCGGACTTCCGCCGAACGATGTATAATTTAAATTTGGAATTTCACATTTGACGCATTGTTCCTGTAGATGAAGCGACATACTCAATCCGTCCTCATCAAGTTCGATCTCATGAAACAAGGAAACACCGACACCTTCGGGATAGAACACGAGACTTGAATTCATCACCGAATCACGGTACACGGTGAAGCCAAATGGCTCGGCCAATTTGGCCTTTGCCTTTTCCTTAAATTCATTGTCTTTGTCCGCGAGAAAATCCTGAACAATTTCATCAGGGCGGAGATCAAAAGTGATTTTCATAAGAGAAGCTCTTCTGATGTGATTTATTGATTTATTCATGGCACGCTGAACGTAAACGATCAACGCAATACAAAGCAGAATATTGATTAAGCTAAACACGGCGTCACCTCTTCAGTCACTAGTTTCAAATCATGCCTCACTTTGTATTACACATTCCAAGACGCGGAAAAACGTTCAGGTTTCCAGTCGGCGCCCAATAAATCTTTCTCTCCTTGGGAATGGCGCTCCGCAATTCGTTGAACGAGTGCGTTGTATCGTATGATTTTATCCGCGTAATCACGAATTACGCTGCGAGCAATCGTTCGATCGGCTTGCAACATCTTGAACTGGTCGTACATTCCTTTAAGGATTTCCTGTTTCGATAATTTTCCGTCTGTGAGCATTTCGGTCAATTCTTTGATTTCCTTTTGCTTTTGGTCGTACATGTATTCCGCATAACGCTTGAGGGAAGGCGTGCCGTCGTATCCGCTCTTGTGAAGTTTTGCGTCTCTCTCTTTCGCGAGGTTCATAATATATTCTTCTGATTCTATCTGCCAAAGCACCAGTTCTTTTATATCGCCCTTATAATATTCATAAAGCTGAAATGGAGTTCTTAACTCGCGATCTTCATCCCAGTCACGCACCATTCTGACCTCTTCCTCTGCGTCCCAGTCGCGAGGAGAGCTAGGAATGAGCCCCAATTCTCTTTTAATCAAAAAAAGGTCATCGCTAATGCTTTTCATCATTTCATTATCGTTCATACCAGCCTCCTTCTTATTGCTCTTGGACATTCATCCAAGTTTTCGGACAAAAAATTTTACCGCTGCTCTGCTTTCAATCTTTTGACTTCATCTTCCGGAATTGCGTAAGCATTTCCGATCTTGACTGCTTTCAAGGTGCCGCGTTTGATTCGTTCGTGAAGAGTAGACCTCCACATATCGAGCATTTCAGCAACCTCTGAAACGGAAAATAGTTTTTCGTTTTTCATTGGATGAATGCTACCGTCATATTGGACAATTGTCCAATCTTATTTTCACTTTACGAATCTCCATCCTGACGTCTCAATTTCGCCTCAAGCGGCATGACTGGCGCCGCAGGATCTTCTGAGCCAATAGCTTCTCTCAACTGCGACAGTTCTGGCGAGTCCGCATCGATAGATTCATTCTTTGCGGTCTTAATCTTAAATCCGTCAAAACCTTTTCGCCAAGGTGTGTTTGGGTTCGTGATTTTTCGCTTCATACCGGGACTCTTTTCCATTCGATCCTTATGTCTTGAGGCGCCACTGAAATTGCGAGCCGGACAAAAATATCAGCAAGGCACCTTGCGCAAATATCCGGCGAACCTTTGCCGAGCGTTGCGGTAATTTCGATTTTTATTTCATCAAACTCAAATTGAGCCGGAAGAAGCGGCTCGGGGCACGCCTCTTCGCACATGTCGCACTTTAAACTCACGCTCATGGGAGCTCGGTCAGAATGGTCTCTGTTTTCAGATCCGCAACCGTTGTTCCGAGAAGATCGGCCAAATTTTGCGCCTCAGCTTCGGAAATTCTTTTTGAAAAACTTGAAACAGTCTTTCCGTCATAAGCTGACAGCTCAAGAACTGGAATGTTGAGGCCTGCAGCAAGACGTGGGATTAAATTATGATCCTTTCCATTGTCACGCATCCAACGCCGAAGTGTTTGCGTTCCATTAATTTGGTAGTTTGCCATCTCTATGGCTCCTTTCTGATTTGTACTTTTTATCGGGCATACATAACCTCTTTTTCGAGAATAGAATGCTCAATCTTTTCAAGCATTGAAATCAGTTCATTACAATTCCAAACGCGATGTCCATTTTCGTCTCGCCTTATCGGTGGAATAGTTCCAGCATTCTCAAGACGTCTCAAATGGGCGTGCCGAAGTCCTGTGAGGCGTCTGATGTCGGCCAAATGATATTGATTTACGTCATAATCAACGCATCTCGCCCGAAGATGTTCGAGCGCCTGAGTGATGAACCATAAATGTATCACGCGAGCGCAACAGCGACGGCTTTTTCCAGCGAACTGAATGCGCCAGATTTGACGTAGCGCTCTGCTGCCTCAAATTTTTCTTTTGAAGCAAACGCTGCTCTGAGCGCAGCAAGTGCGGCCGCCGAACTCCAGACCGATGATTCAACTCCGGAAGCTCTAAGCAAACCGATAGCCTTTATCACCGTTTTGCGCAAATCCATCTGTGGTATACCGGCTTGCTGAATCGCATTTTGAAAACGCGTGACGAACAGCTGAATTTCAACTTCGTCGTTTTCATTTTCAGAACCCTGATAAACCTTCACCTCTTGACCTTCTTGTGTCACAAACGTTTTTCCGTCGGACGAATATCCCCGCTTGAGATCAGGTTTTCTCGCCGTGCTCGGAATGAACCTTTGCGGCCTTTCGCTTTGCTCCTGAAACGCCCGAATTTCTTCGTCGCCCTCAGTGTCTACCGGTAGGATCTGGCCGCCCGTGAGTCGGCACCATTTTCCGTCGCGCGAATAAGTAATGTTTCCGCCAGTCGGCGGAATTTCAGAGAACTCGCGCACGACTTGTTGCGGCACGTGTGAATTTTTTTCTGTGAAACTCTGCGTTCCGCCTTCGGCGAAATGCTTTTCACCAGCTTCTCCTCGCATCGCCACTTCACACGCGACCGCGGCCGTTTCGTACGGCACACCTGGATTTTCCTTCAAGTAATGCGTAATACGATCGGCGAGCTCGGTGTCATCGTAAATCGCTTCCTGCCACTGACCATCTTTGAAGATCTTCGTTTTTCTTTCCATCTTCGCTCCCTTCGCGTTTCCGCGGCTTGTCGGATAGACCTTAACCGGTCCGCCCGAAAAATTCTTCGCTTCGTTTTCAGAAAAGCCCTTTGCCTTTCCGATTCGTTCATCGAACGCTTGATCAAGTGCTGACTGCGTCTTCTCGAGATCCTGAATGATTCTCTTGACCAGCTCGCTAGACTCCGCAGCTTTCTTGATCGCTTCCGTTATTTCCCAGGCAGAATGTCGTGACACATTCCCAAAGGAAACTTGACGCACGATTTCGTCCTGTGCAAACTGAATCGCGTCCCGGTACACTCGCAGATCCACCTTCGGATGAATCCCAAGAAGCTCAAGCCGCTCTTTTATTCCGCTGCAAACGCCGAGCAAATGCCTTGGATAAAAAAGCGCCGACTTCGCTGACTCAAAAGCGTTCGGAATTTTAAACTCGCTAGGCCGTTTCTTGCCTCCGCATTTTCCGCACTTTAAATCGGGACAGCAGTCCTCTTTTCCGCACTTTTCGCATTCATCGCGAACCTCACGCCGGATGCAGGTTCCAGACGAGCAGTCGACAACGAATTTCTTGACCTTCATTTCTTCGATCCTTTCACTGCGTCAAGAATTTCGCCGAGCTTGGACTCGATCGAGGATACGCGCCCTTCAAGCGCGCCGACGCGGTCGAATTGGTTCTCGCGCGCCTTTTCAGCTTCGGATTTAAACGGCTGGACGCCTTGCTTGCGCGCCCAATTTAAAACAACGTCCGCAAATCGCGGATTTTCCGGGTCGACTTGGCCGTCAAAAACGAGTATCTCGTTCTTCGTGAGCTTTCCATCGCGGTATATCGCGACCTGCGGCGTTTTACGAAACGCTTCGACTTGTTCCTTCGCGGTTACAACGATTTCCTCGATTCGGTCACCAACTTTTCTCCGGCGAACCATATCTTCAAAGTGAATCGCGACGAGATTTCCGAAAGGCAGGTGCGAGTAAACCGCCCAAGTTCGGCTATTTTTTGCTTTTTCTTTTCTCTCTATTGTCATCGTTGGCATTTTATTTTTCTCCTTTGTTGGTTGTTGTTTCTAAAGCAGTCCGAAGCGCTCCATGTCATCGCGAAGCGAATCGTCTTCGCTGTGGCTCCAGGACTTCGAATGAAATTCGACTTCATCTTCCGAAAGGCCGCCAGGCACTGGTCCGAGATATGCGACGTTGCGTTTTATTTTTTCATGAGCCCGGGCGTGGTTAATCAAATAATTGAGCTCGGACGCGTCGTTTCTTCCCGGAGGAATAAAAATGTCCCCATCGCCAATTGGAGCGCCCAAATCTTTGAGTGCAAAGAACGCCCATGCTGATGCGTGAACCAAGTCATCGTGAATAACTGTCGAGCCCTCAGGATGGCCGAAACTGATCACGCCACGCTCGCTCACACGATATTCAAAACTTTCCAGCTCCTCAATTAAATCAGTGGCGTCCTTTGAAATCTCGCACCCTCGAGTCGACATCACTGCATGCCAATATGAGAACGCTGTCATTTTGTTTTGCGGTGTCGGATTAATGAGCTCGACCGGTAAACCCGCATTAATCAAAAGCTCAAAGAGTCCAGAGCTGTCATAACTCTCGAGCATAATTTTTGAAAACCCTCCGACCTCCTCGTGTCGCTGGATAACAAGCGCTGCGATTTCCTGCACACTCGCCATGCGGAAGATGCTCGCCCACGTGAGTCTTGTTTTCGTATCCGTTCTCGTCCACTCCGCAAGCGCGTGGCGATCCTTTCCGCGCGATCCGTGAATGCGTGCAAGATCAATTCCTAGAACGTGCGTGCCTTCTTCGACGGCGCCGAGCTCATAGTCGCACAGCGCAAGATGCATGTTGTCGCCAAAATAAGTCGTCTCCGAAACCATGCACTGACCAAGCACCTCGTTTGCGAACTCAAAGGATGGCTTTGTCTGCCGCAGATATTCAACATCCTCGGGCTTTACGTTGGGATTGATCGTGCTCGGAAAATGAAATGACTGTATGCGCTTGCTTGGGTTTTGTTTGCCCTGAAGAAACAGTTGATGGAACCAGTTCGATGCGACAGTCGGTGTTGAACCGACAAACATTTTCCGCGCGCCTTCGGGAGCAGCGAGTAGCGAATATTGCAACGCCTTCAAAACTTTTTCATCCGTATAAGCCGCCTCGTCAACGAGCAACGCAATGAAGTGAGTCGTTCCTCTGAAAAAACGTGGACGAAACCCGCGAATCGTATTTGGATTCGGCGGGACACAGTAAATCGTGCTGCCGGTCTTGAGAAGAATCCGGTGCGGCGCG
>OBEQ011226899.1_pt1 | contig 11008 bp, 8 predicted proteins | sample 1670901 | NCBI WGS metagenome assembly OBEQ01 (sample SAMEA104232315, study PRJEB22302) | groundwater metagenome | biome: forest; feature: aquifer; material: groundwater | place: USA | collected 2011-08-07 | depth 5.4 m | reverse complement strand
TGAGCGCAACATGTGATCAAAGACATATACAAACACTGGGTTACTTGTGCTGCTGCCGAGCGCTAGATAGCCGCTAGTGTATTGAAAGACTGCCGCGACAGAACTGGGACCGAGAGGGCCGTTGGTATAAATAGTGCCGGGTACTCCGTTTAAAATAATCTTACCTGTATAACTTGCTGACGAGCTTAAATAATCCACCAGCCATCCGACAAAGGCAATTGACGGCCTATCAATATTGCCAGCGTCAACTGGCATATAAAGCGTGACCCCTTCATGTCCGTTATATGTGGTCTTCACTATTTCCCAGTCGGAAGGATATTCGATTGAATAGTGATCCTGATAATTGATGTACTTCATCCAGGCTACATCTATGGGAGGTATCACCGGAGGGACGTAGGTAAAATATCCGCCGTATTCGTTAGCGAAAACAATTTGAATATCCGTAACCGGAGTTGGCGTTGGAGCGCTATTTAAAAAATTATTTTGAGCGCTTGTCTGTTGACTTACTGATTGCGATCCGCCGCCACCTACTGAATTTCCGGATTGATCTGCAGAATTATTGGACGCAATTTGTTGTTGAGTTGAAGCTGGATATGCCGCGCTCTGTCCTCTTGATCCATAATATTGACTTGGAGCGGGTGTAGGACTCAAAGACGCCCTAAAGAAGGACCCAATAAAATAAATGAATTTAGTCGTAAAGTGCGTATTTGTAGGCGTAGCTTCCGCTAAGGGCGATTGATCCGATTGTTCAGTCGACTTCGCAGAATCATATGTCACAGACTTAGAGTTTGCTTTATCATTATTTAAAGTTTTATGTCCGGCGTCACTGCTTATCAATGACATACTCGCAATGCCTAAAACCATTATCAAGATAATTGCGAAAATTATAAAAAGCAGTTTTTGTTTGATAAGTAAAGCAATTAATTTACCAAAAGTTTTATCATAATCCATAAACCTAATTTAAGAATATCGTTTTGAGTAAACGGATGCAAGGGGATATTAATTCAGAGCGATAAAAGGGAAGTGCATTATGGCTACTGGCTATTGATAAATTGTTTCTTTAAAAAATTCACATCGTCAAAAAGAATCTGATACGCTCTTTCAGTAATTCTTCTTCCTTCCTCTCTCTGTAAAATATTGTTAAATTGATCCAAATTCTGTAAAACTGTTTTACTGTTCCCAGGTAATGATGCCTTCTCTGCCTGTTCTATATTCCGTATAAGATTATTAGAAACACTTTTATGAGTAATAAGATCCATATTAAATAATTCATTTATATCATCAATTACCTTTTGAAATGTTATTTCTTTTTTAATAACTAATGGCTCTGTTACATTTTGGGTATTCTGCACGTGATATATTTCCGTAACTTCTTGTTTTGCTAAGCCATGTACTTCTTGTAGAGATACATTTCCTTGCTCATCAGTTTTTGAGAAGTCCAAGGAATAGCTACCCTCTCTTGTGCCAATTAATTGAACTACATATTCGCCTTCGCTAGGATTGATTTGTTGAAAATATTTAGTTTCACCAACTGCCGCAGATTGCCCATCAACTGGAGCAATACCTGACTCAGTTCCATAAGATGATTCTGGTATATTTTCAATGAAAGCCTGTGTTGTTTTATCATATCCTGTCGTGTTGCCTAAAGGGTCTGCTACGAGTAACTGTATAGGAGAATGCCCACGGATTGTTAATGTCTTTTGCGGATTAGAACCTTTTTTATATGTAATAACCTCGAATACATTATCAAACTTATATGTCTGACTAAGAGGTTTTCCCGTTTTTCCAGGATTATTGGGAGTAAACGGATATAATGCAGGATCAACAATATTGTAATCAGGTTTACCATTTACATCTGGTAATTTTTCGGATAAGACAAAAAAATGAGTACCAAAGCTGGTGTAAACCCCAACAATTGGCAGGTTACCGTCGTTAAGCGCGTTATCAATTGCCTTCTGCCCCGCAATCCAATCACTACTTCCATTTCGGAAAATGATCGAAGGCGCACCAAGCTTAGTCGTTGCAGATACATTTCCCCAGATAATTGAACATGCCGTAAATCCATTATGTCCAGTAAGCCAATCATTTAAACCACCAGGATTTAGTTGGCTGGTATCAGGCAAAAATATTTTTCCATACGAATAAAATACATCTGCAACAGAAGTTACTGCACAACCGTAACTGTACATATCCCCACAGTCCAGCGAATGATTCAGATGGGTTAAATAGTTAAACGGGAGATCTGGGGCAGTACTCCATCCGGGGTCGGTTTGTTTAAAGTCAGCTGTCGACGATGGATTAAAGATTTCTGCGCTTTTCATTGAATTCCCGACTTCATCACTACCTTTGTCATTGCTTCCTCCCGCTACAAATGCTCTTCCATCTTCAAGTAATGTAGCACCATGGAAAAAACGTGAAGCATTCATAGATGAAACCTGTGCCCAGGTATTAGCTGTAGGATCATATATCTCTGCACTAGCCGTCGGTGATGCATATGTCCCTACATCCGTAACTCCTCCTGCTACTAATACCTTTCCATTAGGTAATAAAGTAGCTGTATGCCAAGCTCTAGAATTTATCATACTCTTTACCTGGCTCCATTGTTTACTTACTGGATCATATAATTCTGCTGTTAATAATGGTGGAAAATAATGATCACTATCTAACTTTTCAAATCCTCCTGTAACTATAACTTTCCCATTTGGCAATAAAGTAGCTGTGTGTCCAGACCTGGCAAAAAACATATTAGAAGTGGTCGACCATGTGTTGCTTTGGGTATTATAAATTTCTGCACTATTTAACGGATTAAGCCCTTGGTTACCTATACTGCCTCCCCCAGTTACTAAAACTTCACCGCTTTGTAACACTGTGCCAGTATGAAAATTACGAGGGGCATTCATAGGAGCAGCTATTGTCCAACTGTTTGTTATCGGATCATATATTTCTGTATCTATAAGAGATGGGGAGGAAAATTCAAAACCCCCTCCTGCAACTAATACTCTCCCATCAGATAAACGGGACGCTGTAGACCTTATTCTTTTAGGATTTATCATATTCCCTGTTTTTCTCCAAGTATTATCTGTGGAATTGAATAATTCTCCATATTGAGAATCTTCAGCATTTACATCATTTCCAAGTCCAGTTATTAATACTTCTCCGCTGTTTAATAATGTAGCAGTATTTCCATAATGTAAATCTTTTAAAGCACCATTTACGACAGCCCAACTTTGAGTTTGTAAATTATAAATTTCCGTATTTTTGTCATAGCCAAGCACTAATACTTTATTATCAGACAGTAATGTTGCTGTAGCATTATCATGTGGCAGGACAAGACTTTTTGTAGGAATCCACGTTCCAATACTCTCTGCTGCAAAAGTTTGAGAAAATAAAGACCTACCCAATAAAAAAATAATACTGAAAAAAACGAGGACACTGAATAAAAATGAAAAATATTTTATTAATTTTAGTTTCATCTATCTAATCTACTTTAACAAAAAGCTCTATAATTAGAATTTCATGTTATGTGCTAAAAGTCAATCCTGAATTATAAAATATTTATCTATGGCGAATAGTTTACAGTCATATCATAGAGCGCCGGCGTCTGCGTAGCATCGTTGGTCAAAAACCGAAATTTATAACGAAAACAGTAACCCGGGTTTTTGTAATAAGTTAAATAATTCCCAATGGGTAGTGTACCAGTTATTCTTGCTCCGACAGGGGTGAAATAGGCTGCCGGATTACCGTTTGGTCCGACATATTCAAAAGTTGCATTATTACAGTCACCGTTTAATGGACTTGCAACCGCGACTTGAGCTGAAATACTTGTCGCAGCAGGTTGGGAAATATTCGCAACAAATCTATTGAAGGCTGCGCCGGCGCTCGCATCAAACGGCGCTGATTCGTAAGTCCCCGGCACCCCTATCCCTGGAAATCCACCGCCATTGCCCCCGAGAATTATATTTAATACCGCGCTTGAGTCTACAACATAAGCATAAGCGTAGCCGTTACTTTGGGCAACAGCCGCGATACCTAAAAGTCCATTTGTATAAGACAACCCTCCGCATTGTGACAATGCTCCGGTTTCACTGGAAATATCAACAACTTCATACTGAAAGGAGCCTCCTGTCCCAACAATCAGCGCCCGGCCGCCCGCGACAACTGTAGTACCGGTTGGAGTCATGCCATTGGTATCAAATTGACCAAGAGCCGTGCCGCTTGCATTAGTAAGTTTTGGATTTGTTGGATCTTCAATGTTGACAATATAAAAATCTTTCTTTCCGGCAACGACGGATGTTACCAGATACGCTCTTGACGGATTTGAAATGCCTGTATTCACATAGAGATCGGCCCCTGATTGCCCTGTGCCGGGGGCAAGAGTTCCCGCATAAGAAGGACTGCTTGGATTACTGATGTTGATAACTCGTAATGGATTGGTCGTTGAGCTTGTGGCGATATACGCGTAATTTCCGGCGACTAAAATTTTGTTTCCAATAGTACTGGCGCTCGTTGGATCGATTTGATTGCCTCCTGTATTTTTTAGAACGGGCGATAATTTATTTGTCACATCAAAGATATAGAGCTTACCATTGGTAGCTGTAGCGTAAGCGAAGTTTCCAGTGACAAAAACGCTTTGTCCCTTTACGCTTCCGGTGCCAAGATCCATAGAGCCGACCTGCTTAAACTTGGAGTTTGTCGGCGGATCGGTAAACTGAGTCATATCCAATATAATTACCTGACTGTGATTTGAGTCTGTAGTTATATAAGCGTATCGAGTATCGGAAAAAAGCCCGTTGGTTTTCGTTGAATTTGAATTAAATACTCCAGCGTTTGACGCAACCGGTGGATCCTGATTTATCGTAAGATTTACTCTCTGGAATCCGTTACCCGAAGCGTTTTGTCCCTGTCCGACAAATACCGCTCCTTCGATCGCTGATATTGCGTTGGCCACTCCGTTTTTTTGCAAAGTATATTTGGTAATTGACTTACTAGGATTGCACCAGTCTCCCTTGCCGCCCGCGCCCAGATCTACTTCGCCGTCGTTTGCGATTGATGTACCCGATGTTGCGACGACGGCAGTACTTGTAAGAAGAGTTCCGGATTTGGAAAAATCCGCGGTTGTCGTCTCATTATACGAAAGATTGTTGGTACGGGTTAAATAAAGCGTTGAGGTGATTGAAGAAACATGCGGCAATGCCCAGGAAATAGTTATATCCGCTTTCTTGGTTGAGGGATCGATATAGCCGCCGGATGAAACTATCTGGCCGGAAGCAGTAGCCCTACGGGTATCACCTATCACGACTTGCCGTGTAAAGCCGCCGATTGCTGAAGTGCCAGGTGAAAGTGTCCAGACTGACCCCGAGATAGCCGGATAATACGTGCCATTGACAGGTATATTTGACCATCCGGATTTCTCGACCGCTCTCACTGCTTCCTCAGCCTCTTTGAGAATTGCCGTCGCATCTGACTGCTGTTCCTCACGTAATTTTCCGTCACGTGAAGCAATAAGACTCAACATAAGAATTGGTATAAAAAGAGTGGATAGTCCTATTGTCAGAAGTAGTTCGATGAGTAATTGGCCTTTGCGATATTTCATTTTATTAATTTACAGTTGTCGCGCCGAATCTATTTACCGTCACTGTTTTTTGAATGTTTGACGAGCTATCATTGAAAGTAACTGAAAAGCTTGAGCCGGTGCAACAACCCGCGACTTCTCCTGTTCCTTTCAGAAAAATCAACTCATGATTTGGAAAAAAGTCAGAGATTTGAGTAGTCGATGGAAGACTTACGACAAAATTACCAGAGCTTGTTGAAGACCATGTACCGCTAAAGAGCGTATAACTACCGGAAGCAAAGTGTATGCCATAATTATCGGCCGCGCTACCGCCCCCGGTATCCCCTGTCATAGCTTTGATCTGCTGGTTTTTTAGATCGGACAGAAATGTATCAAGGGTGGTTGAGATATATGAAGAGTGTACCGAGCGACTAAGATAAAAACCGGCAATTGAGAAAAATACGGCAATTATACCCATAATCAAAGTAACCTCCGCCAAAGAAAAACCCCTTTGATCTATCTTCATAATTTAATGACATTGACAACATTCTATCTCGGGCCTGCTCCGACTTGACTGATCAAACTATACATTGGAGCAATAATAGAGACCATCATGCCTCCGATGAGAACTCCCACAAGTACAAGCATCAGAGGTTCGATGAGAGCGGTAACTGTTTTTAAGGTACTCGCGACTTCATAATCCAAGTATTCGGAAATATCCTGCATACTTGTGCTTAATGTGCCGCTCCTTTCCCCCGCTTCAATTATTTTGATCATAATTAAGGGTATGATTTTTTTGTGATCTTTTAACCCTTCGGAAAACTTTTTCCCGGCCGTTACATTTTGTCTCGCATGGACAAGAGCGTCATATATTTCTTTTTTTATAACTGTCTCTTGTGATAACTCCAGAGCAGTCGTAATCGGGATACCTGAATTAAGCAGTAGATAAAGATTTCTTGAAAAACGGGTAAGGTCAATTTGGCGCGCGAGAAATGAAATAAGAGGCAAGGAAATCAAAGCGCGGATAAAAAATATTTTATATCGTTTGAACAGATATATAAATCCCGCAATGATAATTGCAGCGCCTGCGATAATTTGATATGGATAGGCAAAGAGCGCGCCTGAGATTTTGAACATGATTTGAGTCGGCAGCGGGATATTAACCTTCATTCGAGAAAAAACTGTGGAGATTCTTGGGACTACGACTGTGAGAATAACACCCATCACGACTAGGAAAATGACCATAATAAAAACAGGATAAATCAATGCTCCTTTTATCCGGTCATTGAACTCCCTGTCTTTGAGGGTATTGATTTTCATGTCTTTAAGCGCTTCATCCAGAGTGCCGGCTTCTTCTGAGGCTTTGATGATGCTAACGGTAACTTTGTCAAAAACACGGGGGAATCTGCCGAATGTGTAGTATAAATGCTGTCCTTGTCCGAGGTCTTCTTTCATCGCGGTCAAAATCTTTTTTTGATTACCCTTCGCGTCCTCAAGGAGTGACACAACGACCTCAAGAATCGGGATTCCCGCGGCCAGCATCGTGTGCAGATTGCTCACTAATCCGACCTTGTCGCTTGTCGAAAGAGTTATATTTGATTTGCTGAACTGGACTTCTTTCTTCTCCTCTTTCATAGTGTTTCTACTTTTGTCACTCTCAGAACTTCTTCGATAGTTGTGACTCCCTGGATCACTTTGTTCAAACCGTCATCAAGCATTGATGTCATACCGTATTCCTTTACCGCTTGCTGCTGTATTGTATCCGCGTTTGCTTTTTGGGTAATCAAGCGTCTGATATTGTTAGTGACTTCAAGAACTTCAAAAACTCCAATTCTTCCTGAATAACCTGTCTTATGACACACCTGACAACCCTGGCCTTTGTAAATGCGAATTTGTTCTTTGGTACCGAAATGTTTATCCAGCATGTCAGGGGATAAATTTTGCGACATCTCTTCTCTGCTAACCTCGATTGAAGTTTTGCACATCTCGCAAATTTTACGAAGCAGTCTTTGCGCGACAATGACGTTTACAGTTGAGGAGACCAAAAACGGTTCGACATCCATATCTATCAAACGAGGGAGAGAAGTAGCGGCATCGTTGGTGTGAAGAGTAGACAATACCAAATGGCCGGTAAGCGCGGCGTTGACAGCGATATTGGCGGTCTCCTTGTCACGGATTTCTCCAACAAAAATAATATTGGGGTCCTGGCGGAGAATCGAGCGAAGGCCGCTGGCAAAGGTGAGATTGGCTTTGGGATTTGTTTGGATCTGATTAACTCCTTTCATGCGATATTCAACAGGGTCTTCAATCGTCGTAATATTTTTCTCGCGGCTATTGATGATTTTCAAGATTGAATAGATTGAGGTAGTTTTCCCTGATCCTGTAGGGCCGGTTGAAAGAACCATACCGAAAGATTTTTTGAAACCATTGGTTACTTTCTGCAGATCCAGCTCATTCATTCCCAAGTCAACGAGCGAAAACTGCCTAAACCTAGATGCCAAGAGACGCATGACAAGCTTCTCGCCATACACAATCGGGAGGAGTGAGACACGGATATCAAGTTCTTCCTCAGCTAGCGACACTCTCATTTTGCCGTCTTGCGGAGCCATATGTTCGTCAGTTCGAAGACTTGTCAGGACTTTGATTCTGGTTACAATCTGTTCATGCAGTTTTTTGGGCAACACCAACACGTCATGAAGAATGCCGTCAATCCTGAATCTTACTATCGTATCTTTTTCCTGCGGCTCAATGTGTATGTCGGATACCCTATCTTGATAACTGTAATTGATAATAAGTTCAACTATCTTGGAGATAGACGCCGAATGGGAGGCAGCCAATATGGCGTCAAACGTTTTCTGTAGATCCCTGCGGTAGATCCACAATTTGTTGTAAATATCTCTTTCTGTCGCGAAGTAAGTAAACGCTCTCTGATTAGTCTTATGCGTAATCATCTCCAGAACCAAATTATCATAAGGATCGGCCATAGCGACTCTAACCCCCTCTTTGTCTCTCATGAAAGGAATGGCCTTGTGCCCCCGCGCAATTCTCTCAGGTATAATACGATACACGTCTTCGGGTATCGTAATTTTGCTAAGTATAATAAAGGGAATTTTCATTGAATCGGCAATGATCATCCCCAGGTTCTCGTCCGTTACAATATCTTTTTCTATGAGAGCGTCGTCAAAGCCGATACTGGAGTTTTTCGCGTATTCGATTATTTCATCCAGTTTGGCAGGATCGAGTAATTTGACTGTTAAAAGTAAAGACTTTAATTTATCGTCAGTGATTAACATGGGCAGTAAGAATTATTTCTTACTTAATTGTAGAATCATTTGCAGTAAATTGTCAAAGTTGAAAAAACTTTTGTTCACATAGCCTTTGGCGCCAAGCTCCTTGGCGCGGTCTACGTCTTTCTGCTGGCCGAGAGTTGAAAATACTAGTACCGGAATTTGGCTCATAGTCGGATCATTTTTCATATCAGACAGGAGTTCAAAGCCGTCCTTTTTGGGCATGATGAGATCAAGGAGTATCAGGTCGGGCTTAAACTCAGGTATAATTTTCAAAGCCTCAATGCCGTCACCTGCTTGTCCGACTTCAATGTTTTTTTCCTTCAGCTTGAACGCGTAAAACTCACGAAAAAATTTGTCATCCTCAACTAATAAAATGCGCATATTACTCTTTTACTTTTTCCAGATCGTTAATTCGCTCGGTCAAATCTAGTTCGTTGCCACTTGCTTCTATTTCATTCATTGAGTCAAAAAGCCGAGTTATATCAGATTGAATTCTTATTAGTAGGTGGTGTTTAACTTCCACATTTTCTTTTTCTTCTTTATTGAACAAGTACTCAATAATCTCAGAAATTTTGGCGATATTAGTGTAGTCCATCATTTGACTTTGGCTTTTTAACGAATGGGCGTCAAGATGGACTTGTTTTATTGTCGCGTGTGTTTGTTCACCTTTGAGCAGGAATGAGATGCAGGCCTGCATATTTTCTAAATAATTTCTGGCGGTCTGCAAATATAATTTCTTGTACTTTTGCACGTCGTCTTGCGATAATGGCATAAAATAATCTCTTTATTAAATATACTTAGATTTTCTTTTAAAGTCAATGATTTTTGGCACAGTATTTTCTAATCCAATAATGATCATGAAACGGAGTTTTAGAAATCGGAAGGATCAAGTCCAATTTCTTTGAATAACTTCCCTTTCTTCTCTTGCATTATTACAGCATAATCATTACCGCTCATGCAATAGGCAATTTGTTTGAGTTGTTGAGGAGTCACATCTTTCTTCAAATATTTTTCAAAGTTTTTTATGCTGGTTAGTTTCTGGTAAGGGTTTTGATAGACGTCATATTTCTTTTTCTGCTTGCCTTTTGCGTCTATTGTGATGGCCGCGAATCCACAGGGTTTATGAAAGTTAAGGTATGGATTAAACACAGATACCATAAATTCATTAATGGCTGGCGCATGTTTTTGATTGATGTAAAAATAGCCCATATTTTTCTGATTATGTTGTTTTTGCTTTCTGCTAAAGCGTTATCCGTTGTCTTTCCTGATCTGTTTTTTGTGAGTTTAACCAACAGTTTATTCAATAATTTTACTAACCATCCGTTAATGTATTCACTGCCATTATCCGTATGAAACTCAATAATTTTGAATGGATATGAATCAATCAGCATCTGGACAATTGGCGTCAAATATGCTTCTGAGATCTTCTCCGTACACAAAACAATTTGCCATTGAGTTATCTCGTCAACCGAGTTGATATAATAGACTCCTTTCTCTTTATTCTTGTCTCCCTGATGCACGCTGTCTACTCGAATATAGCCTGGCTTCCCGTCTGGTTCCGGTTTTCTCCGTTCGCCAATGTTGCGTTTGACCGGATTTGTTTTTGTATAGGTGAGACTTGATAGAACATAGCGTTTTGTTTTACGTAAATTGTAAATATGGGAAACACTAATGCCACTGATCTTTTTGTATTCCTCTTTTCCAAAATCAATATATTCTCTTTGCAAAATGTTCCGGGTGGCAACCCCACTTAATCTTCCATGCAAATTGTCTGTTGTTGCTAAAAGAACAATATCTACCGCTGTATATTTTTTAGTAAAAATATGCCGTTTGTAATCTAGCCTATAGGGATTACCATAGAATGATTTGGCAACTACTCTTGTTACCTGAGCAGTTGAATAACCGGTGACTTTTCCCACATACCGTTTTATTAACCCTTTCTGTTTCTTGGAAAGGGCAGTGTATTTAAACTCATCAAATGTCTCTTTGATAAATGTATACTTTTCCTTCTTTGACGCAACTGAAAAATCAAGCGCTGTTGTTGTAAGTGCTCACTGGACATAGTTTTCCAGTGTCATAAAATCCCTCCTAGCCTCCCTTTACAAAGGGAGGAATCCCCTCCTTTTTTAAAGGAGGGTTAGGGAGGATTTCTCTAGGCATGAAATTT
>OBEQ010951185.1_pt1 | contig 11008 bp, 12 predicted proteins | sample 1670901 | NCBI WGS metagenome assembly OBEQ01 (sample SAMEA104232315, study PRJEB22302) | groundwater metagenome | biome: forest; feature: aquifer; material: groundwater | place: USA | collected 2011-08-07 | depth 5.4 m | reverse complement strand
CAACGCCGCCCGCCCCCCCGCACCAGCCAGCGTGATTCCAACAACCGCGCGCTCGCGAGCCTCGGGCTCTAAGTGCGCGACGTTGTGTGGCATCCGCTTGGCAGGATCGCGGACGGCTGGGAGATCACCGACAAGTGGTGACACGCCCAAGAGCGGGGATCCGAGGCAAACAATAACCCTCGGGCGAGACCGCACTCGCAGAACTTCGGTTCTGCGCTTTATCAAGTTCGTCACACAAGGTGGTGAACTTGTAGAGAAAAGTTCTTTGAATACTTCACGGAGAACCCCGGAGCCACGGTTGTGTGTTCGACAAGATCGAACATGCGACCGTGGCCCTGGGGAGCCCGATAGTCCGGCAACGGACGATAGGTGGTAGGGGTGACTCCCTTACTGCTCGGTGTGCAAGCATCGTCATCCCCATATCATTCATGAGCGGTCCGCACGGTAAAGCGGAGGTCGATGACCTTACCCCGATCATGTGATGATACTCTCGGTGCTTGCAGGTGCCGAAGAGAGTCAGAAGCTCAAAGGAGCCTGCAAGCTCTAGAGAGTGGAAAGTAGGTGAATTCCTGCCACCGGTCGCAAGCCGGCTAAGGAGCTCAGCTCGACTACCTACGTTCGTCACCCACTTCATTTATGGAGTTAAACCGAGTGGTTTAGCCAGGGTTGCGAAATGTCGAGATATACCGGAAGGCGTCGGGCCATACCGTAATGCATGCCGAAAGGTGTGTGAAAAACGGGAGCAGGGATCGCACCCTGCATGCATGAAGTCTCTGGCCGAGATGAATTGCAAGAAGCCTCCGGTGAAGTTTGGTGACTTTTTAAAGTCACGGGTCAAAGCTCGGAACCGCTCGCAGCGGTGGTCAAAGCGGGAGGAAACTTTCGCAGATCCGAGTCGGCAGGGGACTAACCTCATTTCTTGCCACAAATTCGCGGTCCGCATGTCGACCCCGCCTTCGGACCAAAAAGACATCGCCGTTTTGCTCGAGAACGTATCTCGAGCACTCTTTCAAGTTCGTCACACAGAGTGGTGATCTTGTTGAGAAGTTCTTTGAAGAACGGAAAAAGTGTGAGCCCGAAAAAACTGAAAAAGGCTCGTGCCTGGTGGAACAGAGACCGCGGTGACCTGCGGCGCGCCGGCAAGTCGCGTGTCGGCGGTCACTACTATGTGGTCCGCGGCGTGATTCTCGTCAAAGGACGGGGCGAGTAAGTATCGCGAGATCGATGGAAAACCTCTTCGCCTACTGATCGGCGCGTAGGTCAGAGAGAAAATGTTTCTTCATTTTTAGGAAAAGTTCCGTGAAAAATCGTCCTGATTCTCCGGAGTGGATACTCCGGACCATGCGCCGGATCCTGCAAGAGTCCGGCATCAAAGCTGCGCGTCGCTTCATCGACTCGCGCGGTGGTTCCGCAAAATGGGAAGCCGCCGCGCGCGAGATCGGCCGTGCCGTACGCGCACTTGAGCAATCATCTAAAAAGGGGAACTTGGTTCCCCGTTCTATCAAGTTCGTCATCACAGAATGGCGGACTTGTAGAGATAGTTCTTTTCAACACACAGCATCACACAAGGAGACCACATGATCATCACCAACGCTCTGTCGTTGAACATGCTTGCCGTCGGCAAGATGCCCACCTCGATGCAGGTTTATGAAGTCACGCTCGAGAAGGCACGCGCCCTGGCCGCGCAAGAGTCGTTCACTTCCGCCGTCGGTCACGCCGACACCGCCAAGATCATCAGCGCCGAGCTCGGTGTGGACGTCCCGATGAACCGGGTCTCACTCGAGATCAAAGAAGGCAAGCTCCTCGTCGGCCAGTACACCGGGCCGCGCCTGCCGGAAGGCGCGTCGACCCTTCCCGAGGGCGCGAAGATCAAATGGCTGGTCGTCGAAGTGCATGCATTTCAGACCGACCTGCGCGGGGTCAACGGAGGATAGCAACCTAGCGGGACTTAAGTCCCGCACTTTATCAAGTTCGTCACATGGGGTGGTGAATTTGTTGAGGCAGTTCTTTTTTGGAGAGACATATGTCGAACCGACATCCCGTTCACCCAGACTTTGCGAAGTATTTGGACAGAAATGCTCGGGTACATCGCGATGACGCGGCGGCGATCATGGAGTACGCGGGTGTGAACAGTCCCTCGGGCAATTATGCCCAGGACATTCCACCTTATCTCCTTGGTCGTGCCGTGAGGAAACTCGTCTACAACTACTGCACCAAGATAGTTGAAGATGATGCCTCCATGGTGATAGAACAGGACGACGAAACCATCACGCGAGAATTTCTCGCCGGTTTCCTCGACCTCGAGTTGTGACTTCCGGAGAACGCCTCGGCGTTCTCCACTTCATCAAGTTCACGAATAGTTTCGTGAACTTGTCGAGAAGGTTCTTTTATGAGAGGAAATATATGGCAACGTTAAAATGTGTCTGTTGCGACAAAGCACTTACGCCCGTTCAGGATGAGCCCGAGTGTTTCCAGCCCGAGCTGGGAGTGACCTGCACAGCGCGCGGCAACTTCGGCAGTACGGTGTTCGACCCGCTCGCGATCGAAGAGCGCGGGAACGAGCTCCTTTTCTTTCTCTGCGACACTTGTCTCGTCGCAAAGAGAGAGTCGATCTACTTACTCCGGGTCAAGCGCAGGAAACCCACCCCGGCAACCAATTACCTGAGCCACTGAAAGGAAAAGCCATGAAGAAAGTCGAGAAAACTCTCGCGCCGCGCCTCCCCGAGGCCGCGCGGAAGAAGTTGAAGTCGGGCGGTACGCACAAGAACAAGAAGGCGCACAAGCGGAAAGAGAAACACGAAAAACGCGGCCTGGTAATTCAGGCCGCACTTTGTTATATAATTGAACGCATATGCCACCAAAAGAAATACGTCCCGGAGAAAACTTACCTAAGAGCAAGGAATCCTCAACCGAGAGACTTCGCGGTCTTGAGCGCGCACGCGAGCATATTTTTCGCTCCAAAGAGTTCTCCGATGACGAACAGCGTCTTGAGCAAATGCAGGAGATCGACTACCGACGCGCTGCGCTTATCGCCGACGGCGACGAGTATACAGCCCACAAAGAGACGACCCCGCAAACCGCATTCCAAGAGTTTTTTACCAACCAAGCCGAACAGTCACTACTCGCACTTTTTGAAAAAGGAAATCTCCACTACCACCTTCCTCCCGGGATCGAATATATCGAAACAGAAACTGACAACGGGAACACGGTCGCCTTTCGCATGGAATTTGTCGGGCAAGAGGTCATAAAAGATCGCGGGATCTGTCGCTTCCAGCTGCGCGTATTCGAACCATATGACGCGGATCAGGGCGGACACAACATTGAACACGCGGCGGTCGTCGACGTGGACCTTCTCACAAAAACGGTGCGCACTGTTGTCGTTCCGGTAGGTATTGCACATGAACGCCCGAGAATGCTTCTGCCTGCGTCACCTGACACAGGACTCCTCTCGGGTAAGGTCGCCATCGGACTACGCACCCTCGTTTCAATTCCAGACCAGATCCCCAAGGCAGCCGGTGACGGCATCACGGAGGCACACGGAGCCGTGGATGCGCGGAAGAACACACTCGCTCCTGTCGATCTGCTCGACCAAATGGAGAGTACGATCATGTGGCGGCGCCGAACGCTCACCCCCGAGACAGAGTCGACGCTTCCCGCTCAAGTTGAGTCACTACTCAACAGTTGGTCGGACGAAGAAAGAGCGGTCCTCAGAGAAGCCGGTGAGGGCTCCATTAAATTGCGCATCATTTCTAGTTCCGGAGCGAACGAAACGGCGCAGTTCTACGAAGCCGAAGAGCACCCTGATGCGGCGGACATGGAAGCTATCGAGCGGACTGTCCACGCGGAGTTTGGACGCGGGGCCGAAGATGTAACCATTTCATGTGTTGGCTCGTGGGTGCCGCGCATGCAACGCAATCTTCCGCCGGGACCAAGTAAACGCCCCCACCTAAAAAGGCGACGCGAAGGGATCCGGCTCTACCTGAATCCCCGCGCTTCCACCCCGGAGCTACTTGAGCTCCGAAGAAAGTTCAATGCAGGAGACACACTCAACGACAACGAGCAGGAACGGCTTTGTCGATTAATCGGCATGAAACGCGTCGACCTCTCTATGGTTCTTGAAGAAAAGAGTATTACATTCAAAGATGGATCAGAGTATATCCAACAAGACGACGCGGGGAGTCGCATGCCGATACCGTCGACATACCGACGACAATTATAGCCGGACGCATAATCTAAATTTCTTACGAAACACCCGCGCATCGTTACGATGTGCGGGTTTTTTGATCAGGCTACGGACTCCGGGGCGTTCGTCCAGACGATATAATCGTCGAAACCACCTCGGGTGGCACGCTTTTGTTGACGCAGGAGTTCCAGTCCCGCCGGTGACACGCCCTTTTGGGCCGCGAGAGCATACATGACCTCGAGCATGTCGGCGAGTTCCATCATGTCTCCGGAGTCGAAAAATTCGTTTGTCTCTTCAAAAAGTTTTTGGCGTAGAAGGTCTTCGTGTTCCACTGCCGCGGCAATTCGATATGGGAAAGGGGCGCCACCCGCAATGGCAATAGCAGGTATCTTGTCCCGAACAAGTTTTTCCATGTCACTCTCCGAATGCACTTCTGCATTAGTTGTACTCTTTCAACCAGCAGAAAGCAAAAAAATATTATCTTACCTGTTTCCGAGTTATTTGGGATGCAATTCGCGTTTTCTCTTCCGGACGATCTCGGAGAAGCCGTACGTTCTGGTACCGCTTCCCGAGGCGTTCGGGAGAAAAACGTGAAGTGCGCCCAAATTACTCGGAAACCACTCGGAAGACCTCCTCGATCGTTGTGAGCCCTTGGGCTGCTTTGAATATCCCGTCTTCGAGCATGGTGAGCATGCCTTCTTTGCGCGCGGCTATTTCGATCTTCTCGGCGCTTGTCTGCTGAAGGGCAAGTTCGCGGATCGCGGGAGACATCTTGAGAACTTCGTGGATGCCGATACGTCCCTTGTACCCCTCATCACAATCCTGGGACGACTTCGGTTTATAGAACGGCACGTCCTTCCACTTCGCCCCCTTGGGGACAATGCCCTCGTCGACAAGCGCCGTCAGGATACGCTCGAGGTCCGCACTCTTGCCGATCGAGTCGATCTCCGCGTCAGTTAAATTATATTTCTCTTTTTGTCCGCACAGTTTGCGCACAAGACGTTGTGCGATGATGACATTCACCGTCGAGATGATGAGGAACGGCTCCGCACCCATGTCGATGAAGCGCGGCAATGCGCCGGCGGCGGAGTTCGTGTGGGGGGGGGAGAGAACGAGGTGACCCGTCAGAGCGGCGTTGAGACCGAGTGATGCGGTCTCACCGTCGCGGATCTCTCCCACCATGACGATGTCGGGGTCCTGGCGGAGGAGTGCGCGCAGGCCCATCGCAAAGTTCAGTCCGATCTCCGGCTTTACCTGCGTCTGATTGATACGCGGCATCTGATATTCGATCGGATCCTCGATCGTCGAGATATTCACATCCGGCTTATTCAAAATATCGAGCACAGTATACAGCGTCGTCGTCTTACCGGAACCCGTCGGCCCGGTCACAAGGATCATGCCCACGTGTTGTTGCATTGCCTTGTGGATCGCTTCCAGACCTTGCCCGTGGAAACCGAGCGACTCGAGTGAAAAACCACCGGATGACTCGCGGAGAAGACGCATGACCGTCTTCTCACCGTGATGTGTCGGCAGTGTGGACACGCGGAAAGATACCTTCTCGCTGTTCATCTCGATCTTGAAACGACCGTCTTGCGGCAAGCGCTTTTCATCAAGCTTCAGATTCGAGAGAACCTTGATACGCGCGGTGATACCCGGGGCCGTGTCGCGCGGGAGCACCATCGCGTCGTGGAGAAGTCCGTCGATGCGGTAGCGAATGAGGAGCTGATTTTCCATCGGCTCGATGTGAATGTCCGACGCGCCTTGAATGATCGCGTGATTGAGCAGTGTGTCGACAATACGAATGACCGGAAGGTCTTCCGCAAGCTTCTTGAGGTCTTTTTCCGAGGCGGGGCCGCCTTCGCCTTCGTCCGCGATCGCTTTGATCGCCGCTTGGGTCTCCGTCTGGATGATGTCACCGAACTCGGCCTTGAGAGACTTCTGATATTGGAGGAGAACGCCCTTGATCGATTCCTGATCGGTGAGGCGCGCAAGGACTTTGAGACCCGTCTTTTTGCGCACGAAGTCGATCGCTTCGAGGTCGTCAATATCGAGCATGGCCACTTCGAGTCCCTGATCGGTCTTACGGAAAGAAATGAGGTTGTGCTTGCGTGCGATCGGCTCGGGGACGAGAGAGAGCACGCCAAAGTCGATCTTCTGGCCCTTGAGGTCAACGAAGGGAACGCCAAGAATATACGCCTGTACACGCCGGAGGTCATCCGGGGAGATCTTGCCCTGACGCACGAGCGCGTCGCCGATCGTTCCTCCCTCTTTCTCGACATCTTTATCGGCCGCGGTGATCTCCGCCCGAGTGACGAGACCCGAGTCGAGGATGAATTTCTTGAGTTTGCTTTCTTGAACGAACATACGGGTTAGTCGCTAGATACTAGAGACTAGAAAAATGCGGCTCTGATTCACATGTATTATATAACGGAACACAGCAGATGCCCCGCCTCACCTGTTGACAAATACCTTTCTCGGAATTATGCTTAAAAGATAAGGACGGGTACTGTAAAGGTACCTTGTTTTATTTTTTTAATAATCAGGAGTATCAAAGTTATTCATTTAGTTGGAGCAATATGTTGGACCTAAAAACGATGAAAAGCGCTCTCGAACAACTCGAGGAGGAGCGCGGGATACCGAAGGAGAAGATCTTCGACGCGATCGAAGCGGCTTTGGCGGCCGCTTATAAGAAGGACTATGGCAAGAAGGGCCAGATCGTCCGCGCAAAGCTCGATATGGATTCGGGCAAGACCGAGTTCGTTCAGGTGAAGATCGTCGTCGACGACACCATGGTGCGCATGCCGGAAGAAGGCGAAGAGGACGAAGAGCCGACGGAATACGTTCCGGGCAAGCTTCCGATCGCCGGAGCACAGCCGGTAGCGGAGGGTGCGGAACCTGCGGAAGGAGAAGAAACCGATCTCCGCGTCCGCTTCAACCCCGAACACCACATCATGATCGAGGACGCGCGCCTTATCAAAAAGGATTCTGAACTCGGCGAGGAACTTATCTTCCCGCTCGAAATGAAGGACGATTACGGCCGTATCGCCGCACAGACCGCAAAGCAGGTCATCATCCAGAAGATCCGCGAGGCGGAGCGCGCCTCCGTTCTCGACGAATTCGCCGAGCGCGGTGAAGAGATCGTCACGGGTCTCGTTCAGCGCATTGAGCGTGGGAACATCTTTGTCGACCTTGGTCGCGCAACAGGAATGCTTGCCTACGAAGACCAGATCCCCGGCGAGCACTACCGCATGGGCGAGCGCATCCGGAGCTACCTCTACTCAATTGAGGAGTCGCCCCGCGGCGTCAACCTCCGCCTCTCGCGCGCACATCCGAACTTCGTGCGTGCACTTTTCTCGCTTGAAGCTCCCGAGATCGCAAGCGGCGCTGTCGAGATCAAAGAGATCGCACGCGAAGCCGGAAGCCGCACAAAGATCGCCGTACACTCAAATGACGACCACGTCGACCCGGTCGGCTCGTGTGTCGGACAGCGCGGCGTGCGCGTTGCAACAGTCATTTCGGAGCTGGGCGGCGAGAAGATCGACGTCATCGAATGGTCAGCCGACGAGAAGCAGTTCATCGCCGATGCTCTTTCTCCCGCACGCGTACGTTCCGTTGACCCAAATACCACCGAGCGTTATGCCAGCGTGGAGGTTGCGGCGGACCAGCTTTCGCTCGCGATCGGTCGCGGCGGACAGAACGTGCGCCTTGCCGCAAAGCTGACAGGCTATCGCATCGACATTAAACCGACGGGTCCGGAGGGTGCTGAAAAGGCTGTTTCTTCCGAGGACGTGAAGGAGAAAACACCGACCGAAGAAGTTGCCGAATTCATCGCCTCCGACGAGTCCGCCGGAGAGCCGCTGGAGAGTGTCTCCGCGGGCGAAGAGAAAAAGTCCGACGCCGAAGCGGTGAAGGACAACACGAATGCAGAGTAGCAGTAGATAGTGGCTAGTTGCTAGTGGCTAGTCACGATCCAATTACATTCGCATTCGCTAGCAACTATTTACTAGCAACTAGCCACTGAAAACATGAACCTATGGCATGACATTCCTCACGGTGACGCCGACGAGCTCAACGTGATCATCGAGATCCCACAGCTCTCGCGCGTGAAGTACGAACTCGACAAGGACACCGGCCTGATCAAATTCGATCGCGTCCTCTACTCGCCGATGCATTACCCGGCAAATTATGGATTCGTCCCGCAGACACTCTGGGAAGACGGCGACCCCCTCGACGTGCTTGTTCTCGGACATGAGCCGCTCATCCCCGGATGTCTCATCGCAGCACGCCCCATCGGCATGCTCGAAATGGTCGACGGCGGCGAAGGCGATGCGAAGATCCTCGCGGTTCCGTCCGCAGATCCACGCTTCAAGAACACGAAGGACCTTGAGGACCTGGAACCGCACTTACTCGATGAGATCAGGCACTTCTTCCAAGTCTACAAGGATCTTCAGAAGAAGGAGGTCAAGGTCGGAGACTGGAGGGGCCGCAAGGACGCCGTCGCCGCCACAGAGCGCTCATTTACTCTCTATAACGAGAAATATGGGAAGTAGGGCACTATAGAAGATATTAAATACTAGGAAATACCAAGCTTCCCCATTGTCCACAAGCCAGCAAAAGCCCTTCCTCTACAGGAAGGGCTTTTGCTATATACTAGGAAAAGCACGTTAATCATTATTATTTGTTTTTATCGTTATGAAATCAGCACTTATTGTTTTACTCGCGACAGCTATCACTTTCCCCTCTTTTGCATTCGCCGAAGAGACAAGTGCGTCCGCCGGAGCAAGCTCCGAGACGACGGTCACCACCGCTCCGGACGGAACGTCGGCATCAAGCAACACCGGGGCAAAGACAACCGTGCGCGAGTCTCCCTCGCGTCCGTCGACCGGGAATTTGCGTGAATCTCCGACACTGCCGTCTCGCCCCGGCGTCACTTCTCCGCGGGATAGCGCCACCGGACAAGCGACGGGGAAAAGAGTTATGGCCGCCGACGTTGACGGTGACGGAAAGGTCGACATCGTATCGCCCCGCGATGCGGCATCGGGACTTCCGACGGGTAAGCGCCAGTATCAACCGATCATCATAAGAAAGGTGACCGATGCGGAGGAGAACGAGCAATCGCGCCTTAACGGTCTTCCTCCGGGAGATCCCATGGGAAAGCGTATGCAGAACGCCTCCGGCACAATGCACGAGAAGATGGGAGAGCGCATGGATGAAGCAAAGGAACGTATGGGTGAGCGCAAAGAAAATCATGCGAAGGAAATGGCGCGGAAGACGATCCAGCGCATGGCGGCCGCAATCGCACGTATTGAGCAATTGGCAACCCGCGTTGATTCACGCCTCCAGAAACTTGCCGCGAATGGTCGAGACGTCTCGACGGCCACGCCACTTCTTGCCAAGTCGCGCGAGAAACTTGCGGCCGCCCGCATCGAACTGACAGCGGCGGAGGCCGCCGTCACGACAATGACTCCCGGGACAGGAACCTCGACGATGCCGAGCAAAGATAATCCGGTCCGCATGCACCTTGAAGCGGCTAAAACGCTTATTCATGAGGCGCACAAAGCGCTCGAAGAAGCAGTAAGTTCCATAAAAGGTAGCAAATCGGTGACCGCAAGCACATCAGCCGCGGTCGGCGTAGGCGCACAATAATTCTGATTATCAACTAAAAAATACTGAACAAAATGGAACCCAATCAAAACCCAAGCGGTGACGCAAAGAAGGGTCTCTCGCCCCTAGCGTGGGTGGCCCTCGTCATTGTTGTTGTCGCCATTGTCGGCGGAGCATGGCTCACAATGCAAAAAAACACGACAACAGAGACAACATTGCCTCCGATCACGACAGCAGAAAAAGCCGACGCCGCAACTGTCGCTCTCTCAGAGCAGAGTTCATCGGACGAAGTCGCCGATATCGACACGGACCTTAAGGCGACGGACTTCAACGCGATGGAGGCGGACATGCAGGCAATCTAAGGTCAGTTGCTAGTGGCTAGTTTCTAGTTGCTAGGGAATGCAAAAACACAACACCTCTTCAGGTGTTGTGTTTTTTGACTTTGTTAGGTTTGCAGGTTAGTATGGCGAACATTCATTCATCCTCATTTTATGACCGACACCGAAAAAACATACACCGTAAAAGTAAAAAAGCTTCCTCATTCCGAAGTAGAGTTCACGGTTTCTGTCGCCGCCGCGACTTTTGATGCCGCGCGTGACGAGGCCATTGAACACCTCGGAAACGAGATTGAGCTTCCCGGATTTCGGAAGGGCAAAGCACCGGCAAAGCTCATTGCAGAGCGTGCGGGTGAGGCGGCAGTCCTGGAGGAAATGGCCGAACACGTCATCATGCGCGTCTATGCGCAGATCATCGTCGATGAGAAGCTTGATGTTCTCGGTCGCCCGAAGGTCAACCTGACGAAGGTCGCCATGTGAAACCCGCTTGAATTCACACTCACGACCGCAGTCATGGCGGAGGTGAAACTCCCCGACTTTATGCCGATCGCCGCGAAAGTAAATGCCAAAAAGGAGACGCCCGCCGTAAACGACGACGACCTCAATAAGACAATTGACCAAGTCCGCTCAATCGCGGCGCGGAGAAAAGCCGAAGCTGACGGAACACCCTTCGATCCGGAGGCGCCGAAACCGGAACTCACCGATGATTTCATCAAAACTCTCGGTGACTACGCGTCGGTAGAGGATTTTAAAACGAAAGCGCGCGAAGAGATCTTGAAAGAAAAAACGCGTAATGTGTACGAAAAGCACCGCGTCGCCAACCCAGTTCGTGGCGCGCACGAGAAGCTTCATCGCCTGGCCCCGGAGCGCCCGCGGTCAATCGTTT
>OBEQ011463521.1_pt1 | contig 11009 bp, 13 predicted proteins | sample 1670901 | NCBI WGS metagenome assembly OBEQ01 (sample SAMEA104232315, study PRJEB22302) | groundwater metagenome | biome: forest; feature: aquifer; material: groundwater | place: USA | collected 2011-08-07 | depth 5.4 m | reverse complement strand
GGAATGTTTTCTCTAATTGCAGGTCCGGATGCAATCGCTGCCATATTTTGCTCGGCAACTCAGACCTGAAAAAATCTATCCGGATATTTTTGTGCAAAAAGATGAGCGTATGTTGATTCTGTGAGGTCCGCAGACAAGGCAACAACATTAGGATTTTTTTCTCCAAGTGTCAAAAGCCCTTCACCGTAGCCAGCGCGGGTTGGTTTTACCTCTACGTCTTGGTCAAAAAGTTTTGGATTAAGTTTTAAATCAGGATTAAGCATATGTTTTTAATTCTTCAAGTGCCTTTTTTGCCTCTTCCTTATTTGGGGGTTTGCCGTGCCAATGATAGTCATTTTCCATAAAACTTACTCCTTTGCCTGGGATAGTGTTTGCAATTATTATAGTTGGTTTATCCGTGACTAATTTTGCGCTTTCGATAGCGTCGACAAAACTTTTAATATCATTTCCATCTATTTCTAGGACATTCCAATTAAATGACTCATATTTTTCCTTCAAAGGGTCCAAAGGCATAATGTCTTCAGTTCTGCCATCAATCTGAATATAGTTCCTGTCTATCACTTGAATTAAGTTATTTAATTTATATTTTGCCGCAAACATAACTGCCTCCCAGGTATTTCCTTCCTCGTGTTCACCATCTGAAGTTAAACAATAAACATAATAAGATTTCTTATCCAAATTTCTAGCTAATGCAATTCCAATTGCCTGAGATAATCCTTCTCCCAGGGGTCCTGAAGTTGTTTCGAGTCCGGGAAGAGAAGTTCTGTGAGGATGGCCTTGCAAACGGGAATTTATTTTTCTTAAAGTTTTCAATTCTTCAATAGGGAAGTATCCGGCAAGCGCCATAGTTGCATATTGAACAGGACAGATGTGTCCATTAGACAAGACCAGTCTGTCGCGGTCAGGCAAACTTGGATTCTTTGGATCATGTTTTAAAATATGGAAATAAAAAGCAGCAAAAATATCCGCCATTCCAAGGGGGCCTCCCGAATGACCGGATCCAGCTTCCAAAAGCATCTCCATAATGAGTTGTCTAATCTTATTTGCCTTAAGCTTGAGATCTTTTAACTTTTCCTCATGTAATTTTTCTATCATTGGTTTTATAATAACATTGTCTTGAATTCGTTTTCAACAATCAGTTTAGAAGTTTAGAGGTATTTATGTTTGAAGCGAATATCCTGAGGTGTCAATACGATATCACATCGGAGGCGTGGAGGGATTTTATAGCTTATCTCTTGGCGTCATGTTTGAGCCAGTTTTTTCATTGAATTTATTGTCTGAATGTCCCCTCGGAGCTCAAATTGACTGAAATTGTTCTCAAGCCAACAAAGGATGAATTGACGCCAATCATGCCCTTTCTTACCAATTACTTCAATTACCAAATTAGCTCTTTTTTCAGTTGGTTGACTTGAATAATAGCAAAATGGCGTTAGAGTTTGATGATCTTCAAGCAGTTCTTTTCTTCTAAAGTACCATTCCAATTCCCCATATAGCTTTGGGTGCAATATGCCGGATCTATAGTTACCTTCCTCGTACCGGTTTGGATGAGTTGCATGAGATATTTCTGTTGCAGCTGCATCTGTAAGATTTTCCAGAAACTTCTCAGAAGTAGTACTGGTTTTTAAAGAAACAATAAAATGGAAGTCTCTTACCCTTCCTCTATTGTCTTTTAACCCGTCTAAGTAGTTTATATAAGCTTGGTCAGAAATAAATGATCGTGTTTCTGGTCTTGTCATGTGTGTATTTTACCACTATCCTTTTAGAATAACCATCAAATCCGAAACGTTGGAGGGGAGGCGGCCGGTTATAATTCCATCTCCTGTTTTTTCAAAGAAAGAAAAACTATCATCTTCTGCAATAAATTTATTTGGGTCAAGTCCAAGGGATTTTGCGTTTTCCAATGTTTTAAAATCTCCAATTGCGCCGGAAAACGGAGAATTGTCCCAGCCATCGGAATCAAAAGAAGCAATTGTTGCGTTCTCATCAATATAAGGTAATGCTGCCAAAACTAGCTTCTGGTTTCGTCCGCCTTTTCCATTGGAATGCAAAACTTTTACAGTTGTTTCTCCAGCGGCAAGAAGTATATGATGAGGTAGTGTATTATCAATTAACTCTTTGCCAACAAATTTTGCCTCTCCTTGAAGTTTATCTGAATAAATTATTGTTTTAAAGCCTAGCTCTTTTGCTTTTCGCTCCATTGCTTTCAATGCTGTTTGATTGTTTAACAAAAGAATATTTAAAGTATGTTGGAAATATATGTCATCTTTAGGGGTTTCCAGGAAATCATCAGGGGATAAATTAAGTTTTTCCAACAGATCATATCTTTTAAGAACCTGTATGGCATGCTGTTTTGTAGTTTCATCTTTTACTGTTGGACCTGATGCAATAACCGAAAGGTCGTTTCCGGGAACATCTGATGCAATAACACTTAATATTGAGGAAGGATACAATAATTTTGCCAAGCCTCCTCCTTTAACAAGAGATAAATGTTTTCTGACAATATTCATTTCTGTAATTGTTGCTCCAGATAAAAGCAAAGATTTATTAACTTCAATTAATTTTTCTAAACTTACTTTGTATGGAAGTTCAAAAAGTGCAGAGCCACCTCCTGCAATTACAACGATAACCAAGTCTTTTGCTGATAAGTTACTCAATTGCCCTATTGTTTTTTTCGTGAAAGACAAATTATTTTCTGAAGGCAATGGATGAGTGCCTATGGTAAGTTGTATTTTTATCCCGAGGCTTCGGGATTCCGGCTGTAAATCTATAACATACCCTTCGGTTAATAAATTATTCAGAATATTTTCAATATGCTTTGATAAGCCTGCAGACCCCTTCCCAAAACCTAATAAAAAAATTCTTTCAAATTTTTTTGTATCAATTGTTTTATCCTGGATTGTTAGAATATTTTCTTTTAAAGAAAAATTTTCCTCAATTATATTTTGGGGTTGTATTGAAGAAAGAGCCGCCTCAATAAGTTCTAGACAAATTTTTCTTTGAGGAGTTTTATTTAAAGCATCAAAATTTTTAATTAATGTCATTTGTCTTCAAGAAGTCTGACTTCTTTCAATTTCTTTAATTTTATTAATTCTTCTAATATGTCTTTCTTCGTTAGTAAACTTTGTTTCTAAAAATATTATTACTAATTCTTTTGCCAACTCTTCATCAACAAATGCAGATCCTAAGGATAAAATATTTGCATCATTGTGTTCTCTGGCAAGTTTTACGTTCTCTGCATTAAATCCCAATATTGCTCGGATAGTTTTTATCTTATTTGCAGTTATACATTCACCTGCGCCGGATTTTCCAAAGACAATACCAAATGATTGAGAATCTTTAGATGTTTTTTTGGCAGCTTTTGATATGAAATCCGGATAATCGTCGTTTTTATTGTATTCAAATGCGCCACAATCTTCAACATCAAAACCTTTATCCAAAAGATAAGACCTAATTTTTTCTTTTAACTCAAACCCCGCATGGTCAGTCCCTAAATAAATTTTCATAATTAACCTGTACTGGTAAAAATATGGAAGAAATGTAAGAAATTATTGCTAATAGTTTCTACAGTCTTTTCTCTAGTTATTTTACCATTTTTAAAATTACTAAGAGGTTGCCAAAAAACAGTTCTTCCAACTGCAAAGCCGATTACTCCTTTAACTTTTGCTCCAACCGCAATCCATTTTTCTACTTTTTCTTGATTTTCCGCTCGTCCCAAAATTACAATCCCAACATTTTTTCTCTCTCCTTCTTGCGCCTGAGACACTGCCAACCTATAATCTTTCTCGTTTTCCATCCCTTCAATTTTCCATATATCCGGTTCAATACTCGCATTTTGCAGTTCTTCTATAGCTTTTGTTGTTAGAGTGGGTCTTACTTGCGTGTCATATCGTTGACTATTGCCGCTAACATTTCTAAGCTGTGGTTCTGTTGGTGAAACTAATACCTCTAATAAAAATTTATAAGAATTTTGATGACAATAGTTACTTAAGATTTCCAACTTTTGCTGCTGACGCATTTTAGATAAAGGATCATCATCCGGATTGTAGCGAATAAGAGCTTTTACAAATTTCGGCGAATATTTTTCTATATGCTTTCCAAATTCATCTCCATACTCAAAAGTAAATTCTTTTTCTCCGCTTTTTTCTGTAGTTAGGATAACGTTGTAGTTTTTATTTATTGCATCCAGAATAATCTTATCTGAATATTCTTCATCAACCAAAATTGCCGCTTGTTCTTTTGAAATGCTTTCAGATACAGATTTTTTGAAAGCTTCATAAATAATTTCTTTTGTTAAAACTATTGCTTCTTTTTCTTTAGGTGTTAGATTTAAAATATCAAACCCAAACAATTTTGCAAAAGAAGACCTATGATCAAATGGAAGTATAAAAAGATTCTTTTTGTAACCTAAATTATTAAACATATAGAAGTCCAGCTTGCGCGCCAACTTTTCTTATAACAGATGCCGAATTTTTTGCTCCCCAATCCATAGCATCATTAATCGATTTGTTATTTATTAATGCAGAGAGAAAGCCCGATGAGTAAGCATCACCTGCGCCAGTTTTTTCAATAACCTGTGTTTCAACTATTCCTTTTTTTGAAATATTTCCCAAGGCATCGATTGCAAAAGAACCATTTTTTCCATCTGTAATTATAACAATCTTCGGCCCAAGCTTTTGTAGAGTTTCTAGAAGTCTTGTTATAACTTCTTTATTTCTCTCTTTTTCATTGGTAATTTGTAATTGGTAATTTGTAATTTGGGCAGCCTCCTCTTTATTTACAAAAAGAACATCTGTAGCAAGCAATATATTCTCTATATTTTTTAAACCAGCTTGGATTTGTAATGTGCCGGGATTAAAGGCAAGACGACAGTTCGTTCTCTTAACAAAATCAACAGTTTTATTATAAACATCTATCCACTCTTCTCCTAAAGAAGTTAAATAAACCCATTTTGTTGATATATTTTCAAAATTAAAATCATGAGACCTTTTTACGTGTTCTGAAAAAATTGTCCTTTCCCCTTTAAAATTTATGATTGTAGAGAAAGACGATTGCTGTCCTTCTGTTTGCCTGACATTTGAAACATCAACTTTTTCCTTTGATAAAGTATTTATAATTTTTTGGGCAAATTCATCTTTTCCTATTTCTGCAACAAGCGTAGTGCTTAATCCAAGACGAGAAAGACCAACAGCAACATTAGCAGCATTTCCTCCGAGTAAAATCTCTGCCTTGTCAACAGTTATTTTTTCACCAAATTTTATACACAACTCATTAGTTTCTTCTATTAAACGAAGATGATTATTTGCCTCATGGAGAGTTAGAAACGTATCAATTTTTGCATTCCCGACACATACAACATCAAATTGGCGCATACTTCATGCTAACAAAAAAGCTCTTTATTTTGCAATACGCTTATTTTGATCGAATTGGTTAATAAAGAGGTAAATGGATATACCATATAGAATAATATGCGGCCAGAGATTTTCGCCAAGATAGAAAAGGAAAAAAGTCAATAACGATAATAAAATAAAAAGGGTTGGTATAAGAGCGAAACCAAATAGAATGAATAATCCTACTCCTACCTCTAGAACTGCAGCTATAGATGAGGCAAAAGCACTATCTAATTGAAAAACCTGTTGTAAATGATATTGGTTATAAACAGTTTCAAAAAGATGCTGATGTTGAATCTTGATGGTATACGCGGTATAAAAAATCGCTATTCCAAATAATATACGAAGAAGAATTTGTGTTTTAAATTTTTTCTCGCCAAGCATAAAAAACAGAATTACTCCCACATAGCCTATGTAAGTTATTGTATAAATTCCGAACGCAAAAAACGCATATAAAAACAAGAGTAAAGCAAAAGCTGCCGCAATTGGCATAAAGAATCCAAAAAGGAGCATAAAGCCTGAAAGATAAAGAGCGATTTCGATAAAAGGGCGTAGGGAATCTTGTGCAATATATAGTTCCGGACCAAATAAGGAATGGGAAAATGCGCTAAAGATAAGAGAAATGCCTAAGGAAAGACGCAGAATAAATGGACCAAAGCGAGCTAATTTTTTCATGTAGTTATTCAAGGAATAGCCCCATTTTGTCTTTAACAGGACATAAGTAAGCGCATAAAACACCACCAGTGAAAAGAAAATGAGGATAGTTATAGGTATATTTTGAGGAGTAAAAAGGGGAGAAAAAGGATTTTGAGAAAATTCTTTAAGCCCTTCATTAAATTGATCCCTGTTTAGAACATACGCTTCGTGAGCAAGGGCTCTGCTGGCGTTTAATAAATAAAAAATTAAAAAAAATAAAATTCCCTTCCTCATTAGCCTACAATACAGTATACACCTTGAGAAAAGTTTATGGAATAGATAAGATAGAAAAATAGCTTATGGTAAATGTTGTTGTTTTGGGAGGAGGATTTGCAGGAGTAAGGGCTGCTTTAACCCTTAAAAATAAAATTAAATCATACGATATTCATGTAACTCTTATTGATCAAAACAGTTTTCATGTATTTACCTCCTCTTTATATGAAGTTGCAACTGCGGAAGAATCCAAAAGAAATGTAGTGATCCCATACAAAGCTATATTTAGGCACTCAGTTGAATTGGTTCAGGGAATTGTTCAGGAGGTCGATTCTAAAAAACAAACAATTTTTCTAGATAATCAAAAAGAATATTCCTATGATTATTTAATCTTTGCTTTGGGAAGTAATACGGAGTACTTTGACATTGCGGGCGTTAAAGAATATGGAATTCCATTAAAAACGTTAACAGATGCGGTAAAAATAAAAAACGCTTTAAAGGCTCTTAGAGCAACTGATAGAAATAAAATTATAGTGGGCGGCGGAGGATTTTCCGGAACAGAACTTGCTTGTGAGCTCATAACTCATAAAGGTCATTTAGATATTACTCTTATTCAGGGTTCGTCAATCTTATTAAAAGAGTTAGGAGATGGAGTTTCACAGCTTGCAAAAAAAAGGCTTGAAAAAGGAAGTGTCCATATGGTATTGGGAGAACATATAAAAAAAGTTACAAAAGAAATTGTTGAGGTGGAAAGCGGAAAGACCTTTCCTTACGATATATTTATTTGGACAGGCGGAGTTCGCAGTAATAAATTATTGGGAGACATAGAAGTTAATAAGTCATTGCAGGTTAAAAATCAAAAAAATATATTTGCAGCAGGTGATGTGGTATCCCCGGGGGTAGCTCCAAGAGCAGAAAAAATGGGGGAGATCGCAGCAGAAAATGTATTAAGATCTATTAAATGTGAACCGCTTTTGTCTTATAGCTATCATGGTATGGGATACGTAATTCCTTTGGGAAGTCATTTCGCCATATTTGCTATGGGAAGATATCATATTTCCGGGATTTTTGCATACATGCTTCAACAGCTGATTTTTCTTCGTTACCTTTTAACCATCGTACCTTTTCTTGAAGCTTTAAAACGCTTTATAAGATTTGAAAGGGAGCTAGGTTGACAGGTTTTTTTAAAAGCATTAGTATTAAATTGCTTGATGATCATAAAAAATATGCTCCGTACAATTTCCAAAGTTCTTCCAACTAGAGTCGCATACGCCCATTGCGATGTTCCTTGTGGAATTTATGATCCAAAACCTGCGCAAATTGCAGCTGCTACAGTTCTGAAAATGGTGCAGTTTATTGACGATCTGCCAAAGGGAAACCCAACAGTTAGTGATAGAAATAAATTTGTCCGTTGTGTTTTGACAAAAGAAGAACATGCGAGAAAATGCAAGGAAGAAATTTTAATATTATGGACAGATTTTTTTAAGCCAGAACATTTAAAAATGTTTCCCAATCTTCACGATACATTTTGGAAAGCTGCCAAACTTTGCTCTACAAACAAACAAGAAGTTAGCATAGAACACGCAGGAGAATTAGTAAAAGCGGTTGATGAGATTGCTGATATATTTAATAAAGCAAAAGCGGCATCAAACGCGTCTGCTACTACAAAAAAGTGATTCCTCTTTTCAAATTCAAAATCGAAGGCCACAGCATGGAACCAACTTTCCTAAACGGCAGTTTTCTATTGGTTAGCAGTATCCCTTACTTACTTATAAAACCTAAAGTTGGGGACATAATAGCTTTCAAAAAAGACGATAAAATATTTATAAAAAGAATTGTTAAAATAAATGGGGAAAAATATTTTGTCAAAGGAGATAATAAAAATGACAGTTTAGATAGCAGAAAGTTTGGTTGGATAGAGAAAAAAGAAATTGTTGGCAAAGTTATAGCTAAAATTTGAAATTTTTAATTTTCAATTTTTAATCAAATTTCAATTATTAAGATTTAAAAATTAAAACATTTAATATTCACTGAAAATTTTAAATTTAAAATTAAGAATTATTGCATATTAGAATATGATTTTTTGGATTATTAATATTGTTTTATTATTAATTATTATTTTTCTTTTTCTTCTTCTCTCTATGTTTTGGCCGCCGGACAGCCCATGGGCTCCTTGGTGGAGAACTAATAAAAAGACAGCTCGCGCGATGTGTCGGTTGGCAAAGGTAAGTAAAAAGGATATTATTTATGATTTGGGATGCGGGGATGGAACGGCATTAATAGTTGCTAGCCAAGAATTTGGCGCAAGAGGCGTTGGAATAGAAATTGATCCCTTACGAGCATTTATATCTACTTTAGTACTACATAGCGCTAAAGTACAGAATAAAATAATAATTAAAAGAAAGAATTTTTTTGATGTTGATATTTCAGAGGCTTCTGTAGTATTTGTTTATCTTGTTCCTAAGGCTTTAGAAAGACTAAAACCAAAACTTTTAAAAGAGTTAAAACAGGGGACTTTACTTGTGAGTTTTAAGTATAAAATTAGCTTGCCCCTTGTTTTTCATGACAAAAAAAATGATATTTATTTATATAAAATTAATAGCATTTAAATAAGTTGATTCTATTTGCGTCTCCTTCGGATATTACAGGAACACTTAAAATATTCTTGCAAGACCTATAAATACTTTCTTTTACAAAAATATTATCCAGAATGTCTTGTTTAATATTGTAAGATGGATAATTTGCACCATGAGTAATAATAATAGTTTTGCTTTTGGTTGCCTTATTGGTTAACAATTCCTTATCATAAATCTTTCTTGAAAAAAAATATTCATGAGCATCATTGACATTTTCAAGTGCCGGAATATTTGTAAGGGACAATAATGCAGGAGTAATATCATTTACTCCGTATAAAAAATCAGGTTTTTCTGCAATAATTGTTTTCGTAATTTTATTAATGTCATGCAGTTTACCTAAATTCTTATAAGAGGATACATAGATGAGCAGGTTGGACAAAAGAAAAAGACAAATTACAGTTGGAATGACTAACTTTTGCAGATTAAATGTTTTTTTGAAAAAATAAAATAACTCGTAGAAAGAGATACAAAGAAAAGGAGTTGCAAAATTGAGATAAAGATAATAAATATCCTGATAAGCAAAGAAAAAAATTATTGACAAAATTGATATTAGTCCAAATAAAATATTCTTTTTGATATTCAACATATTAAACAAAAGTAAAACAAATAGAGGGAAATCTTTTGTTATAAAAAACCACATTATATTTATCTTTGAAAGACCTATTGGCCGTATTAATGAAAACCCAAAAATATCGAAGAAGAATTGTTTTGGAGCCAGTAACAAAAATGGTAATAAAATAAGAATAGCCGCTAGGACAAAGCCAATACTAAATTTAACTATTTGTTTTCTATCTTTTTTTATTACAAGATAAATATAAAAAGAAAGAGCTATGGGAAGAAAGTAGGCTTTTGTTAAAAAAGACATAGCTATAAAAATCCCGGAAAGCAGGATCTTTTTTTCTTGCAAAAAGAAGTAGCTTAATACTGCAAATAAAGAAGCTGTAAAAACTCCAGTCTGATGGTCAGAGGTTGAGAGGACCATGAGAGAAAAAATATACAAAAAAGAGCTTACTATTGATATGAGGTAATCCTCCGTTTTTTTATATGTTATTAAATATATAAATGCTGTAATGACTATGACTTCAATAACAGAAGTGAAATAAAAAAGCTCTATATTTTTTCCGGTTAACATGTAATAAAATGATGATACATAAGAGAAAAAAGGGAAATTAGAGAAAAAAATATCTTTGTACAGAAGCTTTCCCTGAAATATCTGATAGGCAATATTAAAGTAAATATTTGTGTCGGAAAGACGAACGCCATTATTTACAGCTTTTATTATTAAGAAAAATAGTATTAAGAAAGTAAGAGGAATTATTTTTTTCATCTCTTAATGCTTCGACTTCGCTCAGCATTAATCCTGAGCTTGTCGAATGGATTAATTTTCAGAAGTATCCATCGAATTTTGTCTAGAATTTTATAAATTTCATAAAGAAAAGGATTTATAACAAGGTCAAAACTTCCGACAAATTCAATAAGTTTTGGACCATATCCTTCTTTAAATCTGTGAAACCCATACCATGAATCGTTTTTATCGGGGTTTGGACCAAGAGCTCCCCACATGTCAAACTTTTTAAGACCAAGTTTTTTTCCAAATAAAATTACCTCCCACATCAGAAGATTTGATGCCATTGTTTCTCGGTGCAAACTTGAGGACGCCCCATATGGGTAATAGAGGGTATCTTTGTAAACAAATAAAATCCAAGCAGCCAATGTTTGACCTTTATATTTTGCAAGAAACAGATGAGCTGTTAACCTTGAAACTCCGCTTGTCGCTTGTCGCTTGTCGCTTGTCGCTTTTAGGGTTTCCCACATCAACCTATGATAGTTGTCCGTGTGGGCATAAAAACCCTGTCTTTTTATTGTTTCATTAGTCAATCTAAGATATGTTTCAAATGCCCCATCTGAATTATCTTGAATAATTTCGACTCCATGTTTAAGTGCTACTTTTATGTTGTAGCGTGTTTTTGGATGCATTGTTTTTAATAACTCTTCTTCCGACTTGGTTAAGTCTAGGATGAAGGTATATTTTGTGAAAAGAGGATGAAACGAATTGAGAATTGAAAGTTGAGAGTTG
>OBEQ010117528.1_pt1 | contig 11009 bp, 13 predicted proteins | sample 1670901 | NCBI WGS metagenome assembly OBEQ01 (sample SAMEA104232315, study PRJEB22302) | groundwater metagenome | biome: forest; feature: aquifer; material: groundwater | place: USA | collected 2011-08-07 | depth 5.4 m | reverse complement strand
GCGCCCCCCAACCTCTCTTGGCCAATGGCCCCCCTCCCGTTCGGTCAGCGAAATCCCCACCGCCTGCACCGGCGCCAGCCACACCGGCAGCGCGCCAGCGTAGTGCTCCAAGAGCACGCCAAAAAACCGCTCCAAACTCCCCAGGAGCGCGCGGTGGACCATGACGACGCGATGCGGCTTGCCGTCTTCTCCGACGTAGGTCAAATTAAACCGCTCCGGCAGCGCAAAATCGCACTGAATCGTGCCGCATTGCCAGCTGCGGCCGATGGCGTCCGTGATGTTGACGTCGATTTTCGGACCGTAAAACGCGCCCTCGCCCTCGCAGACGGCGAAGGGAATCTTGCGCGCGTCCAGCGCCTGGCGCAGCGCGGACTCGGCGTGATCCCAGGCCTCGCGCGTGCCGATGAATTTCTCCGGCCGTGTCGAAAGCTCGATTTCGTACTCGGTGAACCCGAACGTCTTTAGCACGTCGAATTCAAATGCCAGGATCCGGTCGATTTCCTCCACCAACTGATCCTCACGCAAAAAGATGTGCGCGTCATCCTGCGTAAACCCGCGCACGCCCATCAACCCGTGCAACACGCCGGATTTTTCGTTGCGGTATACCGTCCCCAATTCAAAGAACCGCAGCGGCAGCTCACGGTAACTGTGCAGCGTTGAGCCGTAAATCAACATGTGCCCCGGGCAATTCATCGGCTTGATCCCGTGCGGAATCTCTTCGGCCTCAAACAGAAACATGTAGTCGCGGTAATACTCCAGGTGCCCGGATTGTTTCCAGATATCCGTGCGGAAGATGTGCGGGGTCGCCACCGGCTGGTAGCCGCGCTTCAGATGCTCCTGCCGCACATAATCCTCGATGACCCATCGCACCCGCGCGCCCTTGGGATGATAAAACACGACCCCGGGCCCGGCGAGCTCTTCGAAGCTGAACAATCCCAGATCTTTGCCGAGCCTGCGATGATCACGCCGCTTGGCTTCCTCAATCCGCGTCAAATGCGCGTCGAGATCTACCTGCGTGAAATAGGCGGTGCCGTAGATCCGCTGCAGCTGCTTATTTTTTTCATCGCCGCGCCAATACGCCCCGGCCACCGAGAGCAGCTTGATCGCCTTCACCTGCCCTGTCGAGATGACGTGGGGCCCCTCGCACAAATCCACGAAATCCCCATCGGTGTAGATGGAAACCTTCTCGTCTGGGATCCCCTCGATGATTTCCAATTTATATGCCTCGCCGCGTTCCGTGAAGTACCGCGTGGCTTCATCTTTGCGCATGAACGATTGCACAAACGGGTAGTTTTCCTTAAGAATCTTGGCGATCTCCGCCTCGATTTTCGGCAAATCCTCGTCGGTCAGCTTCACCGGCAAGTCCAGATCGTAATAAACCCCGTCCTCAATCGGCGGGCCGATGGCCAGCTTGACCTGTGGATGCAAGCGCTTGACCGCCTGCGCCATGATGTGCGCGGCGGAGTGCCGCAGCGCGTGCAGATCTGCCGCCTGCGATGTTGGATGCGACTGCGTGCTCTTCACGTTGAGACTCGTTTGTTGATGGTGGGCGATAGAGGATTCGAACCTCTGACCTTTTCCATGTCAAGGAAACGCTCTAACCAGCTGAGCTAATCGCCCGCGGAATGTCGATTCCCACATAGAAAACTGCCGGGGGCGGGAATCGAACCCACACACCCTTGCGGGTAAGAGATTTTAAGTCTCTCGCGTATGCCAATTTCGCCACCCCGGCGCGCCGACTGACCCGGCCTCTTCGCGTGTTCATTAAACGAGGCGAGGACCGGATTCGAACCGGTGAATAACGGTTTTGCAGACCGTCGCCTTGGACCACTTGGCTACCTCGCCGCACCAATGCTGAGACTCTGGGAATGATCGACCCATGTCACACGTGGGGCGTTAAATTTCGCCGTTGGATTGGAACGTGACTTGACCGCCGACGCGAAGGACATTGACGCCGTCTGGATGATTGCCGTCTTTGTCCTCCACCAGCGCTTGGGTGGATTTACTGGCAGGCGACAAACCGTCCTTGTAGTCATAATCGCCGCCGCTGGGCGCAGCCGGCGTGGGATGCGGCGAGGAGGGGCACTTAAACACCTCCAGGTCGTCGAGATAGTGGTCGTACAAATCATCTAGTTTGGCCGGAAATTGCTCGTTATGATCATCCCGATAGGCGGACAGCGCATAAAAAATCTGCTTCAGGTTGTTCTGGCATTTCGAGCGGCGCGCCTTTTCCCGCATTTTCATCGCGCCAGGCGCCAAAAATCCGATCAAAATCCCGATGATCGCGATGACCACCAGCAATTCGATCAGCGTAAAGGCCTGCTGCTGCGTGGACGTTTGTGTGTGTGTTGCTATCATCTTGTCGGCTTAGCTGTTAGCACAATGCTCGTGCGCCGCCCTCCACGATCGCGCTGAAGGGGTATGCCACGGTACCAAAGCTGCTCGATTTCGTCAAGGATCACCCGCGCCAACCGCGGCTTGGACACCGTGCCCAACCGAGTCACGGTGCCTGAGGCCCGCACCACAAACGCCTGCACCGCGCGTTGGCCAAACGGAGCGCCGGATCCATTGAACACTTGCCCAATCACGCAATCCAGCCGTTTGCGCTTGAGCTTCTGAACCGCGTGCGCCATGGCGGCGTGCGTTTCCAGCGCAAATCCCACGATCACCTGCCCTGCCCGCCTTGGCAGCGTCCCCACGATGTCCGGCGTCGTGGTCAGACGAAGCGTCCATGCGCCCTGCCGAGGCACCTTGCGGTGCGCCACACGGACTGGACGAAAATCACACACCGCCGCGGCCATCACCAGCGCATCCGCTGCGGGCATCACGCGGGACAGCGCACGCTGCATGTCGTGCGACGTCTCCACCCGTATCACGCGCGTCCCTCGCGGAGGTGGGACTTCCGTGGGCCCGCTCACCAGCGTCACCCGATACCCGCGCCGCGCGGCTTCCTGGGCGACACACGCACCCATGGTGCCGGTGGAATAATTGGACAAAAATCGAACGGGGTCGATCGGTTCGCGGGTGGGACCGGCGCTAATCACCACATGCCGGAGGCGTGTCGCCCGCGTCGAAGAAGACGCGGAGGTGGTCATCGTTTGCGTCGGGGGGAGTGTTTCAAGACGCGCCGCGCCGGCGCGACAGATCGTTTGATCATTGGCGCGGCGGCTACTTGAGACGCGGCGTGCGATGGACGAACAAGTCGCAGCGCCAGCTGCGCAATCTCTTCGATCTCGGCCAGATGCCCCACCGCGTCATAGCCGCACGCAAGCGGCCCCACGGTGGGCCCGATAAATTTGTATCCCATCTGCCGCAGACGCTTCACATTCTGTTGCGTAGCTGGATGATGATACATGTGCACATTCATCGCCGGGGCAATCAACACCGGCGCTTTCGTCGCTAGGACAATGCACGTGAGCAGGTCGTCCGCCAACCCATTGGCGAGCTTGCCCAGCACGTTCGCGGTGGCCGGCGCGATGAGCACCAACCCGGCCTGATCCGCCAATTGCGTGTGGACAATATGCGGGTCTTCCAAGCTAAAGAGATCCGTATAAATTTTTCGCTCGGAGACAGCTTGGAGCGTCAGCGGCGCGACAAATTGCTGGGCTTCTTTCGTCATGACGCACGTCACGCCGCAGCCTTGCTCGCGCAGCCGCCGCACCAAATCAGCCGCCTTGTAGGCGCCGATGGATCCGGTAACTCCGAGGACGATTTCTTTTGCGCTCATGGGATTCTGAGATTACTTCTTTTTGCTGTGGTCCTTTTTCACACGCGACTTGCGTCCCTCGCCGACCTTGGCGTCCTCGTGCAGCACGATTTTCCCCTGCCGAATCTCTTCCAGCGCGATGCTCGCGGCTTTCTTAAAATCGCCCTCGATCAATTTCGGCGCACCCTCCGCGATCGCTTTGGCGCGTTTGGCCGCCAGCACCACCAATTTATACACGCTTGGACAATGCGTCAGTAGTTCTTCCATGGAGACCTTCCCCATTTATAACCTCCTTCTTGTGAAGCGACCGTCGTCGAGGCGGCCGCGCAACGCTGAGCGCGTCGGGCGCTCGGCGACGTATCCGCGGATGCTACACGCGCAGCCGTTCGGCTTCCACGATGGCGCGCACCTGCGCGACCGCTTTGGCGACGCGGTCGTTCACCACCGCATAATCATACCACCCCACGCAGGCCAGCTCGCGCTTGGCCGAGGCCAGCCGCTTGCGGATAATCGCCAACGGCTCCGTGCGCCGGCGCATCAACCGTTGCCGCAACACTGCCAGCGACGGGGGCAAGAGAAAAATCAACACCGCGCGCGCCCCAAACCGCCGGCGAATCTGCCGTGCCCCCTGCACGTCGATGCTCAGCACGACGTCGCAGCCGCCGGCTAAGATACGCTCGACCGGCGCCCGTGGTGTGCCGTAGTGCGCCCCGTGTACCGGCGCCCACTCCAACAATTGTCCGGTCCTGCGCAAGCGCTGAAACTGGCGCTCCGAGACAAATCGATAGTGCGAGCCGTGCCGTTCGCCGGCTCGCGGCGGGCGCGTCGTAGCCGACACCGACCGCACCAATCCGCGCGCCTGCCCAAGCAACACCCCAACAATCGTGGTTTTGCCGCCGCCAGAGGGACTGGACACCACAAACAATTTTCCTGTCCGTCGCAGCCCTGAGGTCATCGTGCGCGCCGGCTCGTCTCCGGATCGGGTCCGCCGCCTTCCGAGGAACGCAGATCCTGCAAGCGCTGCACGATGGTTTCCAGCTGTACGCTGGAGAGCACCACGTGATCCGAGTCGGTCACGATCACCGTGCGCGTGCGACGGCCGTTAGTCGCGTCAATCAGCTTGCCGTGCCGCTCGGCGGCTTCCCGCAGACGCTTCACCGGCAGCGGGTCGGCATCCCCCACCGCGACGACCCGCGCGGCCATGACCGCGTTGTCGAATCCAACGTTCAGCACTGGAACGCTCATTCCAAATTCTGCGCTTGCTCGCGGATTTTCTCGATCGCCTCTTTCATCTCGATGACGCGGCGCGCAATTTGCGCGTCGTTGGCCTTGGCTCCAATCGTGTTCACCTCACGCGTGAGCTCCTGCGCGATGAAATCCAACTTTTTGCCGATGGGTCCGTTGCTGCCGAGAATGTGCTGCAAATGCACGCCGTGGCTCTCCAGGCGGATGAGTTCTTCGTGAATGTCGACGTCTTTGAGCAGCGCGATGGCTTCTTGAATCTGCGCGCTGGTGGCGGAGCTGCCGTTGCTCAACATCTGTTTAATGCGGCTTCGCAGACGCTGCTGCTGCTCGGCGATGCTGCGCGGCAACCGTTTGTAAATCGCCGCCGCGCGCTGCTGGATGAGGCGGACATGTTTGCGGATATCCGCAAGCAGCCGCTGCCCTTCCCGCCGGCGCATGGCCACCAACTCCCGGACCGCCGTGCGAAGCACCTCGTGCAGCGCGGGCTCCAGCGCTTGCCGCTGGCGCGGATCATCGACGACGCTGATCAAATGCGGCAACGTCAGCAGATGGTCCAGCGTCACGTTGCCTTTCAGCCCAAAGCGGCCTTTGAGTTCCAGCAGCCGCTCCAGGTATGCTTGCGCCAGCGCCTCATCAAACACGACGCGTTTGGTCGTCGCTTTCGGCGCCTGCAGACTCACCAGCACATCAATGCGCCCGCGCTGCAGATGTTCCTTTACTAATTCCGTCACCAACCCTTCCAACGCTCCCAATCCATCCGGCATGCGCTGGCCCACTTCCAAATACCGGTGATTCGTGCTGCGTAATTCCACGGTGACCGTGCCAATTTGCAGGTGTTTCGTGGTCCGGCTAAACCCCGTCATGCTCTGAATCATGCGTTCCCCTCTCACTGCCCGTTTATGATTTCTTATTCGTGTACGCCTGAACCAACTCCATAAGCTCAACGGGAACTGTCAATATCACCGTGTTGGACGCGGTCGGCCCGAGACCGTCGATGGTTTGCAGCGTCCGCAACTGCATCGCGCCGGGGCTTGCCATCATCGTCCTGGCCGCCTCCGCCAAATTGAACGCCGCCATTTTGTCGCCTTCGGCTTTTGTGATGGTCGCTCGTTTTTCTCGTTCGGCCGAGGCCTGGCGCGACATCATCTTCTTGAGGTCTTCCGGGACATCCACATCCTGAATTTTAATCGTGACGATTTCCAAACCCCAATTCGTGCTTTCTTTCTTGACGATCTTTTCGATTTCCTCGCCGATGAGCTGTCGTTCCGCCAGGAGATCATCGAACGTCACGCCGCCGACGACGTCCCGAAGCGCGGCCTGGGCGTATTGCGCGGTTGCATACTCATAATTCTGAACTTTGAGAATGGCCGTCGAGGCATCCACCACCTTGAAATACACCACCCCGTTAATGGTCACCGGCACGTTGTCCTTGGTAATCACCTGCTGCTTGGGGATGTCGCGGGTGAGGACCCTCATATCCACCGTGACCGTCCGCTCGATGAGCGGCAGGATAAAATTGAGCCCTGGGTTCAGGATGCGGGTAAACCGGCCCAGCGTGAACACCACGGACGTCTGATATTGCTGAATGATCCGGACTGAATAGACCGCCAGGAGTACCACAAATGGAAGGAACACGACCCACGGCATCGTCACGCCTCCTTGTTCTGTGCTGTAGATACCGCCGGCCTCCCACTACGCAGCGGCTCAATCAATTCTTCAGGTCGAAACCACAATGCGATTTCGCGCGCCGCTTCGCGATCATCCGAAGAGGCATGGAGGACGTTTTCCATCACACCCTCAAGCGTGTTGCGCCCGAATGCGCCGCGGATCGTCGTGGGATCGGCGTGATCGGGGTTCGTAGCGCCGGCGAGCTTGCGCACTTTCAGGATCGCCTCCGGCCCTGCGTAGACCAACGCCAGCACCGGCGCGCCGCCGTGCAAGTCCCCGCACAAATGTTGAAGCAGTTCTTGAAAAAACGGCTTCTCGCGCAGGGCCTTGTAGTGCTCTTCCGCCAACGCGCGGCTCACCCGTATGACTTTTGCTCCGATCAGTTGCAGTTGCGCGTCTTCCAGACGAGCCAAGACCAATCCCGTCAGCCGTTTTTGCACCGCGTCCGGTTTAATCAATACCAGCGTCGCCTGTTCGGCCATTAACTTTTCTGTCCCACTCCCAGCGCCTGTAAAATTCTGGTGAAATCCTCCGTGGAGAAATACTCGATGATGACCCGCCCGCCTTTCTTGCGCGCGAGAACCGACACCTTGGTGCCCAGCAACTGGCGCAATTCCTCTTCCAGCGCTTTGGTGTGCGGATCCAGCGCCCGGCGGCGGCGCGGCTGTTTCGGTTGCCATCGCGCGGTCTGCTCTTCGAGTTGGCGCACCGACAAATGCTGCGCCGTCGTCTGGCGAAACAGCTCCAGCTGTTTGGCTACGGGCTCAATACTCAACAGCGCCTTCGCATGCCCCGACGTAATTTTGCCGTCTCGCAGCGCCAGTTGAATTTCTTCCGGCAGCTTGAGCAGCCGCAACACATTCGCCACGCTGCTGCGGTCTTTGCTCACCGCTTCCGCCAGCTGCTCCTGGGTGTACTTGAATTCTGAAATCAGCCGCGCAAACGCTTTGGCTTCATCGACGGGATTCAATCCCTCGCGCTGCACATTTTCAATGATGGAGCTTTCCAGCGTTTCCTGATCCGTCAGCGTCTTGATGATCGCGGGAATTTCCGCAAGCCCCAACTGCTGCACCGCGCGCCACCGCCGCTCACCCGCCACCAATTCATAAATGCCGTGCGCGATGGGCCGGACGACCACCGGTTGAATCACGCCGCGCCGCTTGATCGAGGCTTTCAATTCTTCCAGCGTGGTCATGTCGATATCCTGACGCGGCTGATACCGGCACGCGCGGATTTGTTCCACGCGCAACATCACCAAGCTGTCCCCTGGCTGTGTGGAGGTTTCCAAAATTTGCGCCAAGCCCTTGCCCAACCGCCGCTCCATGGTCATGTCGTGGCCTCCGAAGGTTGTCCGCTCACCGGAACTGGCGGCGGGAGGACGGGTGTATGAAGAATTTTCGCCAGCACTTCCCGCGCCAGCTGGTCATACGCCAGCGCGCCGGTGGAATGGCGATCGTACAACACAATCGGTTTTCCAAAACTCGGCGCTTCCGCCAATCGTACGTTGCGCGGAATTTGCGCTTCAAACACCAGTTCTTTGAAAAATCCACGCACTTCCTGCGCGACTTCCTTGGCAAGATTCGAGCGCCAATCCACCATCGTAAACACGATGCCCCCGATCTCAAGTGTAGGATTTAAATTCTGCTTCACAGCGTTAATCGCTTGGACGAGTGCGCTGAGCCCTTCCAAAGCTAAATATTCGCACTGAACAGGAATAATGACGCAATTAGCTGCTACTAAAGCATTTATGGTGATGAGTCCAAGCGATGGCGGGCAATCGAAAATCACAATATCATACGATTCTTGGAATCCTTGACATATATTTTTCAGAACTCTTTCTTTATCAGGTAGTTGCGATAATCGTAGCTCTGATCCGGCTAAATCGATGCTTGATGGCAAGACATCAAAACCTTCAACAGGAGATTTTTGAATGATTGTTGTCGGTGTAACTCCTTCTATAATAACATTATACATGCTTTCTTGTAATTGATTTCTGGCGATTCCGCATGACGTGGTAGCGTTACTTTGAGAATCGAGATCGATCAGGAGGGTCTTCTTTCCAAGAATTGTCAGATAGGCGCCGAGGTTCACGGCTGTGGTGGATTTTCCAACTCCACCTTTTTGATTACAAATCGCAATGGTTATGGCCATAAATGTTCCACGTGGAACGTGTGGGTTATGTATTGAATTGTACGTGTCATTCACAGAAAATCAACTGGAATTTTGTGTTTTCCACTGATGTGCATAACTTGTGGATTACCGGATTACGTTTTGACAGCTCGATATAACAGGATTGATCCAATACTATTAGTCAACCAATAGAGCACCAAGCCTGATGGTAATTGATAAAACATCAATCCAAACATGATTGGCATAATAGGCCCGGTCATGATTTTCGTGTTTTGATCGGTGGTCGGCATTTGTTTTTGAGATAGCTTGGTTTGTAGAAACATTGCGGCGGCCATGATAATCGGCAAAATGTTGAGTTGAAACGCAGGAGGAATCGTTGCGACGTGATCAGGAAGCGAGAGGTCCTTGATCCATAAAAATTGCTGTCCTCGTAATTCAATGACATGGGAAATCGATGACCAGATGGCGAAGAAAATCGGCAATGGCAATAGCATCGGCAAACACCCGCTTAATGGACTAACCTTGTTTTCTTTAAACAGCGTGAACATTTCTTGATTGAGTTTTTTCGGATCTTTCTCGTATTTCTTGCGCAGTTGGTCCATTCTTGGTTGCAAGGTTTGCATTTTTCGCATGGATCGAATGCTCATGAGCGTAAACGGAGAAAATCCAAGCGTCACAACGATTGACAGAAGAATGATCGCCGAGCCGTAATTATGCGTCAGGTGCGCGACGCCTTTCAGAAAGACCATGAGAATAAGCCCAATTCGGCTAAACATTCCGATTTTAAACGCGTCAGAAAATCCGGCATTTCGAAGACGAAAGAAATCACGTGGGCCAAAATACACGCTCAATGTCTTGCTATTCTGCTCTCCTGGATCAACACCAATAGTTCCTGAAAGTTCTGACGCGATAGATTGCCCACGCCCAGCTACTGGAAGAATAGAGGCTGTCATTCCATCAAAAATCTTGATAGATTCACAGAAGTAGCGTTCGCTCAGCGTAAGCATCGTTGTTCCACGTGGAACAATTTTTGGAGAATTTCCAGTGCCAAAATAACGCAGATACTCCCATTGCCAGGCAAATTGCTTTTTCGTTTTCAACACCGCCTCAAGAGCATTGCTGCGTCCTGTTAGCGCATCGCTACGGCTCCATTCTGTCACAACTGATATGGGAACTTCGGCTTTGGAGTTGCTGGAATTTGTGAACGCAACAGAAACAGCTGCCGTTGGATTTTGAGCTTCTAGCGTCATGGTTAGCGTGGCGTCTATTCCGGCATCAATTGCTGTTGTCCAAGTTGCTGATCCAACGGACTGTTGTTGGAGCGCCCACGTTGGTTGTCGGTTTCCGGCTTTCAAGAAAAATACAGGCGAATTTTCTCCAAACGTAAGTGACTTTCCTGTCGATAGTTGTGTAAATTCTTTAACCGTGACGCGCTTGATGCTTGCGCTTTCCTTGCCGATTTCAAGTTTCAGTTTTTCCGATTCAAGAAAGATTGTTTCTTCATGGGGATTGTCGGCGGGTACTGACGAGCGATTTATCGTTGTAACTGATTCTTGCGCAATTGGTTGCTTGATTTGACTTTTTGCTGGAGGCGGAAGCTGTTTCGCCACGACTTGCAGATATAACAGCATCAGTCCTGCCGACAACAAGGAAGCGATCCAAATTCGCTTTTCAGGGGTCATCGTACCGGGTCCACTCCGGCATGGCAAAACGGATGGCATCGGAGCAGGCGGGATGCTGCTGCGAGCGAGCCTTTGACGGCGCCATCTTTTTGGATTGCCAGCTTGGCATAGTCAGAACAGGTTGGCCAAAATCTACATGAATGTAACATATTTATAGACAAGTAGTTACGATATAACGCGATGAACCGCAACAAAACCTTCGCCATCAGAGAAGCTTGGCGCGATTGCATAGCTGGAGGAACTCCTCTTCAACGGCGGCAAATGTCAGCGAACCCACACGATGAACGGCAATAAGCATGTCATAGCCAGACTTGAGCTCTTGTCGATGGAGCCGAAACGCTTCTCGGATCAACCGCTTGGCGCGATTGCGGACGACCGCCCGCGTAGCGACGATCTTACGAATGCGAAGGCCCAACCGCGTCTGGGACAACTGATTCGGGCTCCATCCCAGCGCGAGCGTGCCGCCACGAACCCAGGATCCTTGACGCTGAATCACACGAAAGTGCTGGGTGCGGCGCAGGCGAGTGCGTGCAGGAAGAGTCGTGGTCCTCAAGCGACGGGGGCGAGTTGCCGACGGC
>OBEQ011132863.1_pt1 | contig 11011 bp, 10 predicted proteins | sample 1670901 | NCBI WGS metagenome assembly OBEQ01 (sample SAMEA104232315, study PRJEB22302) | groundwater metagenome | biome: forest; feature: aquifer; material: groundwater | place: USA | collected 2011-08-07 | depth 5.4 m | reverse complement strand
ATGCTATCCATTTAACCTTAAAAGACTACTACTCTGATCCGACTCAAGACATTTTAAAGCTGTACCAAAAAAACTGGATTCGTGATGGCTTCTTAAGTCATGTTCAGGAAGACGACTTTAAAACTAAAGGCGAAAAGTTTTTACGCCAATATGTTAAGGAACACTTTAATCCCAAAGTAAAGTCAGCAATATTAGAAGGCATGTTTACGGCCCCCATAACTTTAAATGGTAAAACCATGAAGATTGGGGGCAAGATTGACCGAGTAGATGTACTAGCTGACGGATCGATTGAAATTATTGACTACAAAACTGGAGCCAATAGTTTAACGGAAAAAGAGGCAGCCAGTAATCTTCAACTATCATTCTACGCATTAGCAGCAAGTCTCATTAAAGAACCACCTTTTGGCAAAAACAGTGATGAAATAAAATTAACTCTGCATTATTTTGAAGACAACAAAAAAGTTTCTACCACCCGGACTGGTGAACAACTGCAGCAAGCCGTAGAACAAATCTTTGCCATCGCTGAGCAAATTGCTCATTCTGACTTCAAATGCAGCGGTTCTCTCATGTGTAAGTCTTGTGAATTCCAAATGCTCTGTGATATATAATCTCAATATGGCAAGTGTAGAAACAGGGGATGTTGACAGAAAAACAGAAGCAGTCATAACAAAACACAATTTTGATATAGCTTTTTGGATATTTTTTGCCAACTTTCTGACTACGGTTGCCGCACTAATGACTTCTTCTGAATTAGTCTTCAACTTAGCTCGCGTATCTTTGGTAGCCTCTATTATGAATGGTATGTACAGGATGCTGCAATATGCACCATATAGGCCTAGAGCCAGCGAGTGAAACTGCCGGGGAAAGAAAGTTCGTAACCACCAAAGGATTTTTTGAAGTGGGTGAAACCTTGCCAACTTTTGGTTGGCCAGCGGGAGTCGTAGATGCCTTCCCAATCCCAAACTTTGCAACCGCGACTTGTGGCCTCTTGTAAACACAACCAAACTACTTGATAGGGAAAAAATTGTTTTTTGGCTTCGGGGAGTGATCCAGCATAATAGTAGTACGCGACCTGGTTATGAATAAGTACAAAGGCCCCAGCTAAGTTGTTAACTGTTAGACAAAAACAATTATTATCAAATGCAGCTATTAAGGAATCGAAGTATGTTTTCGGCGGGGTCCAGAGTTTCTTAACTTGATTGGCTTTTTTCCACAACTGATAAAAGTTGTCCCAATTATTTTTTTCAATTGCCAACTTTATTTTCTTAGCTTTTCTTAAACTGTATCGGGTATCCTTTTTAAACTGTTTTTCTAGGTCTTTTAAAGACTGTGTTAGATTTAGTCGCAAAGTTTTACTAGCCAAGAGTGGCCAATTGTCTTGCCGAAAACCCCACTGTTTTATTCTTGAGTCATAATTTATGGGTTCAAGTTTGGTCATCCACACTCGGTGCTGACGTAACACCGGTTTAAGTTTTCTCCAAGGTAAAGGGAGGCCAACTCTTTGGATCTTGGCAATGCTGCCCAAAATCCCCAATGACTTAATGAATACTTGCAGAGAATCAATATTGACCACTTGCCAGCCAATACTGGTCATGTACTTGGCATAGGCAGGTGATTGCCTCAGATCAGAAGTTATTTGATGAGCCGCAGCAGTTTCCATCGTAAGTCTTCGGCAGCCCGGTATACAGGATATAAATAAGGATTGACGACTAAATCCCAAGTTCCTACTAGTTCAATTAACTGTGGACCAAATTGCTCTTTGAAGCGGTTAAAACCTTTGCCTTCTTCCGCTCCCCACAGATCGTAAATAATGCAGCCTTGGCTTTTCCCCCACTTGGCGGTTTCCCATAGCATAAGTGAGGGAGCTTGCACATCCCGGTGTTCAACTGAACTGGCTCCGTAAGGAAAGTAAATGCGGTTTTTCCATAAGAAGACTATCCAAGTCACCAATATCTGTCCTTGGTAGGAAGCGGTAAACAGATGAGCAATTCCGGCAGTATGCATGATAGACCACATTTTGCGGTGGTAGTCGCGGTTATGGGCGTAAAACCTTTGCCGTTGGGAAGTTTCCCCAAAAGTTAAATCTAAATATCTAGCAAAGGCTGTATCTGAATTATCTTCAGCTACAACCACGCCTTTTTTCTGGGCCAAGCGAATATTGTACCTAGCTTTAGGGTGCATACCGTCCAGTAGTTCTGCTTCCGATTTGTCTAAATACAACCAAAAAGTCTGGGGTGCAAACACGGTTCGACCGGGGTGGAGGATTTCCCGGTAGGCTTGTAACCACCGTTTGGCTTCATGGCGAGTGGCTTCTGGTTCCAGTCGCACCATGATGGCATTTTTCGACTGAGCCAATTTTTCAATATCACGCAGCTCTGGAAGAGTAGGTAAATCAGATTTGGGTAAGTACCCAACCTTAAAGGGAGTTGGTCCTAGTTTATGCCAAGTAATTAAATAACCAAAATCTCTGGATATCTCAACTCTAGTACTCTTCTTAAACTCCCCCCATTCCCAACTTTGGAGAGGATGATCTACATTCTCATTCCATTTCTCTGCATCTTTCATACTGCTAATTATAGCCTTGTTTTAAGTTGTATAATAATTTTATGAATGAGGATACGTCTCGCTAGATTAGAAAGGTAAGTCATCATCAGGGGACCATTTCCAGTTGCCTTCGGCGTCAAAGCCCCATTTGGATCCGACTTTCGAATGGGATCCAATCCCTACTCTCCGGCTATCGCCGGATCGATCGGGAATGGATCCCTCGCTGGTAAACTCCAGTAATTTTTCGGGAATATCACTTAAGAATCTAGACACGATATTACTAGATCTTTGGCCAAAGAATAGTCGTCTTCTGGTATAAGTTAAATATAATTTCTTCATGGCCCGGGTCATACCCACATATGCCAGCCTGCGTTCCTCTTCCATTTCTGTAGGATCCATTAGGCTTCGGGAATGAGGGAACAGCCCTTCTTCCATGCCCACCATAATTACTTGGGGGAATTCTAAACCCTTAGCTGAATGCAAAGTCATCAAAGTTACTGCTCCACTTTGAACCTCTGCAACTTTGTGCCGATGAGCCTCCTTTTCAGTTAGAGCAACGTTTTCTAAAAAGTCGACTAATTAGGGAAACTGCTCGGCCACACTGCGCAATTCTTTAATGTTTTCTAACCGAGCTAGATCCTCCTCGTCATTAGGATCATATAACTCTAAGTAGCCACTCATTTTTAAGACTTGATCGAGAATCTCTAGACTGGGGAGACTAGTATCAATATCCACTTGTTGCAACTTGGCTAAGCGGCCTTTACCGATTTTTTCGGCGCGTTTGAGTGAGACTTGATCTTCAGGGTGTAACAAGAGTCTTAAGTAACACAACACGTCTTTGATCTCTTTGCGTTCGTAGAAGCGCACTCCGCCCACTAAAACATAGGGAATACCCGAGTGCAATAGAGCTTCTTCTAAGACTCGGGATTGGGCATTGGTCCTATATAACACTGCCAAATCAGAAAATTTACCACCCAAATCTAAAACTTGTTGGACTTTTTGCACCACAAACCAAGCTTCGTTGCCTTCAGTATCGGCTTCATAGATGCCGACTTTGTCACCCGCGGTTTGATCGGTCCACAATTTTAAGATGGGGTGCGATTTGTTATTGGAAATGATGGAGTAGGCAGCATCTAAGATATTCTGAGTCGACCGGTAATTTTGCTCTAAGTTAAGAACCGTTAAATTGGGAAAATCTTGTTTTAAAAGGAGTAAGTTGCGATAGTCGGCCCCCCGCCAACTATAAATGGCTTGTGAGGCGTCACCTACAGTGGTTAAGTGGCGGTATTTACTAGCCAAGCTGCGGGTAATTTCATACTGGGCTTTATTAGTGTCTTGATACTCGTCGACCAAGATGTATTGAAACTGATCTTGCAATTTGGCCAATACCTCGGGTTGGGTTTTTAAGAGATTGACCATCTCCACCAGTAGATCGTCAAAATCTAGGGCTTTGTAACGGCGCAGCAGTTGGTTGTAAGCCAGGTACACTTTGGCCACATTTTGCTGAAAAGTTCCCCGGGCGTAATCGACGTAGTCTTGGGGACCTATCAATTCACTTTTGGCGCTAGAAATAGTAGCTAATACTGATGAGGGCTTCTGGGTCTTAGCATCAACTCCCACCGCTTCCATGGCTTGTTTGACCACGTCTAACTGATCGGAGGAGTCAAAAATAGAAAAGGAGGGGTCGAGGCCAATATATTGACCATATCGACGTAACACCCGGGCACAAAAAGAGTGGAAAGTCCCTCCCATGACTCCTTTTTGACCAATCAAACGCTCTACTCGAGATAACATCTCACCGGATGCTTTATTAGTGAAAGTCATCAAAAGGATGTTTTCTGGTTTTACTCCTTCATTGATTAAAAATGCCACTCGGTAAGTTAAGACCCGGGTCTTGCCACTGCCAGCTCCAGCTAGTATGAGTAGCGGCCCTGAGGTAAACTGGACTGCAGCTTGTTGTTGCGGGTTTAAGTCACGTAAAATATCACTCACTATGCGATTGTATCAGAGGTTGAAGCGCCAGATTTTATCCCAGGTTAAACTAGTCAGAATTGGCCTAGGGGTAGCGGCAGTGGCTGCCTTTATAGTGGCGTGGTGGCTGATAATTGGCCCCTTAGCTAGTCAGGGGTTGCACTTGTGGCGAGCGGTATACACCGGCTTACCTTCAGCAGATGGTCGGACTAATTTTTTGATTTTGGGGCGCGAAGGTACTGATACCATCCGAGGTGGAGGCTTATTAACTGATACTTTAATTTTGGTGTCCATTAACCCCCAAGCCCACGATACGGTGCTGTTGTCGATTCCTCGGGATATTTGGGTTCCCAGTTTAAAAGCCAAAATTAACTCGGCGTATTACTATGGTGAACAAAAAAAGCCGGGCATGGGAGGCTTGATTTTGGCCAAAGCGGCGGTTGGCGAAGTCATCGGTCAACCCATCCACTATGCGGTAGTCATAGATTTTGCCGGGTTTGAAAAAATTATTGATTTAATAGGTGGAGTCGATATTCAAGTCGACCGCGGTTTTGTCGACCACAAGTTTCCCATAGCTGGCAAAGAAAATGATCTGTGTGGCGGTGATCCCCTGTACGCTTGTCGCTACGAAACTATCGAGTTTAAAGCCGGGCTGCAACACTTAGATGGGGTTTCGGCTTTAAAATTTGTCCGCTCTCGCCAAGCCGAAGGTGAGGAAGGATCAGATTTTGCTCGATCGCGGCGCCAGGAGAAGACGCTCTTGGCGTTAAGAAGTAAATTACTATCAAAACCCGTCTTGACTAATTTGAGCTTATTAAAGCAACTTTTCGACCAAACCAATCGCATGGTAGTGACGGACGTTACTCCGGATTTATATCCGGCTTTAGCTCGTTTAGCTTGGCAGGTATACAAAACTCCACCTCGGACCGCGACTTTGGCCGAGCCAGATCAACTCATTCATCCCCCGGTGTCCACAATTTATGGTTCACAGTGGGTGCTACTGGCTAAGGATAGTTTGCCCGCGGACGTCAAAAATTTGTTGGCCATTCCTGGTCAACAGTAAGGGGTAGTGCCCTGTATAGTAATCACTATTGGCTTTAAAATTAGCAATCTCTCCCGGACCGATAATCACATAGTCGATATGATATTTTTGTAACAGCTGGGGAGTTTGGGGATCACCTTGAAACATTTTATTGACATCGGCTTCGCGTTGGGAATAATTAATGCCCCACGACCACAGCCAACCGCGAAAACCCAAGACAATTTTACGCCCAGCTAAATCGACCACCCAGTGGTTGTGATTGTCGTTGGTTAAAAATACTGCCGTGGGTGGAGTTAAACGTCTAATGTCGGCGGCCACTTGAATGTCAGCAGTGGACCACATCTGTAATTTGTTTTTGGCAAAATCTAACCAGGAGGCGGCGTCTACAGCTCCAGAGAAGGTAATCACTACTAATGCTACACCGGCCACTACTTTAGCCAAATGATTTTTACCGGCAAATTTAACTAACCCCCAAGCCACCAAAATAGACGAGGCCAAGTACCAAAAGCGCAGCAGTTTGGAGTTGTCATTTTCCCAGGGTTGGAAGACCCAGATATTACAGGCAATAAAGATTAACAAAAACGGCAAGTATGCCCAAAACAAGCGCCGGTTAGTAAAAAATGACTGCAACCAAAATATGGGAATGAAGATGGCCATTAAACCGATGTTTTTAAACCAAAACCACAGCCAGTTGTCGTGCTGCACATGTGCGGCCCAACCCCATTGTAAGCGCATGAAACCTGACGAATCTCCAGAGACTTGGGGCATAAAGTAAGCAAACTGAGGCAGGGCCAAAATGCCCGCTGGCAGGAAAAAATACCACCAGATGCGGCGGGGTTTGAGCAGGAATAGTATCCCAGAGACAAAAGTCAGAGTCATAAAAGTGTGGGCATGGAAAAAGGGCACTAGCCCGGCTACAACTCCGGCTAGTAGATAAGACTTAGGTTTGGGGTCTAACCACAACAGAAACACTACTAAAGCGGCAGCAATGCCCATTAAGATACCCCGTTGGGGAACCATTTCCGAGATGACAAAATTGACCCATTGAATATTGCCTTCATAGGAATGGGTTAACTCGCGTACTCCTCCCGGCGGTACAAGTAAGATATGTTGGTGGGGAATTAAGTACACAAAGCCCAAACCCCCAGAGAGCATAAAAATGGCAATAGCTACTGCTCCGACAATGGCCGAGCCAGTTAATTTTTGGGCCAGTTTAAACAACAGCACTACGATGGCCAAGCCAAAGACCATCCCGGGTAGTTGTAACGACCAAGGCAGAGATAAACCTAACTTGACTAAGATGGCTGAGGTGAAGTCGAATAAAAAAGGATAAGAGAGACGCAGACCAGCATACCAGGGATTTTGCGGGGGCCAGTTAGATCCATATAACCAATTGGCGATATAACCGATATGTCCGGCCCAGTCGCCCCAGACATTACTCCCACCCGCCCAAATACCCTCCGAGTCAACTACCATCATTTGCGAGAAGAGCTTCACTAAAAATGCTCCCCACCCCAGCACTGTTAACCATAACACCGGCTGAGAGTCTAATTTGAATTTTCGAGTTTTAACCAGGGATATAAAGATGGTGGCTACAAACACAGTTACGAAGGGCCAAGCTTGGAGTTGTTTGAAAAGTAAAGATACGATAAAACTGACCCAGGTGGCGAAAATAGTTCCCAAGACAATAGTGAACATGCTAATATTTTGCCATGTCCCGGCATAAATTCCTACTTGGGGTTATTTTGCTCTTCGCTACCCTGACTCGGTTATGGCACTTGAGTTACCCAACGGGGTATTATTTTGACGAGGTCTATAACGCCTTTACTACTCGAGAAATTGTCAAAAACAACAAAGACGCTTACGAATGGTTTCACACTTCGCCTGTGGAAGGCACCGCCTACGGTTGGACTCATCCCCCACTCGCTAAATTACTAGGGGGGATAGGAATATTGATGTTTGGTGACAATGAGTTCGGGTGGCGAGTTGTGAATGCCTTAATTGGGGTGGGCATCATCTATCTTGTCTATTGGTTGGGTCTGAAACTACTCAAGTCTGAAACCTTTGCCCTAGTTGCTGCCGCCTTGGCTAGCTTGGATGGCCTACTGCTGGTCCAGTCGCGCATCAATATGAATGATATTGTGGCTGCCTTTTTTGTCTCAGTAGTTTTTGCCGCTTTTGTGAAGTATCAATTACAACAGACCAGAACTAATTTACTGTTAATTGGGGTTGCCTTGGGCTTGCTAATTGCCACTAAATGGACCGGGCTATATGCGTTGCTAGTTTTAGGGACGTGGGTGGGATTGCAAAACATAAAGAAGATTCGTCTCTGGCCCTGGTTAGGATTAAGTCTGGGGTTGATTCCAGTGGCAATTTATCTGCTGTCATATAGTCATTACTTTTTATTAGGGGGGACCTTGGCTAATTTTTGGGAATTGCAAAAACAAATGTGGTGGTACAACACGCGCCTGACTGCTACTCATACTTACCAATCACTCTGGTGGACTTGGCCCCTGGACCTGCGACCAGTGTGGTATTACGTTGATTACTCTCAACCGGGGAAAATTGCCAACATTTATGCCTTGGGCAACCCCGCGCTGTTTTGGTTTGGGCTAGTTGGCATACTGTTTACTCTCAAAGAAGCAATTAAGTCTAAGGATTGGCGCATCTGGCTGATTGTTACAGGCTACTTAGCCTTTTGGTTACCCTGGGCCCGAGCCCCGCGGATTATGTTTTTGTATCACTACTTACCATCCGTGCCTTTCCTGTGTTTGGGACTGGCACATTTGCTGCAAAAACTTAATCGCCCTCAAATAACTGTCGTAACTTTAGGGCTAATTGCACTTTCCTTTGGCTTTTTCTTCCCCCAGTGGGTGGGGATCCATGTCAGCCAAAACTGGGCTAACCACTATTATTGGTTAAGTTCTTGGCACTAACCCTACAAGACAAAGAGCAGTGAACTTCCCAGGATGAGCAGGGCGGCACCGGTAATAGAGATGATCCAAGTTCCAGTGGTAGAGCCCGCTTGCTGTAAAGTCACTGGGGTAGGAGTAGGCGCGGGAGCTTGAGCTAAAGGAGTCGGGGTGGGTAAGGCACAGACACAGTTGGCAGTGGCTGTACAACTGGGGTTGCGACACATGCCACTGTTACAAATCATGCTACCAGAACAGTCGCTATTGGCAGTGCAAGAGTTGTTACAACTAGCAAGCGGAGTAGGAGTGGGAGTCGGGGTGGGAGTAGGAACAGTAGTAGGTGTGGAAGTGGGACTGGGTGACGGGGATACTGATGGCGATGGACTAGGTGATGGAGTTGCCCCGGGGGTGGGGGTTGATGCAAGAGTCAACACATTAAAGCTCACCGTACAGGCTGCAGCAGTTCCTGGTGTCGGCGCCGCTGCTCCGACAAGGTTTCCCTGGGCAGTAAAGTTGTCAAATGTTGCAGCTGTAACAGGATACTGAGGCGCAAATACTACTGAATCTAGTTCAAATATTCCGTCGCCGGCAAAACCTGTGGGGACAGAACCTAACAGAACAAATCCGCTACCCGAGTCATAGAAAGTCTGCAAGCTGGAACCGACCCTGACGATTTTTGCCTTTATTGACCCTGTGTTTGCAGGTAAGTCAATCGATGTTTTCCCGACAGTATCAAACTCGGTTTCCAATCTCTCTCCAGTAGGAGATTTATATCGACTAACTCTGGCTTTGGGTCCCACACCTGCTTGGGAGAAAAAGAATTCGACCGATCCAGAGTCTCCGGTAGTTACGCTGTCTAAATTGACTTCAGCACTAAGATCCCCAGTAAATGCCTGGAGAGTGTGGACGCTATAAAATCTCTGAGCTGTTTGCACCGGAATATTTATTTGCAACTTTCCAGAAGTTTGATTGGCGGTGGCTCCTACGGCATCTCCTGAAGTTGTCCATTTACTAGTGTCCAAGCTGGCTCCATCAAAATTGTCGGAGATGGTAGTTGTGGTAGCGGCCCTGGGTCTGCTGACCGGAGCGGTGGGGGCTACAGCTTGATTGCGGCGCTGATACAAAAATACGGCGGTGACGACGGAAATTACTGCCAGTAAGACCGTGGCCAGGATAATTAGCAAAGGACTAACCTTGGGGAACCTAAAATTCGTTCCTCCTTGGGGTCTGATGACATTGATAGTGGGTTCAGCCATATTATTAGGGTGAGATGGGAACTGCAGTAACTGAATAACTAGCAGCAGTGGTTACGTTTACGGGATAGTCGGCTTGATAGGTACTGCCCACAATTGTGGCAGACTCATCTACTGGAGTTTGGGCTACCCCACCCAGAGTCAGAGTAAACCTCAGTTTAGAAATAGTAGTCCCGACAGCTGTGGCAAAACCTCTAAATACAATTGAGTCACCTAATTTAATATCCACAGGTTGAATCTGAACGACACCTCTAAACACTTGCACTTGCTGGCACTGGAAAGATACTGCAGGTGACGGGGAGGGGCTGGGACTAGGTGAAGCTAAAGGTGCGAGTTCACATACTGCCCCTAAGCCGTTGCCTTCCGCGGTGTCATTAATCAAACCATTATGCGACAGACCAAAGCTGAGGCGTGACGCCGAGCAATTTAAAGTTCCAGCAGGTTCCGTATTTCCCCAGTAAAGTGAAAGGTCGCCGTTGCCAAAATGAGCAGTGAATGCATTACAGAAGTCGGCGAAGTAAGCACCGTCGTCTGGGTCAGCCCCAGTCCGGCCTTGATAGATGTCAACTTTGTCTTGGCCAAAGCGGGAGATGACATCAAGTACATCTTGTTTTGTCTCTCCATCGAGAAAACTAGCCAGAGTCCCGTATTGTTGGCAAGCGGTGTCAGCCGCGGAGCGGGTGGTGATGGAACTATCGGTAATAAAACAGAAGCGAAATCCTCCACTTGTGGTAAACGATCCATTTTGACAAAGAGAGTCTGTGGCTGCTTGGCTTTTTTGGGGAGCGGTGGGGGCTACAGGTTGGCTACGGCGGTTGTACAGAGTTAGACCGGTAACGACCGAAGCCACTATCAAAAATATTGCGGCAATGCTGCCCACCAGTGCCCCTTTACCCCATTTTTTGGCAGGTGGCGGGGGAGGTGGTACAGCCTCAGTAGGAACGGGGGAAGGTAGGGTAGGATTTGATGCCGGAGGAAGAGGACTGGATGGAGGTGGTGGCGTTTCGTCTGTACGCATAAACGCTGGAAGTGGCGAAGTGGGAGTAGGAGTGGGGGTGGCAGGATTATCCATCAGTTTAACTGTTTATATACAACTAGTCCGCTAAATATCAGACCAACTCCTAGTATGAGTAACACCAAAGTAGGTGTCAAGTTACCGGAAGTGGGGACTCCCGAAGCGGTGGAGGGTAGAGACACCCGCGGGGCCAAGGTGGGGGTAGGAGAGGGAGTAGGTAATGGTGACGGTCTGAGAGTGGGGGTGGCAGGATTATCCATCAGTTTAACTGTTT
>OBEQ010535012.1_pt1 | contig 11011 bp, 9 predicted proteins | sample 1670901 | NCBI WGS metagenome assembly OBEQ01 (sample SAMEA104232315, study PRJEB22302) | groundwater metagenome | biome: forest; feature: aquifer; material: groundwater | place: USA | collected 2011-08-07 | depth 5.4 m | reverse complement strand
GCATCCCACGGTTCTTTGACTATCTTATATCCATTTTCTTTTATTTTTTGGACAGTCAAATCAACTTCTTGAGGAGTATCACACAAAATAGCAAAAGAAGAATGCGTCGGTGGTTGTGATTCTTTACCAGTCATCTCTTTTAAGAGCGCCGGATCATCTAGCATTAACCGAACCTCTCCTTCTTTTGTGATTGGTTCGAGATGATCATCAGTATCTGCAAACGGAGGAAAGCTAAAACCTAAAAGCGTGTAAAATTTTACTGTTTCTTTGAAATTCTTACTCTTTACGGAAATTGCATCAATCTTCATAAAATATTTGTCTCCGCCTAATTAAAAACGTCAGAGCCTACTGTATTACAAAACTTTTCAGAAACGCATCAAATAGATCCTCGTAATAATTATTTTGGTTATCAGATATATATAAATAATTAAAAGAAAACTTATTGCTTTTACCAAATATCACCAAATTTCTCCACTGAGCGATTTCATCAGTCTCTCTCCCATTTCTCATACCTGTAGTAGTACCCACACATTCTACTACCTCTACTCCGTTAATGGTTCTTTTGACTTCTCGTAAGCCATTTTCCTTACAGGTAATTACATAATTATCTAGATCTAGGTATGAAACTTGAACTAATGGATAATCTTCATTTGCGGGTTTAAAGCCGGGAGCACGGTCTCCTATAAGTGGTGTGATCTCCACGCGCCAATCATCTGGATATTTTATCGTAAATTTTTCATTCTCAAATGTTTTCCAGTTTGATATTTCAATAGGAGGCATTTTTGTAGGGGTAATCAAAGATTGTCTATTGTCAAATTTTGTTGTTCTTGTGGAGTCTTGAAAATTTGTCGATTTTTGGTGATTCACTCCTAAATATATCACACCAACCAAAAATGTAATGAATATAACAGACAAAATAAATTTTGAAATAGTGGTTACTTTGAATACTTTTTTATGGTGTGCTAGCTTTGCTCGTTTAATTTTACGTTTCATAAATCAATAATAGCACAAGATTTATCTGAAAAACTCACAAAAAAAGTCACCCCACGGTGACCTTTTTTTATGTGCTCCCCTCAGTTAGACCTCTTAGAACACCTTCTGACAACTGATGATGAATATGAACCCATATTCCTATGAGGAAAAATCATGCGTAAAACTATACTTATTGATATTGCGTTCTTTATTTTTGGGATGGCCTACATGTATTTTGATTCACAAGAATACTATACAAAGAAGTTGGATCAACAAAGAAAGTTCTATACTAATGCAATAGCTACCTACCAGGACTCGCTTGAAGTAAGCAAGGCCATGATTGGTAATAGCTATGAGGCGTTCTATACAATCTCAAAGTGCAGCACGAAAGCAGGTTGTGATTTCTTGGAGACAGCACTTAAACTTCATGATCTGAACAACGAGAGGGAAGAACTGAAAGAGAAGGCTGAGACACTAGATGAAGAAGTGAAGCTACTCATGGGGTCTCCAAAAGTGCAGTAGGCAAGCACCCACCAGACCCCCTACACCCAATTTTCTCCCACCCGAAACTCTATAAGACCTCTCTCCAATGGCGATAATATTTTTGAAAAGGGCGTGGTTGAAGAGGTCGAGGTTCTTTCAATTATTATGATGATTTCTTCTTTCTCACAGCCTTTTTTCCCACCAGCATCAACTCAAAAGCATGGATAGATTCAGCATCTAATAACGCCTCATCCACATCATTAAAGTATTTTGGTCTATAAGCAGTATATGGTCTTTGCACCATCCAACGCTCCATCATATATGTAGGATAAAGACTCTCTTGGCCATAAGAAGAGGTTCTTTTAGTTACATCTGGTTGGCCTTTGAGTTCTGTGATCAACTTGGGCAATAATGCGCTCTTTGGAAAATATTTGTTTAACCAAACACCAGTTAGTCGAAGATATTGGTAAAGATCGCCTAAAAGGTGAGTTATCTCATGTCTCTCAAAAGTATGTCCCTCATGCTCTTCTGTAGTCATTGTTTTATATTTTTGGACTATCTCAAGGACATTGGTAATCCATGTTTCTAATACACTTTGGTAAAGAGTGCCTTTGTTTTCAAAAAATATTATTCCCATAAGCGAGAAAAACGCCATTAAATAGTCGTCATCAAATATTGTGTATCGATTTAGGTCAGTCTTAAACGACATGGTGATGGCATTCGTATATGGGTAAAGGAAACGCTTCTCAAGAAGAGCTATCATCTCATGCTGAAATCTGGGGTCAGCTTTCTTTCTGTTAGTTGCCCATACAAACGCCATGCCTATCATGTAGATATGATCTAACGCATCCTTTACATCAAGATACTTACTGTTATTCATACCTTTCATTACGCTTTGATTTATGTTCGTTAGGAATTCATCCAGACTGTCAATAACAGTCGATAAGTGTCTATCTCCATAATCTTTTTGAAAAGCTTTAATATATATGCCAGCTAAACCATGTTCTCTGACAGATAATGTGCCAAATAATGGCTTGATGTTATTCCTCATCGTGTAATGGTGTTTTATGTCGTCTTCCATAAAAGCATTGACGCTCTTGTCAATTTGCTCGAGAACAGATTGAATCTCCATCTTTGTGTAAAACTTAGTTCTATCCAAGCTAGAAAGAAAATGATCGAGAACATTTGCAAGCCCCCAATTCGCTTGTTGTGCAACACTGTCAGCAAATAAGAAATGTAAGTTGGTGGTGGTAACAGCTATATTCCCTAGCTTTTCTGTTACTACTGTTGTGGTGCGAGGGAAGTCTTTGTCTATGGCAGCATTAGCTATGTCCACTAAAAACTTAATCGTAGAAAGTGGAGCAAATGAGGTCTCCTTGAGTAACTCAGGACTGATACAGATCTCTTTTAGTAAATTGATATTTCCCATAGGAATAAAGTTTTCCCCATGGTTGGCACGAATAGGTTTAATATCAAGTGATGCTATTGCAATATCCTTTGCAGTTCTTGCTATGCCCAACATAATTCTCGGGTGCGTGTTCTTTTGAACAGTGTTTTTCAGATCGACAAGTCTTTCGTGCAAGAACAAAAGAAAAGCATCTTGCTCAAATGAGTAATCCAACCTGTGAGATATGTAGTCCTTCGCAATTTTGACAACTTCACCCAAAGCATGATCAACCATCTCGAACCGATTTTCATTAATTGAATTTTGAGCAATATCAAATATCGGTTCAATTTTTTCTTTTAACCAATCAGTAACAGATTCATCCACTTGGGACTTAACATAAATTTTTTTCATATCTAGATTTTGATTTTTAGTGCTGCTCATATTTTTCTAGTTCCTTATTCATCATTTCGTATTCCTTGTCTTTTTTCTTCTCGCTTGCCTTAATCATTGGTCCAATCTGTTTACTTACACTTTTAGACAAATCTTTGAGTGGGTTTCTAAGATCAAGCAAATAAAAGGTATGAATGACAAGCAAGGCAAGGATTAAAACAGAGGAGATAGTTAACCCATAACTAAAAAGAGTCAATTCTGGAGTGGCACCAAAAGTGATGAGAGACAAGTTGTATAACAGACTAACGCCAAGAAAACAAAAACAACCCCAATAGACTCTGTCAAAACTAACTCGCTTAACGAGCTCTAATGAATATTTACCTAGTATGTTTTGAATCGGTAATGCAAGAAGCGTGAAGAAAATTGCGAGGACTGTTCCTGAAAATGTTGCGCCAGCTATAAAAACTTCAATAACATTCTCATTTTGCTCAATCAGTTTTAATATAAAATCTGTATTCATCATTCATTTTTATACCTAGAGTATGGCTAAAAGTCTCCATTATTATAGACCTTTTTACGCTCAAAAGATACTCTACCAGGCAATTTTTTAATGTCGAATATTATTCTAAGAAAGCAATAGGTTTTGAAGAAATTCCGCGAGGAATTATTCTATGTGGACAACTGCAAATGGGTCAAATCTCTGTTTTGCTTCAGCACCTAAAGTACCATTTAAGGCTGCTGTGTGTATTATCCCTCTTAAAAGTTCTAGTTCTCTGGGTGAATCGCCTTGGTTTCTTAATTGTTCTATTTCTGTGAACATTTGACCACCAACAACTCTTAAGTAAGGATCACTGCTTGAAAATCTATTACGAATTCTTTCTGCAAGTGCTCTGTGGGTTCTTAGTGAAAGATCGAATGCCTCTCCTCCTAAAGAATCCTTAAAGTCAATTTCTCCATAAGCATGAAGGTGATTTGCGCTAAGCAATGCAGCTTCATAATCATCTGCGTCCAAGGCTATTGCGGCCATTTGCTCAGTCATTCTAATTAAAGGGTCTCTTTGAGCCACCACTTGTTGTAATCTAGCTCTTGTAGGAGCTGGTGGCATTATTCTTTCGTGTTGTTCTCTTAATGCAGCTGTAGCAGCGTTTAGTCCCTGCGGGTTATTAGGATAATCTATTCCAGTAAACATATGTGCCATTCCGAGGAAGGCAAATTCTGGGTCTCTAGGTGTATACGAACGCTCTGGACTCATATGATTAGTGTATATCCTCCTCTTTATTCCATCGCTCATGTTCCTTTTCAAGATATTCCGCAAATGGAGTATTAGGATATTTTGCTCTAATTTGTTCTAATAAAGTTGGTGGCATGTATGCAACAGCTGCATGCATGAAAGACATACCTTCCCTCCACACAGTGCCGTTATATTTTATGTCATGAGGAACGATCATTCTTTGATAACCTTCTCTAATAAGTGTGTCGACGTGGCCTTCTTCAATAGCATCAAAATCTTCAGCATATTCTTCTGGTTTTCGAAGAACTAATTTACTTTTTACATGGTCTTCCAAAACTCTATACAGTTCACTAATATCACGAGATGGTCTATTACCTTCCCCAACCTCCCATTGCATTTTTTGCCAGAATGGAACAAATTGTTCTATCAACCATGGATAATACACATGAGGGTAAACTTTAACTGCTTCGATTCGTAAGTATCTTTCATAATTTTCTCCAACCGATTTTAATTCTCTCATTACATCACCAAGATTTCTCATAGTAATTGCCACCCTCCGGGTAGATCAGCTTGACACCTTTTCTCTGTCTTTGTCAAAATACTCCTTGAAGCCAAGATGCGTCCGAGAGCATGTGCCTGAATCTTTAACACAAACATCTGGCGGGGAAGTATGCCGTGCAGTTTCTCCACCATGCGCTCACCTTCTTCTTCCACGCGCCTCCGAGATACCACACGCGCAAATGCCGGCACTGGCTCCTCTGCCACAAATATCTCAAGCTTCACCACGTCCGCAGGTCGCTCATCAAGAAACTCATAGGAGAGTGAAGCGTATCCCGAGGATACGTTCTTAACTCTGTCAAAGAATCCGCGCATAAGTTCCCGCAGGGGCATCTCAGCCACGAGCTCTATGCGCCCATCTAGGTGTGTCTGCGTGTCCATCACGGCTCCCTCGTGATCATGAAAGAGTTGAATCATGCCGGAGAGCGCGTCTGGAGGGGTGATAAGCACCACCTTCACCCAAGGCTCCTCAATTGCCACAATGTCCCCAAACGCAGGGAACTTGGACGCCGTATATATAGTCTCCCGAATACCCTTCTTGTCCGTCACGGTGTACGCAATAGTGGGGATGGTTACGATGAGTTCAAGATTGAATTCGCGCTTCAAACGCTCCGTCACAATCTCAAGGTGGAGCATACCGAGAAAGCCACACCGAAATCCCCTCCCGAGTACTCCTGAAGATTCTTCTTCAAAGGAGAGCGAGGAATCGGAAAGCCTAAGACGTTCAAGCGCTTGTCGGAGTTCCGTGAGCGTATCTTGATTCTCTGGATACACCGATGCCCACACCACGGGACGAGGGAGCTCAAACCCTGAGAGCGGCTCGGCACCCTTCCTATCGGTTAATACCGTATCTCCCACTGCAACCACGCCTGCCTCTTTCACCCCTGTCACCAAGTACCCAATCTCGCCACTTGAAAGGGAATCAGTGGTGACTTCGTCGGGCATAAATATACCTGTCTCAAGAACGGTAAAGCGTTGCCCTGCTGCCGCAAAGCGAAGCACGTCCCCTTTCTTAAAACTTCCATCGAAGATACGGGCAAAGACGGTAATACCGCGGTGGGTTGAATACGAGAAATCAAAGATGAGTGCGCGCGCGTCCACGCCTTCGCTCGCTCGGGGCGCAGGAACCCGTACAACAACCGCTTCCAAAAGCGCCTCAACTCCCTCTCCGGTTCGCCCGGACACGGCAAGTATGGTCTCTGGCTCTATCTGAAGCAGTTCTGCTAACTCAAGAGAAACCTCATCCACGCGCGCAGCAGGGGAATCAATCTTTGAAAGCACGGGGATAATCACACACCCGGCCTTACGGGCCATACCAAGTGTAGTCAGTGTTTGCGCCTGGATTCCCTGGGTAGAATCAACTAACAAAATAACTCCCTCAACAGCAGAGAGTGCTCGCGATACTTCATACGCAAAATCAATGTGCCCAGGTGTGTCAATAAGATTAAGCACATACTCGGTACCGTCCAGTGCTCGGTACTTCATTCGTGCCGGCTGCATCTTGATGGTAATTCCCCGTTCACGCTCAAGATCCATCTTATCGAGCACCTGATCGCGCATATTGCGTGCCTCAATAGTACCGGTGCGTTCAAGCATACGGTCTGCAAGCGTGGACTTCCCGTGGTCCACGTGGGCAATAATACTAAAGTTTCTGATATTCATTGAAATATAAACGCACTCTTACGAAGTTGCTCCGTCTCCAAGGGCACTATCTGAGGCAGGCAGTGCCTTTGTTGTCAGGCGCTTCAGAGAATCCCTCAAGTCTTGGAATTCTTGATTGCGCAAGCTGGCAAGTACTCCCACCGCAACCAGTAGACCCACCATACCAGCGATAATGCCCTGCGTGAAGACGGCATGGGTGGTGGTGAGCGGTTCCAGATTCCCCATGAAAGACAGTACGCCGTAGCTGGCAGCACCCCCAAGTATTCCACTCCCGAGTGCCTGAAAGAGCGGACGCACGAGAGAACGAGCCACACCTGGCGCAACCCGACTCAAAGTAACAAGAGCCACACTCGCCACAATGAGTTGCCCCACCGTAGCACCAATGGCAATAAACAGAATATCGGCTCCCCCCACATCAGACACGCGAAACAGTGCTTCAACAAAATAGCGCACGGGAGGATAGTGACTCGCAAGCCACATGCCGCCAATAGCGACAAGTACCGATACGCCAATGTCTCCCAATTGCATGATGAGTGGATTCCATGAACGCTGCGCGGCATAAAACGCACGAGCACAAAGCAGAATCAGTCCCTGAGCGGCAAGGGCAACAATTAAAATTCCAAGGATCGCCGCAGTGAGGCGGGTATCGTTCCAGGAAAAGGCACCTGTGCCAAGCACGATACGTACAATGTGTGCACGAAGCACAATGGTGAGCACCATGATAATGGTAGACCAAAAAATGATGTGGCGAGCTGCGGCACTCACCGTATCGCGATATGCCACTCCCTGCTTTTTTCGATGATGCTCGGCAAGTACCGGGAACGCAGCGGTGGCGTATGCAGCTCCCACCAAGGAAAGCGGAACTGCTTCCAAATTACTTGCAAATGTGAATACAGAAACCCCTCCTTCACCCGTGCGCGCCGCAAGGATGGTGAGGGCGAGCGTCACAAATGCGCCCATACCAAGCGCAAGTGAGCGCGGGAGTGAGTCCTTCATTACAGACCAAATAACGCGTGGCTTCGGAACACTCGGGAGTGGGAAGAGACCTGCGCCCGCGAGCACGGGAAGATGAATGAGAAGATGCAATAACGCTCCTGCAACCACTCCCATGCCCACACCCACAAGTCCATACACCGGATAGAGGAAGAGTGTTCCGCCAATGATACCGAGGTTGTAGAGCACGGGTGAGAGGGCGAAGAGCGCAAAGCGTCTTTTCACCTGCGTCACACTCGTTGCAATGCCGGACAACCCAAGGATGATTGGTTGCAGAAGGAGGAGACGCGTAAGCAGCACAAACTCACCTGCGTGCGCTCCCTGCATGAGTACGGGGTACATGAGTGAAAGCACCGAGGGGGTAGCAATTGCAAGAGCGGCACACAATATTCCTCCAGCAACAAAGAGAAAGGAAGCGGCCTGTGAAATGAGCGTCCTGCTTTCTGAAGGCGTCCCACCGCTAATTCGAGGGATAAGCACATACGCCGATACTAGAGACGCAACCAGTGCAAATACCAGGTCAGGAACTCGGAATGCTGCGTAGTAGAGATCAAGCATCTCTCCCGCACCGAATTGATGCGCAAACAAACGGTCTCGCACGAGAGCAAGTAGTTGGGACGCCAGAGTCAGGGACGCAAGCAAGTACGCAGCCTGATGAAGGCCGCGTACGGGCTTGGTGATGGTCTTGATGAGTGCGCTGACCATCGTACTAGTCTATAACTCCTATGGTGCAGGTTCCGTTACGGTGCGCGGAATACCGAGGGCTCCAAGGCGAGATGCAGGGAATGGATTCTTGCCAGCCTTCAAAGCCGCAATATCTCCTGCTACGGCGGTGGCGTTCTCAGGAGAGAGCGTGGCAACAGCTTCAAGTGCTCCTATTGCCTTTGGATAATCACCCGCGATTGAGTACATCACCCCAAGGAAGAAGTGGGCGTTAGCGTACTGTGGATTTAGATCAACGGCGTGTCCAAGTGCAGTGATTGCTCCCGCAGTGTCTCCGTTCGCAGAGCGAAGAATACCAACCTGGAAGGCAACCGCAGGATCGTTTGGGGCAAAGTATGCTGCAGCTTCAGCAGCTTGTAGTGCTTCCTTTGCCTTGCCAAGCTGTACCTCAATCTGAGACAAGAGGAACACCGCTTGAGTGAAGTCGTGCTTCAGGGTAATGGACTGTAGCAGTGCGGCTTCCGCTGCCTTGGCGTCTCCCTGTGCAATCTCAAGCTGCGCCACGATGTATGGCAGGGTTGGATTGGTAGGACTCAGTGCACTTGCTCGCGCATACGCTGTCTTTGCGTTCTGATACGCTCCATCAATCTTAAGAGGAACCACCGTGGCATACACATTCCCGAGCATGACCCAGTTCTGATAGTTATCTGGACCAAGACGAGTTGCGGTGAGCGCGTCCTCAATACTCTTTGAGAGTACCGTCTGGAACTGCTGCTGTGCGTCTGTTGGCGAGAGGGTGGTGTCTGCAGCAATCTCACGCATACGTGCAACCCCTATGGCTGCAGATAACTGGTAGCTGCGATCACTAGGCACAAATAGAATCGAACGATCGGTTGCAGACTGCGCTGAGTCAAGTTTGCCTGCCTGAAGTGCGGTACCAGCGCTCTGGTAGCTAACACTGCCCAGATATCGCTCAACAACGACATACGCCGCAAGTATCGAAGCCAGAAGAAGGAGCGTGAGACCAAACACAATCACGAACCCAACGCGTGGACTACGGGCAAAGATAATGCCCCATTCGCGTGCACCCGATCCATACCGCATGGTCGAGACGAAGATACCTGCAAGGATAAATCCGGACAAAAGAACAATTGGTCCCGGAGTCGCAAATATCGCCAATCCCATCACGTAGAGGAATCCAACAAAGGACGCCACACTCGTAAACCGCGCAAACGGTTCTTGTGGGGAACGCAAGAGCAGCATGCGCAATCCAAAGAACAAGAAGAGCACCAGGAACGCAATCCAAGCGAAGGCACCAACAACTCCGGTAGTGATGAATGAAGTTGGAATAAGACCAATACCCGAAGTGAAGTCTATGTTCCAGAAGATGGTGTCATTCAAGGAACGATCACGGAACTTAAGCCATTCGCTGCCGAAGGTTCCAGGACCCGAACCAAAGAGTGGCGAGGATGCATACGTGTGGCTACCAATGTCAAAGGTGGACTGCCATGATGGACGCACATCAACCACATTTGCTCCCATACCATTCACTAGCGCCGTACCTATGGTCGAGCCGCCAATGAGGAAAAAGAGTGAAATGGCAAGAGTTGCGAGAGGCGCAATAAGGGTGTGCATAGAGAAGTCACTCCGCTCTCCCTCAAATTCCTTTTCTGAAAGCATCAGCGCTACTCCATCAAGATCAGAATCATCAGCACTTGGGCGATTTTTCATGATTGCTTCAATAAAGAGACCGAAGGCCACAATCGCCACCAATGTCCAAATGAGGCTTGAGTTCACCACAGCAAGTACCAGAAGCGATAGAACTCCTCCTGCAAGAATGAGCTTTCGTGTGCGGGGACGTACGTCAAGGAACCGGAGAGTGAGGAGACCGAGGGAGACACCAAGACCAAGCACCATACCGAGATCCGAGAAGGAACCTACAAGGTTCGTGGTTGCAGCAAGCTTGGTTGGGAACAATCGACTTCCAATAAATATGGCGAGTTGTACTACCAGTATGAGACCGAGTGCATATCCACCCGTCTTGAAGAGCGTTTGGTAGCTACTCGTGCGACGGAATGCAAGTGCCGTGAGGGTAGCCAGAACAGTGAGGATAAGCACAAACCCAAGTGTGTCTACCTCAAACTCGGTTCCAAAGAATCCGGTGTGAAGTCCCACTCCCGAGAAGAGTGCGGAGAAGAGATACGCGGCTGGCACCAGCCAGAGAGCGCCAAGAAGGGGGAGCGGTGGCACAATAGCGTTCCCACGCGTGAGGCGCGCCAGAATGTAGAACGCAAGAGCAAGGAGCGCACCAAGCGCAAGCAGGGATACCTTGGTTCCCAAGAAAGGAATGCTTGCCGTAGGGATAAAGAGTACGGCACCAAGCACTAGGGTGAAAACCACCACCCAAATGGTGAGCGAGTCGAATGAAAAACGTTTCGAACGCGGTGCGCGCACACTTACTGCTGGCTGTTGCTGATGATCCATATATCTTTGTACATAACTCCCCACTTACTAATGGAGTAAGTATAGCCTACACCAAGAAGCAAGTGACAATATGGTATGGGGAAAGCGAAATCCGCCCATTTCGGGGCGGATTTCACATTGTACTGGACTGGCTCGATAAGCCGAATTCTGTCGTGGAAAACCACGGACGACCATCTATCTGGGACGAG
>OBEQ011830043.1_pt1 | contig 11013 bp, 9 predicted proteins | sample 1670901 | NCBI WGS metagenome assembly OBEQ01 (sample SAMEA104232315, study PRJEB22302) | groundwater metagenome | biome: forest; feature: aquifer; material: groundwater | place: USA | collected 2011-08-07 | depth 5.4 m | reverse complement strand
TGGGCCGAGCGCAAGTTGCGCATGGCGACGCTGCTTGCCGATGGCGGCTTTGCCGAGGAGGCGCTGCCGCCGCTCGGCGAGGTGGCTTCCTTGGCAATTCGCGGCATCGCCCTCGTCGTCGATCCCGGTCTCGAGCCGGTCTTCGCCAAGGAGCACCTCATCCGGAACGGGGAGAGGAAAATTTCGTTCAAGCTTTCCGAACGCGGCGAAATCATCACGGACAAAAACGAGCTTTTCTACCGCGTGAGGCTCGGAAACGAGTCGATCCTGGCGAGCTCGGAAGGGTTTTTTCAATCGAACCTCGCCGTGACCGAGCTCGTCGCGGCCGAGCTTTCCGAGCGGGTGCGCGCCCTCGCCCCGCACCGCTTCATCGACCTCTATGCCGGCGCGGGGACGTTCACGCTGCTTTCGGCGCGCGATGTGCCCGAGGCCGCGTGCGCCGAAGAAAGCAAGACGAGCGTCGCCTGCCTCCGCATCAACCTGCGCGAAAAGCACAAAGGCGTGCACCGGGTGCTCGAGGGGCGGGTGGAGGAGACTTTTCCGAAATACTGGAACAAAGAAAAAAGCCCCGACGCCGTGGTCTTTCTCGACCCGCCGCGGCAGGGCATGCACAAGACGCTCGCGGACTTCTTCGCGGCGGCCGATCCGCCCAAGGCGCTTTTTTATCTCTCCTGCGATCTCGGGACGCTCGTGCGCGATCTCGGCATCATCGTCCGCGGCGGGAAGCTCCGGATCGAGAACGTTGTCCCGTTCGACATGTTTCCCCGCACGAAGCACATCGAGACGCTTGTTTCCCTCGTTCCCGCCGGATAAAATGTCCGCATGTTTTTTGCGCGCATCCGTCCGATTTGGGTGACCGGCCTCGTTCTCATCGCTTTGGCGCGGACCGCGTCCGCCGAAGTTGTGGGTGAACGCGTCGTCTACCGCCAGGGCTCGGAAGAGCTCGAAGGGTATCTCGCCTACGACGACAAGGTCCAAACCCCCCGTCCCGGCATTCTCGTCATCCACGAATGGACCGGCATCGGGCCCTACGTCGAGGGCCGCTGCCGCCGCCTGGCCGAGCTCGGCTACATCGCGTTCGCGCCCGACATGTACGGCAAGGGCATCCGTCCTCAAGATCCCGCGGAGGCGGGCGAATGGTCGGGCAAATTCAAGAAGGACCGCCCGCTCACCCGCTCGCGCGCGTTCGCCGGGCTCGAAGTCCTCCAGAAGCACCCGTTCACCGACCCGTCGCGCATCGCTGTTATCGGCTACTGTTTCGGCGGCATGGTGGCGCTGGAGCTCGGGCGGGGCGGGGCGGACGTCAAGGGCATCGTGAGCTTTCACGGCGTGCTCGGGACGCCCAACAAGGAAGACGCGCGGAACATCAAAGGCAGGGTGCTCGTGCTCCACGGCGGCAGCGACCCCCACGTTTCCGACGCGCAGGTGAAGGAATTCGAAGACGAGATGCGCGCCGCGCGCGTTCCGTGGAAGATCGTCGTCTACGGCGCCGCCGTCCACAGTTTTACGAACCCCGACTCCGGCGACGATCCCTCGAAGGGGGTGGCTTACAACGCGGAAGCCGACCGCGAATCGTGGGACGAGATGCAAAGATTTCTGGATGCGATTTTTGCCGCGCCTGCCTCGAAATAAAGCGCTCCTTCTGATTTTGGTCCCGCTCGCCGCCGCCTGCGCGTCCCGCGCCGCCGCCTTCGAAACCGCCGACAAAGACGCCAAAACCGTCGAGGAATTCAAGGTCCGGCCGGAAGACACGGAGGCGAGGACGCACTACCTCAAGGCGGAAGGTCTTTACTTCAAGGCGCGTCTGCCGGAGGCCCTCGGGGAATACCGCGAAGCCGTCCGCCTCAATCCCATCGATTTCGATTCGCAGTACAAGATCGGCCTCGTCCTCTACGAAATGAAAGACCGCGACGGGGCCGTGAAGGAGTGGAAAGACCTCCTGGCGCTCAAGCCCGACTACGGGCCCGCGCATCAGCGCCTCGGCATCACGTACCGCGAAGACGGCAAACTCGACGATGCGGTCGTCGAATTCATCGAGGCCATGAAAACCCTGCGGGACACGTCCGAGACGCGCCTCAACCTCGGGCTCGCGCTCCAGGAGCGCGGCGACGCCGACGGGGCGATCGAGGTCTGGGAAAAAGCGGTCGCCGAGCATCCCGACTTCGCCGAGGCGCATTACCAGCTGGGCCTGGCGTATCTCGAGAAGGACCAAAAAAAGCACGACCGCGCCCTCGCCGCCTTCGAAGCGGCCGTGGACGCAAAGCCGGACTTCGCCGAGGCCCATCATGAGATCGCCAAGATCCTGATCCAAAAGCCGAAAAAAGAAGATGAGGCGGTTCGGCACTGGCGGAGCGCGATAGAAGCCGATCCCTCCTTCATGGAAGCGCGCTACGGCCTCGCCGAAGCCCTCGAGAAGGCGAAGAAGATCGACGAGGCGATGGCCGTTTACCGCGACATCCTCGGGATTGACCCGGCCCAGGCGAGCGCCCACGCCCGCCTCGGCGACCTGCATCTGGCCAAGAACCAGACGGACGACGCGATTTTTCACTACGAAGAAGCCATCGCGGCTTCGGACGCAGGCGAAGAGCAGGAGGGCGCGAGCGTCCGTCTCGGCCTCGGCAGGGCGTGGCTCGCGCGCGAAAAATACCCGGAAGCCGTCGAGGCCCTCGAACGGGCCATCGAGATCGATCCGAAGAACGCGGAGCCTTACTTTTACTTAGGGCTTGCGCAGAAAGGGGACCAAGATTACGATGAGGCTCTCAAATCTCTGGAGCAGTACACGAAGCTGGCAAAGAGGCGCTCGCAAGGAATCAACGAAGCCCGCAAAACCATGCGGGACATCCGCAAACTGATCGAAGAAGCCGAAGGGGGATAAAGGGAACATGCGCAAAGCCATCGCACTCATGATCGTGGCAACGGGGCTCGCGGCCGGAGCCGCCTCCGCCAAAGAAACGCCCGCGCTTTTTGACACTTTAAGCCGCCGCGCGTCGGTCAAGGTGTACGTCGAGACGTTCGCCGACGCGGTGAAGCCGACGGACTTGAAGGTGGACACCACGGCCCTCAAGGGCAAGATCGAGAAGGCGCTCACCGGCCGGAAGAGCATCAAGTTTGAGGTCGTGAACGACAAGTCGCAGGCCGACATCGCGATCGAGGGCAAGATCCTCGAGGTCGGATGGCAGGACACGGACCCCGTCGACATGATCGTCGGCCTCGGCGGCGTGGCGATGGACGCCGCCATGAGCGAGCACTACTGCGTGCTCGTCTCCGAAGTCACGGTCAATGACGTCAAAGCGGGCGCGTGTCTCTATAAAGACAACGTGCGGGCGACCGTGACGACGAACGACATGAAAAAAGAGACTTTCGGGGATTTTATATACGACGACTTCGCGAAAGTCCTGATGAAGGAAGCGTTCGGCAAGAAAAAGTCTTAAGTTTTCTTTTCCGCCGCCTTGAGGGCGTGGTATTCCTTGAGGACGGGTTCTATCTTGGCCGCCGGGATGGCGAAAGCGACGCTCTGCGCGCCCATGATGAGCGCGAGGTTGATTCCGACGAGCTCGCCGTCGGTGTTGAAGAGCGCGCCGCCGCTCGAACCGGGGTTGATCGACGCGTCCGTTTGAATGAGGTCGTGGAACGCGGCGCCCTGCTGTTCCAGGTTCCGCCCGACGCCGCTGACGATCCCCGCCGACACCGAGTTCTGAAGCCCCAGCGAATTCCCGATCGAGATGACCGTTTCCCCGATCATGACGTCGCGCGCGACGCGCACGGCCTTGAGGGGCTTGGGCGCTTTGATCAGGACGAGGGCCATGTCGTCGTGCGCGTTCATGCCGACGAGCCGCGCCTCGATCTTCGTCCCGTCCTCGAGCGTGACATAAATGTGTGTCGCCATCTGGACCACGTGGGCGTTCGTGACGATGAGCCCTTCCTCCGAAATGACGACGCCCGATCCGAGGCTGTTCAGCGTGGTCGTGCCGTAGGGCTGGGTCTCCAGGTTGTCGAAGATGCCCCTGAAGTAGCCGTTGTACCGCGACCAGAACGAGTCTTTTCTCAGCAGCACGATCTGTTCGGTGCTGATGTTGACGACGGCGGGCGCCCACTCGCGGATGACTTTGACGATCGGCGTCTCGCGCGCGCCGTTGGCCATCGCAGCGGGGGCCGCGGTGAGGGCAAGCACGAGCAGGGCCAGGGCCTTCTTCATGATCCGAGGATAACTTTTCGCTCTTTCGCTGTCAATCCGCCCTTGATTAATTGGGCCTTTTTAATTAAAGTAACCCCATGAACACCATCCTCAGCACCTTCGCTCTTTCGATGCCCGGCGTCGGAGAGCTTGCCCTCATCTTCCTCATCGTGTTCGTGCTCTTCGGGGCTTCGCGGATTCCCGAGATCGGCCGTTCGCTCGGCAAGGGGATCGCGGAATTCAAGAAGGCGCTCGCGGGCGACGACGACAAGAAGGACGACGCGAAGAAGTCCTAGCCCCGTCTTTTTCTAGAACTTCGAATTCCACTCCTGGCGGGAAAATTTGTCCCGCACGAGGCGCGCCACGCGCTCGCGGGGGTAGTCTTCCAGAGGCTCGAAGGCGTTCCAGGTTTCCTGGAGCGCCTTTTTGATTTGGGCGGGGGAGAGCGGCAGGTTTGCGACAAAGGCCCCGTGGGGGCGTCCGTTGCGGTAGTCGGGCTCGAGCGAGGGCATGGCGAGGTGCTTTTCCATCCGTTCGAAGTCCATCCCATAGAGAAACGTCCCGTGAAAAAGGATCGCCGACCGCTTCCTGCGCTGGGCGTTGCCCGAAAACTTGAGGTCACCCAGGACGAGGTCGCTGGTACCCCGCACCTCGACCTTTCCCCCGAGAAGGGGGGCGAGCGCGTCGCGGTGGCGCGTCATGACGTGGCAGTTCGTGCGCGTGATGCTCGTGAGCGGCCCCGAGGAAGGGATCCTCAGGATAAGGGCGTAGTTGAGACAGCCCGGTCCCTGCAGGACGGCCCCTCCGCCGCTCGGCCGCCGGAGGACGCGCAGGCCGTTTCCCTCCGCCGAAAGGGGCTTTATTTCGGACCGCATTTTGTTAGAATAGCCCAGCACGAGAAAGTGCTCCCGGCTTTCCCAAAATCTCAAGATTCCGGCGGGGTCGTCCTCTTCGCACCGGTCGAGGAGGGCTTCGTCGCAAGCCAGGTTTTCTTCGGGGGTTGGGAGGCTCAGGTCCAGGATTTTCATCGGAATAGCGCATTATACCCGATCCGGAACCCGTTCGCCCGGCGCTCGGCCCGAACGGGATAAAAATTGTTATTAAATGACCAAAGAATCCGCTAAAGTATGGACTTTATATGAACCCCAGCCAAACCCTTCATACGGCTTCGCCCCAGGGAGCCGCCCCGGCGTGGGACGGTAGGACCGGAATGCCAGGCCCTCACAACACCCCCTATATCAACACGATCCCGGTCGCGTCCGAGCCGCCGTATCCCGGCGACCGCGAAATCGAGCGGCGGATCAAGAGCTACGTCCGCTGGAACGCGATGGCGATGGTCGTCAAAGCCAACCGCAACGTGGTCGGCATCGGCGGCCACATTTCGACCTACGCCTCCTGCGCCACGCTTTACGAAGTCGGTTACAACCACTTCTTCCGCGGCGGCGAAAAGGGCGACTTCGTCTACTTCCAGGGTCACGCGTCGCCCGGCAATTACGCGCGCGCGTACGTCGAGGGCCGCCTCAAGGCGAACCAGCTCCACCACTTCCGGCAGGAGCTCGCCGAGGGCGGCGGGCTTTCGTCCTATCCGCACCCGTATCTCATGCCGGATTTCTGGCAGTTTCCGTCGGTGTCGATGGGCCTCGCGCCCATCTGCTCGATTTATCACGCGCGATTCCTGCGCTACCTCAAGGCGCGCGGCTTTCTCGGCGAGTGGAACCCGAAGGTGTGGTGTTTCGTCGGCGACGGCGAGTCGGACGAGCCGGAGACGCTGGGCGCCCTGACGCTCGCTTCGCGCGAAGGCCTCGACAACCTCGTCTGGGTCGTCAACTGCAACCTCCAGCGCCTCGACGGCCCCGTGCGCGGCAACGGCAAGATCATCCAGGAACTCGAGGCGGCGTTCCGCGGCGCGGGCTGGAACGCGATCAAGGTCATCTGGGGCTCCAACTGGGACGATCTCCTTAAAGCCGATCACAGCGGCATCCTCGTCAAGCGCATGCAGGAGGCGGTCGACGGCGATTACCAGAAATATTCCGTCGAGCCGGGCAGCTACACGCGCAAACACTTTTTCGGCAAATCTCCCGAGCTCCTCAAGATGGTGGACCACTTGAGCGACGCCCAGATCGAGAAGCTGCTTCGCGGCGGCCACGATCCCAAAAAAGTTTTTGCCGCCTACAAGACGGCGGTCGAGCACAAAGGAGCGCCGACCGTGATCCTCGCCAAGACGGTCAAAGGCTACGGCCTCGGCGAAGCGGGCGAGGGCCGCAACATCACGCATCAGCAGAAAAAATTGAACGAAAAAGAGCTGCGCGAGTTCCGCGAGCGGTTCGAGATCCCCATCAAGGACGAGGAAATCGTCGAGACGCCGTTTTACCGCCCGCCCGCGGACAGCCCCGAAATGAAATACCTTCTCGACCGGCGTTCGACGCTCGGCGGCTTTGTTCCCCAGCGCACCGTGCGCGCGCCCAGGCTCGAAATGCCCGACGAAACGTTTTACGCCGAATTCGCCAAGGGCACCGGGATGACCGAGGTCTCGACCACGATGGCGTTCGTGCGCATCCTCTCGAAGCTGCTGCGCCACGAGCGGATCGGGCGGAACGTCGTCCCGATCATTCCCGACGAGGCGCGCACGTTCGGCATGGACGCGCTGTTCCGCGAGGTCGGCATCTATTCGCCGAAGGGCCAGCTCTACGAGCCCGTCGACAAGGAATCGCTGCTCTATTACCAGGAAGCGAAGGACGGTCAGATCCTGGAGGAAGGCATCACGGAGGCCGGCTCCATGTCGAGCTTCGTCGCGGCGGGCACCGCGTACGCGAACGAAGGTCTCAACATGATTCCGTTCTACATCTACTATTCGATGTTCGGTTTTCAGCGGATCGGCGACTTGATGTGGCTGGCGGGCGACAGCCGCTGCAAGGGCTTCCTGCTGGGCGCGACCGCGGGACGCACGACGCTCGCGGGCGAAGGGCTTCAGCACCAGGACGGCCACAGCCACCTTCTCGCGAGCACGATCCCCACGCTTTACACCTACGACCCCGCCTTCGCCTATGAGCTCGCCGTGATCATCCGCGACGGCCTGAAGCGGATGTACGAAAAGGGCGAGGAAGTTTTTTATTACCTCACGCTTTGCAACGAGAATTACCCGATGCCGCCCCAGCCGGCCGGCGTCGAAGAAGGCATTATCAAAGGAATGTACAAGTACAAGAAAGGCGCCGAGGGGAAGAAACACAAGGCGCAGATCCTCGGCTCGGGCCCGATCCTGCGCGAAGCGCTGAAGGCCCAGGAGATTCTCTCGACATACGACGTCTCGGCGGACGTGTGGAGCGTCACGAATTACAAACAGCTCCGGAGCGAGGCCCTGCGCGCCAAGCGCTGGAACATGCTTCACCCGAAGGAAAAGCCCCAGAAGTCGTTCCTCGAGAACGCGGTCGAGGGGCAAAAAGGCGTGTTCGTCGCCGTTTCGGATTACATGAAGACCGTGCCCGACCAGATCGCGCCGTGGATCCCGGGCGGACTCATGACGCTCGGCACCGACGGCTTCGGGCGGAGCGAGAGCCGCGAGAACCTCCGGCGGTTCTTCGAGGTGGATGCGCCCTGTGTCGTGATCGCGACCTTGTACGCCCTCTTTCAAAAAGGGCAGGTGGACGCCGCGGTCGTCGACAAGGCGATCAAGGACCTGGGCGTCGATCCCGAAAAAAGTTTTCCGTTCTGCGTGTAGAGGAGATCCTGATGGAAGTTCGTTTGCCCAAGCTCGGTGAAGGTGCGGATTCCGGCACCGTCGTGAGCGTGCTCGTGAAGACGGGGCAGAAAATCAAGAAGTCCGACGTCCTGGTCGAACTCGAAAACGAAAAGGCCGTCGCGCCGATCCCGTCGCCGGCGTCCGGCGTCGTGTCCAAAATCCACGTCAAAGAAGGCGACAAGCTTTCGGTCGGCCAGGTCATCGTTTCGCTCGAGGGCGCCGATGCGGGCGGGGCCGAATCGTCGGCCGCGCCGAAGCAGGCCGCCGCCCCGAGCGCGCGTCCGGCCGAAAGGGGCCCGGCGCAGGAGCCCGCCAACCACCATTACGAATCATCGACCGGCGCGCCGCCCCCGGCTTCGCCAACCGTCCGTAAGGTCGCCGCGGAACTCGGCATTGACCTCTCGCGCGTGCGCGGCAGCGAGCGCGGCGGGCGCATCACGATGGAAGACCTCCGCTCGTACTTGAGTTTTTTGCAGGAAGCCGCCTTCCGCACGACCGGCACGGCCGCCGCAGGCGCCCCGGCCGCGCCTGCCAGGCCCGCGCCCGAATCCATCGATTTCTCGAAGTGGGGCAAGGTCACGCGCAAGCCTGTCTCTTCGCTCCGCAAAACGATCGGCGAGCGCATGACCGACTCCTGGACGACCATCCCGCACGTGACCCAGTTCGACGAGGCGGACATCACCCGGCTCTGGGACCTGCGCAAAAAATACGCCCCCGCCTACGAAAAAAAAGGCGCCAAGCTAACGATCACGGGCTTCGCGATCCTCGCCGTCGTCGCGGCGCTCAAAAAATACCCGCAGTTCCGCTCGAGCCTCGACGAAAAGGCCGGCGATCTCGTGGAGAAGAGCTACTTCCATATCGGCATCGCGGTCGACACGGAGCAGGGGCTGATCGTCCCCGTTCTGCGCGACGCGGACAAGAAGAACCTTTTTGAGCTTTCGCTCGAGCTCGACAAGCTCGCCGAGAAGACGCGCGCCCGCAAGGTCTCGCTCGATGATCTCAAAGGCGGCGTGTTCACCATCTCGAACCTCGGCTCGATCGGCGGCGCGCATTTCACACCCATCGTGAACAAGCCCGAAGTGGCGATCCTCGGCCTCGGGCGCGGCGCGTCGAAGCCGGTCGCTCTCAAGGACAAGATCGAGACGCGGCTCATGCTGCCGGTCGCGCTTTCGTACGACCACCGCGTGATCGACGGCGCCGACGGCGCGCGCTTCATCCGCGCGCTCGTGGAAGCCTTCGAGGCGGTCCAGGAAGGGGACGTAAAGATTTAACATGACCAACAACATTCAGACCCAGGTCGTCGTGATCGGCTCGGGCCCCGGCGGGGCGGCGGCGGCTTTCTACGCCGCGGACCGCGGCAAAAAAGTCATTCTCGTCGAGAAGGAGAAGCGGCTCGGGGGCGTGTGCCTGAACCGCGGGTGCATCCCGTCGAAGGCGCTGCTCCACGTCTCCAAATTCATCACGGAAGCCCGTGAGTCCGGCTTCCGCGGCGTCGAGTTCGCCGCGCCCAAGATTTCGCTCGAGAAGCTCCGCGCGTGGAAGGAATCCGTGCTCGAGAAACGCGGCCAGGGCATCAAGCTTGTCGGCGAGAAACGCGGCGTCACGATCCTCTCGGGCCGCGGCCACTTCGAGGATTCGAAGACGCTCCGCGTCGAGACCGCGGAAGGGCAGAAATTCGTCCGTTTCGAGCAGGCGATCGTCGCCGTGGGCTCCAAGCCCGCCATGCCCGCGCTCTTCGACCTCGGCAACCCGCGCGTCATGACGTCCACCGAGGCGCTCGAGCTCGAGGAAATCCCTAAGAACCTTCTCGTCGTCGGCGGCGGTTACATCGGCATGGAGCTCGGCACGGTCTACGCCGCGCTCGGGAGCTCGGTCGTGGTCGTCGAGGCGCTCGGCTCGATCCTCGCCGGCGCCGATCCCGACCTCGTGCGGCCCGTCGCTCGTTACGCCCAAAAAGCCTTCAAAGAAATCCGCCTCGAAACCAAGGTCACGAAGATGGCGACTCAAGGGAAGCAGATCAAGGTCACCATGGAGACCGCGGGGCAGAAGAAGGAAGAGCTCTACGACCGCGTGCTTGTCTCGATCGGCCGCGCCGCGAACACCGAGGACCTAGGCCTCAAGAACACGAAGATCGAAACCGACGAAAAAGGCTTTATCAAAGTGAACGAGCGCCTCGAGACGACGGACCCCGGGATTTACGCGATCGGCGACGTGGCCGGCGGCGTCCTTCTCGCGCACAAAGCTTCCAAAGAAGCGCGCATCGCCGTCGAGGCGATGACGGGCGAAATGAGCGCGTTCAAAGACGTCGTGATCCCCGCGGTCGTTTTTACGGACCCGGAAGTGGCCTGGTGCGGGCTCACCGAAGCGGAGGCCAAAGCGAAGGGGATCGAAGTGCAGGTCGCGAAGTTTCCGTGGACGGCCTCCGGCCGGGCGCTCACGTTCGACCGCACCGACGGCCTGACCAAGCTCATCATCGAGCCCGAGACCGAGCGGATTCTCGGCGTGGGCATCGTGGGGGCGGGCGCCGGCGAACTCATCAGCGAAGGAGCGCTGGCCGTCGAGATGGGGGCCACCGCGCGCGACCTCGCCGAAACCGTCCATCCGCACCCGACCCTTTCCGAGACGCTCATGGAGTGCGCCGAGGTCTTCTATGGCACCGCCACCCACGCCCTCAACATCAAGAGGTCCTAGCCGGCGCCTTTTTCTTGCCGGACTCATCTTTCTCGCCCTCGTTACGGGCGCCTCCGCCGACACCACCAAGGTTTACCTCTACAATTACGACGGGTTCCCGCTGCTCATCCGCGCCAAGAAGCCCGTCAAGCTCGGCATCGACGTCGAGCTTTTTAAGAACGACCGGGTCGAAATCGACGCCGACAGCACGGCCGAAATCACCGTGCACGAATCCGGAGGGATCCGTCTTTCTGCCAACAGCTCGTGCAAGGTCATCGACCCGTCGAAGGACCATTTTCATCTGCTGGTCGAAAAAGGGAGCTTCCTGGTCAATCTGAAGCACCTGGAGAACGGCCTCGATTTCACGATTTCAACCCCGCAGGTCTCCGCCGTCGCGCATGTGCCCACCCAGGTCAGCGGCCGCATCGATCCG
>OBEQ012516314.1_pt1 | contig 11015 bp, 11 predicted proteins | sample 1670901 | NCBI WGS metagenome assembly OBEQ01 (sample SAMEA104232315, study PRJEB22302) | groundwater metagenome | biome: forest; feature: aquifer; material: groundwater | place: USA | collected 2011-08-07 | depth 5.4 m | reverse complement strand
GGGGGGGCCGCCAGCCCCCTCGGATTTCGACGAGCCCGTCCGCGTTTCCCGAAAACACGAAATCGACGGAGCACCGGGCGCGCTCTTGCGGGCAAGAAGCCGCCCCATCCGCGGTCGCATCGACAGCGGCACCCGCCTCGGCATCCTGCGCGGGTGTTCCGGCGTCTGGATTTGGTGGATACTCGACGGGCATCGATGGGCTGAGGCTTGGCGCGGCCGAGCAAGCCACCACGAGCAGCGCCAGGACCGACCTACCGTTTCTCGATGGCGGAAGACACTTCAAAACGCTCATAGGGATGCCTCAGCTTTCGCGGGGAGCTTCCGATAACCAGCGTTTTACCGCCCCGTCAACCCCCAGCGGCCGTGGGGACAGTCCAGCTCAGCCACATGAGCCTCACGGAAGCGGTCTCGCGTGAGTCGCGGAACTTCGTCTTCTGGGCCATTCCCACGATTCGCGACGGGCGAGCCGGGTATGGCGTGTACGTAGCAAAAGCGCGCTCGCCCAAGGAACGTCGGTACTACTTTCTCGACGGCGAAGGCAGCCGCGAGAGCAACCATATCGATCCGCGGGACCTTGGAACAGGCCCCGGCGCCGGCGCGACCGACAAGCGAGTCCCCAAGCTCGGCGAAGACTTGAGCGTGGTCCTACAGTCGAAGATCACGATGGCACAAGCTCTCGAGTCCTCGGAGCGCGAGCACGGTCCGGCCATCGAAGCAAAGTTCGAAGTGGGGGACGACAAGAAGTTGAGCCTAAGCATCTACCCCGTCAAGGATGTTTCGCTCGACGCCGAACGGAACAACTTCGTGGAACAGGCGGGCGATCCCACGGTGGTCCCCTTCAAGAGCTCGCTCAGCGAGTTCAAAGTTCCGGATGTCGAACACCTCACGCGCTCCGCGCGCGATCTCACGCTCGTACAAGCCGCAGGCTTGACGCTGCGAGCAGCGGTCGACGCCGCGCAGCGCAAGATGCCTGGGGGCCTCGTCTACTGGGCTATCCCCACCATTCGCGATACCCGAGCGGGCTACGGCGTCTACGTCTATGGCACTACATCGACCCAGAAGGTCGCGTGATGCGCAGGCGGGCGGGCGGATCCACTCGCCTTCGCGGGTCTCGGCAATTGCTTGGCTTGACGGGGTGGGCGCGCGGGGAGGCTGAAAGGCTTCCCGCGCGCCCGACGTTCAAGGGACTCTCCTCCCGAGCCTGTGCTGCCCGTGCACGCGGACGTTGGAGCGAAAGGGAGAACAAGAGCAACGTCCGCTCAGCCAGACGGGACGCCCGCGTATCCGACGCTGAATTGCCCGTTTTGGCAGATGGCCGTCGCGCGGTCACCCCGGTCACAGCCGTAGTTGCAGGACTGGTGGTTCGGCAGAGCGCACGCGTCGCCGGTGCGCGGGATCCCTTCGGGGCATCCCGGCGGAAGGTTTGTTCGACCCTCGGATGTGGCGTCCCCGCTGTCCGAGAGTCCGGGCCCGGGCCCCGTGCTTGTGCCGCCACTTGCCCCGCATCCCGGAGTCGCGCTTGCGAGAAGCAAGACCGAGACAGCCCCCGAAAACCGGCCCGCCCATCTCATAGATAGAGCGTGGCGCGTCCCGCACTGATCAATTGACATGATCGGACCTCGAAACGTCTCCTGACGTCTCCTGACGTTTGGTCTCTGTCGGAGGCCACACGTACGTGGTTTCGCGCAGTTCCCGGCGGTGCGCGACTTGCAACCACAACGCCTCCAACAGACGAGAGGAGGCAGTCATGGGCATGTGGGAATGATGTGGGGCCGTCGGATGCAACGATTCGATAGTCGTCAAACACGCGCGAGGCCAAATCGATGATCCTTTCGTATAGAACCATGTCCATGCCAGAGCTCGGCGCACGCTTCGCTTTGCGTGCGGTCGTTCACCCGCAGTATCGAGTGCATGTCGTCGACAACAGCCGTGTGATCGCCGACGACGCGCTGCTCAAGCGCGCGGCGGCTCGCAAAGGCCATCTCGGTCGGCCGGTCGTGACGGCGGTGCTGGCGGGGCGCGCGCGGATTCGGGCGTTCGGGCGCGAGCAGTGGCTCGAACCTGGTGACATCGGACTGGTCGGGAACAAAGAAGAGATCGAGATTCGCCAGGAGGGCGAGACCTTTCGCTCGATCGCGTTTGAGTGGGAACCGGAGACCAGCTTCGGCGGCTCGGTGTCCGCGTCCTTCGAAGTGACGCGGCTCCCCCGGCTCCTTCCGCACCTGACTATATATGCCGAGCGGCTCCTGGCCCTGAATCTGTCGCAGCACGAAGCGGCCGACCATGTGCACGGTGTTCTCACGCTTCTCGCAGCCGAAGGTTTGCCCGTCCGCGCCGCTTCCCCAACGGCGCTCGTCGCATCCGTGTCAGAGCAGGAAGTCCGCCTGTCGGAGGCGCTGGATTTAGCGCTCTCGAACCTGAGCGCCCAACCCATGATTGTCGATCTCGATCGCGCTCTGGGCGTTTCGGCGCGCCAACTTACGCGGCTCGTCTCGGCGTTCAATGCGCGGTACGGATTCAATGCGACGAACTGGCAAGACACGCGCACGCGCCGCAGGCTTCTCATCGGCGCAGCCTTCATGGCGTGCAAGGGCGCTCGGACGGAGCTCGTTGCGCGGCGCGTGGGGTATAGCTCGCCGTCGGCGTTCTGTAGAGCGCTCGACGTGGCCGGCCTCCCTACTCCACAGCAAGTCAGCGACGTCGTCCACGCGCTGGCGTAGCCGGAGAAGTGCAAGAGAACGGTCGGGTCGCTCTTCACGGAGGACCGTCCTGACCGGTGAGGACTTTCCACATCATGCGGCGGATCTCGTGCTGCCCTTTCCGGGTCGGATGGATGCAATCGAGATAGGATCCGAATCCGCCTGGCAGCGTTGCCTTGAGGAGCACGCCCGCCTCGGACATGGCTGCTTCTCCGCTATCGTTCCTTGCCTCGAGGGTTGACGGTGCGTCGGCCGCTCCACCGTCCGAGCCCGACGTCGTTTCTGCGTCGCGTTCGACGGTGGTCGCAATTGCGTCCGAAGAACCAGAGCATGCGAAGGACGCGTGGCCCACGCATAGGCTCAAGGCAATGACGATGGGCGAACGGTCGCGTGCCATGTGAGTTAGTCCTGCGCGTCGCAGTGCGGTGCGGGTGCGGGATCGGTCCAGCAAACGAGTTGCCCAGCGACATGGCAGCATCGCTTTGATGCCATACCCTGCTCACCCGTGGACGTTTTCTCGCCCGGCGCGGGGTCGACGTGACCCGCGCACCCGATAAGGCCGGAAACGAGGGCGACGAAAACAAAGCCGCATGAAAGTTTCATTGGCCCCTTTCCGTTCGTTGAAATGCTCAAAGAGCCTCCACGACTCTTTTGAACCACGACCAAGTGAATAATCGCCGGCAACAGGTCCAGCAATTGACATGAGCGGACATGGAACTCGCGTTGGTTCGGGACGAAGTCGGATTCCGTTGTCCGACTATGTCAATTGTCGCTCGAGGGCCAGATGCCAAGATGCGTACCCAACCCCACATTGAAGGTGCGAGTATGAATGCGAGACATCGGACCGCGTTTGTCATGGTTTCTGCGTTGGGGGTCCCCCTCTCTGCATGCGCGAGTGCAGCCAACGATCCGGCGTCCGCCGTCGACCAAGAGGATGAGGAGCTCGCGGCGGGATCGCTCCCCGTCGTTCTTGGGGCGTGGTCCGGTCGGGCGACGGTCAAAGGGGGACGCTTCCTGGTGGCGGGGACGTATCCGGCGTCGCTCCACTTGGCTCAATTCGGGCGCAGGGTGCGCGGCATTCTGGAAATCGCCGAGAGGCCCGAGGACGTGCTGGCCGCGTCGTTCTTTTACCGCGTCGAAGGGAACATCTCGGGCGGCAAGGTCCATTTCTCGATGGCGGACCGTGACTGCGGTGCGGCGACCCCGAAGGGCCTCTGCGGAGCGGGACCGACGACAGGCGCATTCGCGTCGGACGCGCATTTCACGAAAGGCAAGCTCACCTTCACCGCGGCGAGGGTCATCGACGACGCAAAATTTCGCCCAGGTGTCGTACCCGAGCCGCCGTTTGCCGCGCTGGACTTGACACAGAAATCCGCGCACGACTCTCGATTGGCAAGTTTTGCGGGACGATGGGCCGGCGTGTGCTGGTCGCCCGAGAGTCTGCTCCTTCCCGTGCCAACTCCTTTTTCCGGGAATGACGAGATGACTCTTACGCAAACGAGCTCGGGGCTCGCGATCTCGGCCTTCAAAGACAACGGAAAGTTGCAAGACGTGGTGAGCACGTTTGGAGTCGAGCCGAAGACCAACCGCTTTTGGTTCGTGCAACCCGGCGGTGATGGGGGATGGCTGTACGTGGGACGCAAAACGGGCGACTCCCTGTCGGGGGTCATCACGTTCGCGCATCGGTACTTCAAGGCGGATGCACCGCCTCTCGACTCGGGACCCGCCACCGACCCAAAGAAGGGCCCGGACATCCTGCTCGAAGACGTCGTCGGCGTCTTCAATTTTGCACGTCAGCGATGATTCGGGAGCACACTATCTTGCGAAAGCCCCCACGTCCGAGCCCGAACCGCTGCTCGCTCGTGACTCCGCCCCCTGGTGATATACATACTGAGCGTTCGGCGTGAGATCGAGGCCGAGCGAGTTGCTCGTGACCTCGGGGGCGAGGGGCCCGCCGATTCCAATCGCCGAGGATCCCAGGACGAGATGGAAGTCATCATTGGCGATATCCACGAATCCGGGGTTGTTGGCCGCCGGTGACGAGAAATTGGCCTGGCCGGATATTTGTGCGCCGCGAAACCCGAATCCGGGAGAGACCCAATTGTTGCCGAAATCAAAATTCTCTAGGCCGCAATGACCAAAAATCTGCGCGGGGATCGCCGATCCTCCGGTGCGCGGCAACACCGCGAAGATGTTGTTCCGCACGTCAATGATTCCCGGCAGGCTCCCGCTCGGACAATCGAATCCGCCGAAGGTCACATTAAACAGATTGTTGAAGGACGGCATGTCCGATTGATTGGCCACCGTGACCACCGTGTTGTTGTAGAAAAATAGCTTGCCGCCCTGGAGAGTCGCTCGTCCATTTCCAACCTGATGATCTTCGTTCCAGTGAATGTAGTCGGGGTCATAGGTCGTCTTGTTGACGATGATGTTGCCGTAGACGAACGCCTGCTTGTACGCGGGCGAACCGCCGACCGCGTCAAATGCCTCCTGTGGCTCCACCAGGTCCATGTTCCATCCGGCTGGCGACTGTTCGATGAAGTTGTACCGGATCACCGTCCCCGCGGACCGATCCTTGAGCTGGCTTCCGAGCGCGCCGGAACGCTGCGGCCCGAAGCGATTGAATTCGATGATGACGCCGTTGCCTTCGGTGTACGTCTGGTGCTCGGTGTAGCTGTTCGTGAACCCGTTGTTGTAAAAGTAGTTCCCCTGGAGCACGGTTTCGGCTTCCAAGCCGTCCCACACATGGGAACCGCTGCCCGTCCAGTTGTAAAAGCCCTGTCCGCAGTTCGTCATCACATTGTTGCGGATCACGATGTGCTGCGACGAACGCGCATAGATGCAGGATGCGAATCCTTCGTAGTTGGCAGTGGCTCCGTTCTCGGCCGTAAATTGATAAGTTGGGTACGCATCCTGTACTTGAAGATTGGCAATTTCAATGTATCCGGGCACCGGTGCGTTCGCAGAGTCGTCGGCACGGGGGGCGATCTGGATGACCCCATCCCATTGGATGGCACTGCCTCCCGTGGGCTCCTGCCAACGGTAGTGCATGTTCCTGCTGGTTGTCGCATTGTCGCCCGAAAGGATCGGCAATTCCCCGTTGGGTCCAGGAACACCGAGCACGCGGAGCCATTGCGACGCGTTCCCAAGTGTGGAGATCAGGACTTTTTCGCGATAGGGCGCATTCCGGTAGTGGATATAGACCGTATCCCCACCTTTGAGGCTGAACCAAGGTACGTCTCCGACGTTCGCATAGGTCTGGCTCGGACCTACGTGGTATTCCGTTCCGGTTCCGATGGGAACGTCCGACCAAACGGGAGCGTCGAACACGGGAGCATCAGGAACGAAGGGGGCGTCCGGGTACAGCGGTGCGTCCGGATTGTGCGGCGCATCAGGGTTGGCGGGTGCGTCGGAGTTCCGGGGCGCGTCAGGACCCTGCGGTGCATCGGGGGTCCGCGGCGCGTCGGTTGATGTTCCGGCGTCGGTGCCAATGCCGGGGCCGCCCGAGCTGTTGCCCGTGGGGGGAGTTCCCGCCGTATCGTCGACCACGGCGTCATCCACACTGCATGCGAAACTGAGCGAGAGCGAGAAGATGGCTCCAATTGCAACAGAGCGATACGGAAGATCGATCGTCTTCATCGTGCACCTCTCCGGCCGTGGTTCGAAACGCGGGAATGACCCGACGTACCGTATGCGCCACTCTACTCGGGCAGGCACGCATGAATGCTTGACATGATCGGCCATCGACCGTCGTCAGGAGTCTTCAGCTCACCCCATGAAGCTCCGTCCAAGGAGCGCGGTCAGCGTCCCGTATCGGTCACCGTGTGGCTCGGATCGATAGTCTCGAAGAGGAGGCGGCGTATCTCGTGTTCGCCTCGGTCGTTCGGATGCCCGCAATCGCGGAACCAGAATGTTGGATCGCTTGGCCGGTAGAACGGATTGTCTGCGTGGTTGTAGTTCCACGCGTGGCCGCGGAACCGGCAGAGGATGTCGATCATCGCCACGCCGTGCGTCATGGCGAATTCCGTGTAGCGGGTACGCCAAACGTCGAAGGCCGCGGCGAGTCCCGGAATGGGCTGGGGCCCCGTGCAATCTCCCGCGACCCCTGTGTCGTCCGTGGGGTCATAGACGTCCATCATCATGACCGTGCTCCCGTCCGGGAACGTTGTGGAGTCGCGCAGTGCTGGAATGATCGTTTCGAGATTCGCGAGCGCGTGGTCGAGCACGGGGCCCGTCGGATCCGCGAGTGCGACCCTATTGTCCAGATCGTTCGCGCCCGCTGCGAGCACGATGATGGTATGTCCGGTGTACGGACCACCGCTCCTCAGAATGGGGAGTTGGTTCTGGACGACGTCGTCTGTGGTCGCGCCGGGAACGGCGATATTGGCATACGTAAGAGGGTGACGGTACCAGCTCTCGAGCGCCACCGAATCGAATGCGGGCCAGACGTCACTCGCGTTCGTCCGGAAGAGCGGGCCAAAGGCGAGCCTTTCTGCGCTCGCTCCGCTTCCGAACGCGAGTGAGTCCCCCAGAATGAGGAGCCTCGCGGCATCGGCCGGCGCGAACGCGGGCGGCACGTAGGAAAGGTGGTCGACCGGTGCGCTCGCGGAAGGGCAACTGGAGGCGATCGCACCGTCGGTCGAACCCGCCTCGAACGGCCCGCTGTCGGGTGTCCCGCTATCGGACCTCGCGGCGTCGCCGCGCCCGGCCTCCCCGGGTGTGCTGGGCGAATCGGGAGACCCACCCTCCGGAGTCGAAGCGTCGAACGGCGCGCCGTCCGCCAACGTCCCGCGGGTCCCCGAGTCGAACAAGCCGTCCTCGTGGTCCCCGGGCGTCGCGGGCGCGCAGCCCGACGTGAGAACAAGCACACAGGGCAAGGCGAAAGGGAGTCGCGGCATCACCCTCGAATCGTAGGCCCGCCCCGACCGTCGCGCGCTTTGCATTATCGGACATCGGGTAGAAGGTCTCTCTCGTAGAAGCTGGCGCGGGGAGACGTCATCAGACATCATCACACGTTCGCGCGAGTCTCAGTCTGCGCCGGCGTCCGTCACATCGGTTACGTCAACCCAGAGATCGTCCACCCGGACTCGCACCGGAACGCCTGCGGACGAAGGCGTTCGTGCGCCGAGCACGCCGAGCGAAAGCGAGAAGGTCTCCACATAGGATGGAACAGGCATGTCGACGAGCGGCGAACCAAGTGGAACGCCGTTGGCGTAAATCGCTGCAGTCCGAGTCGGGAGGTCAACATCGAGTTTCAATCGTTTTCCCCATGCGTCGAGGACATGTGCCTGGAACCCCAGGGTATCCTGCGCTTGGTACGCACTTTTGCCCGAATCGAAGCCTTCTGTGCGATACGCGAGAGTCGTGTTTCCCCCCGAATCGGTGGCGATAGCGAACGACAAAGTGCACCGAGCCCCATTGGGCAAGGTCAAGACCACCGCGATCGGCACGAAACCGCCACCGGTCGCCAAAACGTTCCCCATGCCGAGCTCGACGACGATGTGGCTCGCGCGGCCGAAATCCGCCGTCATGCCCACCAGGCTGAAACTCTCCGTCATGCCAAGGTCGACGCTCGCTTTCGCAAGAAGGGAAAATGGAGGAGAACTGTAGGCCGCGTCGTCGACCTCGACGCCGGCGTCCGGAATCTCTTGGAATCGGGTCCATCGTCCGAGCACCGGATCATCGAAGTCTTCGCAAAACGAATGGGGGGCGTCGAACACGGCGCACGCGTCGCGCCGAGCATCCACGAGCGGGCCCGCGTCCACGTCGCTGGGCGGGCTCGCGTCGGGCGGCGCGTCCGGACCGGCGCCGAGAACGTCAACGGACGTGTCGTCGGTTCGATCGGCGGCAGCGTCGATCCCGTACCGCGCGCTGGGAGCGTCCCAGTCCAACGCAAGCGCGCATCCGACGATGCCCAGACACAGCAGGGGCACAAGGTTCCGACCGATCACTCGCCAATCGTGACACGAAAGCGGGTTCCGCGGTGCTCCCAAGCTCCTTTTTTCTCGCAGGAGCGGTGGCGACCGCGTGCGGAAGCCCCGCGTCGTCCACGCCGCGCGGCTCTGGCGCCCCCATATCGGACGAGAAGCGGCGAGAAATATTGGACGCGGCTCATGTTCAATGGGATCTCGCCCATCGACCCGACGGCACGATCGATACGGGGGCGCTGCTGGCCTGGCTTCGAAGTCAATCGGTCTTCGATTCGGCGGAGGCGGTGCCAGGAGGAATCGAGGCGCACTTTACCGACGGACGGGGCCTCGCCTTCATGATTCGGCCGCCGGAGGGCGCTTCAGGCACGAGCGAAACGCGCGCCAAGCCGGACGGCGTCCTGCGACCTCAGGCCGTGGTCCCCGATGGAAAGACCGCGCTCGTACTCAAAGGGCTCCTCTGCAAGGCGACGTCTTCCGCCTCGGAGCGGATCGCGGGATATCTCAACCAGCAAGCGACCTATTCCGCAACAACCCAGCCCGCGTCAATTGCCAATCTCCGTGCGGTCAAGGATGTTTCCGTTCTCTACTTCAATACCCACGGAAGCGCCAGCGGGCTCGTGACCAGCGACCGGCCTCGGCCCGATCTCGAGAACGACGATCTCGTAAGGGCCGAGTTGACCGCAAAGCCACCGCTACTTTACCACACCATTGTCGACGATGAGACCAACGAGAAGGATGGCGGTTGCAAGAGCAGGGAAGGCTACTCCATTACGGCCGCATTCATAAAGAAGCATTGGCACTTCAAGGAGGACAGTCTCGTCTATCTCAGCGCATGCCAAAGCGCGACGGGAGCGCTCGTGTCGGCGTGTGCCGACGCGAATGCGTCGATGGTCGTTGGATGGTCGATGAGCGTGGCATCGGCCACCGCCGCGCAAAGCGATAGCTACGCCTTCCGCCGGTTTCTCGGCATCAAAGACGAGACCGGCGAAGCGGCGTTCACGCCGCAGCGGCCATGGTCCTGGGAACAGGTGCTGGGCGGGTTCGGTCAGAAACCGGCGGATTGGGCCAAGCCGACGTTCTCCCTGTTGAAGGGCGACTTCGGGTCCTTGCGACCGTCGGTTTCGTACTTCGAGATCAACGAGTGGGAAGGCACCGAGGGGCGCATTTATCTCCACGGCGTTTTCGGTAAGGACTTGGGGCAGGACAGCCGGATCACCGTCGGGGACATCGAAATTCCTAGGAGCGACGTCGTCCAATGGAACGACGAGGTCATTCAGGCGAACTTGCCAGTATCGGCGCACGGCGACGTCGTCGTCATTGCTCGCGACAAGAAGAGCAACCGGGTTCCTCTCACCGAATGGGAGGTTGATATGCAGTATGAGGACCGGCCGACGGACGGTATCGTAAAATCCGCACACTGCTATCTTCACATTCGCGGAGACGTACACGGATATCGAACCCGAGCGGACGAGCAACCGCCCAAGGGAAAGCCACCGGGGGACCCGTCGCTATTCAACTACGCCTACCGCCGGCCGACCGGAATTGCCGTGGTTCACGATTCGAAATCGTATTGCACGTTTCATGCGGAAGGGATGTTGCATCAAGGCTGTGAAGTGGATTCGGGGGACGGCACCGCGAGCCAAAACGCGATCAACTTTGAGGCTGCGGCAGACCCGGACGCCCGCGAGTTGGGAATGGCCTTCGTGATGAAGCCGGAAACGGGGGGTCCTCTGCAGGACGGAATCGGTGTGTGACCACCGTACGTTCAGCTCCGGGGACTTCGTCAGTGCGGGGTCCGTGGTTTTTGGAACCCTTCCGGTCCTCAAGGTCCCGACGGACCCGCAGTGGAATATCGCGGCGAAGACGTTCGTGTGGCCGTCCAGTCCGTTCGGCAATCGGACGCTCACGGTCACTCCTGCGAACGCGATTCATCCGCCCCAAAGGAGCGGTGAAGGTGCGCACCCGCAGTAGCCCGCGCAGATAGACAACTTTGTCGTTGCACCGACCGCGGTTGGAGCGACTGCGTTTGGTCCAAAGCTTCGGTGTGGCCGATCATATGAATTGATCGGTGTGGGACAGCGGGCAATGGTGTCCCACACGTCCAAGGTGCCCGTGCACTCGAGAAGAGATTGCAGCGGGTTACATGGGGGCGTTCTTAGGAGGGAATGAAATGAAGCTTCACCACGCCGTGGTCTCGCTCACAGTCGTCATTGGCAGCGCGACCTTCTGGGCTGGTTGCAGCAGCAACGTCCCTCCCTCGCCGGGCGAAGAGCAGAATGCGGGCAGCGGGTGCAAGGTTTTCTCCGTTCCCGCCAATCGCAACCTCACTCCTGCAGACCTGGCCAACCTCAACGATCCGATCGCCAAGCGGGTGCTTCTCGGCGGG
>OBEQ012985004.1_pt1 | contig 11017 bp, 8 predicted proteins | sample 1670901 | NCBI WGS metagenome assembly OBEQ01 (sample SAMEA104232315, study PRJEB22302) | groundwater metagenome | biome: forest; feature: aquifer; material: groundwater | place: USA | collected 2011-08-07 | depth 5.4 m | reverse complement strand
TAGAACAATCATTGATGTGTTTAATTGTGTCAAATAAATTTTTGTTGTTATCTGGATTTTCCTGGTCTCCCAAAATTCGATAGAGTTTTTTTTCATCCCATCTACGCGACTCAGCATAATAATCATCAAAAAGTGATAACCATGTTTTTTCTTTATCAAACTGGTGTATCTTCCAGGAAGGTTCAAGAATATGTTTAAATGCATCTGGTGTGAGCATCATTGCTGAGTCATGTAACAAAGCCGCAACAACAAGAACAGAAGCATCTTCCGGTGTTAAAAGATTCTTCTCCCAAACGCTGTCAGTAACAAGGGCAGTTGCCGTTTCCAAAACACCCGCTATATGGTCGGGTCCATGATCTGTATATTCAGGAAAGAAAAACAACCCGGTATTCTGGTTCCCAAGTATTTTTTCATATTGAGCAATAGCTCCATCAACAGCAGAGCTAAGTTTTTTGTCTTGCCGGATAAGTTCGTCTAATTTTTTCGGTATGTCCATGTTTTGCCTTAATATAATAGTAACCCCATAGTAGCATGATATTACGAATCTGAATACTCATTCGCAAATAAATCAGGAAAATCATACCACCCCTTTCAAAACGAAGAACTCCAATTTCTCCCCTCAACTCATCATAACTACAACCAATCTGCTAACAACGCGGTTAATTCCTCAACGACACTATATCATCCTCCATGAGTCGTAGACCTTCAGGGTTTCATTTTAATTTTACTAAATACCTACAATAATGCCATCCTCCGTTAGTCGTTGACCTTCGGGATTAATAACCCTGAAAGGGTGAAATGATTATAACAAACAAATAAAATAATACGACAACCCTGAAAGGGTGACATAAAATCCACACAGCCACCAAACAACTCTTCCCCCCTTTCACACGCACCGAGTCACACAATCATGGCAATCACACTAATCCCATAAATCCCGGTTCAGACAAAAGTATCATGCTCCCAAACTCCAATCAATGCTCCCATCATTTCCAAGCTCAACCCCTCGGCTCATCTGCCCCTCTGCTCCCCTACAACTCTGCACGCCGTTCACCCAAAATTTTCCATTCCAAAATTCACCTAATTCCGTCCAATATTCTACCTATTTTCTACCAATTTTTAACTACAAATTCAATACATAGCATTCCTAAAAACTAACACTTTTTACCACAATCCACCCATTAATTACCTACTTATATTCTCATTTCAACCATCTCATATCTCATATCGCATTTCACGTATCTAAATACTGCCTACTGGCTACTGATTACAGACTACTCAACAACAAAAAAACTTTCCTCATACCCGATTTTCCCTTGTTTTCCAACAAAAAAATCAATAATTTGGCTCTTTACATTATCAGGATACTACTTGCCCAACTACGATTTTCAAGCATTTGTCGAAATAACCAAACGTTTACGAAAAGAATGTCCATGGGATCGCGAACAAACCCACGATTCCATCAAACACGCTCTAATCGAAGAAACATACGAAGTGGTCGAGTCAATTGACCACACAAATTGGGATGAACTCAAAAAAGAACTCGGCGATCTACTCCTGCATGTCGTGTTTCACTCCAACATAGCAGAAGAAAACAATGAATTTACACTAAATGAAGTAGTTCAGGGCATTAGTGAGAAAATGGTACGCCGTCACCCGCACATCTACGGCGACGCAATAGTTGATGATGCCAAGCATGTAAAGCAAAATTGGGAAAAAATCAAGCTAACGGAAGGGCGCGAATCCATCATTGATGGCGTTCCCCGACACATGCCGGCGCTCCTCCGTGCACACCGCATACAGGATAAAGCCTCAAAAGTAGGCTTTGATTGGAAACAACCCGAAGATGCGTGGAAAAAAGTTGATGAAGAGCTGATCGAACTCAAAGATGCGCTCAAAACCGGCGATAAAAACGAAATCGAATCCGAGTACGGCGATTTAATGTTTGCTTTGGTTAATTACTCCAGATTCATTAATATTAACCCGGAGAACGCTCTCGGCACTACAATAGATAAATTTATCAATCGTTTTCACTATATTGAGAAACGCCTCAAAGAAATGAACAAAGATATCCATAATTCAACTCTTGAAGAGATGGATGCCCTTTGGGACGAAGCAAAAGTAACACTTTAGCAACATATCGTAACTCTCTATTTTGTAGTGGTATAGAGTATTACATTTAATAAATCGAGAGTCATGGAATACTAATAAAATAGTATATTCCATGACAATTTATTTTAATCACCAATAACCCTATGTACATCAAATAGGCAAAACCAGTTCTTATAGGAAATTTGTGAAAGAAGAACATAAAAAATGGCATACAAAATGGCTCGATCGCGAGTTTGAAATGCTTGTGTTCGGTCATTCCGGCTATCCGGTTATTCTATTTCCAACCTCAAAAGCGCGTTTCTATGAGAACAAAGACTTCAAGCTTATAGATTCCGCCACAGAACTTATCGAAGCGGGCAAAGTTAAAATCTATTGCCCCGATGGAATTGATGCTCAAAGCTGGTATAATTACTCACTCCACCCCGCCGATCGAGTAAAATCACATATAGCGTACGAAAATGTCCTCGTAAACGATGTAATTCCCATGGCACAATACGAAACCGGACAACACAAAGTAGCCACCGCCGGATGTAGTTTTGGCGCATACCATGCCGCAAACCTCGCATTCCGCCACCCTGAACTTGTCGGCTACATGATGAGCATGGGGGGCGCATTCGATATAAAACAGTTCATCTATGGCTATTACGACGATAATTGCTATTTCAATAACCCACCGGATTACCTCCCCAATCTATCTGATGAACGGGTTCTTTCAAACTTGCATCAAATGGGTATTGTTTTGGGCACAGGCGAGTGGGATATGTGCTTAGATGAAAATATGCGCCTATCAAACATCCTCAATCAAAAAGGCATAAAACATTGGTTAGATGTCCGCCCCGGCACCGGTCACGATTGGCCCTGGTGGCGTGAAATGTTTCCTCAATATCTCTCTCAAATAAGGTAAAATTATGAAGAAAATCGGAATTCTCTTTGGAATGGAAGAAAGCTTCCCCGCAACAGTGGTGGAACGCATCAACTCAAAAGGCGAAAAAAACATTATCGCAGAAGCAGTCAAAATTGATAAGGTTATCCAGAACGAATCGCTCGGATATGATGTCATAATAGACCGAATTTCACAGGATGTACCGTTCTATCGCGCTATGCTAAAAAATGCCGCTATAACCGGTACAGCAGTCATTAACAACCCTTTCTGGTGGACTGCCGATGATAAGTTCTTTAATAACGCTTTAGCCTTACAGGTTGGCGTCGCTGTTCCTAAAACGGTGTTATTACCATCAAAAAAGCATCCACCCGATACTACCAATAAATCATTTAGAAACCTTGCTTATCCGCTCGATTGGGATGGTATCTTCAATTATTTGGGATTCCCAACATATTTCAAGCCGTATGCAGGCGGCGGTTGGAAAAACGTTTATAAACTCAATAACAAGGAAGAATTCTTCAATGCATACGATGAAACCGATCAATTGGTGATGATGCTTCAGGAAGAAATCATATTTACTGAATATTACCGTTGTTATTGCATAGATCGTAAGGATATTCATATAATGCAGTACGATCCAAGACAGCCGCATCATTTACGGTATGTGAAGAATCCGTTGCCCATTGAGGCAAAAATGCTCAAGAAATTGCAAGATTCTGTTCTTAAATTGAATGTAGCTCTCGGTTACGATTTTAATACGGTGGAACTTGCCGTTCGTGATGGTGTTCCGTATGCAATTGATTTTTGCAACCCCGCACCCGATGCTGAATATCAATCGGTCGGTGCAGATAATTTTGAGTGGATTGTGGAAGCCGCCGCAAACATGGCAATCAGAAGAGCAAAGGCTCATAAAGAGGGCAAAATGAATCTAACATGGGGTGAATTTGTTCAATCAGCAGTAAAATAATCATTATCATTGTGGGGAATATATGCGTAAGAAACACGTTTATACCTTAGGTATCGAAGAAGAATTTCAGATAGTTGACCCTATCTCTCGCGAGCTGCGTTCTCATATTCAGGAAATGGCGGCTGAAGGGAAAATGATCTTGCAGGAACAGGTGAAGCCTGAAATGCTTCAATCCGTTATTGAGGTCGGGACAAACATTTGCCACGACATCAAAGAAGCACGACGTGAAGTGGTACATCTTCGCAGCCAAATAGCTCTGCTTGCCAAAAAGAGCAATCTTTGCATAGCGGCGGCGGGCACGCACCCATTTTCCTCATGGGTTGACCAAAAGGTAACAGACGATCCACGGTATCACAATATCATGGATGAGATGCAGCAGGTTGCGTCTGAGTTGCTTATATTTGGGTTACATGTGCATGTTGGTATCCCGGATAAAGATACCGGTGTACATCTTATGAATGCGGCAAGGTACTTTTTGCCTCATATTTTTGCACTTTCTACCAATTCCCCATTCTGGCTTGGCAGAAATACGGGATTCAAATCGTACCGTATTAAAGTGTTTGAGCGTTTCCCCAGAACAGGGTTACCTGATTATTTTACAAGCTATGGTGAATACGAAAACTATGTGAATCTGCTTATCAAAACGAATTGTATTGATAATGCTAAGAAAATATGGTGGGATGCTCGTTTACACCCATTTTTCAATACGCTCGAATTCCGTATTTGCGATATTCCGATGCGTGTAGATGAAACCATTGCGATTGCGGCGCTTATTCAAGCCGTGGTTGTAAAACTGCATAAATTGATCAAATCGAATTTAGGATTTAGATTGTATAGAAGAATCCTGATGAATGAGAACCGATGGCGTGCCGCGAGATACGGCATCTCCGGAAAAATGATTGATTTCGGGAAACAAGAAGAAGTAGATACAAAAATGTTAGTGATGGAACTCCTCGAATTTGTGGATGACGTTGTGGATGAATTAGATAGCCGCAAAGAGGTTGAATACATTCTGAATATCATGAATAACGGAACCGGAGCTGACAGACAACTTGAAGTATATAAACAAACAAACGACTTAAAAGCAGTCGTAGATTTTATTATTAACGAAACTTATATTGGTTTAGATTTAAAGTAAAAAGGATATTCATGCACCAAGTTTTAACCGAAGTTGCAGTCCTTCCCGAATTATTGGAAGGTGCATATAACGCTGTCAACGTATGCTTACGCATTCAACCGGGTGAGCACACAGTAATAATCACTGATGAAGAAACCAAGGATATTGCCGCGGCTCTCGCTCACGAAATACAAAAGGTAAGCACTCCTCCCGATGTCTATATCATTGAGGATTATTCTCCTCGCCCAATCGTGGATATGCCGCAAGAAATACTCGATGATTTGGAACATGCGCATATCAGTATTTTTGCCGCTCAGGCACAACGCGGCGAATTAGGCTCGCGTATTCAAATGACGAATGTTATTAACAGAAAAAAAATTCGTCATGCCCACATGGTGAATATTAATAAGCAAATCATGCTTGAAGGTATGCGTGCAGATTTCCTTGCTGTTGATGAACTCAGTACCAGAGCTATCAATAAAGCGCGCCAAGCAAAGAAAATTAAAGTAACATCCAAAGCCGGAACGGATTTGGTCGCAGAATTTTCAGAATCATTACGCTGGGTAAAAACCAGTGGTATTATCTCACGTGATAAATGGGGAAATCTCCCCGGTGGTGAAATTTTTACTGCCCCACTCAACGTCAACGGAAGATTCGTGGTTGATGGTGTTGTGGGTGATTATCTTTGCCAAAAATACGGTGACTTACAAAAGTCACCTTTATTTCTTGATATCAAAGATAACCGTATCAACAATGTTGAAAGCGAGAACGAGGAATTAAAACAAGAATTTATTTCTTATACCTCAACCGATGAAAACAGTAACCGTGTAGGTGAATTTGCCATCGGAACAAACCTTGCCCTGAATACCGTCATCGGGCATATATTGCAGGATGAGAAACTTCCCGGTGTTCATATTGCATTTGGAAACCCTTATGGCGAACACACAGGGCAAACATGGACTTCCGCAACGCATATTGATTGCGTTGGTCGCGATTTCGACATCCGGATGGATGATGAAATCATTATGGCTAACGGAAAGTTTTTGATTTAATTGTCTTAAACGGTTACAAATTCTTTTTAACAGTTTATAGCCCCGTTTTCGGGGCTTTTTTGGATATAGCACCCATTTTTATATCTTTAATTTCAATCAAAGAAGAATCATGATAAAAGAAATACGAGAAGAATATAATCGCAAGTTCACCGAGGAACGGTACGAAGCCTTTACCAAGGAAATGAACACCACCTACAAGTATCCGGTGGATTTCCGGTTGGCTGAGACGCCGATCTTCTTAACGAAGCAATTTACTGAAGAATTGTACAAGGCATGTGATGAGATACTTGCCTCCCTCCAATCACCTGAATTCATGAACCATGCAACGTCTGCAATTCCCAAAGGGTTAAGCGTTCCAAATGAGACGCCACACACAACTTTCTTACAAATAGATTTCGCTATTGCCACCGATGAATCAGGAAAAATTGTTCCGCGCTTGATCGAACTGCAAGGATTCCCTTCACTCTACGGATTTCAAATTTTTCAAGATGAGGTGGTACGAAAACACTTCTCAATCCCGGATCCACTTGTAACATATTTCAACGGACTTAATGAGACTTCGTACACAAAATTATTAAAAGATACAATCGTCGGAACCTCAGACCCAAAATCGGTTATTTTACTTGAGATAGAACCTGAAAAGCAAAAGACAAGAATTGATTTCGTTTGTACAGAAAAGTATATCGGACTTGAAGTAGTTTCGTTGACTGATGTTTTTCAACAAGGCAATCGTATTTTTTACATAAAGGATGGGAAAACATACCCTATAGAACGAATTTACAACAGGGTAATCTTCGATGAGTTACAACAGAGAACTCTTGATTTGAAGTTTCACATGACTGATGAAGTAGATGTAGAATGGGTTGGACATCCAAATTGGTTCTTTAAAATCAGTAAACACACCCTCCCCTTCTTTAAAAGTCAGTATGTTCCCTCTGCACATTTTTTAAGTGATGTAAAAGAGTATCCTACTAATCTTTCAGAGTATGTTCTCAAACCATTATATTCATTTGCAGGAGCCGGTGTAGAGGTTGAGGTAACACCGGAAATGCTGAACAACATCAAGCAAAAAGAGAATTATATTCTTCAAAAGAAAATAACTTACGCACCATGTATAGCAACACCTGATGGTTTCTCAAAAGCTGAAATACGCATGATGTTTATCTGGAATGAAAAACCGTTATTGGTGAATAATCTCGTGCGCCTCAGCAAAGGCGCAATGATGGGAGTGAATTTTAACAAAAATAAAACGTGGGTGGGATCAAGTTTAGCATTTCATTATTGAGTTATAAAGGCTTTTAGCAGATGAATTATATCGACATTATTAATAGTTGTAAATACACTTTCCTTATTGAACTAAGTGATATTGAGCTCAATACGCTTAAAATCGTAATTCGGGAGGCGGTTGTCAGCGAATCGGAGACTGAACTTCAAATAGGTGAAAAAGTAATTAAAGATCTAAGAAGCATTGAAATCAATGATAGTTGCAGAAAATTTGAAATCATATTTAAAAAGTATGTTGGTTATTCTGTTAGAAACGAATCATTTGCATTGTGGGATGAAAATGAAAAATTTGATGGTTATCACTATCGTATTTATAAGAACTCACATTACCTAGATTTTATTAGTAAAACAACAGATGGGTCGTTTACTTATGAAGGTGAACATCTTGTTCACTATGGTATTTACTGTGGTGATCATATTGTGGATATTGTTTCCATCCACCAGCCAGATATAAGAATGTATTGATGAGATTGCAAGTATAGGGAAAAATAAGAATTATTATTCCTTTGTTTTGGTACGTGGTTAATTAAGGACTAAAGTCCATAAGGGGCGTGGGAATTGTCTACCACGACCTGAAGGTCGTGGCTATTGAATAATTTGAAAAGGCTTTTTTTTGTATCCTCGTAGAATTGGGGTTCATCCACTTTCGTCTGATACATGTTGACGAAAATGTCGGAATGACAAACCTATAATAAAAAAGGCAATTGATAACTCAATTGCCTTTTTTCATTTCATATCAAATTAATTTTACGGTACCAACCAGTACCAGCTACCAAATGTACCCATAGCATAGACTGTTGAGTTTATACCGGTTACACCCGTACCAAGCGCATTCCAAGCAAGTCCATCCCACATGGCAATGTTACTTGCTGAAATATCTCCGGCGCTTGCGAATCTTCCACCGGCAAAGAGTTGATTGTTATACACATAAAGATTTCGTACAACACCGGCTATTCCTGTACCAACCGACTGCCAACTTGTGCCGTTCCATTTTGCGATGTTGTTAGCATTGACGCCATTTATTGATGTAAACCTGCCACCAACATACAATTCGCCGTTAAATACCGCCATTGAGAAAACGCGAGTGGAATCCAATGTTGTCAAACCCGAACCTGTAATCGGAGTCCAATATGTACCATCCCACTTTGCTATATAATTTGCATTTATGGCAGTATCACGGAAAGAACCACCTGCATATAAATCACCGTTAAATTCTTTCAGGCAATAAATAGTACCGACAATACCACTGCCAAGAGCATGCCATCCACTACTGGTATTCCAGGATGCAATATTATTGACAGGGCGATTACCCGCAATAGAGAAGTTTCCTGCGGCTACAAAAAGGTTATTCAAGAAAGAGACAGCATATACCGGTCCATCCATACCGGGACCCATTGATTGCCAGTCTGAACCTAACCAACGTCCGATACCATTAAGGGCTGTTCCAAGATGAGCAAACGTTCCACCGGCTACCATTTGTCCGTTAGTATCGCTAATAGAGTACACGTTATCGTTCGCGCCAATGATTGTACCTACTGAAGTCCAGGATGTACCCCTTCCGTTCCACGAAGTAATAACTTGTTTACCTCCTGCAAAGATGCTTTCATTGAATTTCCGTAGTGAATACACCGGTGAGTTGATGCCATCACCTACCGGTGACCAAGAATCTCCATTCCAACGAGCAACATTATTGACAGGGATTGATCCTGCTTCATTAAAGACTCCACCTGTATAGAGTTCGTCCTTGAAATAGATTTTAATAAGATTAGCATAAACAGTAGCATTCAAACTGGTGGTTAAATAGAGCCTAAATGTGTATGTCTTATTATGTTGAAAATTACCTGATAGGGAAGCATAGGTAGATTCCCTTGGGACGTCTTTTGTTAACGTACCCCATGCGCCTTCATTAATTTTCCCTTCGATTTTAAAGAAGGATCCAAAAGTAGAATTATCGCGCCAGTGGAATCTGACAAGATTATCGCGAACAAGTGTTATTTCGAAATTATCCGGCGCCGGGAAATTCAAAGAAGCGAATGCAATGTTTGATGAATCGCTTATATTAATATTTGATCGAGCACGCATTAAAAAGTAGTACGTTTTAATGGTTTGATATGTATTCCAAATTTTAAACGACCTGTAATATCCCGGAATAACTTTTACACGGGTAAAATGGATACCGTCTGTACTGGTTAACATGTCATATCCCTGTGCGAGATGATCGTTATCATCCCATGCAATTTTTGCTGAGTCTTCATCCATGGAAACGATACGAACATTTGCAGGAGGTAAGAAATGGATTTTTTTACCCACAGTGTTTGTATAAGAGCTTTTCAAATTGGGAGCTATTGCGCGTACGCGATAGTAATATGAACTATCATTATAAAATGAGTCAACCATCACTGCCGACATAACCGACAATGCACTATCCGAAGTAATGGTCATTCTGCGGTAGAAATTGACACCGTCACTACTTTTTTCAATTTCGAATTGTGTAGCAATACTGCTCGGATTGTACCAGGTAAGAACTGCGGCGGTATCGTTGGCGAAAGCAAGTTGAAGTGTATTGGGAGCAAGTCTGAGAACTCGAGCTATGACAACAGGCGATGTTGAAACATTTCCGTCCGCATCGTATGCACGAGCAAAAAATGTAAAGAGTGAACTATCGGGAGAATTCTTAGCATTCCATAACCAACGGTAAGGGGGATGATAAAAGACTCGTCCCGTATCGGTTGTGTTATTCATATATAACTCAACGCGAATGATACCTTTATCATCTGATGCCCCAATTTCAATATAGGTACTGTCCACAATATTGACAGTCCCCGACATATTGGTAATCTGGACTACAGGAACAGGTGGAGGCGCTTCTGGACCTTCATCTTTACATCCCATGATGAAGAAGAGGCTAATTATTGATGCAATGAGTATTTTTTTCATAATTTTTGCTAATTGGGATATGTCAGACTTGTCATGACCAACCGTAAACAGACTCTGGAACATAGATATTTGAATTTACAAATCTGTATGGTTAAATACAAACAGTTTTGCAAAAATAAAGAGCAATAATTGTACTGTATAGCGAAAACACCATATTTCAGTTTATTTTCTACAAAAAAAACGCCCACTATTGATTTCTAACTTATATACTAAGAAATTGACTGATTTGGGGCATCAAGTCTTGTATTCTCCTCAGATTTACCGGAAGAACGGTATTTATCGTACGCATCAATAATATCTTTAACTAATTTGTGCCTAACAACATCACTTTTATCAAAATAACAAAAAGCCACACCATCAATTTGCTTCAAAACGTCCTGAATTTGAACTAATCCTGAGATTGTTCTCGTTGGTAAATCAATTTGGGTGACGTCGCCATTAATAATTGCTTTTGAATTCGTTCCCAGACGGGTTAAAAACATCTTCATTTGTGTTGCAGAAGCATTTTGTGCTTCGTCAAGTATCACAAAGGCATTGCTTAATGTCCTGCCACGCATATAGGCTAATGGCACCACCTCAATCACTCTTCGTTCAACATACGTTTTGAGTTTTTCCGGTGGGATCATATCATCAAGAGCATCATAGAGTGGTCTGAGATAGGGGTC
>OBEQ012441291.1_pt1 | contig 11017 bp, 7 predicted proteins | sample 1670901 | NCBI WGS metagenome assembly OBEQ01 (sample SAMEA104232315, study PRJEB22302) | groundwater metagenome | biome: forest; feature: aquifer; material: groundwater | place: USA | collected 2011-08-07 | depth 5.4 m | reverse complement strand
CCCCCCCGCGGGGGCCGCGCCCGGGCCCGCGCGCGTGCGGGGGGAGCCGGTGGCCGAGCTCGAGGTCGACACCGCGTGCCGTGATCTCGGCCTGCACGCCGACGAGAGCCGCCCCGATCGCCTGCGCCTCCTGCGCGATCGCGTGGAGCAGAACCTGTCCGGCCTGGTCGGCCCGGTGACCGCGCGCATGATCGTCGACGAGCGGCTGGCGCTCGACGAGTCCTTCCGCACCCTGGTGTCGGCGCAGCTGCGCTACGTGGAGGAGCGCCTGGCGGCAGCCCGGCTGGAGGGCCCGGCGCACGCGCTCGAGCAGGCGCGCCGCTTCCTGCGCGACGTGCTGCAGGATCTGCCCGTGGGCGTGTGCGTGCTCGGGCCCGCCGGCGATGTCGCGCTGTGGAACCAGGCCATGGTGCGGCTGTCCGGGCTGCCCGCCGAGCACACGCTCGAGCGACGCCTGATCGAGCTGCCCGCGCCGTGGGGCCCGATGCTGGCCGGCTTCGCCGCCGCGGGCGCGGCGCGCGCCGAGGAGGAGCACGAGTGCGAGGGCCGCGTCCGGCAGCTGACCCTGCACCGTGCCACCGTCGCCGCCGAGGCCGGCGCGGGCGGGCCGGGCGGCCTGGCGCTCCTGGTCGAGGACCGCACCGAGCAGCACGATCTGCAGGAGCGGGTCACTCACCAGGACCGGCTGGCGTCCATCGGCCGGCTGGCCGCGGGCGTGGCGCACGAGATCGGCAATCCGCTCACCGGCATCGCGTCGCTGGCCCAGAACCTCCAGAGCGAGGCCGACGAGGCGCGTCTACCCGACATGGCCGAGCGGCTCAAGCTGGTCGTCGAGCAGACCCGGCGCATCGACCGCATCGTGCAGGCGCTCATGGGCTTCGCCCGCGCCGGCGTGGCCGGCCGGCGCAAGCCGCTCGTGCCGGTGGCGGTGCCGGTCGCCGACGTGGTCGCTGACGCGGTGACGCTGACGCGCCTGGGCCGCTCCGGCCGCGACATCGAGTTCGACGTCGACGTGCCGTCCGACCTGGCCGTGCCCCGGGATCGCCAGCGACTCGAGCAGGTGATCGTGAACCTCCTGACCAACGCCTGCGACGCCTCGCCGCCGCACGGGCGCGTACGCGTCGACGCCGCGCGTGAGGATCAGCGCGTGCGCCTGTGCGTGCGCGACCACGGCACCGGCATGTCCCCCGAGGTGCGCGCGCGCATCTTCGAGCCATTCTTCACCACCAAGGAGCCTGGCCAGGGCACGGGGCTCGGCTTGACCCTGGTCTACAGCATCGTGCTGGAGCAAGGCGGCACCGTCGACGTGGCCAGCGCGCCGGGCGAGGGCACCACGGTCACGGTCAACCTGCCTGCGGACGGAGGCGGTGGCCCATGAGCAGGATCCTGGTGGTCGAGGACGAACCCATCATCCGCGGCGAGCTGCACCGGCTGCTCGCGCGTCACGGCCACGACGTGACCGAGGCGGGCGCAGTCAACGAGGCCAGCCACGAGCGCGAGCTCGATGCCTTCGACCTCATCATCACCGACCTGCGCCTGCCCGGCGCGCCGGGCACGGATCTCATCCAGCCGGCGGGTGAGTGCCCGGTCCTGGTCATGACCAGCTACGCGACGGTCAAGAGCGCGGTCGAGGCCATGAAGATGGGCGCTGCCGACTACGTGGCCAAGCCATTCGATCACGACGAGATGCTGCTGATCGTGGATCGCCTGCTCGCCCACGGTCGGCTGCGCCGGCAGGCGGCCGCGCTGCGCACCGATGTCGAGCGCGCCTTCCCGGTCGCGGGCATGATCGGGCGCAGCCCGGGCATGCAGGAGGTCTTCGACCGGATCGCCAAGGTCGCCCCCACCGACGCCACCGTGCTGGTGCGCGGTGAGTCGGGCACGGGCAAGGAGCTGGTCGCGCGCGCCATCCACGAGCGCAGCAAGCGGCGCGACGCGCCCCTGGTCGCGGTCAACTGTGCCGCCATCCCCGAGGGGCTGATCGAGTCGGAGCTGTTCGGCCACGAGAAGGGCGCGTTCACCGGCGCCGCCGCCACGCACACCGGCCTGGTCGAGGCCGCCGGGGCCGGGACCTTGTTCCTGGACGAGATCGGCGAGCTGCCCGCGGCGGCGCAGGCGCGCCTGCTGCGCGTGCTGCAGGAGGGCGAGGTGCGCCGCGTGGGCGCCACGCGCACCCGCGGCATCGACGTGCGCGTCATCGCCGCCACCCACCGCGATCTGCCCCAGATGGTGCGCGACGGCCAGTTCCGCCAGGATCTGTACTTCCGCCTGCGCGTGATCGACATCTGGCTGCCGCCGCTGCGCGAGCGCGGCGATGATCTGGCGCAGCTGGCCGAGCACCTGCTCGAGCAGACCATGGCCAGGCTGGGCAAGAGCGGGCTCGCCTTCACGCCCGCCGCGATGGAGGCGATCGAGGCCTACCACTGGCCCGGCAACGTGCGCGAGCTCGACAACGCCATCGAGCGCGCCACCATCCTGTGCGACACGGGCCGCATCACCCCCGAGCTGCTGGCGCTCGACGAGCCCAGCGCCCTCGCCGAGGGCACCAGGCCGGGCGCCGAGGCCGAGCCGCACACCGCGGTCGCGGTCGCGGCGGCCGGCGAGACCCTCGAGGATTACTTCCGCCGCTTCGTCATCGACCACCAGGACCGCATGTCGGAGACCGAGCTGGCGCGCCGCCTGGGCATGAGCCGGAAGGCGCTCTGGGAGCGGCGCACCCGCCTCAACATTCCGCGCTCGCGCACCAGCTGATCCGCTCCGCGAGGTGACAGCGCGCGCGCCGGTGTTTCCTCGGGTGGCGCCTCGTGCGCGTATTCGCCCTCATTTCGCCGGTTTGGCGACGGCACACGGATTGCTCAGGGCCAAGGCATGCGCACGGTGTTGACGCTCGTCGAGCAGCGGCCACTTCCGGCCGACCGTGACCTCGCTCGGTCCGACAAGCCCTGCGTCGCCACGGGCGACTATCTCCTCGGTGAACGCATCGGTCGGGGCGGCATGGCAGATGTCTTTGCCGCGCAGCGATGCGCCGACGGCAGCCAGGTGGCCATCAAGATCCTCCATCCGCAGCTGGCCAGCCTGCGCGCACACCTCGAGCTCGAGGCCGACGTGCTGGCGCGACTGCCGGCCGGCTGCGCGCCCGCGCTGGTCGCGTTCGCCTGCAGCAGCGACGGCCAGAGTTGCCTGGTCATGGAGCGACTCTTCGGCCAGGACCTGCACCGCCTGGCCCGCCGGACCGCGCTGCCACCGGCGCAGGCGCTGGCCATCGTGACGCGCGTGGCGCGTGTGCTCGACCAGGCGCACGACCTCGGCATCGTCCATCGCGACCTCAAGCCGGGCAACGTGTTCCTGTGCGACGCGGCCGAGCACGTGCTCGACCTGCGCGTGCTGGACTTCGGCATCGCGCTGCTGCCGGGTCGAGGCAGCCCGGCGCAGAAGTGCGACGGTGAATTCGTCGGCTCGCCCGGCTACCTGGCGCCCGAGCAGGTGGTGGAAAATGGGCTGCCCATCGGACCGCACACCGATGTGTTCGGCCTGGCCGCACTGGCCTACCGCCTGTTCACCGGGCTACCCATGTTCACCTGTCACTCCAGCGCCGAGGCCGCCTTCCAGGCCACCTACCTGCAGCCGGCGCCGGCGAGCCGGGTCCGCTGCGAGCTGCCTGTGGCGCTCGACGCGGTCCTGGCCCGGGCCCTGTCCAAGCTGCCCCACGAGCGCCCGGCGCGCGCGGGTGAGCTGGCGCAGGAGCTGGCCCAGGCGCTGGGGTGATGAGTGGCGCGCACGCGGCGCCCGGCTCAGTCCTTCCAGCGCAGCACGTCCAGCCTGGCGGGCAGCTGCTCGCCCAGCGGCTCGACCAGCAGGCGCGGATGGCCCATGTGCACGACCAGGTCGAAGCGGTCGAGCTTGCCGTCGGGGGCGCCGTGGCCGGGGCCGGCCGGGTCGGAGCGGTCCTGGTAGACCATGGCGACGTGGTCCCAGCTGCGCGCGGTCAGCCCGGCGTACTGACCCGCGTAGTCGATGCGCACGAGGTCGCCCACGCGCACGCCCTCGGGTCGCTCGCCTGCGACGACCGCGCCGTCGGCGTCGAGCTCGACCAGCGCGGCCACCTGCCTGGCGTAGGCGGGCAGGCCCAGCACGTTGGTGTACGCGACGCGGCGAAAGCCCTGCGCGCGCCGCGCGCCCACCAGCACGTCGGCGCAATCGGCGCCGCTGAAGCGCTCGGTCTGGTGGTCCTTGCCCGGGCCGGCCGAGCCGAACACCTCGGGCACGAGGAAGTACGCCGTCAGCCAGCCGAGCGTGGTGTCGTCGCGCCGGATCGACACGCGATGCACGCTGTCGCGCACGCCGTAGGCGTCGACCGCCTCGGCACCGGGCGAGGCCAGCGTGCGCGCGCCCGCGCCGTCACCGACGCGCACCTCGGCCTTGTAGCGCATGGTGCCCAGACCGTCGTGGACATCGTCCTCGCGCTGCGAGGGATGCGCGTCGGCGGCGTGGCGGCGCGCCGCCGCGCCGCGCGCGAAGTCGCCCAGCGGCGTCTCGAAGTAGGTGATGGTGTCGTAGCCGAGCCACTTGCCGTGCTCGGGGCCGCCGCTGACCACGTTGGTGTAGAAGGGCGTGTCGGCGCCGTTCGCGGCGGGCGTGGGTCCCTTGCGCCAGGCGTCGGGCTCGACCTTCGACCAGCGCACGGCCACGCTGTCGGGCCAGGGCCGCCGCGCGCGCGCCGCGACCGCCTTGCCGCCGAGCACGAGCGGCGTCACCTCGGCGTCGACGAGGTAGACCACGCGCTTGCCCTCGCGCGCCACGCCCACGAGCGCGAGCGCCGCGCCATCGGCCGCGCGCGCCTCGGTGGCCGCATCGGTCCAGGATGCCCGCGCCGCCGCGCGCCCCACCACGATGACGGAGGTCAGCGCGGGCGCGGGCGCCGCCTGCGCATCGGCCACGTGCACGCAGGCCAGAAGCACCACGAGTAGCGAGCGCAGCCGCATTCGTGCTCATACGCGGCGGAGCGCGCATCCATTCCGCGCCATCAGGGGGGCGGCGCGCCGCAGCCGAGGCCAGCGTCGCCGGGGACCGGCATCCCACCGTCCGGGCAGCCGGTCACCGGCCCACAGTCGGAGTCGTTGAAGCCGCTGCAGCCGGGCGGGCAGCAGCTGTCGCCGCCCAGGCACTGGCTGACCGGCGAGTGCGAGCAGACCACGTTGCAGGTCGCGGGCGCGCCGGTGACCACATCGAAGGTGCACGCGTTGAGGTCGTTACACATCATCGCGATCATCGTGCACGTCGACGGCGGGTCACAGGTCTCGCCCATGTCGAGCACGCCGTTGCCGCACATGCTCGAGCAGTTGCCATCACTGGCATTCGTGCAGCCGGCCGGGCAGCAGCCGTCGTTGGGGCCGCAGGTGGTGATGCCGGTGTGCCCGCACGACAGGTTGCAGCTGGCCGCGCTGCCCGCCGTGGAGTCGACGGTGCACGCGTTGCCGTCGTTGCACGTGCTCGGGCACGTCGACGGGGGATCGCAGGTCTCGCCCGCGTCGAGCACGCCATCGCCGCAGCTGGCCGAGCAGTCGTGATCGCTGGCCAGGGAGCAGCCGGGCGGGCAGCAGCCGTCACCGTTTTCGCAGCTGACGATGGACGTGTGTCCGCACGAGACGTTGCAGTTGGCCGCGCTGCCGGTGCGCGTGTCGAGCGTGCAGGCGATGCCGTCGTCGCAGCTCGGGCAGCTGGCAGGTGGATCGCAGGTCTCGTTGGGGTCGACCACGCCATTGCCGCACTGGGCCGAGCAGTCCAGGTCGGTGAGGCTGGTGCAGCCGACCGGGCAGCAGCCGTCGCCGCTCGCGCACGCGACCACCGGATCGTGCGAGCAGGCGACGTTGCAGTTGGCCACGCTGCCCGTCATCGAGTCAGCGGTGCACGAGTTGCCGTCGTCACAGCTGGACGGGCAGGTCGCGACCGGATCGCAGGTCTCGTTGGGGTCGACCACGCCGTTGCCGCACAGGGCCGAGCAGTCGCCATCGGAGGCGAAGCTGCAGCCGGTCGGGCAGCAGGCGTCGCCGGTCGAGCAGCTGGCGATGGGCGTGCTCGAGCACGAGACGTTGCAGGTCGAGGCGTCGCCGCGCAGCGTCTCGGTGGTGCAGTCGTTGCCGTCGGAGTGACAGCTGGTCGGGCAGCTCGAGGGCGGATCGCAGGTCTCGGCGCCCTCGACCACGCCGTCGCCGCACACGGCCGCGCTGCCGGGCGGGTGGCGGTAGCAGCGCCCGTCGCCGGCGCAGCTGAACCCGGGCGGACAGATGGGATCGGGCGCGATGCCACAGACGATCTCACCGTCCTGCACGTTGGGCCCGCCACAGGCGGCGGGCAGGTCCAGCAGCACGAGCAGGCCGAGCAGCACGAGCGCGGCGTGACGCATCAGAAGCCCCACGCGAGCGTGACGCTGGCGCCACCCCGAGCGAGCGCGACCCCGACCTCGGCGCTGGCCGCGGAGGCCTCACGCATGCCCAGGTAGTAGAAGGTTCCGCCCAGCAGCACGGCCGCCGCGCCGCTCGCGTAGGCGACCGTCGACAGCGTGTCGTAGCGCTCGGCCTCGTCCCACTTGTCCTGGTACGGGCCATTCCACGTGCCATTGACCTGGGCATAGGAGTTGATCGCGTCCCAGTCGTTGGCGGCCACGTTGCCCATCCAGATGCCGGTCGCGACCAGGGCCATGCCCACGCCCGCGCTGATGAGCCCGCCGGTCTTCCAGCCCTGCCCGCGCGCGGCGGGCGCGGCCGGTGGCTCGACCAGAAGCGGCGCTGCTGGCTCGTCGGGCGTGTCCTTCACCCGCAGCGGGCCCGCGCCCGGCGTACCTTGCGCTGGCCCGGTCGGCTCGCCACCCGCGGGGATGGCGTCCTGCGGCTTGGAGTTCTTGATCTTGGTCTGCTCGGCCTGCAGCCGCTCGAGCTCGCCGATCCAGCGCTCCACGTCGGCGCGGTTGCCGGCGTCGGGCACGATGCGCAGGAACGTCTTGTAGAAGTAGAGCGCCTGCTTGTAGTCCTCCTTGAGACGGTAGGCCTGCGCGATGTTGAACAGCAGGCCCGGCTCGGAGGTCAGCGCGTAGGCGGCCTTGAACTCGACCACCGCCGCGTCGAACTCGCCCAGGTTGTAGTGCGTGATGCCCTGGTCGTAGTGCTTCTTGGCCAGGTCGCGATTGGCCTGCTCACCCGCGTCGGGGGGCGGCGCCGGCCTGGCTTTCTGCGCCGCGGCCTCGCCCACGGACGCACATACGAGCCCCATCCCCAGGAGCAGGCAGATAGCGCGCATGTCGCCATCTTATCATCCCGGCGCGGGGCCCGACCACGACTACGCCAGCAGCAGGCGATCCACCGCGAGCGTCTCGGGATCGATCCACCAGAGTGGCTTGCCATCCTCGATGACCGCACATTGGCCCGGTTTGAGCCCGGGGAACGATGGACGCGTACACAGGAACGCCCCCAGGTCGGAGACCCCGGGCGAGTGGCCGAAGACGGCCACGGCCGCGCCGCGCGAGGCCAGCTCGTTGGCCACCAGGCGCGAGGGAATCCCGGGCGCCAGCTGAGGCAGCGTCTCGATCTCACCCAGGAATCCCAGTCGCTCGGCGACCAGCTCGGCGGTCTGCACCGCACGCACGAGCGGACTGGTCAGCACGGCGTCGAGCTCGACACCTTCCTTGGCCAGGCGGGCGCCGACCTCGCGCGCCCGGCGGCGACCGGTGGCATTCAGGTAGCGATGGTCATCGGGGAGGGTGGCGGTCTCTTCGACGGCGCGCCCGTGGCGAAACAGGTAGATTCGCACCGCACCAATTTGCCATACAAATCCTTCGTCGCGCTCGTGCGTCGGTATGGCTTGCCGTCGATGTTACGATGGCAGCCAAGAGGCTCATACCTACAATGCACACACGCTTAGTTGTCCTGACTCTGATCACGATGGCCGCGGCCTGCGGCCCGGCCGCTCGCGGTGGCGGCATCATCCTCCCGGATGAGCTGGCCGATGCGGCCCTCCCTCCGTCACCGACGTCCATCGATGCAGGCGCGGGCGCGTCCGACGCCGCGGTGGCGACGGCCGCCGCGGATGCCGGAGCCGCGGGACCCAAGGCTCCCGGCGCCACCGCCACGCGTCCCTTCGTGCGCAGCATTCCCGATGACAAGACCTGGGCGGTCTACTCGCGCACGCTCGGCTCGGACACCTTCGGCAAGTACGTCATCGACACCACGACCAACGACATCTTCTTCTTCGACGTCAACCTCTTCCGCCTGCACACCGACTTCGTCTTCCAGGTCATCTACAAGAAGCCGGTCACCAACGACGCGCTCATCGAGTTCGTCAAGAACTACGACGCCGACAAGCCGCGCTTCATCCTCGGCTACCTCACCCACCACCTGAAGGTCGACGAGTGGACCATGTCGTTCTGGGAGGGCGACACCATCCGACCCGCCGACATCCGGCGCGCGCGCCAGAAGCTGGTCGCCACCTTCTTCCAGGGCGCCAAGCTCAAGTGGCGGCCCGACTCGCCGCTGCAGGAGAAGCTGCTCGCCGAGATGAAGGACATCCCCACCATCACCAACGACAAGATCTACAAGGCGTCGTCGTACCAGTCATTCAACAATGGCACCTCGACTGGCATGCTGCGCATCGTGCCGCCCGAGCAGAAGTTCGACGATCTGGTCTTCAACCGCGACGAGATCGTCATCCTGCAGGAGAGCTACCCCGACATCACGCCGGTCTCGGGCATCGTCTCGACCGTATTCTCGACGCCGCTCTCGCACGTCAACCTGCGCGCCAAGACCTGGGACATCCCCAACGCGGGCATCAAGGACGCGGCGCAGAAGTACGCCGGGCTGGCCGGCAAGGTGGTCGTGCTCGAGGTGCGCGACATCGACTACGCGCTGCGCCTGGCCACGGCCAAGGAAGTGAAGACCTGGCAGGCGCAGCAGAAGGCAGCCAAGACGGTCAAGATCCCGCAGGCGGATCTCAAGACCAAGGACTTCCGCCATCTCGACAAGATCCGCGCCAAGGACACGCGCATCTACGGGGCCAAGACTGCCAATCTGGGCGAGATCGTCAGTCGCAATCCCGGCGTGAATGTGCCCGACGGCTTCGGCATCCCCTTCTACTTCTACCAGCAGCACCTGCTCAAGAACGGCATCTACAAGCAGATCGAGACCACCCTGCGCGACGAGCGCTGGAGCAAGGACGCCGCCTTCCGCAAGGACGCCGCGCAGAAGCTGCGCGATGCCATCCGCGCCGCGCCCATCGACGACAAGCTGCTCGACGCGCTGTGGGACAAGGTGCAGAAGGACCTGCACGGCAAGGGCGTGTTCGTGCGCTCGTCGACCAACGCCGAGGACCTCGAGGGTTTCAACGGCGCGGGCCTGTACGACACCGTGCCCAACGTGAAGGAGAAGCAGGCCCTGGGCGAGGCAGTCAAGCAGGTCTGGGGCTCGGTGTGGAACTTCACCGCCGTCGAGGAGCGCGCGCTGTTCGGCATCGACCACCGCTTCGTCTACGCGGGCGTGCTGGTGCAGATCGGCGTCAACGCCACCGCCGCGGGTGTGCTCATCACCAAGAACCTGTACGACCCCGACGACGCCAGCTCGTACACCATCAACGCCAAGCGCGGCCTGGGCCTGCGCGTCGTGGGCGGCACCACCGTGCCCGAGCAGGTGATCTTCGACACGTCCAACTACGGGACCAAGATCATCTCGCGCTCCGACGACCCGACCATGCTGGTCTTCGACGAGAAGACGGGCGGGGTCAAGGAGATGCCCAACGACAACAAGGAGACCATCCTCTCCGAGTACCGCGCCTACGTGCTGGCCATGGCGTGCAAGAAGATCATCCCGCTGTTCTCGGCCAGGTACCCGCTCGACATCGAGTGGGTGCTGGTGGGCGACGAGGTGTGGATCGTCCAGGCGCGCCCGTACATGTCCAGGTAGCAGCGACGCTCGCCTGACGTACAATCGAAGCACATGCGTCACAAGCTGCGTGTCGTCCTCGTCGCGGTCGCGGCGGCAGCTGCGTTTCGCGGCGGCTCGGTGGGCGCGCAGTCGACGTCGACCGACGAGACGCCTGCCGCTTCGTCAGCGTCGGACGAGCCGGTGCTGCACGAGTACGTCGCGCCGCCCAAGCCGGGCGCGGGCGGCGCCAGCGCCGGCGGCGACACGAAGTCCGGTCCCAAGACCATCGGCGGCACGCCCCAGGCCGGCAAGAACCCGGCCGCAGTGCGCTCGGGCGACAAGCTCGTGCCCGAGCCGCCCAAGTCACAGCCGCGCCAGAGCGGCGAGCCGGTGCACGGCACGAATGACTTCGGCGCCGACCGCGAGACCCAGGCGCGGCCCGACTACGCCACCGGCTCCGACTCCACGCTGCACTACACCGAGGTGTTCAACCCGGCGGTGCTGCCGTTCAAGCGCATGAGCGCGCTCGACGGCGTGCGCGACAACTACATGCTGCACGTCTACGACCAGAAGCTCACCGCCCTGCCGGTGGGCGGCAAGACCCAGCCCGACCGCGACCTGTTCTGGGGCTCGCTGCTCATCGAGCTGTCCCCCGGCGAGGACGTGCCCATCCCGTCGACCGCGCCCGACATGCGCATCCTGTCGTACGAGCTCGACCCGCCGCTCGAGGTCAGCTTCTCCAAGGACGGCGCCGACAACTACTTCGTGCGCACCGAGGCGCGCGGCGCCAAGGGCACCTACCGCCTGGTCTTCCTCTCCGACGCGCCGGCGAGCTACTTCGCGCCCTCGGTGCCGCACGGCTACACCATCGCCGACGCGAGCGCCTCGGGCTTCGTGCGGCCCCTGCCCTTCCGCGCGCGCAACTCCGCCATCAAGGTGCTCGGCCAGCTGCGCCTGTCCGCCGACACGCCGCTCGATCGTGCGGTCGACCGCCTGGTCGAGTACTTCCGCGGCTTCGAGGCGGGCGAGGCGCCGCCGCAGACCGACGACATCTATCTCGACCTGGCGCTGTCCAGGCGCGGCGTCTGTCGCCACCGCGCCTTCGCCTTCGT
>OBEQ010009663.1_pt1 | contig 11017 bp, 9 predicted proteins | sample 1670901 | NCBI WGS metagenome assembly OBEQ01 (sample SAMEA104232315, study PRJEB22302) | groundwater metagenome | biome: forest; feature: aquifer; material: groundwater | place: USA | collected 2011-08-07 | depth 5.4 m | reverse complement strand
CCTTGTCGGGATCGCTTACAACTTGATCGCCCTGTGGAACGGGAAAAGGTCCAGAAGTTTTCGTCAGATGATCCGTCATTTTAGAGATGCCGTTGATCCAAATGCTGTCTTGTGTTTATGAAAAGTGCCAAACTCGAGTTAAAAATAATTCTATGAGTTCCCTTGGCTTCAAAGTCATTTTGAGGCGTATCAAGATAAAAGACCGGCACGGATTTTACGATGTCCAATAAAGCAGACAAGGTGGCTGTCCCCGCTGCCGGCAATTGAAAAATCGTGCTTGGGGCCAACGCCCGTAGAGCGTCAGCCGCGGAGGCTGGCGTTAATCGTGCCAGTCGGCCCGAGCCGAATCGTGAAATCAAAATAGCCCGAAGCGGCGCACTTGTAAGTAATTTATCGGAAAAGTGGGGATATAAAAAGAAAAGCCCTTTTTCTGAGTTTAATTTTTCTCGATTGCTGAGCGCCGCGTTCAAAAATGAAAATTTACTTACATCAGCTGCCACAAGTTTGCCGCTATTATAAAGACTAAATAATACGAGTGACTTTTTGTCGACCAAACAATAATCATCTCCAAGATAACGAAGCTCTAAACCAACGGACGAAAGACAGATTGTAGACTTTCCGGAACCACTTTTACCCGCCAGCAATACCCCTCCACTTTTTATTCCTAAAGCACCGGCATGAACCAACTGAACCCCTTTTCGATCAAACCAAGCATGAAAAAGAAAAAGTAGCGGGGCTCCTTGAATATAATAAGGAAGATTGTTGACAGACCGGACCCAAAAGATCGCCAAATTCCGTTCCAGATCAATCATCGTCAAAGCATTTGACCCTAGCTGGAAAAAGGTTTTGATTCGATCATTATTAAAACCTCGAACTTCTCCTTTTTCCCCATAATCTTCAAAATTCCACGGAGGCGACGGAATTTCCGTGCCGGTAGAGACACTGTCCCAAACACAAATCGTAAGGGCTGGAGTCTTTGAAAAACTAACGGCTAAATGTTCTAAGGCTGGCGTTATCGAGGAAATAAGAGCTGGACCTGCAAAACGTAACCTTACAGGAAATTGGGCAATGGAATAAAAGTATTCATTAGAACCACCGGATAATTTTTCGGCTTTGTGGTAGGCGTTGTAAACTTGATCGAAAAACAGCAAGGGAGACGGTTTTCGGCTTTTGACTTGCTCAATCATTTACTGCTCTTCTTTATTTTTACCTTTTTCTTTTTTCCACTGGGCCAGCCGGCTGCGTCAACATCATGAATCGGATCAAGAAGAAGAAGTTCCTGTAAATCCGTATATTTCTCAAGGGTCGGTATTTCAAACACCTCCCTTTGATTGTCATTTTTTTCCTGCTTTAGCGGGATGGCCTTTACGGAGGAAGATGGCGAACCATTCTTCACCATGATTAATCCCTCCAACTTCAGCTCTTCAATAAACTTTGTCACGGATTTTATTATTTCTTCTCGATCAACATCATAACGGCTAAATAATTGATTTAATAATTGATCTCGTGATAGACCATTATCAATAGCTTCCCAAATTTTCGAACCCGTCTTGCGCAGGTTGTAATAATATCCTTTCGCAAGATTCAAGATGACAGTCTCACCATCAATAATTCGATAAATTACATCTGGATTTTCAACTTGATACTTTTCATCTTTCAAACTCATAGGAATCCTCTAGCAAAAATAAACCGTAAGGAAAAAATTCGGCATTACATAATTGAGCAACAATTTGAGGTAACGATGAAATCATAGCTTATTTTGACCGGCGTTTCAATGCCTGCTTCATTTCCCTTTGATGCATCTTTTCCTTCAGCGATTGCCGCTTGTCATGTTCTTTCTTCCCTTTACCGATGCCAATCTCAAGCTTAACTATTCCCCGTTTAAAATAAAGGGAGAGCGGCACACAGGTAAATCCCTTCCTCGAAACCAGACCGGCCAACTTCCCGATTTCTTGTTTGTGCAAGAGGAGCTTGCGGCTTTGGGTGGGATCTATTCTTTCGATATTTTCCGTGTGCGAATAAGGGCTGATGTGCATTCCAACCACATGAGCTTCGCCATTGAAAACCCGCACATAGGCGTCGTTTAAATTAACTCTCCCTTCGCGAATAGATTTGACTTCCGAGCCGCCCAAAACAATCCCGGCTTCAAAAGTATCCGAAATAAAGTAATTGAATCGTGCTTGGCGATTAGTTGCAATGGGATTTTGGCTCATAATTGGAAATCAGTGCTGGAGACAGGAATTGAACCTGCACGGGTTGCCCCACACGACTCTGAATCGTGCGCGTCTGCCAGTTCCGCCACTCCAGCCCCAAACTTTCAATAAACAATTTAAGGTAACTAAATGAGAGTCAGTGCAGCCCAAATCTTCTATATAAATTTTCAATCGTTGATTAGGGCCGTTATCACTTTCAAATTAATAATCGACTTCAATGAGAGCGATACAGCATGGTAAAGCAAAATAGTAACTTGGGCGCGACAGGACTCGAACCTGTGACCCCACGCATGTGAAGCGTGTGCTCTAACCAACTGAGCTACGCGCCCTGATTTTCATTAATACATATTAGATTATTCATTAGAAATCAGGACAGTACCAAATACAAATAAATAGTCATTAAACCATGTAACTGTATTTTGGTACACGCCCGTCAAAGAAATAGTTTTACTGTCGGCCTAAATACTCACCGGTCCGGGTATCAACTTTAACAATTGTCCCTTCTTCAATAAAAATAGGGACTTGAATCTTAAGGCCGGTTTCTAAAACTGCGGGCTTCATATTGTTGGAGACTGAGTCTCCCTTTACCCAAGGCGGGGATTCGGTAATCTTCAAAAATACATGATTCGGAACTTCTACCATAATGGGGTTATCGTCGTGAAAATCGACGGCGACTTCTTCATTTTCTTTGAGGTAATACTTCTTTTCACCAATGAGTTCTTCCGACAAAGCGAAAGAATGATAATCCTCCATATCCATGAAATGATAACCATTTTGATCATGATACAGGTATTGCACCTTTTTTGAATCAAGGTTAGCCATTTCAACACTTTCGGCCGAAGAAAATCTTTGCTGGATGATCTTGCCGCTTTTAAGCTCCCTCAACGTCGCCTGAATAAAAGCGCGCTTGTTCCCTGGTGTGTGATGTCTAAATTCAGTTACTAAATAAATCTGCCCATTCAACAAAATCGCTGCTCCAGGACGTAAATCATTTGCTTGCATTCAAACTTCCTCCTTCATGTCTAAAATAAGCGATAGAAAAATAATCGCTTCTCTTCATTCGCGGTATTGACTTCAAATTAATAGACCCTAATATGAATAAATGAAAGCTACTACAGACCACATATGACGAACTTTTGCGCCTTCTTTTCGGTACGATGGAAATTCTTCGTTCAAACACGAGGTACAAAAAAATGAATCTCGAATCTGTCCTCGCTCAACTCCTTCTGATCTCAGTTCTTCCAAAATCCATCCGACCAGATCAAAATAAAAACTGCTACCTCGTTTGCTCACAAAAGGACCAAAAACGCCACGAAACTCCGACCCCACTTCATAACAGCAAGACCGAATCGTTGGCCCGATTGCTACAATCAAATCACTCGGCTTAGAAAGAAATTGTCTTCTAAATGCTTGAGCTATTTTTGAGGCCAACCGTTCACTGGCCCCGCGCCAGCCGATGTGAGCAATCCCAATGGCCCGATGTCTCGGATCAAGAAAAAAAAGCGGTGCACAATCAGCGGTTCGAACTGCGAGCACAAGCCCCGGAACATCCGTCACAGCCGCATCCGTTCCTTTGATCGCATCAGAGTTAGCGCGTGCACCTTTTCCGGCATCCGCTTCTCCAACTTTGACGATGTTTGCACCATGCACTTGTTCGAGCGCAATCAGTTTGTCAAACGGCACTCCAATCAACCGGCAAAACGCTCTCCGGTGGGCAATGGTGAGAGAGTCTTTTGTGTCGGGTGTGAAATTGATTCGAAACTGGCGCGTTGAAAAGGCTGCGATCGTTTTGTGCTTGCGGAATGTTTTAAAAAAATAACATCCGCTGCGCACATCTTTTCTAAGCTCAGCTTTCTTGGTTTTTGCTTTTTTCAAAGAACTTTTCCTCTGTCAATAAAGGTAACGCTTTCTCGTTGATGGGATCGGCGTGGAATCTTTTTCGAATGGCCCCATCATTCAGATAGTTGTTTAACGTAATGAAAATCATCGCCTGATCCAAGGACAAATATTTAAGAGCTACTTTGCCAGTGCTAATGGTTACTGCATCATAGAAACCATATTCGCCATAAATCGGGTAGCGGCGAACCAGCTCCCGCAAGTTTTTAATGGCTTCCTCTGGTGCAAATTCGAGTCCCAAAACTGCGGCGTGAGGCGTTATCACTCCCGCTTTATAACCTTTCGAACCAAGAGGCTTAACTCCATATTCTGAATAGCCTCCCTCAGGAACAGAGCTTGGACTCATGCCCCAGATGGGATAACCCAAATCTTCCAGCGTATATTTCATCTGAATCTGAACGTGACGCAAATCATTAAGACCTAAACCTTCGGGTGCATATTTTTTCTCATCGATGATCAGCGTGGGCATCATGGCTTCAAACATGGATCCACCCCAGCTTGGGACAAATTTAATTCCTTTCCATTCATAGTAGCCATCGTAATAAGCAAATCCCAAAGTAGTTTTCTTCTCACGATCAATCGGCAATTGAGACTGCCAGCCATATTCCTCCGGAAAAGTCCGAATCAGGCGGAACCAGTGTTCCATCGGAACATCTCCTCGTCCAATGGCAATATAACTCGTCGCCCGAGGTTCTGTATATAAAGCACCGTAATCGTAATCCGATCGGACTTTAAGATGAGCGAAGTAACCATGAGACATTTGTTGCTCAACCTCATCATAAAAAAAACTGAAATTGTGTTTGCTCAACATCCGTTCACATTGCGTTTTTAACTCTTCAGGAAATGCATTCTTCACCACATAAATTCCTGCATCCAGCCAGCCGCTGTCCACCAACGAAACAAAGTAACTGGTCTGTTCCAAAGTGGTGGTATCGTAATAGTTGTAAAGAAATCCGCTTTCATGATGCACCAATTTCTCAACGGTATTGAGTGTTACGCCAATTCGCTTCACTGTTTCTTCGCGCGAAATAAAACCAAAATCATAAGCCGAAACAAGACACATGAGATAAACACCAATGTTGGTGACATTCGTATAATCTCCAACCCAACCGTCTTTATCGATCGGCTGACTTTCGCCCAATTGAATGGTATCTAGCGGTAATTGGTGTTCTCGGTCTACGATATTGTCAAAAAACTTCCAAGTATCTTTAGCAATCTCCATCAGAAAAGCTTTATCATCTTCCGGAAATTGTTTCTTTGGGTGAACTGAAGCAGGATAGCCCCGCAAACGCTTCACCAGAAACTTGGCAAATTCAACTCCTTCCAACTTAACCGGGGTTTTCATTCCTTTGCGCTCGGGCTGGTCAATAATCGTTTGACCTGGGTCGCTTGTTTTGACGAACCTAAAATTGTCGAAATAAAGCACGCCTGTCTTTTTAGAAACTCGGCGGCTTTCCAAATTAATCACAAGCTCATCCAAATCTTTCTTCGCGAGCGTCGGATCTTCCCAAATCTTGGGGTTTGTTTGGTCAAAAAGCCCAGTAAATACGTTCAGCAGAATTTCAACGGTTTGCCATTGATCGGTCACGTTTTGAATGAGGTGAGTCCCTTTGATTTTGTCGATTCGCTCTTCGTTCTTATATTTTTTAAGCTCAATTAAAAAAACGGCGGTAAAACCTGCGGTTGAATCCCCTTTCACCTCAAAAGCCAGATGATCGTACGGTCTGGCATCGAAATCACGAAGCTTGGTCCAATAACCAACCTTAGCTACTTCATTTGAATCCACATCGTAAGTGATTTTAAGCGCTCTTTTAGAACCTCCAGCCCCCACCCCTTCAACAACTTCGCTTGCAACACTGACTTCTGGATCGTCTGGCGTCAGGTTCCAAGTCCCCGTTTCCCCTTCCAAATAGTTTTTTGGCTCTTCATGTTCAAAATCATCAATCACCGCTTCATTACTGTTAGCATTTATTTTCCGAGATTCAGATTCTTTGGCTGTAAGCGCTCCGTTTGACCCCACTTCATAAACTTTAACCGCGCGATCAGCACAAGAAAGAGAAGGAGTTGTAAGAAATGTCAGGATAATTGAAAAAAAGGCCAGCGTTAGTTTTTTCATAAGCTCCTTCAGATAATCCCGTTCAGAAATATTAACCAAAGCGCTTTCAATCCTGTCCTGCGGGGTAAAAAGGGATGATAGTTTACGGTGAAATGCTACCGTTTTGCAAGGAAGAAAAGCGTTCGACTAAAGGTAGGATTCTAACGCTTTTTTCGTTTCTATTCCAACAACACCATCAGGAGGAAGGCCGCGCGCTTTTTGGAACTGGAGCAAAGCATGTTCAGTTTTGGTTCCAAAATAACCCGTCGCCGATCCTTTAAAGAAACCAGCCTGTTTTAAGCCTTGTTGTAAACGTTTTACTTCGCCTCCTCTGGCGCCGAACGAAAGTACGTTGCTATTGTTTCGTTTTGATATGCCGGTTACTCGATTCGCGAGTCTATTTAAATCCACCCACAACTTCCGGCTTCCAAGCACCGAAACGATGGCTTCGCGGCCATCTCCTTGCACCAAGCCAACAAAACAAAATCTAGCTCGGCGCGTCCAACCCGTCTTCCCGATAACTCCCTTTCGCCGCCAAAGCATTTTGTTGTGACTTTTCAGATGAAATACTTTCCCGTTTGCGGTTTGAATCGTTGTCCTTTTCTGTTTGAGGATGGAAACAATGACATCATTCTTTCTGGCTTCTCTCATCATCAACGCCAAATCATACACGGTGGAATATTGTCCGTCTGCTGGTAATCCACTGGCATTGACAAAATGCGTATCCCGCGCGCCCAAGGCCCGCACTTTTTGTGTCATTAATTTGGCAAACTCCCGTTCAGAACCTGAAACCCCAATCGCCAAGGCAGATGCCGCATCATTGGCGGAATTGATTAAAAGCGCTTTTAAAAGATCAATCGTGCGGAGCTGATCACCGCCATTCAAATAAAGTTTGCTTCTTTCAACTCCTTCCACTCGCGAACTTACAGTAACCCAATGATCTAAAGGAAGCGAATCCAATACCACAAGCGCGGTCACAATTTTAGTTGTGCTGGCTGGCGGTTGTCTTTTGTGAGGTGCTCTTGAATAAATAATTTTCTGGGAAATGGGCTCAATTAAAATAGCTGAGGGGGCCGTCAACGAAGCGTAAGCTTCCGCAAATGGTACCGGCAGAAAAAAGTGAAACGCCAGAGCTAAGATTAGACAAACACCGACGTTCTTATTCATGATGTGATTAAATAAACGGCTAGAATTCTGAATATCTTTAAGGTGGTGGGCATTCTTACTGATAGTTCTAAACGCTACTATTCCCGTTCTTTGCTTTGCCAGAACAAAGTAGGTGACTCGTTATGATTCTTCTTCCGGAAATACTTTCGAGCTTCTTGGATGGAAATCCGCTTTTGCTTTCCAGTCACATTTTTGGTACTTATATGCATTTTATCTTTTCCATGCTCGCCAGATGCTTTCAAAGGAACTCCTCGCCAAAAGAGATGTCTTATTTTACTCGTGATACATAAAAAATCAATGAGTATTAGAAAACTATTTTCTCTATCTCTTTAATTTATAAGAAGATAGGAAACTTTTTAGAGACGGACCTTTTGGCAGACGCTATCCTTAGCGGCGCTTTTCTATTGGAACGTAGTCGGTTTTACGAGGACCGGTATAAATTTGACGTGGTCTTCCGATCTTGGCTGGTTTCGTCTCTCTCATTTCCTTCCAATGAGCAATCCACCCCGGAAGCCTTCCAATGGCAAACATAACAGGAAACATGTTTGTGGGAATTCCTAAAGCTTTATAGAGGATGCCGCTGTAAAAATCCACATTCGGATAAAGTCTTCGGCTAATAAAAAAATCGTCTTTCAAAGCTATCTCTTCAAGTTTCAATGCAATATCCAAAAGTGGATCGTGCACACCGCGGCTCTTAAAATATCGGTCACACGCTTCTTTGATCACTTTAGCCCGCGGATCAAAAGTTTTATAAACGCGATGCCCAAAACCCGAAAGTCTTAAATTGGAACCTGGTTTTTTCACCGCTTCAACATACTTATTCACATCCCCGCCTGAGGAATGTATTTCATCCAACATTTCCATTACTTCTTGATTAGCTCCGCCGTGCCAAGGACCCCACAAAGCACAGATGCCAGCGGCAATACACGCAAATAAATTCGACCGACCGCTCCCCACTAAACGAACGGTTGAAGTGCTGCAATTTTGTTCATGATCCGCGTGGAGAATTAAAAGAAGATTCACGATCCGTACTGCTTCTTCATCAATGGGATATTCTTCACCGGGCAGAGAAAACATCATGTGCAAAAAATTCGCGCAATACGAAAGAGAGCGATGCGGATAAATAAAAGGCTGACCGATCGATTTTTTATAGGAATAGGCTGCGATCGTGCGGACTTTCGATAAAAGCTTCGCTGCTATTTGATTGTTAATTTCCGATTCGCTTTGCTTGCGGTAATCTGTAAATTGAGCGTCATAACCAGACAAAATCGAAACCATCGCAGAAAGCGTTGCCATCGGATGGGTGGCGCTCGGAATGCCGTCAAAAATATGCTTGAAGTCTTGGTGAAGGCTTGCATTCTCGGTCAATTCTTTTGAAAATTGATCGGCTTCGCTTCGGGTTGGAAGTTTTCCATTGATCAAAAGGTAAGCAGTTTCCACGAAAGTAGAATGTTCGGCAAGTTGTTCAACAGGAATCCCTCGATAGCGCAAAATTCCTTTTTCGCCGTCGATAAAGGTAATCGCGCTAAGACAAGAACCTGTATTTGCATAACCGTTGTCCAAAGTGATGTAAGACGTTTTGTTCCTCAATTCGCTGATATCGATTGCCTTTTCATCTTCGGCACCAACCACAACCGGAAGCTCAATCACCTTACCATTTATTTTAAGTTCAGCCTTTTCACCCACAACAATTTCCCTTCTCAGTTTCAATTTACGAGTCTTCAGCACTAAATCTTCTCCAAAAGGGTGCTATTATACGGTAATACTGCTTTTAGGTCATTTAAAATTTTAAAGGGCTAAATTAATGTTTCTAAAGGCAAGAAGGCTAAGCAGATATCCAACTAAGGGAAAAGATGGAAAGGACTTCAAACGCTTTGGGGTTATTTTGAAGTTTGATTAATTTTACTTACACTCAGTAATGAGGAGGTCAAGAAGGTCGTGCGCCAAATCCATTTCTTCATACGCCATCTCGAAGGACGGAGCAAGAGTAACCACATTCTTGTAATAACCGCCGATATCCAAGATGAGACCCAATTCCTTGCCATTCGCACGTAGATTTCCTTCCAACCCACGCTGAAACATTCGATCGGCAAGCGCACGGCTTGGCGTGAAGCCATCGGCTTCGCACATTTCCATTCGAAGCGCCAACCCAAGACCATCTATATCACCAACTTCAGGATGTTTCGATTGTAAATCCTTAAGGATCTTTAAAAAATAAGCTCCTTTTTCGGAAACCACTTTGGAGTAATCTTTCTCTGAGAAAATTTTCATCACTTCCAAGCCTGCCGCTGTTCCAAGGCTATTGGAAGAAAAAGTAGAATGGGTGGAGCCAGGCCCAAATTTTTCTGGACTGATCAGTTCTTCGCGCGCCCAAATGCCGGACAAAGGATTCATCCCGTTGGTCATAGCCTTTCCAAACACAATAATGTCTGGCTGAATATCAAAATGTTCCATCGCCCACATCTTCCCTGTCCGGTAGAATCCCATTTGAATTTCATCATCAACGATCAGAATGCCGTGGTCCTTACAAATTTTAGCGAGACGCTTGAAATAACCCCTTGGCGGAATGATGTAACCACCTGTTCCCTGCACCGCTTCAACAAAAAAAGCCCCAAATTCAGAGTGACCTGTTTTTGGATTCCAAGCACCGGTATACTCGTGTTCAAACTTCCTTTCAATCTCGCGAATAAAATAGGATTCGCAAGCTTCTTTATTTTTTGGAAAAGGGGAGCGAAAACAATAAGGAAATGGAACAAATTCGGCGCGATCCGCAAACTCACCGAAAGGTTCGCGGTAGCGGTAGGATGAAGTAATGGCAGAAGCTCCGAGCGTCCTTCCGTGATACCCGCCTTCAAAAGCCAGCATGTGCTGCCGGCCGGTATGTTTACGGACTAATTTCAAAGCATCTTCAACAGCTTGAGAACCTCCGACATTAAATTGGACGCGTCCTTTGAGGCCAAAACTTTTTTTTATGCTTTCGACAATCATTTCCGCCAGCTCTATTTTCTCCCGATGGAGGTACTGACAAGCTAGTTGTGGAAGCTTATCAATCTGGGCCTTAAGGGCATTGGCCACCCGCTCATTTCCATAACCCAAATTAACGGCCGAATACCACATTTGCAGATCGAGATAGGCTTTACCCTTAATGTCATAAAGAAAACTACCCTGGCAACGATCAAATATTTTTGGATGTTCGGCATAGTGCACGGTATCGCCGTGGGAACATACTTGATTTTCGATAGCTAAAAGTGCTGCTTCCTCATCTTTTTTTGAAACAAGAGGGCTTTTTGAAGTACGAATATTCCCGTGAATAAATTCTCCTATCTGGTATACTGCTTTACCCTATTTGGTATAGCCTATTTTAAAAAAGGGTAACTGAAAACGGCATAGATTAACATGGCGAAGCGGGAAATCAATAAAAAAACGTGTACGCGTGTACGTTAGAAAAATGAATAAATTGTAATCTAGAATTCATCCTAATGTTACTATTTAACTCATATAATCAATCACTAGCGTCCCAACATTAGTTGAATAATAGCAATTGGTTAGGACTTTCGTGCGGTTCGGTTTCGTAATTAAAGTTCGTAAGTACTTGTAGCATAGACACTTTCTCAAATAAGGTGACACTCAAAATCTGTAGAATTGT
>OBEQ012979074.1_pt1 | contig 11018 bp, 9 predicted proteins | sample 1670901 | NCBI WGS metagenome assembly OBEQ01 (sample SAMEA104232315, study PRJEB22302) | groundwater metagenome | biome: forest; feature: aquifer; material: groundwater | place: USA | collected 2011-08-07 | depth 5.4 m | reverse complement strand
GCGAAGCACCGAGTCTACTTTCAACGCACTCACAATTTTCTCAACCAAAGATCCAAGGAAAGCCGCTAACACCAAACCGAGAGCAAATGTAATCACTGCTCCGATTAATGACGGAAGAAAGCCAAGTACTTGGAATTTAAGATTGGTAAAAGAGAGCAATAAAGCGTCCATTACGTTTTGAAGTTGCATTGTAATATATGTAAATTATGCGTAATGATACCGACCTTTCTGGTTTGACCCAGCTTAATGTTAAGTATATCAGACCCCTCCCTTCCCTGAATGTGAATAACTTAATGAAGCGTTCATGAGAGGACGCACTTCATCACTTCAATTTTTATACCTGCGGAGAATTAATTTTCTTTTTAAAGTAAGAAATGGTGCTTTCAAGTCCTTGTTCAAGCGGAATATGCGGCTTCCACCCTAACAATGAAGTTGCTTTTGTAATATCCGGCTGGCGGCGATGCGGATCATCTGCCGGCAATGGCTTGAATACAATAGTAGAAGTGGCACCAGTTTTTTTAACTATCTCATGCGCAATTTCTAAAATCGTCCGCTCGTCCGGATTACCTAAGTTAATTGGTCCAACGTGTTCGCCGTTCATAAGGCGATATAATCCATCGACTAAATCTGCTACATAACAAAACGATCTGGTCTGGTCACCCTTCCCATAAATAGTAATGTCTTCGTTCTGCAACGCCTGCACGATAAAGTTCGAAACTACCCTTCCGTCATTCACTGCCATTCGCGGGCCATAAGTATTAAAAATTCTTGCGACGCGAATTTCTACTTTATGGTGGCGGTAATATTCAAAAAAGAGCGCTTCGGCGACTCGCTTCCCTTCGTCATAGCAGGCACGCGGACCGATCGTGTTCACACTCCCCTTATAATCCTCACGCTGAGGATGGACTTCCGGATCGCCATAGACTTCTGAAGTTGATGCCTGCAATATTCGCGCGTGATATTTTTTGACGAGTCCTAATACATTAATAATGCCAATTGTATTTATTTTAATAGTACGGATTGGATTTGCCTGATAATGCACTGGTGATGCTGGACAGGCAAGATTGTAAATTTGATCAATGGCCGGCACATCAAGAGTGATGGGATTTACAATATCGTGCTCAATCAGCTTAAAATGCGGATTGGAAATAAGATGCGCGACATTTTCTTTGCTACCGGTAGAAAAATTATCCAGACAATACACATTGCAATTGCCTTGCGCCAACAAAGACTCGCATAGATGACTACCGATAAATCCTGCTCCGCCGGCTACAAGAATATGCTTGGACATAATAAGATGAATATACAGTATCTCTAAAGCAAAATGAAGTTAGAAATTGAAGTTTCCAATTTCGAACGTCCTCCGAGTTGTTGGTGTGGACCTAAGGAGAATCGAACTCCTGCCCCGGCAATGCGAATGCCGTGTAATACCACTTTACTATAGGCCCCTCATGAAATATATTACCAGATTTTTCATCCGAAATAAAGGGATACAAAAAAACCGGCATGGTAAGTTATCCACATGGAAAAGCGCCCTTTGGTATCTTGGCGCAGGAAATTAGCGTATAATAAAAGAAATTAGGGTGCGTTAAATGTTTTAAACATGTTGCATGACACATAAAGAAGTAAATATTTTTCAAGCAAAACTTCTTCGTCGCGACCAAATTTCTGAAAATACTTTTCGTTTGGAATTTACCGTACTCGATCGGCTTTTTTCGTTTGAAGCCGGGCAGTATATTTGGCTGAAAGTCAATAGATTGCTCTCCCCCGACCCGCGAGGAGAAAGAAGGGCTTTTTCGATAGCGTCCGGTCCGCAAAAAGACACGATTGCCATTATTTTCAGAAATTCAAAAAGCGGGTACAAAAAGACGCTGCTCGAGCTGCCTCTCGGTTCACCGCTTGAAATTATCGGGCCATGTGGCTTTTTTATCTCTCCTGCGAATGCGGATCGAAAGATTATTTTCATATCCGGCGGGGTCGGTGTGGCGCCTTTTTTAAGCGTTATACAAGACAGTCTTGAGAAAAAAGACGGGCGCAAAATACATCTCATTTACAGCGAGTCCGACAAAAAATTTCTGATACCGGAAGTATTGGAACTGCAAGAAAAAGCGAAAAACAGCGGCTTCTTAAAAATTTCCATAAATATCGGTCCGCTCACGGACGAATTTATCGCGGCGAATACGGAAAATGATGTAAGGTCTTTTTGGTATTTCGCGGGACCTCCGGGAATGGTAGAGACTCTCGCGCCGCTCGTCTTCCAAAGAGGGGTCCCAAGAGACCATATGCATTTTGAGGAATTTTATCCGTTTTTCCCTTTTGAAGAAAAGCTTGATTTATCCAAGCGGGACGAAGCCGAGCCATTGGACATATATAAACTTGCCGTGGATGCTTCGCCTTTCCATATGATGATTACCGACGTGAACGGAATCATACTCTACGCGAACGAAGCCACTGTTCGCATCACCGGTTTCAAAATCTCCGAAATGCTCGGAAACACCGCGAGGCTTTGGGGCGGTCTTATGGAGCCGGCATTTTACAAGGAACTCTGGGTAACAAAAAAAATAGAGCGAGTGACCTATAAAGGCAAAGCGAGAAACAGGAAAAAAGACGGCGAACATTATATCGCGGAACTGACCATCGCGCCGATTCTTAAACCGAATGGAAATTTAATCGGCTTCGTGGCGAGTGAGAGAGACATCACCGAATTGGAACGAATCGACAAAACAAAATCCGAATTCGTATCGCTCGTCGCTCATCAGCTCCGCACCCCTCTCTCCGCGGTGAATTGGTACTCCGAAATGCTGCTGGAAAAAGAGGTTGGCACCCTCGAAACAAAACAGATGGAATACTTAAACGAAGTATACAAAGGCAGCCAGCGCATGGTGAAGATAGTGGATGCGCTTCTTGATGTTTCGCGCATGGAAATCGGCACTTTTGCCATAGAGCCCGTGCTTACGGATATTCTTGTTCTGGCGCAAAATGCCATAAACGAAGCCATGCCGCTCATCAAGAAAAAGAAATTGATTCTGATTGAAAAACATACCGACAACATACCGATGCTCCGCATTGACCCGAAACTTCTGCAAACAGTATTTCAAAATCTTCTGGATAACGCTGTAAAATACACTCTGGACGAAGGCAAAATCGAGTTCTCCATTTTCTTGGATGCCAAAAAGGAAAACATGCTCATCAATGTTTCCGACAACGGCTTCGGGATTCCGAAAGACCAGCAAAGCAAAATTTTCGACAAGCTCTTCCGCGCCGACAATATCCGCGACAAAGACACCGACGGCACAGGGCTCGGGCTTTACATGACCAAAGCGATTGTCGACTTATCCGGCGGTGCGGTTTGGTTTGAGTCCGAAGAAAACAAGGGAACCGCCATTCATGTTTCCTTACCAATTAACGCAAAACCGCATGAAAAAAGTCAATAATGAGAACGCAGAAAAAACATCGGATGCCGATGAGGGCAGGTGCAAAAGCCTCTTTATGGCGTCTCGCGATGCGGTCATGACTCTTGAGCCGCCGACATGGAAATTCACCTCCGGCAATCCCGCCACCATGGAAATGTTTAGGGCGAAAGACGAGGCGGAGTTTTTGTCTTACGAGCCGTGGAAATTGTCCCCGGAATTTCAGCCGGACGGGCGCCCTTCCTCTCTAAAAGCGAAAGATATGATTGAGAAGGCGATGCGCGAGGGTACGAACTTTTTCGAATGGACGCACCGGCGATTAAACGGCGAGGATTTTTCCGCGGAGGTGCTGCTCTCAAAGGTGGAACACCAAGGCGGAGATTTTCTTCACGCGGTGGTGAGGGACATCACCGAGCGAAAAAAGCTTTGGGAGATGCTGGAAGAACGACTCGCCTCTTTCCCAAAAGTAAATCCCGACCCGATAATTGAAGTAAGCCGAGAAGAAGGAATTATTTATATCAACCCGGCAACGCAAAAGCTATTTCCGGAATTGGGAAAAGATCCGGATTCTCATCCGTTCACCAAAGGGATACGGCTTTATTTTGAAAAACTCAGTCAAAAAACGGAAGAGAAAGCCGAGCGTGAAATTTACGCGAACAATCGATGGTATCTGCAAATAATCACCCTCATCGCTCCGAACACTCTGCGCCTCTATTCGGCGGATATCACGAGGCTCAAACAAGCGGAACAACTGCTGCGGGAAGAAAAATTCAAAGACGAGGCAATTTTGGCTTCCATCGGAGACGCCGTAGTCGCCACCGATAAAGACGGGCGCATCATATTGTTTAACGGCATCGCGGAAGAAATGACCGGATTCTCTTTTGAAGAAGCGATTGGGCAAAATTACGGTCGACTGCTCAAATTTGTCCGGGAAGACAATGAAAAACCGAGCAGTGATTTTATCGCCGAAGCTATCAAAACCGGCAAAAAAACAGAGATGGAGAACCATACTTTGCTCGTCAAAAAAGACGGCTCTCGAATCCCCGTAGCCGACTCGGCGGCGCCGATTAAAAATGCTCACGGCGAAACGATGGGCTCTGTTGTCGTCTTCCGCGATGTTTCCCGCGAGCGTGAAATTGATAAAGCAAAAACCGAATTCGTGTCGCTCGCGTCGCACCAGTTGCGCACCCCACTCTCCGCCATAAGCTGGTATGCAGAAATGCTCTTGGCGGGAGATGTCGGAAAATTAAACGAGAAGCAGGAAGAATACTTAAACGAAGTCTATAGAGGGAACCGGCGGATGATAGACATCGTGGGCGCGCTTTTGAACGTCTCGCGCTTGGAGCTTGGCACTTTTGTCATTGAACCGGAACCGACCGACATTCTCGCGCTCGTTTTGGAACTCTTGAACGATTTTAAGCCGCAGGTTGATAAAAAAAGCCTGACGCTCATCAACAAGTACTCCGACAATTTGCCGATACTCAATGTTGATCAAAAACTTTTGCGCATGGTATTTCAGAATCTTTTATCAAACGCCATAAAATATACCCCGGAGAAAGGAACGGTTGAATTCTCTCTTTCTCTTGATGTCGGCAAAAAAAATATGCTCATAAAAGTCTCTGATACCGGATGCGGGATACCGAAATGGCAGCAGGACAAAGTATTTACAAAAATCTTCCGCGCCGATAACGTGCGGCAAAAAGAAACGGAGGGGACGGGGCTCGGGCTCTATATCGCCAAAGCGATTATTGAACAATCCGGCGGCGCGATTTGGTTTGAGTCTGAAGAAGACAAAGGGACAACCTTCTATGTCGCCGTGCCGATTACCGGCATGAAAAAGAAGATGGGGGGGGGGAGTAAAACGCCAAATTTACAATAATGAAAAAAAATAAATTTATGGAAGATGAAAAAAAGAACGAGAAAAAAATCTTGGTGATAGAGATTGTGGAAGACGAGACTCCCCTCTTGAATGCTCTCTGCGACAAGCTCAAGCGCGAGGGTTTTAATGTGCTCCGAGCGAAGAACGGGCAAGAGGGGCTTGAGGCGGCGCTTTCGGGACATCCGAATCTCATCCTGCTCGACCTCCTTATGCCGGTCATGGACGGCATGACCATGTTAAAAAAACTCCGCGCGGCGGACGCATGGGGGAAGACCGTGCCGGTGATTATCTTAACGAACCTGACGAGCGATGACGAGCAGCGAAACAGAGACCTCGCCGAAACCGAACCCTCATATTATCTCGAAAAAACCGCGTGGAAAATCGAAGACGTGGTGGGCAAAATAAAAGAACGGCTGGGAAATTAAAAATGCCCCGGGAGTAAACCGGGGCATTGGGCGATTACAAGCTATCGCAAATGGCGTTCGCCGAGAATGGCGATTCGCCCCACACGACCGGACCGAGCAATTGCTTGGCAATATTATATTCCGCCGGAGAGCATTCAAGAACAAGATTCACAAAAACTTCGTTTTCTTTATTTTTATACTGCGTTTGAATATGGCGGATGTCGATATTTTCTTGCGCGAGTTTCGCAAGCTCGGTATCCAAGGCACCGGGCTTATTCGGAAGAAGTATAGTCACATCGTAATATATTCCTTCAATTTTCAGTCCGAGATTTTTGTGATTTTTTGAAAGGGCGAGAATCTTCCGCCTTGTGGTATCGCGTTCTTCATCCCTGACAACGAGAGTTCCGCGCCCCACATGATGGGTTGAAAGACCCCGCCTTTCTTTGCCTGCGCTAAAGCAGATCTTTTCGCTGTTTACTCCGGCATCGCTTAGGGCTTTGGTTATGCGAGCCAAAGCCCCGGTTGCGTCTGAAAATTTAATACTGAAAAGAATCATGATTTTTTCTCCTTTGGTGTCCAAAAAAGTACCGCTCACAATATAACACAAAGAAAGAAAAGGTGCAAATCCAAAACTTATCTCGCGAAATTTGCGTGCCACAACTTAATCACCGGCAGGAGCGATATGGCAATTATCGCGCCGATAATCGGCAAAAGATAATGGTCGATATTTGGAATCTTATTTCCCAAAAAGAACCCCGCAAACGGCAACCCAAGCCCCCAAAGCGCACCGCCGATAAGATTATAGAGAAAAAAAGTTTTATACCGCATTTGCCCTACCCCGGCGAAAGTCGGCGCGAATGTTCTTGCTATGGGAACGAACCGCGCCAAAATAATCGCCTTCGTGCCGTAGTCTTCAAAAAACTTCTTGGTCTTGTCTACATGCGAACGGCGAAAGAAAAATGAATCCTCTTTCTGAAAAAGTTTCTCGCCCGCTTTTCTTCCGATATAGTACCCTGCGTTGTCTCCCAAAACAGCGGCAAGAAAAACAAGCGGTGCAAGGAGCCAAATATTAAAGAGTCCCGCGGAGGAAAGAATGCCCGCGGTAAAAAGAAGGCTGTCGCCGGGGAAAAAGAAGCCGACCAAAAGACCCGACTCCGCAAACACCATGGCGAATATCCCCAAGTAACCGGAAGCTTTCACGAGGGTGAGTATGTCGAACATTTTTTTATCCTATCATAAGACCGAACCCCTTGCCAATTTTTCTTCAGCTATTTCGACTGGCATTATCTCGTCAGATATTTCGCCTTATTCTTCTTATGTTCCTCAAAAGTCTTCGCGTAGTGCATAGCGCCGCTCTTTTCGGAGAGATAGTAGAGGTATTGGGTGTTGGAGGGTTCGAGGCTCGCAATAATGGCATCAAGTCCGGGGTTGGCTATCGGACCCCGAGGAAGCCCTTTGTATTTGTAGGTATTATAGCGGGAATCAATCTTCAAATCATCTGCGGTGAGGTCGTACGTGCTTTTGCCGTTCACGTAATTGAATGCCGCGTCCACCTGAAGCGGCATTCCCAATTTTATCCGTTTCCACAGTATGCCGGAGACAATGCGCCGGTCTTCGGGAGTAATGGTTTCCCTCTCGATGAGTGATGCCATGATAACGCTATCTTGGAGCGTGCGCCCCGACGCTTTTATTCCTTTCTCAAGCGGGGCGATTTTTTTCCGGAAATTTTCTTTCATCGCCGTGATGGTTTCTTCGGGGGTGATAATCGAGGAGAAGAAATAGGTGTCGGGAAAAAGAAACCCCTCGTCCCCTTTCGCGAGAGACAAAAATTTAACATCATCAAACGGCGATGCGGAAGCTTTCATGATTTTCGCCATATCAAAAACGGTCGAGCCTTCCGGAAAGGTAACGCGGATTTGCGGGATGCGGTAATCGCCACTCGTAATCCTTTCTGCCACGAGAAAGAGAGATTCTTTTTCGCTGAAAAGATATTTTCCCGCGACGACTTTTTTCCCGCTTTCAAAAAAAGTAATGTATGCGCGAAAGAGCATCGACGAATGAATGGCGTTTTTTTCTTTAAGAATGTGCGATGTTTTCGTAAGCGTCGCGCCGCTTGGTATCTCAATAATCGCGCCCATCGGAAAAGAAAAAGGTGCGGCGAAAAAAAATACGAAAACGACAAAAACAACCGCAAGAACGCCTGCGATGGTAAACGATTTTCTATTGTCAAGGTTCGACCTTGACAATGAGGGGGGCTCTTTGTTTTCTTCCATATAACTAAATAGGCAAATTCGCCGGCGGCTCCGCCTTGCGCGAGCTTATGGTGGTGAAGCCCGGCGTTTCTATGCCGCTCGGGAAATGGTAAATGGTCGCGAGTTCTTCGGTGTTCAAAATGAACGGCTTTTTTTTGTAAGGAGGGTGAAAATACGACCGCGACACGTAGGCCTTAAACATATCCGCTTTTTTGTCGGCAACTTTGTCCCACCAAATTCCCTGCCACGGATAATCAACATCCGTCTCATTGATGGGGCGAAAACCGTTCAGCACCTCCGAATTGTAATGCTTCATCATGCCGAATATGCCCGCTATGTTGAGATAATCGAACGATTCGGTCTTCCCGAGGTAGATGACTCGTATCCCGCAATCAAAGCCGAATTTTGAAATTTCACGCTCAATGGCGGAAATGGCTTCCGATTCGCTTTTGGAAAGTTTTTCGTCTTCCCCTTTTTTCTGCATCTTCGCGACAAGGTCTTTCGCTTCCGCTTTCCAATCTCTCTTTCCAATCCCAAACCAAGATTTCGGATCATCAAACCGCTTCCCTGTCGCGCGCACGATAACCTGTATCCAGATTTGTTCGTTCTTGCCGACGGAACCCAAAAATTCAACGGACGGACGGATGGGGTCCGTTAAGGCGGCGAGTTCTTCTTCTTTTTTGCCCGCTTGATCCAGCTTGTAATCAACATATGTTTTTATCGGGTACGGATCGGGTTTGGTGAGCGTGAATTCCGTTCCGAACATTTCCCACTCGGACCCGCCTTTCTTGTAATCGAGCTGTTCGGTGTAATCCGGCGCTTCAAACACTTCAATCCCGGGGTATTGCGAATAGAGTTGCGCTTCAATAAAATTTTTATACTTCTTGCTGGTGCGAATAAAAAAATGTATGTTTCCGCCGAGAGAAACAAGCTCAAGCGAAAACCATGGCTTTACTTGTCCTTTCCATTTTCGCTTATACCAATTGCCTTCGGAAGTCTGATGCAGCGCGGAGAGGACGAGCTCCATCGAAAGCGGGGTCTTCAAAATCGTTTTCGGCAAGCGGATTCCCAAAAGCACCCACTCAATTTCGGAAATATGTGCCAGATTAATATACGACATCCAAAGATGCCAAAAAATGTAGCCAAGAAGTACCGGCAGCCAAAACGGCGCGAGCGAAAACAAGAGACCGAATATGGAAAACATGAGAGAAAATGATGAAAGAAAATCTTGAGGCATAAGTGCTTATAATAATACACAAAATTTTTCCGGAAGAACAGGCAAAAAACTCCCGCCTGTCGCCAAGCGGGAGTAACATGTTTTTATTCCATAGGGAAATTTTTAAGAATCGCCGCAATCGTGCCGACCATGACGCCGGTTGCTCCGGGCGGATTATACGATATGGCGGATTTCCCTTTGAGCCATGCGGTTCCGGCAATGTCAAAATGCGCCCAATGCTGCCATTTCTCACCGACAAACTTCTTCAGAAAGAGCGCGCCCATGATTGAGCCGCCGGTTTGACTGTTGCCGATATTCGCCATATCCGCAAAGTCACTTTTGGTTTCATCTTCCATTTCCTCCACCAAAGGCATTCTCCAGAGCGCCTCTCCTGAATAATCAGTATCAAGCGTGATAACTTCCGCAAGATCGTCGCTATTGGAAAAGAATCCCGTTACGTAATGCCCGAGCGAAGTAACCATAGCGCCGGTGAGCGTCGCAAAATCAAGCACCATGTCATACTCACCGTCCGGTTTGATATGTTCTTTGACATAACAGAACGCGTCAGCGAGAATGAGCCTTCCTTCGGCATCGGTGTTGAGCACTTCAACCGTCTGCCCGTCCATCGCGGTAACGACATCGCCCGGCTTCACGGCTTTTCCGCCCGGAAGATTTTCGGTCATGGGAACAACGAAATGCACTTCGCAATTCGGTTTCATTTCCGCAACAGTAATCATTGATGCGATGACCGCTGCGCCACCGCACATATCGTATTTCATCTCGTCCATTTTTGCGGACGGTTTCAAAGATATGCCCCCCGCATCAAAAGAAACGCCTTTCCCGACCAGTACGACTTTCGGTAGGGTTTCTGTATCGCCAGCTTCACGTTTCGGCGCATACCACGCGTGAAAAAATCTTGGTTTTTCCGCGCTTCCTTTTGACACGGCGAGGAGTAAACCCATTCTCTCCGCGCGTATGTCCCGCAATTGCAATACCTTACAACCAAACCCAAAAGAAGAAGCGAGCGATTGGGCTTTTTCTGACAAACCAAACGGTGTCAAAAGATTCGCCGGCGTGTTGCCGAGATCCCTTGCGAGATACTTCGCGTCCATGAGGGCGATTGTTTGCGGCAAAGTATTTTCAACGAATTCGTATGGCGCCGAAAACAAGTCAATCGAGAGTGGAATATCTTTCTCGCCATGCCGGTACTTGTAGAGGGCGAGAGCAGCCCCTTCGACATAAGCCGCCGCATAATCTTGACGAACCATCATCAACGTGTGCGGCAAGAGAGATATATCCGAAATCTTATGCTCTTTCGCATATTGCCCGACAGCCCCTCCGGCACGACGATATCCTTCCGCAGTAATCTTGTCTTTCGCGCCAAGCCCGACCAATAAAATGCGCCACGGGGTCGAGCCTCCTGTTTCGCGCGACATGGGAGTCAGGACGAGCTGTTCTCCGGACTTTCCGGAAAATTCTTCTTGCCAATTCGCGAGAATCGGCAATCCATATACCCTCCGCATGGTCACCGGCAAACACGAATTTTTAGATTGCATATCTTCCGTAAACACCGCGATGGCGAGAAGCGGCATTTCTTTCTCAAACGGACTGTTCGAAACAACTTTAATATTTGGAACTTTCATCTCTTTCTCCTCTCAAAAAATAGCATCCTGCCAAAAAACAGTTTCCTTTCTGGCTTACTTTTACACTAAAAAGTTAACAAGGTCAAGAGACAAAAAGCTACATTCAACCTGCTAGTGCAACACCCGCATTAAAAACTTCTAAAGGCGTCTTCCACCCGAGTCTCTTTCTCGGACGGTTATTCAACGCATCTTCAATCGCTTGGATGTCCCCATC
>OBEQ012026259.1_pt1 | contig 11018 bp, 8 predicted proteins | sample 1670901 | NCBI WGS metagenome assembly OBEQ01 (sample SAMEA104232315, study PRJEB22302) | groundwater metagenome | biome: forest; feature: aquifer; material: groundwater | place: USA | collected 2011-08-07 | depth 5.4 m | reverse complement strand
TTCAATTTTTTCTGCTTGTTTTTGTGTGGGTTCATTATTTAACTTATACAATTTCTGAATCGCCTTTCGAATTCCCAAATCGCCATACGAAAAGACATCTTTGCGAGCTAAACTATTCATCAAAAACATTTCTGCTGTCCATTTACCAATGCCTTTTACTTTTGTCAACTCTTCAATAACTCTCTCATCGGTTTCTTCATCAAGCAGGCTTAAATTTAATTCTTTTGTTATTATTTTTTGTGCCAAGTCTTTAAGATACGAAACTTTTGTGTAGGACATGCCGACTTTTCGAAGAGTTTCATTATCATATTTGAGTAGAGTTTGCTGAACAATTTCTTGTTTTGGAAACAGGTTTTTAAATCTGGTAAAAATGACTTCTCCAACGCGAATAGAAAGTTGTTGAGAAATAATATGGCTGCACAAATCGGCAAAATAATCATCTGACTTTTTTATTTCAAACTTTGGAATTTTTGCAATAATTGCGTGGAGGGCAGGGTCGTGTTTTTTAAAATGTTCTTGTATCTTTGGTTTCACAGAAATACTATACGGCAAAGACACTGTTATAGCAAACCATCTTTACACGATGCATTGTGATATTTTCTTTTTATCTGTCTTCGGTTACAATGTTTTTATCTATGAATGTGTTGCTGCTCCTACTTACAACTTTGGGTCTTTCGCTGTTTGAAGCGATAAGTAGTATTGATAATGCAATTATCAACGCCGAAGTATTGTCGACAATGCAGAAAAAGGCCAGGAGATGGTTTTTGCTGTGGGGATTAGTATTTGCTGTTTTTGTTGTTCGGGGATTGCTTCCTTGGGCAATTGTTTTTGCTGCAAATCCAGCACTAGGTCCACTTGGCGCTTTGACTGCAACATTTAGTGGTGATCCTAAAATCCATAATGCAATAGCAGCTTCGGCTCCCATTCTTCTTGTGGGTGGTGGTACATTTTTGCTTTTTTTATTTTTTCATTGGCTATTTTTAGAAGAAAAATCCTATGGAATTATTGGTGAACGTTTTATGCACAAACAGGGGGTATGGTTTTATGCTGTTGTATCGATACTTCTTGCAGGGATTGTTTGGATATCTTTACAGATGCACCCTCTTATGGCGTTTAGTGCAGTAGTGGGTTCTACGGCGTTTTTTATAACGCATGGGTTCCGGCAAAACGCGGAAGAGCAAGAAAAGAATCTAATGAAAGATGGCATATCGGATCTTTCCAAAATATTATACTTGGAAGTAATCGATGCATCATTTTCTATTGATGGGGTTTTAGGAGCATTTGCATTTACCCTTTCTGTACCACTTATTCTTATTGGCAATGGGTTGGGTGCGGTCATTTTGCGTCAATTAACTGTTTCGAATATTGATCGGATTAAACGCTATGTGTTTTTAAAAAATGGTGCGATGTATTCAATATTTTTCTTAAGTATTATTATGCTCCTGGATAGTTTTGGGATAAAAATTCCTAGTTTTGTTTCTCCAATTATTACGTTTGGGGTTGTTGGATATTTTTTTGCTAAATCGAAAAAAGCTCAGTAATCCTCGAGCGTTGAGGTATCTCCAATCGGAAGACCAAGTTCTTTTGCTTTTAAAATTCTTCGCATAATTTTACCGCTTCTGGTTTTTGGCAGTTTATCGATAAACTCGACTTCTCTTGGATATGCGTGGCCTGCTAAGTGATGTTTGACAAATTCAGAAAGTTCTTTTTTTAATTTCTCTGAAGGTTTCACATTCGGTTTTAAAACAACAAACGCTTTTATAATTTCTCCACGCAGTGCATCTGGTTTGCCAATAACACCTGCTTCCACCACACCTGGATATTCAACTAAGGCACTTTCTACTTCAAATGGCCCGACTCGCTCTCCGGAAGTCTTAATAACATCGTCTGCACGGCCAATGAACCAAAAATGGCCGTCCTTATCTGTATATGCTCTATCGCCAGAAATATACCACCCTTTAGTAAAATACGATTTATATTTTTTTGGACGTTTCCAAATGGTTTTCATAAGCGATGGAAAATTTGGTTTTAGTGCTAAATTTCCTTCTTTGTTTGCTCCGAGTTCCATACCTTTATCGTCAACAATTGCTGCCACAACACCTGGAAATGGTTTTCCCATTGAGCCAACTTTAATATCCATGGATGGGTAGTTTGCAATGGCAATGCTGCCAAGTTCTGTTTGCCACCAGGTATCGTGAAAGGGGAGTCCAAATGCTTTTTCTCCCCAAATAACCGCTTCTGGATTAAGTGGTTCACCAACACTTGTTAGGTGTCGCAAATGTGAAAGATCGTATTTTTTAACCACGCTTATACCATCTGCCATAAGCATGCGAATTGCAGTTGGCGCTGTATACCAAACAGTAACACTATAGTCTTGTAAAATTTTGTACCAAGAATCAGAAGAAAATCTCCCATCAAACACAACAGAGGACGTACCATTTGCCCATATACCTAAAATGCCATACACGATTCCCGTAACCCATCCTGGATCCGCAGTGCACCAATACACATCGTCCTCTTTTATATCGAGCACCCATTGGGTTGTTTGATATTGCGAAACAATGCCGCTATGTTTGTGCAAAACGCCTTTTGGTTTTCCGGTTGTGCCAGATGTGTAAAGCATAAATGCAGGGTCATCTTTACTCATCTCTCGAATATGGAACTGGTCGTTCACTTTTTCCATTTCCTTATTAAAATAATAAATGCCAAAGCCTTTGGGCTGGGGTTTTTCGCCAAAGTCAACAATAATGGTTTTCTTAAGATGTGGCAGCTTTTTTTTCACTTTTTTAATTCGCAAATAGAGTTCTTGGGTTGTTATAACAATTTTGGCTTGACTGTTTTCTAAACGATCAAACAATGCCTGTTCTTGGAATGCAGAAAACATAGTTCCTGCAATTGCGCCGATTTTTAGAATTCCTAAAAAAGAAATGTAAAGCTGTGGGATGCGTGGCAAAAAAATAAACACGCGGTCACCTCTCTCAACATTGTGATTTTTTAAGACGTTTGCGAATTTGTTCGATAGTTTGGACAAATCAGTAAACGTGTATTGTTCTTTTTGTCCGTTTTCGACTTCGTAATAGAGTGCAATTTTATTTTTTCGAAATGTTTCGAGATGTTGATCAACAGCTAAATATGCAGCGTTTAATTTGTGATGAGAGAGTTTGGAAAGATATGAGGCAGGTTGGGTCCAAGAAAATGTTTTGTACGCTTTTTCGTAATCCGGAAGATTCGCGTCCTCTTTTTGCTTTTGTGTTTTTTTAAATATCTTTTGCATGGGCAGATAGTTCTATTGTAGAGAAAAAAGGAATGAGGATACAAGAGGGAACTTATGCTGTATTTGAATGAGCTGCGAGGATTTCTTTAGATGCAACTTTTCCTTCTTTATCAGTATCATAGATATAAATTTCTCCGGTTGCGATTTCGAGATTTGGAATATCGCCATCCGAAATATTTTCTAGGTATTTAACAAGTGCGCGAAGACTATTTCCGTGCGCAGAAATGAGAACATTTTTTCCTTCTTTTAATTTTGGTTCAATTTCACTTTTGTAATAAGGCACAACCCGTTCATACACATTTTTTAACGATTCGCCGTTTGGAATAGGGAAGGCAAAGCTTCTTCTGATTTTTAAAAATTCTTCGTTGCCAACTTGTTTTTTTATTGCCCATTTGTTTTTTCCTGTGTAATCACCATAATCGCGTTCGTTTAACGCTTTGTTTTGGGTGATTTGGGAGATTGGGGGGATTCGGGAACTATTGATGTCCTCAAGGGTCTGTATTGCTCGAAGGAGTGGGGAAGTGTAGGCAATGTCAATGGGGATCTCGCTAATCGTTCGACCAGCGTTTTTTGCTTCCTCATGGCCTTTATCAGAGAGTGCAATATCGGTAAGTCCTGTCCACTTGCCCTCTTTGTTCCATAACGATTCTCCGTGCCGAACCAATATCAGTTTTGCCATACTAGAGTTTACTTCCTAAATCTTGAAATTGTTTTTCGATTTGCAAAAGTCGATCGTATTTTGCAACTCGTTCGCCTCTGGCTGGTGCACCAAATTTTACATAATCAGCAGAAACTGCGACTGCAAAATCTGCGATAAAATCGTCGTTTGTTTCACCGCTTCGATGCGAAACAATAATTTTTAAATTTGCAGCTCTGGCAACTTCCACAACTGCTAATGTTTCGATAACTGTTCCTATTTGGTTTGGTTTAATAATAATTCCAGTAATTGCTTTTTTGTCGATTGCCATTTGTAAACGGTACGGGTTGGTAACTGTTAAATCGTCACCAACAATAAGGGTATCTTGAGAAAGCTTTGTTGTGAGAGAAGTCCACCCATCCCAATCGTCCTCCGAGAGCCCATCCTCAAGATACAAAAGATGATATTGCTTGTTTAGTTCCTGATAATAAGAAATAAGATCATTTGTTGCATAATCGATGCTCTTATCCCGTAAGTGGTATTTTTTATTCGTAAAAAAACTATTTGCTGCTGCATCAAGTCCAAAAAACACATCAAAATCAAGCTTGTAGGGTGTTTTTTCGATTGCTTCTTTAATAAGTAAAAATCCATCGTAATTGGTTGCCAGCTTTGGCCCAAAACCGCCTTCGTCTCCGACTAAGACACCCAATCCTTTCTCAAGGAGTATTTTTTCGAGAGATTTGTATACTGTTGTTCCAATTTGTAGGCAGTCAGCGTATGATTTTGATGTTGCAGGAATAATAATAAATTCCTGAAAATCAATGTTACCTCCTGCGTGCTTTCCGCCATTTAAAATGTTAAATAAGGATGTTGGAATTTTTAAGGCAAGATTTTCGTGTTTTATAAATTGCCGAAGGTACAAAAACATTGGAAGCAGAGAAGATTTGGCTGCTGCTTTGCAAACTGCTATAGAAACAGAAAGAATTGCATTTGCGCCAAGTTTTCCCTTGTTTTGCGTACCGTCCATGGTTATCATGGTCTGGTCGATTTGTGCTTGTTTTGTTGCGTCCATACCAATAAGTTTTGGTGCTATAATGTTTTCTATGTTTTCGATTGCTTTTTTTACTCCCATGCCATCAAAACGGCTTAGGTCGTGGTCGCGAAGTTCGAGTGCTTCGTAGGTTCCCAAAGACGCGCCAGATGGCACTGATGCGGAAACAGAAATATTGTCGGATAAAAGGACTGTTGTTTCGATGGTTGGGTTTCCCCTTGAATCTAAAATTTCCGAAGCAGTAATCTGTTTAATCTTTGCCATACAACACAACTATTTTAATACCAGCTTTTTTTCACATTCTACAATTGTTTGTCTTGTGCTGTCAATCGCATCAGGTGAAACAGAAACGCTGGTAATGCCCCATTTGACAAGTTTTTCAACAAGCTGTGGATACGCTGATGCTGCCTGGCCACAAAGAGAAGACGTTATTTTATGTTTGTGCGCAGTTTTTACTACATGCTCGATTGCCCACAAGACTGCGTCGTTTTGTTCGTCAAATTCTTTTGCCACTTCGCTGTTGTCGCGATCAGTGCCAAGAAGCAGCATGGTTAAATCATTCGACCCAATAGAAACACCGTCAATGCCAACGTGAATAAAATCATCAAGCAAAATAACGTTTGCAGGAATTTCTACCATCATCCAGAGTTTAAAGCTCGAAGACCGATAAAGACCAGAAGCAGAGATTATTTTTTTGACTTCGATAAGTTCTTTGACTGTTCGGACAAAGGGAAACATTATCCAGAGATTTTTTAATCCGATTTTGTTGCGAACATGCTTTATCGCTTCGAGTTCCAAATCAAAGACCGCTGAATCGTTTATATATCGATACGCGCCTCGATACCCAAGCATAGGGTTTGGCTCAATTGGCTCATAGTCTTTGCCGCCGACTAAATTGCGGTACTCATTGGTTTTAAAATCAGAGGTTCGATAGATAACTGGTCTGTTGCCAAATGCACGACAAATGGTTTCAATTCCTTCTGCCAATTTTTCGATAAAGACTTTTTTTTTGCCATCGTGAATGAGTTTTTTTGGGTGCGTACCAATTGCTGCCATCATAAATTCAGCACGCAATAACCCAACGCCGTCTGCGTTTTGCCCTGCTACTTTTCCTGCGAGTTCAGGTTCAGCTAAATTCACATACACCTTCGTCGCAGTTTTAATATATTCAGTTTTTTCTGATTCTGAATTCTGCATTCTAGATTCTGAATTCCTGGTGAGTCCTCCTTTGTATACTGTTCCTTTTGAACCGTTAACAGTAATCACTTGTCCATTCCTAAGTTTTTTTGTTGCGTCTTTTGTGCCAACAATTGCAGGAATACCAAGTTCTCTAGATACTATTGCCGCGTGACTTGTTCTGCCTCCTGCGTCAGTAACAATCGCCGATGCTTTTTTCATTGCTGGTACATAGTCTGGATTTGTTTGGGGCGCTACCAAGACATCGTGAGGAAGCACTTTTGCAATCTCTTTGGCACTATGAATTATTTTAACTGTGCCTGTTGCAATTCCTGGGGATGCAGGATCTCCCAAGAGCAAGAGTTCCATGTGGGCAAAAACATCTTTCTCTTTTTCTTCTTGTTGCTTGCTTGCCCCAAGCGAAGTCGAAGGGTTGCCAACCGTTGTCACCGGCCTTGTCTGCACCAGATACACTTTTCCTTTTTCGATTGCCCATTCAGCATCTTGTGGAAAATAGTAGTGGTGTTCAAGTTTTTGCCCAAGCTTTGCTAATTCTATAATCTGTTTGTCGGAAATTTTTTGCTTTTTTCCCAGACTTTGCGGAACCCTAATTTCTTTATTTTTTCCTCCGACTTTTTTGTATTCAACAGATTGCGTTTGAATGTGTTTTTCTAAAAGTGTGAAGTCTTTTTTTAAAACTTCGTAGTGATCTGGTGTAACTTTTCCTTGCACAATATATTCGCCAAGCCCTCTAATTGCTTCGATAACAATTTTTGATTTGTCGTTTGTCACTGGATCTATGGTAAACATAACGCCAGACATTTCTGATTCGACCATTTTTTGTACAGGGATTGCAATACCGACTTTAAAATGATCATACTTTTTTTCGTGTCGATAAAAAATAGCTCTGGCATCAAAAAGAGAAGCCCATGCTTCTTTAATGTGTAAAATAAGCGATGCCTCGCCTTTTACGTTTAGGAAAGTCTCTTGCTGCCCGGCAAAAGAAGCACCTGGCAAGTCTTCTGCGGTTGCAGAGGATCTGACTGCAACCAGCGCATCGGAAAACAGGCCACCTAATTTTCTGTATGAGGTTATAATTTCTTTTTTGAGTTTTGGGGAAATGCTTCCTTCTCGAATAAATCGTTTAATGTGGCGTGATATTTGGTTTAAACTGTCAATCTTTTCAAAATTTGCGGTGTGCAGGAGATGGGGTATTTTAACGGTAAGATTATTCTCTTTTAAAAAGGCAAAATACGCTTGTGCAGTGACAATAAAACCATTGGGAACTGGAAAGCCGCTTTGCACCATCTCACCAAGATTGGCGCCTTTTCCGCCAACAATGGCCGTGTCTTCTTTTCCAACGTCTTTAAACCAAACAACAAAGGCAGTTTTTAACATGCTCTTTTTATTATGAATTCTAGAAGTGTGTTTATCAAGAGGGAGTTATTTTGTCAGTTGTTCTTTAAAGTAATCAACCCAAGGGATAAGACTTGGGTCTTGTTCGTAGAGAATTGCAAGATAAAATGTTACATATCCGCCAAGCGAAAGGACTTCGAGCATTTGTCCCATTTCTGTTTGGCTAATTGGTTGATACTCGATCCATTCAATGTTATTTTTTCCAACAACGTCTTTTGTTAGCGCAAGCCTTTTCTTGAGTTTATCAGAATAGAGTTCAGAGTTAATAAAAAAGATTTTTAGTTTTTTGTCCTGCGGGTTTTTTAAGCCTTCCATAAGATGATGATTTAATTCTGGAAGCTCTGAGTAGCTCGAAAAGCTTTTTGCTGTTTCGTTAAACTGGTTTCTCATAATATGGATATTGCCGGTAAGATGCTCTGCTGAAAAAATCACTGGAATGTACCCATAGACCTTTTGTGCCAGTTCTTTTGCCTTTGCTTTGATTTGTGCTGCATTCCTTTTTAATGTATCGATTTCTTTTTTAACATCTTCGTCTGTTATTGACAGATACCCCAAACGGGTAAGCATGGCAATGGTTCCAAAAACCATGTAGCCTGTGCCAAGACGAGGTTGACCGGATGGATTAAACTTTTGGTCAAACACGAGTGCAGGAAAATTATCTGTTTTTCCCATTTCTGCTAATTTTCCACCACCGGTAAGAGTTACTACGTACAATCCTTTTTCGAGAGCGTACTTTCCAGCACTTAAGACTTCTTCGGTAGTACCTGAATAGCTCGAAAGAATAACTAAACTGTTTTTATTGATATATCCGGGAAGTGTATAGTCGTTGTTATTTATTACAGAAACCGTAAGTTCTTCTTTAAAAAGATTAGGAACAACATATGCTCCGTAGGCAGATCCGCCCATACCGCAAATAAGAATTTCTTTTGCTTTCTTGTATTTTTCATCAAATGCTACAGATTTCGAAAGTTCCCAGATGTACGAGCATTGATCTGCAAACATGCCTGTTGAATCGTAAACATCTTTGGGGTCTAATTTTTTAATTGCATCTTGGTCATTTAGGTCAACCATAGCCTTTATACTACCACGAAACCATGCTCTTTACAATTTTTTGTTGTCCTTAATGAGCTTGATAAGCTTGTCTCGTTTTTGTTCCATTTCTTGCCTGTTGTATGACTCAACATTGAGCCGCAACAGTGGTTCGGTATTTGAACTTCGAATATTAAACCGCCAGGTTGGGTACGAAACAGCAACACCGTCGAGTTCTGACAATTGGCCATCGGAGTACGCAACTTTGGCTTTTTGCATTATTTCTTTTGCGTTACTTACTTTAAAATTAAACTCTCCAGATTCATAACTTCGTCTGTAGTCTTCGATAACCTCTGAAAAAGGTTTTTCTACTTCTGTGAGAACTTTTAAGACTGTTAAAATAATGGTAACCTGCGATTCCGCATTCCCAGTATCTTTAAAAAAGTAATGAGCAGAGGATTCGCCGGCAAAAATTGCGCCCGATGTATGCATAGACTCAGTAATATATGCGTGGCCGACTTTGGTAATCAGCATTTTTCCACCATTTTCTTCGATAATTTTCTTTGGGGTTAATAGGTAACGAATGTCTACAAGTATTTGCTCGCCAGGATGCTTTTTAAGCAGCTCCCTTGCGACCATTGAAGTAATAATGGTTGGTGGGACAATATTTCCTTTTTCGTCTATAAAAAATAAACGGTCGCCATCGCCATCTGGTGCAAGTCCTAAATCTGCTTTTTCTTCGATGACTCGTTTTTGCAAATCAACGAGCGTTTCTTTCTGCAGTGGATCAGGTTGATGGACTGGAAACGTGCCGTCTAAATCGAAATTCATGCGGATGAGTGTTCCTGGAATTTTGTTAAAAAGTGCGTCGATGTATTGTGCACCCATTGCGTTTGCCGCATCTGCAACAACTTTAAATGTGTTTATGGCTGGATGATCTAAAATGTGTAAGGCGTTTTTAATTTCGTCTTCTAAAATGCCAGACTTTTTGCCAACGGTCCCTCTTCCCGTTGATTTTATACTTTTACCATTGATTGCCATGTTTTTAATCTCTTCCATGCCTGTTGATTTTCCTATTTTAATAAGGCCTTTGTCGCTATTTTTGACTATTTTTAATCCATTCCACTCTTTTGGATTATGCGATGCAGTTATCTGAAACCCTGCCTCGTAACCATAATGAGAAACTGCAAAGTAAAATGTTGGCGTTGATACAATACCAATGTTAATAACCCTTGCACCAAGGTCAACGAGCGTGTGAATTGCCACCTTGGTAAGCGATGGGGAAGAAGTGCGCATGTCAGTTCCAACAACAATGGTTAATGGCTCATCTGCACTTTTGCCTTTGTGAAGAAAGGAATAGATTGCTTTTACAATTGGAACAATGTTCTCTTCGTTAAGATCGGTTGGGTAAATGCCCCGAATATCGTAGCTTTTAAAAATATGAGCTGGAATCTGCATACACGACGATGCTTTATTATATATCCGAAAGCAAAAACATATCAATACTTTGTGTAAGAGTGAGTGGGGTTGCACCTGTTTTTTGGCTCTTATCAATTTCGTAGAGCTTTTCAAGAAGTAGCACCAGATGCTTTTTTGAAAAAGAATTTGCTTGCTTTTGCAGTTTGCCTTTTTGCCAAGGAGCAAGTTTTACAACTTCGTCAATTGTTTCGGAAGCTTTCGTATCCAAGATTGCAAGGAGTAAGCGAATCTGCCGAGTTAGCATATAAAAAATAAACTCCGCGTCTGCATTTTGAAGTGCTTTATGAAACAAGGCAAGAAGCGTTTTTTGATTTTGGGGTTGCAGAGTGTCAAGAAATTGAAAAATACCTTGTGCAAGCTTATACTCTTTTACATTCGCTTTTGGGAAAATTCCCAGTTGTTTTTTTGTGAGCAGTTTTTCTTCCCATAAAAAAATTGCTGCGTTGGTTTTTAAAAGATAGGAAGTAATTACATCGTTTGCTTTACCTGGTTTACTTTTTGAAAAGAGATTTTCGATAAAAATAGCAACTGAATCGATAAAAAGTCCACTGCCATCGACTGCTTGTATAAGATCGGTAATGTCGAGTTTTTCAGCGTCAAATGCAACCGGATTTGTTTTGGTTTCTCTTTCCAAAATATACTGTTTTCTTGAGGAGACAGTATCGTCACCGTGAAAGATAGTTATCATAGCGCCATATGCTATTTGCTATTTACCGCTTGGTATTGTTTAAAATATAAATTCACCAATTTCCCCAAGTGTCTGGTGCCAGTACGGTGGGGAAGCAGTGCTCCAGAAAAATTTTTGGGAATATGCAAAAGCTCGTGAATTAACACTTTTGTTTGTTCGTCTTTATTAAGTTTTTCAAAATATCTTACCAACACTTCAATCACGTACGCAGCTTCGATTTTAAGTGCGTTTTGGAAAATTTTAGGAAACGACCAAATCCTTGCATACG
>OBEQ011070734.1_pt1 | contig 11018 bp, 9 predicted proteins | sample 1670901 | NCBI WGS metagenome assembly OBEQ01 (sample SAMEA104232315, study PRJEB22302) | groundwater metagenome | biome: forest; feature: aquifer; material: groundwater | place: USA | collected 2011-08-07 | depth 5.4 m | reverse complement strand
CGGCGCGGCCGGCGGCGACCGGACGCGGGCGCGATGCCTCCGCGTCCCGGGGCATCCAGTCGGCGACGACGAGGTACCCGCCGCGGGCGCGCGCGAGCTGCTCGTCGAGCCGCTCGGCGCCGGACAGCCGGACCACGGGCGCGTCGAGGTAGAACGCGAGCACGAGCTCCGGGGTCTCCACGGCATAGAGCGGGGCGGCCAGCCGCTGCCGCGCCGCCGTCAGCCCCGCCAGGTCGGTGGCGGCGTTGGCGCCCGCGGTCCAGCGCCGCTCGAGCGCGACGAGCGATCCCGCCACCAGCAGCCAGGCCGCCGCGAAGGCGGCGGCGCGGCGGCGCCACGGCCGGGCGGACCACCAGGCGCCGATCAGGACCGCGACCGGCGGGCAGAGCGGCAGGTAGTAGCGCATGCGCTGCTCGCGCGAGGCGCCGATCGCCACGAAGACCACGGCCGCCCACCCGAGCAGCAGCAGCGTCCGTCGCCAGCGCTCGCCATCCCTGGCGCGCCCCCGCACCGCGCTCGCCACGGCGGCGGGAAGGAGGGCCACCCAGGGCAGCAGCACGGTCGCGGCCTGGGCGAGGGGCTCGGTGAGCAGGCGCCGGCCCCCTCCGCCCGACGGCAGGTACCAGCGCAACATGTCGCCCTGCACGACGCCCTCGGTGAACGCCTCGCGCCCGGCCGCCGCCCCGAGCCGCCACCACGCGGCCACGAGGAGCGCCAGCAGCGCGATCCCGGGCGCCGAGACGAGCCGCGCCAGCGTCTCGCGGTCTCTCGCGGCCAGGGCGTACACGATGATCACGGCGAGCGGCAGCAGGCCGGCCGGCCCCTTGCTCCAGAAGGCCACTCCGACGAGCGCGTAGAACGCGACCACCGCCCCCCGCCCGCCGCGGGCGTCGGCGGCCACGAAGGTCGCGACGGCGCCCGTGAAGGCCAGGCACAGCAGCATGTCGGGCATAGGAACGCGCGCCAGCGTGAACACCCCGTACATCGTCGTCGCGACGAGCCCGGCGATGAAGCCGGCGGCGGGATCGAACAGGCGGCGGCCGAGCCAGGCCGTGAGGACCACGAGGCCGAGGGCGGCGAGCAGCGACGGCAGCGCGGCCGTGGTCTGGGTCACCGCGCCCCGCGGCCACGACGCCAGCGCGACCAGCCAGGCGTAGAGGGGCGGCTTGTTGAGGTAGACGCGGCCGTTCAGCTGGGGCAGGAGCCACTCGCCCCGCGCGAGGATGTCGCGGGCGAGCAGGGGGAATCGAGTCTCGTCGTTCGTGGCGAGCACGCGGGCGCCCAGGTCGAAGAAGAAGAGCGCGCCCGCGACGGGCAGGAGCAGCAGGCCGCTCAAAAAGGTCCAGATGCGAGGCGGCACGCAGTTCGAGTTGAGCGCCGGAGTCGCGAGGCGAAGCCCGGGTGGATCAGATTGCTCGGCTCGCCTCCGGCTGCGCCTCGCCCTGCCACGCAGGGAGGAGCGACCGAGCCAACGACCGAAGTTCGAGCCGAGCGGCGTCGGCGAGGCGGTTGGGAGCCCGTCGCGAGGCAAGGCCCGAATTGGTCGGGCCTTTTTCAGCGGCCTGTGCTGCTAAGATGTCGAGTCGTGATCGTCCTCGGCGTGAGCGAGACCCACTGCGCGACGGCCGCCGTGCTGGAGGACGGCGAGATCGTCGGCTGCGCCTCGGAGGAGCGCTTCTCGCGCCTGAAGAACGACGCGGGGTATCCGCGGCGGGCGATCGACGCGCTGCTCGGGGAGCTCCGGCTGGCGCCGGCCGACGTCGACCTGGTGGCGCTGGCCGGGGTGGAGGCGTTCGCGCGCGAGTGGATGAACCGCGTGATGCACGACGCGGACTACGTGCGCGAGTACTACGGCGTCCGGCTCGACGCGCCGCGCCGGGGCCTGGCCGCGCGGACGCGCAGGCTCGGCGCGAAGCTCGGGCTGGCCGACCGGGCGCGCGACAAGGCAGGCCTGGCGCCGGCCGCGCGGCGCGCGCTCGTCACCGGCCACCTCGGCCTCGGCGCCGAGCGCATCGCCACCTTCGACCACCACGCCTGCCACGCCGCCGCCGCCTACCTGGGCGCGCCGTTCGCGGGCGCCCCCGCGCTGGTGCTCACCAACGACAACTCCGGCGACGGGCTCTGCGCCACCGCGTCGACCGGCGCCGGCATCAGCCTGACCCGGCACGAGGCGACGCCGAGCGCGCCGGGGTCGCTGGGCTCCTTCTACTCGTTCGTGACGCTGCTCCTCGGCATGAAGGCCGGCGAGCACGAGTACAAGGTGATGGGGCTGGCGCCCTACGCCTCGGCCGGGGCCAGCGAGCGCGCCGCCGCCGCGCTCCGGACGGTGTTCGACTTCGTCGAGGACGCGCCGTGCCGGTTCGCGTGGAGGCGCCGCGGGCCGCGCTACCGGCTCCTGCTCGAGGCGACGCTCGGCCTGCGGTTCGACGGGATCGCGGGCGGCGCCCAGCGCATCGTCGAGGAGTCGCTCACCCGGTGGGCCCGGCTGATGCGCGCGCGCCACGGCGGCGAGCGCCTGGCCCTCGGCGGGGGCGTGTTCATGAACGTGAAGACGAACATGCTGCTCGCCGCCGAGGACTGGGTGCGCGACCTGTTCGTGTTCCCGTCGTGCGGCGACGAGTCCAACGCGGTGGGCGCGGCCTACCTCGGCTACCTGGACCTGTGCGCGCGGCAGGGGGCGCCGGCGGCTCCGCGCCCCTTCGGGCCGGCGTACCTCGGTCCCGGCCTCGACGACGCGGAGATCGAGTCCCTCATCCGGACGCGCGACCTCGCCACCCGCTACCGGGTCGCCGAGCCCGCGCGGATCGAGGAGCGGATCGCCGAGCTGCTCGTGTCCGACGGCGTGATCGCCCGGTGCGCGGGGCGGATGGAGTTCGGCGCGCGGGCCCTCGGCAACCGATCGATCCTCGCCAACCCCTCCGACCACCGGGTGGTGGGCCTGATCAACCGGATGATCAAGAACCGGGACTTCTGGATGCCCTTCGCGCCCACGGTGCTCCGCGAGCGGGAGGCCGACTACCTCGTCAACCCCAAGGGCCTCGCCTCGCCCTACATGATGCTGGCCTTCCCGACGAACCCGAAGCGCCGCGACGAGATCGTGGCGGCCGTGCATCCCCACGACGGCACCGCGCGCGCCCACATCCTCGACGAGGCCGGGAACCCGGAGTACTACCGGGTGATCCGGGAGTTCGAGCGGCGGACGGGGATCGGCGCGGTGCTCAACACCTCGTTCAACCTCCACGGCGAGCCGCTGGTGGCCTCGGCGGCGGACGCGATCGACACCTTCGAGCGCTCGGGTCTCCCGCACCTGGCCCTTGGGCGCTGGGTGATCTCCAAGAAGTAGGTCAGCCGGCGGCGGGGAGCCCGAGGGCGTCGGCGTCCTCGGTGGGCACCCAGCCCGAGCGGGGCACCAAGTTCTCCGCTGCGGCCCCCGGCTTGCTCGACGCTTGTGAAAGCGTGTGCGATAATGGCCGCTGGCGGAAGTCCCAAACTTCATGGCTATTTCGCTGCCGATCCTCGATCACGCGGCCGCCCCCGAGCGGAAGCCCGGCTGGCTCAAGGTCAAGGCGCCGGGCGGGCCCACCTACATGCGCCTGAAGGCGCTCATGCGCGCGCAAAATCTGCATACCGTCTGCGAGGAGGCGCACTGCCCGAACATCGGCGAGTGCTGGGAGGACGGCACCGCGACCTTCATGATCCTCGGCGACGTGTGCACGCGGAACTGCGGCTACTGCGCGATCGCGCACGGCAAGCCCGCCTGGGAGGATCGCGAGGAGCCGGAGCGGGTGGGCCGCTCGGTGGCGACGCTCGCGCTCGATCACGTCGTGATCACCTCGGTCGACCGCGACGATCTCGCCGACGGCGGCGCCGCGCACTTCGCGGCGACGATCCGCGCGATCCGCCGCGAGCGCCCCGGCTGTCAGGTCGAGGTCCTGATCCCGGACTTCCAGGGCTCGGCGAGCGCGCTGCAGACGGTGATCGACGCGCGGCCCGACATCCTCAACCACAACACGGAGACGGTGCCGCGGCTCTACAAGGTCGCGCGCCACGGCGGCCGCTACCGCCGGACGCTCGAGCTGTTCCGGCGCGCGCGGGCCACCGACGCCGGGCTCCTGACCAAGTCGGGGATCATCGTGGGCCTCGGCGAGGAGCGCGACGAGCTGGTGGCGACGATGCGCGACCTGCGCGAGGTGGACGTCCGCATCCTCACCCTCGGGCAGTACCTGCGGCCCTCGCCCCGGCACCTGCCGGTGGCGCGGTACTACCATCCCGACGAGTTCGCCGAGCTGGCGGAGAACGGGCGGGGCCTGGGGTTCGCCCACGTGGAGGCGGGACCGCTCGTGCGCAGCTCGTACCACGCCAAGCGGCAGGTCCAGGCGCTGGCGGGAGGGCCTCGCGCGTGAACGAGTACCTCCCGCTCCTGATGGTGTTCGGCTTCGCCGCGTTCGTCGCCGGCGCGCTCCTCTACCTGCCCTCGCTGCTGGCGCCGCGGCGGGTGACGGCGATCAAGCTCGAGCCGTTCGAGTGCGGCCAGGACCCGATCTCGCTGCCCGAGGGCCGGTTCGCCATGAAGTTCTCGCGGACGGCCATCTTCTTCATCATCATCGACATCGAGCTGATCTTCCTCTGGCCGTGGGCGGTCCTCTACCGCTCGCTCGGCTGGTTCGGCTTCGCGGAGATGCTGGTGTTCATGGCCATCCTGATGCTCGGTTTCCTGTACGTCTGGCGGAAGGGAGGGCTGGAATGGGAGTAGGCGCCTTCTTCACGTCCAAGCTCGACGAGGCCATCGGCTGGGCGCGGAAGTACTCCATCTTCCAGTACCCCTTCGTGACGGCGTGCTGCGGCATGGAGTACATGGCCACCGCGGCCTCCCACTACGACGTCGACCGCTTCGGCGCCGGCCTCGTCCGGTTCTCGCCGCGGCAGGCCGACGTCCTCTTCGTGGTGGGGACGATCAGCCACAAGATGGCGCCCGTCCTCAAGCGCGTGTACGACCAGATGTGCGAGCCCAAGTGGGTGGTGGCCTTCGGCGTGTGCACCTGTACGGGCGGGTTCTACGATAACTACGCCACCGTGATGGGGATCGACACGATCATCCCCGTCGACGTGTACATCCCGGGCTGCCCGCCGCGCCCCGAGAGCGTGATCGACGGGCTCATGAAGCTGCAGGACAAGATCGCGGCGGGCGCGCAGAGATACTAGGTGGACGGCGCGCGGATCGTCGAGACTCTCACCACCCGGTTCGGCCCCGCCATCACCGAGACCCACAGCCATCGCGGCGACCACACGGCGGTCGTGGACCGCGCGGCGATCCGCGCGGTGCTGGGGGTCTGCCGGGCGGAGCCCGCGCTGGCCTTCGATGTGCTGATGGACCTCACGGCCGTGGACTTCCTGAAGTTTCCCGGGCGCGAGGACGGGCCCCGCTTCGAGGTCGTGTACCACCTCTACTCCCTCGAGCACAACCACCGGGTGCGGCTCAAGGTGCGGGTCGAGGAGCGCGACGCGGTGGTGCCGACGGCGGTCCCGCTCTGGCCGATCGCCAACTGGCTCGAGCGCGAGGTGTGGGACATGTTCGGCATCCGCTTCGAGGGCCACCCCGACCTGCGGCGCCTCCTCCTCTACGAGGAGTTCGAGGGGCATCCCCTGCGCAAGGACTACCCGATCGGCCGGCGGCAGCCGCTGATCGGGCCGAAGACCTGACCATGGCCGAGACGACGAAGCGCGAGATCTTCCTCGGGGAGGGGAGCGGCACCGGCAGCGGCAGCCAGCATCTCCTCGTCAACATCGGGCCCCAGCATCCCGCCATGCACGGGATCATCCGCATCGTGGCCGAGCTGGACGGGGAGACGGTGGTGAAGGCCGACGTCGAGATCGGCTACCTGCACCGGGCCTTCGAGAAGGACTGCGAGGTCGGCGGCTACAACAACGCGATCCCCTACACCGACCGCCTCAACTACGTGTCGCCGCTGATCAACAACTTCGGCTACGCCTCCGCGGTGGAGAAGCTGCTCGGCATCGAGGTGACCGACCGCTGCCGGTACATCCGCGTGATCATGAGCGAGATCTCGCGGATCTGCGACCATCTCACGTGCATCGGCGCCTCCGCCATGGAGCTCGGCGCCATCACCGTCTTCCTCTACATGATCAAGGCCCGCGAGTTCCTGTGGGAGCTGGTGGAGGAGGTGACGGGGGCGCGGCTCACGATCTCCTACGGCCGCGTGGGCGGCGTGAAGGCCGACCTGCCCGACGGCTTCGCCGAGAAGGCGCGGAAGGCCTTCCAGGAGACGCGCGAGGTGCTCGACGAGGTCAACCGCCTCCTCACCGGCAACCGGATCTTCATGGACCGGATGATCGGCGTGGGCGTGCTCTCGCGCGAGGAGACGGTCGCCTACGCGATCACGGGCCCGCTGCTGCGGGCGGCCGGCGTGCCCTACGACGTGCGGCGCGCCCAGCCCTACTGGGCCTACGACCGCGTGGAGTTCGAGGTCCCGACGCAGAAGGACGGCGACAACTACGCGCGCTACCTCGTGCGCATGGCGGAGATGGAGCAGTCGATGCGCATCTCCGAGCAGGCGCTGGCCGACCTCCCGGGCGGCCCGGTGAACGTGGACCACGAGGGCCGGCCGATCGATCCCGCGGCGTACGTGGACCGCGGCAAGCAGGGCAAGACGGCGGGGCTCCTGCTCCTCCCGCTCACGCTGTCGCCGAATCTCCAGGGGCAGAGCCGCCGGGCGCTCGAGCAGGTCAACTCCGGTGACAAGCGCGTGACGCTGCCGCCCAAGGAGGACACCTACGGCTCCATCGAGGGGCTGATGAACCACTTCATGCTGATCATGGAGGGCTCCGGGATCCGGCCGCCGGCGGGTGAGGCGTACTTCCCGGTGGAGGGCGCCAACGGCGAGCTCGGGTTCTACGTGGTCTCCGACGGGAGCGACCGGCCCTACCGCGTGCGCTGCCGCCCGCCCTGCTTGCCGCCGCTGGCCGCGCTGCATCGCCTGCTCGAGGGCGGCATGGTCGCCGACGTGGTCCCGTCCTTCGGCTCCGTCAACATGATCGGCGGAGAGCTGGATAGGTAATGGTGCGAGCCGAAGGCGAGCGTTCCGTATCGCAAGCCCCGCGGCAGCGGGGCGTCGCTGGTGATGAGGCCATGGAAGCGATCGCCCAAACCTCTGAGACGGCGCGGGTGTGGCAAGCGCCGCAACAGCGGGGCGTCGCTGGTGTTGAGCGCGTGAGACCAACCTCCCCAACCCGCCCGATCGCCGGAGCGTGCGGATGAACCGCAACGGCATCGAATTCTCGGACGCCCAGCTGCAGGAGGTGCGGCGGCTGCAAGGGCTCTACCCCGACACGCGCGGGGCGCTGCTGCCCGTGCTGCACCTGGCCCAGGACGCGTTCGGGCACATCTCGCTCGAGGTGGAGGAGTACGTCGCCCGGCTCTTCGACCTGAGCCCGGCCCACGTGCACGAGGTCGTGACCTTCTACACGCTGTTCTTCCAGGCGCCGAAGGGCCGGCACATCGTCTCGGTCTGCCACAACCTCTCCTGCCACCTGACCGGCGCCCAGGACATCCTGCGGCACCTCAAGGCCCGCCTCGGCATCGAGCCGGGCGAGACCACCGAGGACGGTCGCGTCACGCTGCTCGCCGTCGAGTGCCTGTGCGCCTGCGAGCTGGCGCCGATGATGCAGGTCGACGACCGCTACGAGGGCGGGCTCACGCCCACGAAGGTCGACGCGCTGGTGGACGCCCTGCGATGAGCGCCCCCGCCGAGAAGATCCTCACGCGCAACTTCCACCGCCCGGACTCCCACACCCTGGCGACCTACGTCGAGACCGGCGGCTACAGCGCGCTGCCGAAGGCGCTGGCGATGGAGCCGGCGCAGATCGTCGACATCGTGAAGCGGTCGAACCTGCGCGGGCTCGGGGGGGCGGGCTTCCCGACGGGCGCCAAGTGGTCGTTCATTCCCAAGGGCCACGCGGGGCCGGTCTACCTCGTCATCAACGCCGACGAGGGCGAGCCGGGCACCTTCAAGGACCGCTACCTCCTGGAGCGCGACCCTCACGCCCTCGTCGAGGGGATGGCCATCGCGGCGCGGGCGATCGGCTCGGCGCTGGGCTTCGTGTACATCCGCGGCGAGTACGTGCAGCCGTGGCGCCGCTTCCGCGCGGCCGTGCGCGAGGCCTACGACGCGGGGCACCTCGGGCGCGGGTTCGACGTGGTCGTGCACCGGGGCGCGGGCGCCTACATCTGCGGCGAGGAGACGGGCCTGATCTCCTCGCTCGAGGGCAAGAAGGGCTGGCCCAAGCTCAAGCCGCCGTTCCCCGCCATCAAGGGCGCCTTCGGCGCGCCCACTATCGTGAACAACGTGGAGACGATCTGCCACGTCCCTCACATCGTCAACCGCGGGCCCGAGTGGTTCGCGCGCCTCGGCACCAGGACGCAGGGCGGGACCCGGATGTACTCGGTCTCGGGGCGGGTGCGCCGGCCCGGCGTGTACGAGGCGCCGGTCGGCGTGACGCTCCGCCAGCTGATCTACGACTTCGGGGGCGGCGTCACCGGCAACGGCGCGCTCAAGGCGGTGGTGCCGGGCGGCTCCTCGGCGGCGATCCTGACGGCGGACGAGATCGACGTGACCATGGACGTCGACGGCCTGCGCCACGCGGGGACGATGGCGGGCTCGGCCGGCGTCATCGTCATGGACGAGACGGTGTCGATCCCCGAGGCGCTCATGGTGGTGGCGCGCTTCTACGCCCACGAGTCGTGCGGCCAGTGCACGCCGTGCCGCGAGTCGACGGGCTGGATCTACAAGATGACGGAGCGAATCGTCGAGGGGCGGGGGCGCAAGGAGGACCTGGACACGATCCTCGACCTCTCCAAGCGCGGCGTGGGGACGACCATCTGCGCCTTCTTCGACGGCGCCGTGGGCCCGTACATCTCCTACATCGAGAAGTTCCGCGGCGAGTTCGAGGCGCTGATCCCCAAGTAACCGCCCATGCCCAGGATCACCATCGACGGACGAGAGATCGAGGTCCCTGCGGGGACCAACCTGATCGAGGCGGCCCGGACCCTCGGGATCGAGATCCCGCACTACTGCTACCACCCCGGGCTGAGCGTGGCGGGGCAGTGCCGGCTCTGCATGGTCGACATCGAGAAGAACCCGCGGCCCCAGATCGCCTGCAACACCCAGGCGGTCGACGGCATGGTGGTCCACACGCAGACCGAGCGCGTCGTCCAGACGCGGCGGGCGGTCATGGAGTACCACCTCATCAACCATCCGCTGGACTGCCCGGTGTGCGACCAGGCGGGGGAGTGCTGGTTGCAGATCTACTACATGAAGCACGGCCTCTACGACCCGCGGATGGCCGACGAGAAGGTGCACAAGCCGAAGGCGGGGCCGCTCGGGCGCCACGTCATCCTCGACGCCGAGCGCTGCATCCTCTGCTCGCGCTGCGTGCGCTTCTGCGACGAGGTGACGGGCACGGGCGAGCTCGGCATCTTCCACCGCGGCGACCACTCCGAGATCGGGCTCTTCCCGGGCCGGGAGCTGGCCAACAAGTACTCGGGCAACGTCGTCGACATCTGCCCGGTGGGCGCGCTCACCGACCGCGACTTCCGGTTCCAGGTCCGCGTCTGGTACCTGGACACCCAGAAGTCGATCTGCCCGGGGTGCGCGCGCGGCTGCAACATCGAGGTGCACTACAACCGCCGCCGCCCGCACCACGCCGAGGGCCGGCGCCTGGCGCGGCTCAAGCCGCGCTTCAACGAGCAGGTCAACCGGTGGTGGATCTGCGACGAGGGGCGGTACGGCTCCGGGTTCGTCGACGCCGAGACCCGCCTGACGGTGCCCCTCCGCCGCGACGGCGGCAGGACATTCGACATCGCCTGGCCGGAGGCGGTCGGGCTCGCCGCCGAGGCCCTCCGGCGCTACCCGGCCGAGCAGATCGGCGTGATCGCCTCGCCCAAGATGTCCAACGAGGACCTCTTCATGCTGCGGCGGCTGGTCGACGCGCTCGGCATCGGCGCCGTCGACTACCGGGTGCCGCCGGCGCGGCCCGGCGACCAGGACGAGCTCCTGATCCGCGCCGACAAGAACCCCAACCGCCGGGGCGCGGAGCTGATCGGCCTCGGGCGCGACGACGCGCTCGGCATCCTCCACGCCGCCCGCGCCCGTCGCATCCGGTGCCTGTGGATCTTCGGCCACGACCTGCTCGCCTCGGCCTTCCCCGAGGGAGAGGTCCTCGACGGCCTGCTCGGCGCCGAGACGGTGATCTTCCAGGGGACCAACGCCAACGCGACGAGCGCCCACGCCCACCTCACGCTGCCGGCGGCCGCCTACCCCGAGCGCGAGGGGACCTACACGAACTTCCAGGGCCGGGTGCAGCGCTTCCGGGAGGCCTTCCCGCCGCTGGGCCACGCCCGGCCGGACTGGGAGATCCTGGGCCGCGTGCTCCAGGAGGCGCGGGGCGCGTCGCGGCCGGCGCGGGCCGAGGACTGCTTCCTGGATCTCGCCGCCGCCGTCCCCGCCTTCGCCGGCCTCACCTACCGCGCGCTCGGCGACACCGGGCAGATGATCCGGACGGGGACGCCGGCGTGACGGCCACGCTCGCCGACGTCGGGATCGCGCTCGGGCGCGTCGCCTTCGTGATGCTGTTCGTGCTCAACCTGGGCGGCCTCATGACCTGGGTCGAGCGCAAGCAGTCGGCGATCATGCAGGACCGCATCGGCGCCAACCGCGCCTCCATCTTCGGCTTCCGGATCATGGGGCTGCTCCATCCGCTCGCCGACGCCATCAAGATGCTGACCAAGGAGGACTTTCTCCCGGCCCGGGCCGACCGGTTCCTCTTCTCGCTGGCTCCCTTCGTCTCGGTCTTCTTCGCCATCGTGGCTTTTGCCACGATCCCATTCGGGGATGTCCTGCGCCTCGGGGGGAAGGAGATCCCGCTCCAGGCGGTCCCGCTCAACGTGGGGATCCTCTACGTCTTCGCCGTCTCCTCCCTCGGCGTCGACGGCGTGATCATGG
>OBEQ010679027.1_pt1 | contig 11018 bp, 4 predicted proteins | sample 1670901 | NCBI WGS metagenome assembly OBEQ01 (sample SAMEA104232315, study PRJEB22302) | groundwater metagenome | biome: forest; feature: aquifer; material: groundwater | place: USA | collected 2011-08-07 | depth 5.4 m | reverse complement strand
TCTGCTCACATCTGCCGCGCAGAGCAAGGGGGCGTGAGCGGTGGGGCACACGCCTCACGCTGGGCCAGCCAATGCTCCAATGGCTGGGGCTCACGTCAGTCTGTACCGCACAAGCCACCTGCTGGACTTCACGTTGTCTTGAAGCGACGCGCGGCGCCACTGGGGCCTTGGCGGGCACGCTTCCGGCTAACGTGCCCCACCGCTCACGTCCCCTTGCGCGGCAACGCGTGTGACAACTGGTGCGCCAGGTGAACACTGTCCGACAATGTTTTTTTGCAAAATATATTTTGCCCTCGCGCTACGATCCCTGCAGCCTGATTTTGCAAACACATCTTGCTGATTTTTTTCGGAGCTCTTGAACAGGCTCTTAGAACTCTCCTTAGAATGGGACAAAGATCTGAAACATTGTGCGCCCGCCGTGATTCGAACACGGGACCTACGCCTTAGAAGGGCGTTGCTCTATCCAGCTGAGCTACGGGCGCGTATTGTATTTTACGTTCTCCCCAATATCGGAAAGAGGAGGGTGAGTCCATCGGTGATGAATTCGACGGCGATGGCGGCGAGGATGAGACCCATGACGCGGGTGAAAATATTCAGGCGCGTGGTGCCGAGTTGAACGACCATGCGGGAACCGTAGCGCAGAATCAGAAACACGATGGTGGTGAGCAAAATAATAATCCCGATGAGCGCGAAATATTCTGACCACGTGTTGGCGTTGGCGCGATAGACAATCGCGGTGCTGATCGAGCCGGGACCAGCCAGGAGCGGCATACCCAACGGGACAACCGCGACATCCGGGCGTTCGCTGGCCTCGATCGATTCTTCGTGGGATTGTTTGGCGGAGCTGCGTTGCGCGTGCAACATCGAGATGGCCATGAGGAGCAGCAACAACCCACCCGCGACGCGAAACGACGCCAGGCTAATCCCAAAAAAATTCAGGATCGTTTCACCGGCGAACGCGGAGACGAGCAACACGCAACCCACGGTAAGCGCGGCGATGCGGGCGATGCGATTGCGTTCCGCCGCGGGGCGATGTTCGGTGATCGAAATAAACACCGGCACCGCGCCCAACGGATTGAGCACCGCAAACAATCCCGCACACAGTTTGAAAAAATAGGCCCAATGCATATGAGCGTCTATAGTTAGAGAATAGAGAATAGGGAATAGAAAGATGCCACATGTTGCTGGTGAACTTTTCTAGTCTCTATTCTCTAGTCCCTATTCCCTAAACCGTTGACATCACCCATCGAGTACGGCAGTCGTGCGCGATGGACACATTAATGTTGCACACCGACGGTGCGCGCTCGGGCGCGATCGGATCGGAGCATGGCGTCACCGACGACGAATGGCAATCGTTGCAACCACGTTTGCTGGCGGCGCAGGAAAAATTGCTCGCACGGCGCGGCCACGGCCAGCTTGGGTTTGCTGATCTGCCGTTCGACACCGCGCACGTCGAAGCGATCAGCCGCGCGGCACAGCAAGTGCGCCATCGTTTCGATCACGTTGTGGTCTTGGGTATCGGCGGGTCGGCGCTGGGTTTGCGGTGTTTGGTCGATGCACTGCTGGGGCCGTCGGTGCGCATGAGCGATCGACTCGATTTGCGCTCGCGTCCGCAACTCCTTATTTTCGACAACATCGATCCCGACAGTTTCGTGCCGCAGTTGCAATCACTCGACTGGAAAAAAACCTGTGTGAATGTCATTAGCAAATCCGGCAAGACCGCCGAGACCGCCGCGCAATTTCTGATCGTGCGCGAAATGCTCGAGAAACGCTTCGGTTCGCAGAAATGGAAAGAACAGGTGATCATCACCACCGACCCGGCCAGCGGGCCATTGCGCGCCATGGTCATTTGCGAAGGGATGCAAAGTTTTTCCATTCCACCAAATGTGGGCGGGCGTTTTTCCTGCCTGTCGCCGGTCGGATTATTTCCCGCCGCGTGTGCGGGGGTCGACATCGACGAGCTCATGGCGGGCGCGCGCGCGATGGCGCAACGGTGTCTCGCCGACAACATTTCCGACAACCCCGCCGCCGAGTTGGCGGGCCTGCATTATTTGCACGACACGCGCCACGCCAAATCCATTGCGGTCTGCATGCCGTACGTCGACGCGCTGCAACGCTTCAGCGATTGGTATGTGCAACTCCACGCCGAGAGTCTGGGGAAAAATGGATTGGGGCAAACGCCGCTGCGGGCGGTGGGTGCGACCGATCAACACGCGCAATTGCAACTCTTTTGCGACGGTCCCAACAATAAACTCTTCACGTTGCTGGTGCCACTCGAGTGCAACACGCGCGCGAAAATTCCCGCGAGCGACGAACCGGCGTTCTCGTTTTTGGGCGGACACGATTTGGGCGATCTGCTGCGCGCCGAGGCCCGTGCCACCTGCGAATCCCTGCGCGAAGCCGCGCGCCCACTCATTCGCATCGACCTGCCCAAACTCTCGGCGCATCTCATGGGGCAACTCATTTTTCTCTATGAATGGATGATCGCGCTGGGCGGGGAGTTGTACGGCGTCGATGCCTTCGATCAACCCGGTGTCGAGCGCAGCAAAATTCTGACGAGAAATTTTTTACAAAAATAACATCTGTCCTACATCCGCGGGGGCGGCATGAAACAACGATTGAAGCAATGCGTGCGTGCGTTGTTGGGTGATGTCGCGTGGACGCCGCCGGATTGGTGTCGGCAATCGCAACAACGACTCCGCACGATTCCCGCACCGATGCGACAGTACCTGTTGCGCGGATTCTTGCTGCTCGTCGTGCTCGTGCCGTTAGGATTCGCCGCGCGTTATTGGTGGTTACATCGTCCGCATCCGCAATTCGCCACCGTCTCTCTTGTTGCGCCGCCCATTACGCCGAATACCGACGAACTCAAACCGTCGCCTCTCAAAATTATTTTTAGCGAATCCGCCGCTCCACTCGATGCGGTCGGCAAAAATGTCACGGCGGGCATCACGCTGGAACCTGCGGTGGCCGGGGCGTGGCGCTGGCAAGACGACAAGACGCTGTTGTTCGCACCCACCAACGACTGGCGCGCCGACACGTCCTACGACCTCACTTTCGCCAACAATTATTTCCCCAAACAATTGCATCTGGAAAAGTTGCGTTACGCATTTGCGACGCCGATTTTCACGGCCGAAATTTCCACGTTCGATTTTTACCAAAATCCGCGTGATGCCAAAGATAAACAGATGGTGGCCACGGTGCGCTTTTCGCATCCCGTCGATCCGAAAATTTTTGAATCCCATTTGCAGATGCGCACCGAAGCCAGCACCACGGCCCACTTGCCGGAGGTGCCGCATTTGCTCACGGTGCAATACGATCCGCATCATCGCGAGGCGTACGTGCATTCCAATGTCGTCACGCCGGGCGCGCAAGATCGCTTTGTGTTGCTCACGATTGCCGACGGTGTGCAAACCGACGCCGCGTATGGTGGGGCCGTGTTGAAAAAATCCACCACGCATCAAGCCACGCTGCCGGGCATCGCGACATTTTTTCAGATCACGAGTGTCGAGGCGCTCATCGTCGACGATCCGCACGGCGAACCGGAGCAAGTGCTGATGATCCGCACCAAAGACGGCGTGCGCGCCAAAGATCTGCAAGCACTCCTCACCGTGGTGGCGTTGCCGAAAAAAACGGCCGAGGCAGACGCCGCGACTGACGAGGCGAATGACGACAGCAGCGACGAGTCCGATGCCGTGTCGGATGATGAACCCGACCAGAGCGACGGAGACGATGAAGGCGACGCGACTGCCGAAGAGGACGATGCATCGTCATCGAGCTCCGATACCGACAGCGCGTGGAATAGTCCGGCGGAGGTGACGAGCGACATCGTGCAACACTCGTCGCGTGTGAATTTGCGGCCGGTGCCGTTGGTCGATGAATTTTCCACGTTGCACAGTTTTCGTCTGCGTCTGGCGCCGCACGCCGCGATCTACGTGCGCATCAACAAGGGACTTACTTCGTTTGGCGGCTACGCCTTGCAAACGCCGTTCGATGCGGTCGTCTACGCACCGGCATATCCGCGCGAATTGCGCATGATGCCAGAAGGCGCGCTGCTGTCACTCTCCGGCGAGCGCAAACTCTCGCTCGTCACGCGCGGCATTGGCGCGGCCCGCGTGGAATACGCGCGACTCTTGCCGAATAAATTGGAAGATTTCATCGTCGCAAATGCGTACAGCAGCGATTTTTCGCAGCCCGATGTCGGCGGCGACCAGGCCGAAAATTTCGCGGAATTTTTTCGTGACATGGTCGCCATCAACAACAGCGACCCCGCGAGCGCACAATTCACCACGCTCGATTTTTCACAACATCTCGCGGCGCAAAAGGGACTCTTCCTCGTGAACATTCGCGGGTGGAAAACCCCGCCGCGCAATCCGGAGCGTTCCAGCGACGAGCGCGATAGTCGACTCGTGTTGGTCACTGATCTGGGATTGGTCATGAAAAAGCACGCCGATGGTTCCGGCGATGTGTATGTGGCGTCGCTTGCGACCGGCGGACCCGTGGAGGGCGCGAATGTGCGGGTCATCGGCAAAAACGGACGCGCGCTCACGACGGGCACCACCGATCACGATGGACACGTCACGTTTGAAACGTTGAAGGCGATGCGACGCGAACAAAAACCGCTGGTGGTGATTGCGACGAAGGGCGATGACCTGTCATTTCTGCCCTACGCCGATCGCGGGCGCATGCTCGATTTCTCCGAGTTCGACATCGACGGACAATTTTTGTACGGCGAAGATCATCTGCAGGCCTACGTCTTTTCCGATCGCGGCATTTATCGCCCCGGCGAAACGTTGCACGCGGGCGTCGTCGTGAAGTCCACGAACTGGGCGGCTCCGGTGGCGGGCATGCCGCTGGAAATTGTCGTGAAAGATGCGCGTGATTTGCCGGTGCATCGCGAACGCACCGCCGTGCCCGCGAGCGGATTGTTTGAATTTGCCTACACGACCGCGCCCGACGCCAATACCGGCACCTACAACGTGAGCGTCTATCTGATCAAAAGCGATGTGGCCTCGCCCGATGCGAATCCGACCGCGAAGAAAAAAATCAAACGTCATTATCTGGGATCGACCGCGGTGCGCGTGGAAGATTTTATGCCGGATCAGATGAAAATCAGCACACGATTTTCCGCGGCGCCGACGAAAGGGTGGGTGCATCCCGCGGATCTGAAGGGGACCGTTGCCGTAATGAATTTATTCGGCACACCCGCCGCCGATCGTCAGGTCACGGGCTCACTCGCGCTGAGCCCCGCAGTGCCGGCGTTTCCCGGCTACGAGAGTTACAGTTTTTACAATCCGCTCAAATTGAAAACCGATGTGAAAGATGATTTGGCGCCGCTACGCACCGGCGCCGATGGCAACGCCGCGTTCGATCTGCATCTCGAGCGTTTCGAGGCGGCCACCTATCGTCTGAATTTTTCCGTAGAGGCCTTCGCCGCCGCGGGCGGGCGCAGTGTGGCGTCGAACAGTTCCGTTTTGGTGTCGCCGCTGCACACGCTCATCGGTTACAAACTGGATTCTGAGGAACAGTTTTTTGCGCGCAACAGCCAGCACCGCATTCAACTGATCGCCGTGAATGAGTCGCTCGAGCCAGCGGCGCTGCAAGGACTCACCGCGGAGCTGATCGAAAAAAAATACGTCTCTACGTTGCTCGAACAAAAAGATGGGACATTTAAATATCAGTCGGTGCTGCAAGAACTCGTCGCCTCGCAAAAGTCTATGGATTGGGCCGCTGCGGGTTTTGCCTACGATGTGCCCACGGCGGCGCCGGGCGATTTTGAATTGCGACTCTACGATGCCAATCGGGTGCGGGTGGCGCAGATTCCGTTTGCGGTGGCGGGCGAGGCCACACTGTCGCGCTCCCTCGACAAAACGGCAGAGCTGCACGTGACGCTCGATCGCGACGAATACGAGCCGGAAGGCGACATCACCCTGCGCATCACGGCGCCGTACACGGGTTCGGGACTCATCACGATCGAACGCGATCGCGTCTTCACGCAACAATGGTTTCGACTCGATACGAATGCGACGACGCAAACGATTCACATTCCAAAATCCGTGGAAGGTGGGGCGTACGTGAACGTCGCGGTGTTTCGCGCGCGCGACTCGCAGGACATTTTCATGAGTCCGCTCAGTTTCGCGGTCGTACCATTTACTATTGCGCTGACGCGGCGCACCGAACCGATTAGTCTGCACGTGCCCGAACACTCCGCACCCGGCAGCGCAATTGCCGTGCAGTATCACACCGCGTATCCCGCCAAAATTATCGTGTGGGCGGTTGACGAGGGCATTTTACAATTTGCCGGATATCCCACACCGGAGCCATTTAAAGAGCTGTTTGCGCGGCGCGCGCTCGAAACCGAAACCGATCAAACCCTCGATCAAATCATCCCCGAGTTTTCGCTCTATCGCAAATCGGCGGCGGCGGGCGGCGATCAGAGTTACAAATTTTCGGGCAACAACATCAATCCGTTTCGCCGCAAAACCGATCCGCCCATCGCCTATTGGTCGGGCGTGCTCGACAGCGACACGACCGATCGCACCTACACCATCGACGTGCCCGGCACGTTCGACGGGCGTTTGCGCGTGATGGCGTTCGCGGTCGATCCGGAACGGATCGGTGTGACCGAAACGGCTGTGATCGTGCGTGGACCATTTATTCTCTCGCCCACCGTGCCACTCTTCGTGGCACCGGGCGATCACTTCGATGTGAATCTGATTGCGGCCAATCAGATTGCGGCGTCGGGCCCGAATGCGCAGGCAACGATTGCCATGAGCGTGAGTGATGGACTCACGGCCGTGGGCGAGACGTCGCAATCACTCGTCATTCCTGAATCTGCCGAGCGCTCGTTGCATTTTTCGGTGCAAGCAAAAACGCAACTCGGGGAACAGCGCGTCGGCGTGCGCGCCACACTGGGCGCGGCGATGCGCCAGAGCGACACGACATTGAGTGTGCGCCCAGCCATGCCGTTTGCAACGCGCGTGACCGCGGGCCTGGCGGAAAATGGTGAGGCAACCGTTGCATTGACGCGCGCCATGTTTCCCGAATTGCAAAGTCGCGCCGTCACGGTTTCGCCGTTGCCGATCGGTTTGTCGCACGCGCTGGCGTCGTACATTACGGAGTATCCGTACGACTGCACCGAGCAACTCGTGAGTCGCGCGTTCGCGGCGTTGCTCATGCGCGCGCATCCGGAATTTGCGGCGCCGTCCGCCAAACCAGCCGCCGCCTTCGCCGCGGCGGTGCAACAGTTGCGCACGCGCCAGCGCGCCGATGGTTCCTTTGCGTATTGGCCGAGTGGTGTCCACGAGAGCGGCGACACCGCGGCGCATGGCAACGCGCAATTTTTTACGAGCGTCTACGCGACCCATCTCCTCGTGCAGGCAAAACGTGAGGGCGAATCGGTACCCGCCGACATGCTCGTGCGCGCCAAAAAATATCTGCAAGGCGTACTCGGCGAATCAATCAGCGATGGCGATGCTGCGCAACTCTACGCCTACGCCGCGTATGTGCTCACACTCCAAGGCGACGTGACGTCGACGTACGTTTCGAATCTGTTGCAATTCTTCGATGGAAAAGGCGACGACTGGCAACACAGTATTGTAGCACCTTTGCTGGCGGCGACGTATCAGATGTTACAACAATCGAAAGAGGCGAAGGCGCTGCTGCATTCGTACGTGTGGCAACCGGTCGCGCCGCATCCGACGGAAACTTTTTTCCGTAGTCCCGCCGTGAACAACGCGTTGGCCGCGTTTATTCTGCTCGAGCATTTTCCGGGTCAGTTCGAGTGGCTGCAAAAAAATGCCTTGCCGGGATTGGTGCAGGCGATCAGCGATCATCGTTTCAATACGTTGTCGGCTGCTTACACGATGCACGTGTTGCAACGCGCGGCGACGGCGATGGGGAATGTCGCGCAACAACAACTGCACGTTGTGACCATCGATGCGCAGACCAAGCGCGCGCCACTGGCTCTGCAAGGCACGCTGTTCGGGGCTGCGGCGCTGCCCGCCGATACCACGCACGTCGCGCTGCACGGCGATGCGAAGCGACCCATTTTTTACGCGGTGCGTGAATCCGGTTTTGATCGCGCGCTTCCCACCGCCGCTGGTGGCGACGGCATCGAGATCTCGCATCAACTTACCAATCTGAGTGGCACGGCGGTGGATCATGTCACCGTCGGTGAAGAGATCATGGTGCATGTGCAATTGCGCAGCACGGATCATCGCCCGCACGACAACATCAGTGTCGCGGATCTGTTGCCGGGCGGTTTCGATATTGCCGACGATCCCGGATTGCGTCAGGGGCAGAGCGCGTGCACGGTCAACACACAACTGCATCCGGAATATACACTCGTGCGGGATGATCGTGTCGTGTTGTTCACCACCGCCACGCCCGACACGCAGGAATTTTGTTATCGCATTCGCGCGGTGAGTCCCGGGGAATATCAGGTTCCGCCAGCGTTTGCCGCCTCGATGTATGATCAGGGTACGCAGGCGCATGGTGTCGGTGGACACATCACCGTGCAAGCAGCCACGAGGTGAGCATGCGTCGGATGAGTATCGCACTCGGTGTGCTGTGTGTGCTCTGGTGGTGCGTGCCGTGTCCGCCTCTGCTGAACGGTATTCCATTTTCGCAGGCCGTCTTTGATCGTCATCAACAGTTGTTGCGACTGACATTGGCGGCCGATGAACAATATCGGTTGCCGATTGCGTCCACGCAGGTCGCGCCCGCGCTGCTTGAATCAATCCTCCGTAAAGAGGACCAATATTATTTCTGGCATCCGGGCGTGAATCCGTACGCACTGCTGCGCGGCGCGTGGCGCCTGCTGCGGGGTGAAGCGCGCAGTGGCGGTTCCACACTCACGATGCAAGTCGCGCGTATGCGATTGCATCTGCACACGCGATCATTCGCGGGAAAATTGCGCCAAATATTTTGGGCGCTCTGTTATGAAAGACACTACCGTAAATCGGAAATTCTCACTGCGTATCTGACGCTCGCCCCGTTTGGTCGCAACATTGAAGGCGTCGCGGCGGCGAGCGAAATTTATTTTGCCAAATCGGCGGCGAGCCTCAGTGTGCCCGAGGCGATTGCATTGGCCGTGATTCCGCAGCACCCCGCGCGGCGTGTGTTGCCCTCGCGCGAACATCTGCTCGACGCGTATTTGCAAAAACATCCCGACCAGCGCGCGCATCGATCACTCTTTCTGTTGCCGCTGCGCATTCGCACACCCGCGGAATTGCCGTTTGCCGCGCCACACTTTGTGAATAGCGTCTTGTCGCGCCACGCCCACACGGCGCAACTTGTCACGACCCTCGATCTCGAGTTGCAACGCATGTCGGAGCGCACCCTGCACGCTTACGTGCAGCAACACGCGCCACAAGGCATTCGCAACGCGGCCGCGCTGCTGCTGAATTGGCGGACGATGGAGATTGAAGCGGCGGTTGGCTCCGCCGATTTTTTCGACGCGAGTATCGATGGCCAAGTCAATGGGTTTCGCGCGCGCCGCTCACCAGGCTCCACGCTCAAACCCTTTGTCTATGCGCTCGCACTCGATCAAGGGCTCATCAATTCCGAAACGATGTTGAAAGATTCGCCCGCCAATTTCGGGGGCTACGATCCGGAAAATTTCGATCGCGAATTTTTCGGGCCGATCAGCGCGGAACTCGCACTGACCCTCAGTCGCAACGTGCCAGCCGTCACACTCGCGTCCCAACTCCATCAGCCGTCACTCTATGGTTTTTTGCAACAGACACACATTCGCAAACTCCGATCGGAATCCTTCTACGGACTCTCCAGTGCGCTCGGTGGCACGGAAGTCACGATGGAAGAATTGGTGCAACTCTACGCCGCACTCGCGCGCGGTGGGCAATGGGCGCGCGCGCGCAGTCTGCTGACGGCGCGACCGGTCCGCGGGGAACGCGTGTTGTCTCCCGAGGCGGCGTTCATCGTGCATGATATGTTGCGTCGCGTCCCGCCGCCCGACGGCTACACGCGATTGTCACCGACGACCGCGCCGCTCGACCTCGCGTGGAAAACCGGGACGTCGTTTGCGTTTCGCGATGCGTGGAGTGTGGGGATTGTTGGTCCGTACATACTCGCGATCTGGATCGGCAACTTTAATAGTCGCAGCGATCCGGTGTTCGTCGGTCGGCGCATTGCAGCACCCCTGTTTTTTCATATCGTGCAGCAACTGCAGCCGCGTCTGCATGACTCAATCGCCACCGAGACCACGCCCTCACTCAATCTGCAGCGTGTCCCGGTGTGCGCGGTGTCGGGCGATTTGCCCGGACCCGATTGTCCCGCCACCAAACCCGCGTGGTTTATTCCCGGTCGTTCGCCGATTCGCACCTGTGCGATTCATCGCCGCATTACGCTCAATCCGGCGACGGGTCGACGCGCCTGTGCATCGAGCGGAGAGACGAGTAACGCACAGAGTGCCGTTTACGAATTCTGGCCGTCGGATGTGCTGGCACTCTTCAAACTCGCCGGTGTGCCGCGCGCGACGCCGCCCCCGTTCGACGCCGATTGTGATCTAACTGCTCAAGCCACGCACGGCGCGGCCCCGCGGATCATCACGCCGCAAGCAAATGTGACGTATGCGCTGCGTGTACATCACGACGAATCGCGCCGCATCGCCTTCAAGGCCATCAGCGACGCCGACGTGCACGAACTCTATTGGTTTGTGAACGAACAACTCATCGGCAAAACGCCACGCAACAACACACTCTTCTGGGATGCGCGTCCCGGTGATTTCCATGTTCGTGTCGTCGACGACAACGGCCGCGCCGTCGAACAACCGCTGCAAGTGCAATTGGTGGAATAGAATTGTCCGCATCGTAGGGCGTGTGGAGAAATTCGACGCCTCATAATCCTAAGCTTGATCTTCGTCCTGATCATGCATCATCCTCGTAATCGATACCGATGCCGACCACAATCACATACACGACGACGAATGAAGTGCCTCATTTCAAAGGCGACGTAATTTCATAATCATCGCGGCAGCGATTCGTAGATCGCTCTGA
>OBEQ011241062.1_pt1 | contig 11019 bp, 4 predicted proteins | sample 1670901 | NCBI WGS metagenome assembly OBEQ01 (sample SAMEA104232315, study PRJEB22302) | groundwater metagenome | biome: forest; feature: aquifer; material: groundwater | place: USA | collected 2011-08-07 | depth 5.4 m | reverse complement strand
CGGCGCGGCGCTGAGCCAGGCCTATGTGTTGGATACGGCTGCACCGAGTTTTACCGGTGCCGTAGCCAATCAAGCGGTTACCGACAAAGCAACAATCGCTCCATTTAGCGGCCTGACTCTTGCCGACATCACTGTCCCGGCGTCGGCCCTGACGCAAACGGTGACAATCACTTTAGATACGGCGGCCAAGGGTGCTTTATCCAACGTCGGAACCGGTAGCTACAACGCAGGCACCGGCGTTTACACCGTCACCGGTACGCTGGCACAAGTCAATACTGCGATACAGGGGCTGGTCTTCACACCCGCCGCCAACCGCGTTGCTGTGGACAGCACGGAAACCACTACGTTTACCGTGGTTTCGACCGACGTGGCCGGCAACCAAGTGACTAATAACACGACTACGGTGGTGGCTACCTCGGTCAATGACGCTCCCACGCTGACCAATCTCAACGGCGATTCGATTAGCTATAGCGTCGGCGGCAGCGGTGTGGTGTTGGATAATGGCGGCAATGCTACGGTGGCGGATGTGGACTCGGCCAATTTCAACGGCGGCAACGTGACGGTATCCATTACCGCTAATGGCCAAGCCGGGGAAGACGTGCTGCAAATAGGCAATGTCGGCAACATTACCGCCGCCGGCGGCAATGTCAGCCACAATAATACGCAGATCGGCACCTACACCGGCGGCACCGGTGGTGCTAATCTGGTGATCTCGCTCAATGCTAGCGCCACTCCGGTGTTGGTGCAGGATTTGGTGCGGGCGATCCAATACCACAACACCAACGCGAGCAGCGTCAATACCGCTGCCCGCACTGTCACGCTGACCATCAATGACGGAGACGGCACCGCCAACGGCGGTACTAACATCTCCAGCACCCAGACCATGACGGTCAATTTGGTGCGCGCGCCGATCATCGATTTGAACGGTGCGGCAACGGGTAATAATTACAGCGGCGCTTTTACCGAAGGCAGTGGCGCGGTGGCGATTAGCGACGGTGCTGCCAGCATGAGCGACGATGGCACTATCAGCAGTATGACGGTGACCATTACCAACCTGCAAAACGGCGCTTCCGAAAGCCTGTCTTCTACGTTGGGTACCGGCGCGCAAACGGTAGGCGGCCAAACTGTTACTATCGGCGCTTACAATACCGGCACCGGTGCGTTGACCATTACCGGTACTAACATCACCACCGCCAACATGGGCACAGTGTTGCAGTCGATCCGCTACAATAATACCGCGACTGCGCCCGGCACTACTGCACGCGTGATTTCTGTAACTGCCACGGACAATGCCTCTAACGTTGGCGTTGCCTCCACCTCTACTATTAGTGTGACGGCGGTGAATGATGCTCCGACCATCACCAATAATGCTACTTATACCTTTACCGGGACTAACGAAGACACCGCTAGCAGCGGAGTGACGGTCAACACCGTCCTCACCGGCACTGCCTCTTGGGTCGATCCTGATGGTGCCAGTGTAGCCAAAGGCATTGCCGTGATCGGGACGGTGGGCAACGGTAACTGGCAATACTCCACCGATGGCAATACTTGGGTTAACTTTGGTACGGTATCCTCCACCTCCGCCTTGCTGCTGGACGGCGCCACGCAAGTACGCTACCAACCGGATACCATGAACGGCGAAACGGCGACTTTCAGCTATAAAGCCTGGGACGAAACTACTGGAACCGCATCAAGCAACGGTACCCGTCAAAACGCCAATGCCAGCACCGGTGGCGGCACGACGGCATTTTCCAGCAACAGCGCCGGAAGCAGTATCACTGTCAGCAGCGTCAACGATGCCCCTACTAGCGTTGGCAACCTAACTTTGGCAGCGATTAATGAAGACACAACAAATCCGACCGGCACGGCTGTCAGCGCGTTGACAGGCTATAGCTTCCAGGATGTGGATACCGGCGCTACCAGTCCCGGCGTCCTGGTGGTGGGCAACACTGCCAACGCTTCCACGGAAGGCGCGTGGCAATACAGTAGCGATGGCGGCGCCAACTGGAAAGCCATCGGCACGGTTGCGGACAACGCCAGCGCCTTGGCGTTGGCGAGTGCTACCCAAGTGCGATTCGTTCCGGTAGCTAATTACAATGGAACGCCACCTGCTTTGTCAGTACGTGCGTTGGATAACACTTACGCAGCCGGTTTCAGCGCCACTACCGGCGGCACTGAAAGTCGTGTCACCGCCGACAGCTCGGCCAATGGCGGTACTACGGCCGTTTCCGCAAGCCTTAATACTATCGGCACCAGCATCACGGCAGTCAATGATGCTCCCGCCTTTACCAAGGGCGCAGACCAGACTGTTAATGAAGATGCCGGCGCGCAAACGGTGACTAATTGGGCGACCGGGCTTAGTACCGGTCCGGCTAATGAAAGTAGCCAAACCTTGAGTTTCATCACCAGTAATAACAACAATGCGTTGTTCAGCGTGCAGCCGGCTATCGACAGCAACGGCAATTTGACTTACACGCCAGCGGCCAATGCCAACGGTACCGCGACGGTTACCGTGTCAATCAAAGATAGCGGCGGCACGGCTAATGGCGGCACCGATACCAGCGCCACCCAGACATTCACTATTACGGTGAATCCGGTGAATGATTTACCTACCGGCGCGGTAACTATCAGCGGAACGCCTACAGTCGGGACTGTCCTGACTGCCGCCAACACGCTGGCGGATGTTGATGGTCTGGGTTCCATTAGCTATCAATGGCAAGCTAATGGCGTTGACATTAACGGCGCTACCGGCAACAGTTATACGCTGACAGACGCTGAAGCAGGTAAAACAATTGCCGTGGTTGCCCGTTACACCGATGCGCAAGGTACGGTGGAAAGTGTCACCAGCGATAAGACGGCCGCAGTTGCTTCGGCGAATAATACCAATCTCACACAACAAACCGGAAATTCGGACGGCAAATCAACTTCAGGCTCTGGTGACTCGGGAAGGCCGTCATCCGGCTCCGATGGAACAGGCAGTTCGTCAGGCTTGGGTTCCGGCGGTTCTGGAGGGCAACCCGGTTCCGGTCTTGGCGGAGGGCTGGGCAGTGGACTGGGTGGTTCGTCTGGTTTTGGTTCCGGTGGAACAGCAGGTTCATCCGGTTTTGGTTTCGGCGAAACCGGAGGCTCGTCCGGTTCTGGTTTCGGTGGAACAGGAAGCTCGTCCGGTTTTGGTTCCGGCGAATCCGGTCATTCGTCTGGCTCGGGATCAGGTTCGGGCTCTACCCAAACCTTGGTTGTGGATATGAAGCTGAGTGTCGATTCAAGAGGAAACGGTACGTCCGGCGGTACCATAAACATGCCGTCCAGCGCTTTTGCCGGATTGAATACGTCCGGGCCGATAACCATTACCGCGACGCAGTCCAGCGGGCAAAGTTTGCCTTCCTTTATCAGTGTTAATCCCAGTACCGGCGCAGTGACGGTAAAAGAAGGGGCTATCGTGACCAACCCGATAACGGTGAAAGTCACTATCAAGGACAGTCAGGGTAAAGATGTGGTTGTTCTGGTTAAGGTGCAGCCGAAGAATGGCCATCCGCAAGGGCAAGGTCAGGGCCAAGGTCAACAGGATGATAATGGGGAAAGCAATCAACAGGGGCAGGGAAGAGGACAAGATAATCGAACTCAACTAGAGCAGACCGATAACCGCTTAGCCCAAGTTGGCAAGCCCGGTTTGACCCAGCAGTTGCAGAGGGTGGGTAAGAAAGGCTTTGACTTGCAACGCCTGAAATTGTTGGACAGTCTGGCCAGTCTTAGCATTAACGGCAAGGATGCGGCTTAATATATAATGCAAAAAACGGAAAATGAGATAACGCATCGCGGTGCTGGACTGGTTTGTAGCCCATGCCGTTAACATAAACCATTTCGTCGGCTTGCCTGATACGTTTTGCTTGGCCGGTTTACGGATTTGATAGCACTAAAACAAGGCGTAGAGAGTCGCCTGTCATTCTTTCAACATATTAATAATAAAAAATTATCATGAACTATCCAGCCCCTCAATTTATCGCCGGTTTTTCCGGTATTGTCTTGTTAACCGGTTGCGCCATCATGCCGGAACCGATTACTCAAACCGAACAACAGGCATCGCTTAATGCCGATAAACAGGTTATTTTTGCAAAACAGGAACCCATTCTAGCGCCGATCACTGTGTATGAGGCAATGGCCAGAGCGCTAAAATATAATCTCAATCACCGCGTCAAAATGATGGAGCATGCTGTGGCCGACGGACAGTCGGATTTGGCAAAATACAATTTGTTGCCTGATTTGATCGCTTCGGCAGGTTATCGGGGGCGAGACAATTTCAACGGATCAAGCAGCCGTGCACTTGCTCCCGGCGGTCTCCAATCGCCGGTGCCATCGACTTCGCAAGATCGGTCGCGCAAGGTGTACGACTTCACTTTCAGCTGGAATGTGCTGGATTTCGGCGTCAGTTATTTTCAGGCCAAGCAGGATGCCAACCGGGTTTTAGTTGCTGAAGAAAGCCGACGTAAAACCGCTCAGTTATTGATGCAGGATGTGCGCACCGCATTTTGGCGAATGGCCGGAACCCAACAATTGGAAGGCGAGATCGATAAAATCCTAGGCAACGCCAGACAAGCATTGAAGGATGCTCAGGGTATTGAAAGCGAGCGTTTGGCCGCACCGCTGTCGATATTGCAATACGAAAAAGACCTGCTGGAAATTATTCGAAAACTGGAAGAGTTATCGGAAACGCTCCGCCTTGCCAAAACCGAGCTCGCTTCATTGTTAGGTGTATCGCCCAGCCAGAAATTTGAGCTGAAACTGCCCGCAAATAATGCATTGCAGGCTCCGGAGTTCTCGTTGGCAATTGAAAAGATGGAAGAAATGGCCTTGCAACTGCGCCCTGAATTGCGTGAGGAAATCTACAACAATCGTATTACTGCGGAAGAGGCCCATAAAGCGATGGTGCGCTTGCTTCCCGGTATTGAATTCAAGACCGGCTATAACCATGATAGCAACTCTTATCTGTTAAATAACAATTGGCTGGAATTGAGCGGCATCATCAGTCAGAACCTGATGGAGCTGATCTCGGCTCCGGCGCGCTTTAGCCAGATAGATGCCCAGGAAAAGCTGGGGGATACTCGCCGCTTATCCGTGTATATGGCGGTATTAACTCAAGTCCATTTGTCTTATCAGCAGTTTTTAGTAGCGGATCAGCAATATAAACGCACTCAGGAACTGGATGCAATCAACCAGAAGATTTCAACGCACATCTCCAACGATGCCGAGAATGACGCTAAAACCGAGTTGGAACGCATCCGTGCGACAACCAATGCTTTAATGTCGAGGTTGCAATTGCTCGAAGCTTATGCCGGCATTCAGAGTTCGCTAGGCAGGGTTTATGTTTCGTTGGGCCTTGATCCTTTGCCGGTCTTTATTGAAAACTATGATATTAATACTCTGGCGAGTTCTATCGAAGCGGTGGATAAAAACTGGCAGGCCGGTAAATTTCCTTCGGTGACTAAATCGGAAACAAACAATCCATCGGCTGTTAATTAGCGTGTCGTTAAGTTAGTCCGTTGTCTCAGTAAACTTGAAAGCGCCGGTGGAGCATGATCTACCGGCTTCCCTTACGCCTCGTCCAACCTTATTCAATGCGGCCATTAAATTCCGGTAGTTATGATTTCCGGAGCTCAATGCTTGCTTGGGCGTTCAAGATCAAAGTAAATTGTTGTGCTATCAAGAAAACGGCAATCCAGCACTGTAATGATGGGATTCAGGCAAGCGCAAATCGTGGCCGTTCGCAGTCTGTGTTAATATGCTAGACAACGAACGCAATTTTCGGAGCTGAAAATGACTGATGATGAGCTAAAAGAATTGGTTGCAAGTCTTGCCGTTACTCAGAAGGAACTTGTTGCTGCTCAAAAGGCAACTGATGAGCAAATAAAGGCGACCGATAAGCAAATAAAAGCAACTGGCGAGCAAATAAAGGCGACCGATAAGCAAATAAAGGCAACTGATGAGCAATTGAAACGCACTGACGAAAAGCTGGAACGTATTGGCATTACTCTAGGTAATATCAGCCAAAATCAGGGCGATGTTGCCGAGGAATTTTTTTTCCAAAGCCTGATAAAAGACAATCATTTGGGAAAGATTCATTTTGACGATGTGGTAAAAAATATGGAGAAACATCGAGGTCAAATTCAGGAAGAATATGATCTAGTCATGACTAATGGCGATGCGATTGCCGTTGTCGAAGTAAAATACAAAGTTCATAAAAATGACCTGGATAAGTTAGATCGGAAAATGAAGCATTTTAAGCTGCTGTTTCCGATTTACCGGGCATTTAAGCAATACGGCGCGATAGCCACGTTCCATATTAACGATGATGCCAAGGAAGAAGCGTTAAGACGCGGCTATTTTGTCTTGCAACGTAGCGGCAATCTGGTTCATACGGAAAGCAGCGATTATTTGACGGTGTTGTAATAATTTCCGGTTTCTATACCGGACGATGCATGTTGCTTCGTTCCGCGTTGTTCAAGGTCAAATCAAATGTGAGTCTGCCAAAAAGAGGGCAGACTCACCTATGTTCCCTTAGTAAATAATTGAAACCTACTATGCGTATTTTTTTACTTCTATTTATTTATATCGTCTTGGGCTCAGCCTATGCCGCCGAGCCTGCCGAAATTCGCGCTCAGCTCAATGCCCAGCATTCTTCGATCCTGTCCAGTGAAATGGCGGCAAAAATCCTTCAGCTCAATGTTCAGGAAGGAGAACGCTTCAAACAAGGGGATTTGCTGGTTGCTTTCAATTGCGCGGAACAGCAGGCGCAGTTAAAAAAAGCGCAGGCCGTGGTGCAAGCCGCCGAAAAAACGTATGAGGTGAACTCACGATTGACCAAACTCAACTCGATGAGCCCGTTGGAGCTTGAAATGGCGGCCGCAGAAGTCGCCAAGGCCAAAGCCGATATTGCGTTGATGGGTGCGGTGCTGCAAAAATGCACCATTAGTGCGCCTTTTTCGGGGCGCGTGGCTGAGCGTCTGGTGCAGCGTTATCAATATGTCAAAGCCGGCGATCCGATTCTGGATATTCTGGATGACAGCCAGCTTGAAGTCACGGTGCTGGTGCCTTCCAGTTGGCTGAAGTGGTTGAAGCCGGGCTATGAGTTCAAGGTTTTTCTTGAAGAAACGCAGCGCGAATATCCGGCCAAGGTCAAGATGGTGGGCGCTCGTATCGATGCAGTCAGTCAATCCATAAAAATTACCGGCGTCATTACCGGCAAGGCCGATGATCTTCTGGCCGGGATGAGCGGACGCGCTATTTTCGCTGCCGCGCATGACTGATGTTCAAAAGCAGTTGTCTACGCTGGCAACGTTACTGCAACTGGAAAAATCTTTCCGTAACGCCGATACCGCCGAAGCGCTAGCCTATACATTAGTCAATGATTGCCGCAATTTAATTGAATTCCGGCAGGCGGCGCTGTGGCAAATAGACGCTTCGCAAGTGGTTGCAGTCTCCGGTCTGGCGGTGATCGACACTAATGCGCCGTATATAAGTTGGTTGAAACAGGTATTCAAGCAATTGTCGGCGGGTACGTACGGAACCGTTCGGCCTTTAACTGCCGGAGACCTTGAGGGCGATTGCGCCGAGCAGTGGCCGCAATGGTTGCCTGCTTATGGCGTATGGCTCCCGGTATCCGCTTACGGCGCTGCGCCGCAAGCCGGGTTGTTGCTGGCACGGGAGTCCGCCTGGACCGACGGAGAGCTGTATTTGCTGGAACATGTAGCGGACGCTTTCGGCCATGCCTGGATGGCTCTGTCGCCCAGGCCGCCTTTCTGGAAACAGGACTGGCTGACTAAAAAGCGCCTGATGGCCGGGCTGGCTACGCTGTTTTGCCTGTTATGGATTCCGGTACGGCAAACGGCGCTGGCTCCGGCCAGCGTTATTCCTGCCCATCCGACTATACTCAGGGCAGCTATTGACGGCGTTGTCGACCGGTTTTACGTTCAGCCCAACGATCAGGTAACTAAAGATCAGCCGCTGTTAAGCCTTGAAGAAGAAACCATTAAAAACAAGCTGACCGTTACCCGCAAGGCCTTGGCGGTTGCCGAAGCCGAATATCGAAAAACTGCGCAGCAGGCGATGTTCGATATGGACAGCAAGGCGCAGGTCAATATTCTTAAAAGCAAAACCGAACAGCAGGAAGCCGAAGTCCGCAGTATGGAAGACTGGCTGGCGCGTATCGATATTAAAGCACCTCATGCCGGGATTGCGGTGTTTTCCGATGTTAACGATTGGATAGGCAAGCCGGTTACTGTCGGTGAACGTATTTTGATGGTCGCCGATCCGGCCGATGTCGAGCTGGAAATCCAGCTGCCGATTGCCGATGCGATTAATCTGGAGCCGGGTTCCAAAGTGCAGTTTTTTTTAAATGTCGATCCGGCCACGCCGGTTTCGGCCGACCTTTATTTCGCCGCCTATCAAGCTGATGTTACGCCTGATGACGCTTTGGCCTACCGTTTGAAAGCGCGGTTCAAACAAGCGGCGGTGCTACCCAGAATCGGCCTGAAAGGGACCGCTAAAGTCTTCGGTTCGCGGGTGCCTTTTGTTTATTATGTGTTAAGAAGACCGTTGGCGGCCTTGAGACAATGGATGGGAATGTAATTTACCTGCCGCCGTTGCGTGAAGAGCTGGATTTGTTTCCGGGGCCTTGTGCATTTGACGGCTCTCCGACCTGGACGCTTTATGATCCGGTCAATCAACACTTCTATCGTATCGGCCAGCTTGAAAACGAGATTCTGGCGCATTGGCAGTTAAGCTCGCCTGAAACTATCAGTGAGCAAATATCGCAACACGGTTTGTTCAGTGTCAGTGTTGATGATATTCAGCATATGTTGCAATTTTTAGCGGCCCATAACCTGCTTCAAGTCAGGGGGAAAGAGGCGGTGCAGCGTCTGGTCGACCAAGCCAAGGCTGCACGCCATCACTGGTTTGCCTGGCTGATCCATCATTACCTGTTTTTTAAAATTCCGCTGCTGCGCCCGGATCGTTTGTTGGCGCGAACTTATCCGGCGTTACGCTGGATTTATCAGCCGATGGTGCTGTATGTGTTGATGGCGCTGGTACTGGTTAATTTGTATCTGCTGATTGACCGCTGGGACATGTTCAGCCGGACTTTCCTGCATTTTTTTTCGACCGAAGGTTTTGTCTATTACGCTGTTGCGTTGACTTTGACCAAAACCCTGCATGAACTGGGTCATGCCTATACCGCGCATCGTTATGGCTGCCGGGTTTCTGCGATGGGCGTGGCTTTTTTGGTAATGATGCCGGTGTTATATACCGATGCCAGCGATGCATGGAAATTGTCGTCACGGCGGCAACGAGTGGCGATCGGTTTTGGCGGTATTGCTGCTGAATTGGGCTTGGCTGTTTTGTGTACCACGCTGTGGCATTTTTTACCCGACGGCCCGTTGCGCAGCAGCGTATTTTTGATGGGGACCACTACTTGGGTCATGACGCTGTTTATTAACCTAAACCCGTTAATGCGTTTTGACGGCTATTTTTTGCTGTCGGATTATTGGGGGATTGAGAACCTGCAAAACAGGGCGTTCGCGTTGGCGCGTTGGCAATTGCGGCGGCTATTGTTCGGCTTTGCCGATGAAATTCCGGAGCGGTTTCCGCAACGGACGCAACGGCTACTGCTGATTTATGCCTGGAGTATCTGGATTTATCGCTTTTTCCTGTTTCTGGGGATCGCCTTGCTGGTGTATCATTTTTTCTTCAAATTACTCGGCCTGTTTTTAATGATGGTTGAAATAGGCTGGTTTATCATGCTCCCTATCGTCAAAGAAATTAAGTACTGGATTGAACAGCGCCAACATATGCAATGGAATCGCAATACGCTGGCGACATTGTCGGCTGTCCTGATCGCAATCGGCATTTTGTTTATCCCCTGGAAGAGTCGCATTGAAGCGCCCGGCCTGTTGAAAATAGCCGCCCATACCGAACTTTTTATGCCTTTTCCCGGCAAGCTGGAACGGATCTTGGTCAGTAAAGGCAAAACTGTTAAGGCGGGGCAAGCGCTGGTTCAATTCAATTCATCCGATCTGGATGCGCGTCTTGAACAAAGCAAAATAAAGATTGAGTCGTTAAAGTGGGAAGTGTCTTTTCACGGGCAGGAAAAAAACCTGAATGACCGGCATCTTGTCGCATTGACCGAACTGGAAAGTGCGGTTAGCGAATATGACGGCCTTATGGATGAACATAAGCGCCTGACTGTTCGGGCGCCTTTTGACGGTGAAATTATCGAGGTCAACGACCTTTTGAACACCGGAGAATGGATAGCCAAAGACGAACCGCTGTTAACGGTGGGGCAGTTCGATGCTTACCAGATAGAAGCTTTTTTGACGGAAGATCATTTAGGGCAGGTTCAATCCGGTGCTGAAGCGAAGTTTTATCCCGAGCAACTGGATTGGCCGGTCATGCCATGCCGGATTGCGCGCATCGACAATGCCGCAGCGTTGCAGCTGCCGCCGGTTTTTACCTCCCGTTACAGCGGAAGCATTGCCATTAGAGGTAACAACAGGGACTCACTAGTTCCCGAAACATCGGTTTACCGGATCTGGCTCCAGCCTATGGATACTGGCGAATCGATCAATCGAGCCATCAAAGGCAATGTGCTGATTGAAGGAAAACCTGAAAGCATCGCCTTGTCTTTATGGCGGCAAATTGCCGCTGTAGTGATTAGGGAGTCCGGGTTTTAGTCATAGGGTACATTGGCATTGGCGGGGTTCGGCAAGGCGAACGATAAACGGGGAAAATGAAGACTCTGGCCGGGCTTCGATATTGATTTATAAATGTTCTTGGTTAATGCTAAAGCCTGTTGCCGGCGGGATAAAGCGTGTTTTTAACTGTAACTAAAACAGTAGACGGTATATAATCCTACGGTTTTATTCAATCATTTACTAAATTCATACCGGAAAAAAACATGCTGGGTAAGTTGGTTAGATTTGTTATAGGGAGCCGTAATGACAGGCTGATAAAGAAGAAAAGATCGTTGGT